>JADMIO011683276.1_pt1 | contig 71515 bp, 63 predicted proteins | sample 8958161 | NCBI WGS metagenome assembly JADMIO01 (sample SAMN16585339, study PRJNA669376) | soil metagenome | isolation source: Crop rotation soil | place: USA: Cullars Rotation, Alabama | collected 2011 | reverse complement strand
GAGCCAGTGTGATTACATTTGCGGCCTAACTGTGGCCAGTCCAGTTACGCTGGAGTCACTAGTATTTAGGTGACACTATAGAAGCGGCCGCGACAACTTGTCCACGTGGAATTCTAAGCTTAGGATCCCAATGTGCTGGAAAGCCCGATGGTCAGGGTGTAGGTGTCGCCGATTTCGCCCGGACCGACCGTGCCGCCCACGGTCAGCGTGTCTGTCTGGGCCACCGGGGCGACGTTATTAGTGGTGGTGGCCGAAGTGCTGGGGCCGGCGCTGCTGGCGGAGGTCGGTGTCTCGGTGCCGCCGAAGGCGATGGTAAAGGTGCCGCCCGCCGCATCCGACTGGATCAGGATCCGGTCGGTGTTGTTGGGATCGGCGATCGCCGTCACCTGGCCATTGATGACGCCATTGGCATTGATCGCGGTGACCAGCGCGTCGCGGACCGCCTGCGGGCTGTTCAGCGGGGTCGAGCCGTTGACGGTGATGGTGGTGCCGTTGATCGTGATGCTCGAGGTGTCGGCGCCGGTCAGCAGCGCGCTCGGGATGTCGACGCCTTCGAGCTGGCCGGAGCCGTTACCGGCGAGGTTGGCGGTGAACGGCGTGCCGGCGGTGTCGGCGACAATCTGGAAGGTGTTGCCGACGACGTTGCTGCCGGTGACGATCGAGCTCATGCCGGCGTTGCCGTTGATCGCAGCGACCATGGCCGAAGCAGCCTGGGTGGCGGTGTAGCCGGTCGAGGGCGCCGTCACCGAGATGCTGTTGGCGCCAACCGTGAGGGTGATGGTGCGACCCGGCGCCATGCCGGCGGCCGGCAGCGTGACGGTGTTGACCTGGGCAACCGGCGCCACGTTCGGCTGCAGGTTGGCGGTCACCGCGGTCTGGTCGTTGACGCCGCTGATGGTGCCCGCGACCGGGTCGAGCGTGCTGTCGTCGGCCTGGATATCGAGCATCCACAGATTGTCGGCGCGCTTGGTCCAGTTCAGCGAGACGTTGTGCGGATTGCCCAGCGCGTCGAACACCTGGACGCTGGTCGGCGGGAGCGGAGTCGTCGGGTTGATGGGGGCGTTCGCCGGCAGGTTGCCCACGAACTCGATCTCGGCGGTGGGCGTCGGCTCGTCGATGACCTGGTTGATCTGGATCGGCGCCACGACCGAGGTGTTGGGGATGCCGGTCTCGGGATCGACTTCCCAGCCGTTCAGGTAGTAGTTGCCGTTGTTGACCAGGTAGCCGTCGCGGTTCACCTCGAAGTCGCCGGCGCGCGTGTAGTAGCGCAGCGCATCGAACGTCGTCTGGGTCGCGGTCTGGTTGCTCGCGCGGCTCACCACGAAGAAGCCGTTGCCGGTGACGGCGAGATTGGTGTTGTCCTGGGTCTGCGTGATGTTGCCCTGAACGCCGTTGGCAAAGAACGGCGAGGCGATCACGCCGCCGGGCGAGTGCAGGTTCTGGTTGGAGACCGTGATCAGCGTCTCGAAGCGCGTTTCAACGCGCTTGTAGCCGGTGGTCTGCGAGTTCGCGATGTTGTCGGAGATGTGTCCGAGCGACCGCGACTGTGCGTTGACACCGCTGACCGCCGTAAACATCGCGCCAAGAATGCTCATTTGTGGCCTCTTCTACATAGGGATAGTCCCAGGTAGCGGCCTTGATGCAAGCCTCGGGCCAAGCCGTGCGCGGCGGAATTCTACTTACTGTCCAATCATTTACTGGATGCGAGCGGGTTGCCTCGCAGGCGCGCCCAGGTCGCGTGCGGCCAGTCCTGCTGGCTGCCTGTCAAATTTTGCCGAGGCGTGAAACGGCGCCGTTTGGCGCGCGGCGGCTCGTACTTCATATCTGGTTAACCATACCGCGATATCACTGCGGCCATGGCCATCAACGCTCTTGTCCTGTCCGTTCTGCAGCAGATTCGCCCGCATCTGCCGCCCGAGCCGAAGATCTGCTGCCTGGGCTACCCGGACGTGCTGGTGTCGACCGAGCAGGCGCAGCAATACCTGGGCGCGGAAATGGCTGCGCGCCTCGAGTATCGTCCTGACTCAGCTTCCATCATCGCATGGCACGCATTGGAGGCGCACCTCGATCGCGTGATCGACGCGCAGTCGCTGTTCGAAGTCATGGGCATGCGGCTGACCGTGGTTGATCTCGTGGCGTCCCGGGGCGGGGAACGCATTGTCGACCTCAACGAAGCGCTGCCGGCCGATCTCGCGGATGCCTTCGATATCGTGCTCGATGCCGGCACGATGGAGCATTGCTTCAATGTCGGTCAGGCAGTGCGCAACATCCTGGCGATGGCGAAAGTCGGCGGGTTCGTCATCCATATGAACCCGATGACCATGATCAATCACGGCTTTTTCAACTTCTCGCCGACCTTCTATCACGACTTCTATGGCCAGAACGGCCATCAGCTGCTGGCGCCGATCTGCGCTGTCGCGTCTGACGGCATCAAGGTCATCTCTCATAAGATCGATCACACCCGGCGGCAGCGTGTGTCGGACAACCTCAAGATGGTGCTGTCCGTGGCGCGAAAGCAGAATGCTCACGTGCCCATCTGGCCGATGCAGTCGAAATATCTTCAGAATCCTACGCTCAAGAACAACGCGGCACGCCAGGCCTAGCGCGCAGTCTCAGGCGGTCTTCTTGATGACCGCGATGTCGCGGTGGATATGGATGAACTCGATCTCGCCTTCGTCCATGTCCTTGAGGTTGCTTTCGATCAAGGTCAGGAGAGAGCGGCGTGCCTGGTGCGAATCCCGCGTGCGCTCGAGGCTGGCGATCACGAACAGCCCGTCCGGCTTCAGGTTGGGCCAGTTCTGCCGGAAGGCGGCGACGATAAGGCTGTCAGAGCCGTCCTCGATGACGATGTCGAAGCTGCCCTCGGCCGGCTCGGTCTCGGATTCGGCGCGGACTGCGTGCGCATCCCGGAAATAACGCGACCAGATGTCGAGCGACACCCCGTCGTCCGCCCCGATCTCCAGCAGCTGCAGGCCGGCCCGGCCGCGCAGCGGCTCGAAGTAGCGCTCGTAGAGGGGCAGGCTGCGCGCGCGGCTCGACGCCTGGTCGAGCTGCAGTTGCGCGGCGATCTCCGCCAGCGAGGGAAGCGCAGGCGGAGCGGGCGGCTTCGCCGCGGCGGGGGTCGGTGCAAGTGTCTTGGGAGCGCCCGCGATCGGCGCGGGCGCCGGCTGCTCGGCCGGCTTCGGCTGCTCGACTGGTTTGCCTTGTTCGACCGGCTTCGCTTTTTCAACCGGCTTGGGCGGTTCGACCGGCTTGGGCGCGGCGAAGGGCTGCGCGATCTGCGGCCAGCGCTGGGTCTGGTAGGTGATGATCGGATCCAGGACAGCCTTGCGCGGACCCTTCAGGTGCAGCACCGCGCGGATGTCCAGCTGCCGCGGCGAATAGGGGCGGTCCATGTCGATCGAGAAATTGAACGTCGAGCACGGATAGTAGCGGATGCGCGCGCCGAACGCCTTGGCGCTGTCGAGCGCGCTCGGCACGCCCTGCGGGCAGGTCAGGGCATTGAGCGATAGCTGCCCGCCACGCCAGCGCTTGATGTTGCCGTAGTAGCCGGTGACGGCGGCGTTGCCGCACAGCCGGTCATAGGTGCCGAGGTAGCCGGCGAAGAAGGCTCGCACTGCGTCCTTGTTCCGGCTTGCGGCGAAGATCACGCCTTCGTTGATCGGCATCAGGCCGGGATCGGGGCGGTAGGTCGCGCCGATGTCGAAATGGCCCTGGAACAGGTTGGCGATTGGCGCGTTCAGGAACGCGTCGCTGTCGAGGAACGCGGTCGGCGCGGTGAACTGGCGCGAGCGCACGAAAGCGCACATAGCGATCACGCGCTCGTACATCGGGCTCGCCTGGTCGAGCGGCAGGCGCACGATGGTCAGCGCCGGATGCTCGATGTCGGTCAGGAACTGGCTGTCGGTAGCAAGGATGAAGCGCGCGCCGGGCTGGGCCGCCAGCGCGGCGGCGATGCAATGGCGCACGATCCGGTCATAGTCGAACTTGCTGTGGTCGATCGCGACGTCGCGGTACTTCACCGCGGCCTCGGCCTGCGGCACCGACGCGTGGAAGGCAAAGCAGATCGCGGTGGGCGCGAACGTCGGTTCAGCGGCGGCATCGAACGCCGCCTGGAACTGCGCCAGGCGCGATGCGGTCGCCGGTGCAATCTCGCCGCTGCGCTCCGAGCGCGCGATCGCGATCAGGCTGTCGAGGTCGAGCGTTCCCCCGTCGTGCATCTAGAGCCTCACCGGGAAGGAGCGCGCCCACTGGCCGAGCACGATGAAGGCCCAGGTCGCGTTGATGTTGTCGACCTTCGACATGACGTTGAGCGCCTTGGTGCGGCCGCTGAAGAAGCGCGTCCCCTTCAGGGTCTCGAACGCCTTGGTCATCTCGGCGTGCACCGCCTTGACGTTGTTCAGGAAGACGCTGGCCGGCATGCCGAAGCCCTTCTTGGGCAGCAGCGCGATCTCGCGTGGCAGGTAGCGGCCGGCGATTTCGCGCAGCACCAGCTTGGCCATCTTGGAGTTGAGGCAATACTGGGTCGGCAGCATACTGGCCTCGCCCAGCAGCGCGTGGTGGAAGAACGGCGTGCGGGTCTCCAGGCTGCTGCGCATGCTCATGCGGTCGACCTTGGCGAGCACCGCGCCGGGCAGGTAGTAGGCGAAGTCGAGCTGGCGCAGGCCGTGGATGACGTCGCGGCCCGGATGCTGGAACAGCGGCACCGGCGTATCGAGCTCGCTCTCCAGAACCTCGCGGCTCTCCGGCAGGGCCTGCACGATCGGCTCGATGCCGAACACCGACAGCGCGGCGCCGTAGTAGCCGTTGACGGCAGCCCGCGGATTGTCCTGGGTGTTGCCGCCGAATTTCTTGCTCATCGCGTCGTAGCGGCCATAACCGCCGAACAGCTCGTCGCCGCCGTCGCCGGATAGCGCCACCGTCACCTGCTCGCGCGCGAACTTGCACAACAGGTAGGTCGGAACGCAGGAGCGGTCACCGTTGGGCTCGTCGAGCAGGCTGCCGATCGAGCGGCCGATGTTGTCGAAGTCGCTGGCGCCGAACACATGCTCGGAATGCTGGGTGCCGAGGTGATGGGCGATGTTGCGCGCCACGTTGTGCTCGCTGCCGTCGTCGCCCTCGAAGCCGATGGTGAAGGTGCGCGGCACGATGCCCAGGCGCTTGGCCGCCAGCGCGCATACCAGCGAGGAGTCGATGCCGCTGGACAGGAACATGCCGAGCGGCACGTCGCTGATCAGGCGCCGGCGCAGCGATTCGATCATCGCCGCCTCGACCCGGTCGCAGGTCAGCAGGAAGCCGTCCTGGCTGACCTCGGCGTCGGGGTCGACCTCGAAGGTGTAGTAGCGGCGCTCGAAGGTCTTGCCCTTGGCGTCGATGGTCAGCATGCAGCCAGGCTTCAGCTTGCGCACGCCTTCCAGGATCGACTGCGGCGCCGGCACATAGCGATAGAGCATGTAAAGCGCGATCGCGCCGGCAGACATGCTCCAGTCGAGCCCGGGAACCTTGGTCAGTGTGTGCAGCTCGGAGCCGAAAATGAACAGGCCCGGTTCGCTGCGGTAATAGAGCGGCTTCTCGCCGGCGCGGTCGCGCGCCAGTACCACGGTCTTCTGCTGCGTGTCGTAGATGGCGAGCGCGAACATGCCGTCGAGCTGCGCGAACAGGGCGGCACCGTACTTGATGTAGCCCTTCAGCAGCACCTCGGTGTCGGACTTGCTGCGGAACGAAACGCCGGCCTCGGCCAGCTTGTCGCGCAGGTCGTGGAAATTATAGATCTCGCCGTTGTAGACGATGACGTAGCGGCCGGTCTCGTCGAGCATCGGCTGACGGCCACCTTCGCTGAGATCGATGATGCTGAGCCGCTTGTGGCCGAGATGGCAGAGATTGTCGCTGCTGGCCCAGTAGCCATCCATGTCGGGGCCGCGATAGTTCATCGCCTCGGCCATGGCGCGCACGATCTGCTGCGCCTGCGGCGCCTCGAACCGGCGATCGAAATTGAGTAGTCCGACCAGTCCGCACATGGCTCAGCGCCGCTTGATCACGATGCCCTGACCGGTCGGGCATTCGTAGGCAAAAGCGCCGCGGGATTCGAAGAACGGCTTCTGCGCCTGGTAGGAGCTGCGGTAGCGATAGAAGCCGTAGTCGTCGAGCACGATCATGCCGCCGACCGCGATGCGGTCGTAGATCGCCTGCAGGCAATCCAGCTCGACCTGCGCGGCGTTGAGATCGACTTGCACGAATGCGATCTTGTCCGGCATCTGCTGCAGCAGGGTCTCCGGCAGCATGCCCTTGACGATCCTGATCTTCGGATCGTCAACGAACAGCTGGCGGACTTGGTCGGCCAGCTGGGGTCCATGGTTCTGCTTCGACGGCTCGGTCGGGTGGTAGTCGAACAGGTCGTACAGCCACCACTTCTTTTGCGTGGCGGCGAAATCGCAATAGCGGCGCACGATGTCGACGGTCTTGCCGTCGTAGACACCGATGTCGACGAAGTCGCCCTCGATGTCGAGGCAGGTGCGGGCCGCCCAGCACAAGGTATAGATGCGCCACAGCCGCGCCCGCAGCACGCCATCCTCGCGATAGCGCTCGAACGCCGCGACGAACTCCGGGTCGGAGGTGAAGCCGAGATGGCGGAACCAGGTGATGAGGTCGTCACCACCGTGGGCATGGCCGCCCGGCACGTTCACGCCCAGGATCTGCATCAGGATCTTCAAGGCCGACTGGAACGCCACGCCGGCATTGGGATCGGTGAAGGGCGCGTTCTTGTACTCGTGGTTCATCAATGCCATGTGCGGCATGATGGTGGTCGGCAACTGGTGCACGGGCTGGGCCGGGGCGGGCTTGCTCATTACTGGGCCACCGCCTGCGGGTGCAGCTTGGCGACGACGCGACCGTCCGCGGTGCGGCCGGCATGGACCGAGCGCGCCATCAGCTGCTGCCACGGTGAGGTGGCATTGCAGGCCTTATGCTCGGCCATCCACTCCTCGCGGTACTCGCTGCCGGAGGTTTCCTCGTAGATCGGCATGCCCTGGGTGTAGTGGACCAGCTTCGCGTCCTTGCGCGGCGCGTCATAGCCGACCAGATGATTCCAATGGCCGGGCACGCCGCCCACCAACTCCGGAGCGAGCCAGTCCATGGTGTGCGGCGCGACACAGCGCTTCGGATCTTCCACATAGTCCGGGGTCAGCACCTTGTTCGTGGGATGGCCGCAATTGAACATGATCATCGAGGCCCACTCGAACTTCTTCGGATTCTTGCTGACCATCGTGGCGTAACGGTCGTCGGCCAGTGCGAACAGCTCCGCGACATCGCCGAGCGCCAGGAAATCGATGTCCAGGAACAAGGCCCAGCCCTGGTAGTCGCACAGCCACGGCACCAGGAACCGGCTGAAGGTGAAAGGGGTCAGGCCCTGGCGCTTCAGCGGCAGCGTCGGCAGCACCAGCGGCGAGATCGCCAGCGGCTTGGACGAGCGGCGATACAGGCTGAACTGCAGGACGTTATAGGCTATTGCCTGCCGATGGTCGTAGCCGATGAAGATGCGAAGGGGCAGGTTGGATTGCGCGCCAGACATGATTGCTCCGGACAAGTCAGTGGGAGATTGGCGCGATATGGTCAATTTTCCGTTAAACGACCGGCCGCATCGCGCTCAGCAGGGCATCGCAATGCGGATGCCATATCGATCGCGACTGGGGGCCGCACGCGTCGCGTGTCCGCGGCCATGTGGTTAAGGGAAAGTAAACGCGCGGAAAAGCGCGTCAGGAGATCGAGTTGATGATCAGGCCCATCAGCTTGTCGGTCGCGGAGGTGCCGATCTTGGGCAGGTTCTGGATGAAGCTGACGCTGCTGGCGATCGAGGCGGTGAGGTTGGTGGTCCCCTCGCTGACGTTGGCGATGCCATACGGGTCGTCGGTGGCGCGGGTGGCGCGCTCGACAGTGTCATAGTCCTGCTTGAAGAGCCCCTGGCTCAGCTGGACCGCGTAGCTGTACTCTTTCTTGCCGTCGTTGCCGGCGCCGTGCGCGCGCGAGACGCGCAGGACATAGTCGCCGGTCTCCATCTCGAAGATGCCGTCGCGCATCGCCTGATACACGGTATTCGCCGGGCCGGCCTTCGCGTCGGAGTCCGCCAGCAGGCGGCCGCTCGACTTGTAATAGACCTGGAAGCGCAGCTGGTCCTCGTCTTCCTTGCTGGCGTTGAGGACCGAGAAGGTCGTGGCGGTCTTGCTGGTGACGCGGAACTGGAAGCCATCGACCGCGTCGCCCGAGCTCAGCGAGCTGAAGACGTTGAGGCGGGTCTGGTCCTTCTTGAGCACGCCGATGTTGCGGGCGGTGACGTTGTTCTCGAACTTGACGTCGCGGGTGTCCTTCTGGAACTCCTGCACCGAGATGCCGCTGTTCTTCTGCGCCAGCTGCTGCTGGATGCGCTTCACTTCGCGCTCGATGCGCGCAAGCTCGGAGCTGGCGTTGGTGGCGGTCGAGGTGCTGGAGGTGGTCGCCATGATGTCCCCGCGTTACGCTGAAACGCGCATGACCGGCGCGCCGCCGGCCGACGCCGGTTTGGCAGGGGCCGGCGCCGCAGCACGTGGCGCCGCTGTAGCGGCCGCAGCCGCCGGCTGGGCAGATTTTGCCGCCAGGCCCTCGGCGATGGCGCGGTTGATGTCGAGGATCGGCTGGATCTTCGTTCCGTCGAGATCGCCGAGGCGCGCCAGGATGTGGCGGTCGACCATCAGGGAGAGGGTGAGCACGTTCTCGCGCACGTCCTGGGGCAGCGGGCAGTCGGGCTCGCTGAGGGCGGCCTGGAAAATCGACCACAACCGCGCATTGAGGCGCAACGCCTCGCGCAGGGCCTCGACGTCATTCATTTTCGCAGCCAAAGCCAGCCGGCGCGAAGCCTCGCCCAAGGCCCAGGCCTCGGTGCTGCGCGGATCGTCCCCGCTGGGGCGGCTGGTGTAACCGTTTGGTGCTTTCATTCCGTCCTCGCTTTGGACCCTGGAGCGGCCGCGCGTGTCAGAACAGCTTCGCGGTCAGCTTCAAGGCGCGATAGTAATCCCGTTCCTGCACGAACTGTGCCACCTGATCGAGGTCCTGGGCGCGGTCCGGCCGGTCGGCCCGACAATGGGCCAGCACGGTCCCGAATTTCGTGGAGGTTTCGGCGGTATCCTCCGGAAACAGATAGAGTAACTGGATCGCCAGATAGAGTTTCTTCTCGTTGGTGTCCGCCTGCTCTTCCTTCATGACCTCGCGGCCGCGGAGGAAGTTCACCTTGTTGTAGAGATAGAAGGTTCCCGGTTCCTCGCCGCGGCCGATGACCGCGCCGTTGACGATGACCTTCTCTCCCGGGCGAAGCGAAAACTTGAGCGGCACCTGGACTTCCTCCCCCTGACCTCGATCTGGAATGGCTCGGCCGATCTTCCAATTCGAACCTTCCTGGATCTTTGGGAAGAAGCGGGCGGCGGCGGGTTGCGCCGCCGCCCAACTCTATCCGACCCTGACGGTTTAGAACAACCGCAGGATGGCCTGCTGCGCCTGGTTGGCCAGAGACAGCGAGATGGTGCCGAGCTGCTGACGAGTCTGCAGCGTCAGGATGTTCGCACCCTCTTCGTTCTGGTCGGCCAGCGTCAGCTTGCCAGCGCCTTCCTTCAGCACGTCAGAGAACGCCGCCGTGAAGTCGAGGCGGGTCAACAGCGTGTTGCTGTTGGTGCTGAGCGAGGACGACGCGGACCGCAGCTTCAGCTTCGCGGCGTCCAACTGGCGGATCGCATTGTCGATATCCGAGCGATCGTTCCAGAAGTTCTGAGCGAAGTCGAGCTGGAGGCCCTGACCGTCCGTCTGGACGTTCTGGCTCACCACGGTGACCGTGCTGGTGTTGGTCTCGTTCAACTGAACGGTCAGGTTGTTGGCATCGTTGCCGTCAACCAGCTGCTCAGTCTCCAGAGTGGCCGCTTCGCCGGCATTCGTACCGCGAATGTCGAACGAGGCGCTACGGTCGCCCGTGAACTCGCCACGGACCTTGTACTTGACCGACGCATCCACCGTCGCCGCGCCCGCCGAAGCGGTCGTCGCGAGGTCGATGGTCGCACCGTCGTTCACGCCACCAGAGATGGTGAAGGTAGTGCTGGTGGACGTGTTGCCGAGGTTGACGGTCGCGGTCGCGGTGCCACCAAGGCCGTCAGACAGCGTGACGGTGGCGTTGTCGGCCGAACCGGTAATCGTGAACGTAACGTTGCTCACGGTGTTGTCGGCGAAGCCGGTGGCTGCGCTGACGTTGATGTTGGCAGCGGTGAAGCCGCTGGCAACTTCCGTGCCGTTGATTTCAGCGGCCGAAGCTTCGCTGGCGGTGGCCAGCAGCTTCAGTTCGGTGGCGTTGATGCCGATCGCGTAGGTCGCGGCGCTGTTCTCGCCCGCGTTTGCGAGGTTGAAGGTGCTGGCGGTCGCCGCAACCGACACCGTCGTACCACCGCCGGTCACGCTGAACGTGCCGAAGTTGTTCGTGGTGTAGTTGAAGTTGGTGCCAGACGCCGTCAGAGAGAGCGTCTCGTCCACCGACACCGTGCCGGTGAAAGTGATCGACGTGAACGCCGGAGCGCCCGTGCCGTACGCTGAGCTGACGTTCGACGAATACTGGGAAGCGCCCAGGATCTGCCGCTCGTCGATGGTGACGCGGGCGGTGCCGGAGTCGAACGCGAACGCGTTCTCACCGTTCGAGACCTTGCCGGAGCCGAGAGCCGACAGACCGTCGCGCGTGACGGTTTCGCCGTTCTCGTTCTCGAAAACCACCTGCAGGTCGACATTCTTCTCGATCACCGAAGTACCGACGCCGGCAGTGTCGGCGACGTCCTCGATGGCGTCGAAGTCGATGTCGAAGCTGATGCGCGTTCCGCTGTTGAAGCTGGCGGAGAAGCGCAGCACGTTGCCCGCTGCCTTGGCGGCATCCGCCTCGGCGTTGGTGAAGGTCTGCGTGAAGGTCTGCGAGCCTTCGGTCACAGTGAAGGTCTTGTCCTTGCCGGTGCCGCCCGACAACTTGATCGAGAGGCTGTCGAAGTTGAAGGCCGACTCGGACGCAAAGCCCGTGATCTCCACGTTGCTGATACCGCGGTCGCGCTCGGCGTTCGCGATGTCATTGGAGTTGCCGGTGATCGCACCGTCGCCCACGACCGAAACGTCGTAGGTGTCGGCGTCGACAACGTTGGTCGCACGCGCACCGCTGATGCCGGTGAGGGCATTGACGGCGCTCTTGCTGCTCGCGGTCGCATCGAGACGCAGGCCCGAGCCGACCAGCAGGTTCTTGCCCTGATAGCCGGAGTCCTGGGCCAGCTTGTCGATCTGACGCAGCACGTTGTTGTACTGCTGAGCGAGGCTGTTGCGCAGCTTCACCGAGTTGGCGTCGTTGCCCAACGCACCCAGAGCCTGGGTGGTCAGACCGCGGGCCTGCTCGATCTGGCTTTCGATCGCGGTGATGCCGGAGTCGCCAGCCTTAATCGTGCTGATGGCCTGGCCGATGCCGTCCTTCAGGCCGTCAAGGTCGCCTGCGCGCTGGCTCAGACCCTTCGCGGCGAAGAAAGCCGCCGGGCCGTCGAGCGCGGAGTTGATCTTGTTGCCGGTCGCGAGGCGAAGCTGAGTTTTTTCCAAGAGCGACGACGTCTGCTGCAACAGAAGCAAGTTGCTGCGGATGCCGCTGGTCAATGGGATGTTGTTTGCCATTTTAGAATTGCTCCTTTGGAGGCTTGCTAGCCGTGACGGCTTTGCGTGCACGGGCCGGCGCAGATGCACCGGCAGGGAGTAGGTAGCAAGTTCCTTGCCAGTCGGCAGAAAGTGCCTATCTATCGGAAATGCTTGCCTTTTTTATGTTCTCTAGGCCGTTTGGAGCAGGCAATTGTTGCCCGGTCCGGCAAAATTTGCCGGTTTGGCCGCGCCAGCGGGGGCAAAATTTTCTCCTGATATTTCAATGTATTAGCTTTCACCATTCATTAACCATTCCAACCCTAGGATCGCCGGCGATTGGGCGGCAGACCTCAGGCCGATTATCTGCAATTTGAGCGGCATTTTAGCGAGATGACATGGCGACCGGCGCCCTCTCCATCACACCGCGCCATTCGCCGGGGCAGGGCGCATTGAACGCTCCCACCCCGACCGGTGCCCTCTCGCCCAAGGAGGCGGCCAAGGTCGCGACCCTCATGCAGGCGGCGGGCCGGGCCCATCGCGCCGGCAACCGCGAGGGGCTGAAGGCGATCCTCGAAGAGGTCCTGGACATCGACCCCGGACACGCCAACGCCACGTACAATCTCGGGATCCTCTATCGGGACTGCGAGGACGTCTTTCAGGCCGAGGTGCATCTGCGCCGGGCGCTCAAGCTGGACCCGGGGCTGATCGACGCCTACCAGGCGCTGGCCGACCTGCTGTTCACCGTCAAGCACATGCTGTCGGCCGCCAAGATCTACGAGGACGCGCTGGAACTGGCGCCCAACCGGCTGCCGCTGCTGCTCAACCTGTCGAAGACCCGCATGATGCTGAAGGATGCGCCGGAGGCGGAGCGGCTGGCCCGGCGCGTCCTCTCGATCGACGAGCGGTCCGACGATGCTTGGGCGACGCTCGCCTGGGCGGTACTGTTCAGGCAGGGCGATCCGCAGGAAGCGCTCCATGCGGCGGAGCAGGCGATGCAACTGGCGCCCGCGGCGCCGCGGCCGCCGGCACTCAAGGAACAGGCGCTCCGGCGCTGCGGCCGGCAGGCAGACGCGGACGCGGTCTGGTCCGCCCTCCTGTCCGATGCGGCGCATGACTGGGATCAAGCGCGCGGCCTGATGGAAGCCTACTACTGGCTCGACCTAATCGACTGCTGCCGGGCGATCACGCTCGCCTATACGCAGGCAAACCCGGACGGTGCCGAAGGCTTGAAGGACCTGTCCTCGCTGCTGATGGCGGAAGGCGATTTCGCCGAGGCGCAGGAGGTCCTGGTGCGCGCCATGAGCGTGGCGCCGGATCACCGCGTCATCCGCATGGTGTGCGGCCTCAATGCATTCCGTCTTGGGGACTTCAAGAAGGGACTCGATCTCTATCAGGCCCGCTGGTACCGCTCGCCGCAGGACCGGCCATGGGACACACCGATCCCGGACTGGGATGGCAAGCCGATCGACGGCCGCCTGATCGTCTATTGCGAGCAGGGCATCGGCGACTACGTGATGTTCGCGCTGATGTTCTCCGAACTGCGCAAACACGCCAAGTCCATCACGATCGAAGTCAATACACGGCTGGCGAGCCTGTTCCGCCGCAGCTTCCCCGACATGCCGGTGGTCGACCGCAATTCTCTGCCGGCAAACTGGGACCCGAGCCATTACCAAGCGAAGGTGGCGATGGGCGAGCTGTTCCTGATGCTCGGCGCCGACATGGAGAACCTGCCCAACCGCAAGGGGTTCCTGACCCCGGAGCCGGGCCTGACGCTGACGCTGCGCAATCGCTACCGGGCGCTGTTCCCCGGCAAGCGGCTGGTCGGCATTTCCTGGCGCAGCGGCAATCGCGACAGCGCCACCATCCGCTCCATCGACCTGTCGCTGTGGCGGCCGATCCTGGAAACGCCGGACTGCGCCTTCATCTCGCTGCAGTACGGCGACATCAGCCGTGACCTCGAGGTGCTGAAGCGCGAGACCGGCCACGCCGTTCATTGGGACCGCGAGGTCGACCCGACGCAATTCCTCGATCCGTTCACGGCGCAGATCGCCGCCATGGACCTGGTGATCTCGGTCGACAACAGCACCGTCCATTTCGCCGGCGCGGTCGGCAAGCCGTGCTGGGTGCTGCTGCCGGTCAACTCGGACTGGCGATGGATGATCGATCGCACATCGTCGATCTGGTACGACAGTCTCCAGCTGTGGCGCCAGAATATCGGCGAGGGTTGGCAACCTGTTGTGGCGCGCGTTGCCGAGCGCCTGCGCGAGATCGGCAGCGAGCCGCTGATCGATGCACAGGCCGAGATCTGCCTGCGTTGCGGCGAGGAGTTGCTGCGGCGCGAGGCGATGGCGCCGGCGGAGGAGTATTTCCGCTGGCTGCTGGAGACCGGGCGCCACAAGGCCGCGGCGTTCCACGGCGTCGGCAAGGCCGCGCACAAGGCACTGCATTTTAAGGACGCCGCTGCGATCCTCGGCCGCGCCGTCGAGTTGGCGCCCGAGCGCGCCGACTACAAGGCCGACTGGGCGGTCGGGCTGTTCGATGCCGGCCACCACGATGCGGGCGAGCGCCTCGCCCGTGAGCTGACACGCCATGGCAACGATCCGACTGCCTTGATGGCGATGGGCCAGATCCTGGCAGCTAAGGGCTTGCCCGATCAGGCCACCGACTTTTTCGCGCGCATCCTGCGGTTGGATCCCAATCACGTGGTTGCACGTGCGATCCTCGCCGGCCTGCAGGCGGCGCAGGGCGACGATGAACTGGCGCAGCGCAACTTTGCACGCCTGGTCCAACAAGCGCCCGACCTGTATGGGCCGCGCACGGCGCTGGCCGAGATCGATCTCCGGCACGGCCGGGACGAAGCCGCCTGGACCAACTTCGCCTGGCGCTTCGGCACGACTCCCGAGGAGTTGCCGCGCCACCTCGCGATGATCGCGCCGGATGAGCGGCCGAAATCCTGGACCGATGGCAAGATCCGCAGACGCCGCCTGTTCGTGCGCGCCGAGCGCAACGCCATGGAGCAGCTGCTCATGGCCTCCTGGTTCGCCGATGCGCTGGGCGATTCCCGCCTGGTGCGGGCGGAGTGCGAGGTCGCGACCCTGCCGCTGCTGAATACGGCTTTCCCGGATGTTCGTTTCTCGGTTGCCGGATCATTGAAACCGGCGGACCTCATCGAGGACCGCATCCAGCTGTGCGCCAGCCTCAGCGATATCGCCGCCGCGTATGTGCGGACTCCGACCGGCGGCTGGCTGCCGTTCGATGCCGCTGCTGCGGCGTCGCGGCGAGCGCGGATCCGGACCGACGCGGGCAAGTCCCGGATCGTCGGGCTGGCATGGCAACCGACCAACGCACCGCTCGACGGCCTCGAGCCGTTCGCGCCGCTGTTCGAAATTCCCGGCATCACCTGGGCCGCTTTGCCGATGGGCAACGTCGCGCCGCCGCTCGCGCAGTTCCTGGCGCGGCCTGATTGCCCGTTGACTTTCGATCCGGCCTGGTCGCGGGATGGACTGGCGTCGATCGCCGGATCGCTGGCGGCCCTCGATCTGCTGGTGTCGAACGAAGATTTGGTGGCGACGCTGGCCGGGGCCCTGGGGAAACCGGTGTGGAAGATCGCCGGTGTCAACGCGCACTGGTCGTGGGGCGCTGCCGGCGAGACGAGCAAATGGCATCCGACCGCGCGCATCGTCCGCTACCCGCTGGGCGGCGCGCTGCCGATCGATGCGGTCCGCGGCGGCCTCGCGCAATGGTCCGGTGCGTGACCGGACAGGAGACAGGCATGAATCGCAAACAACGCCGCACGGCGGCAACGATCGCCAAGAAGCTGCCCGCGAGCGGCGCGCCGCGGTCCGCCGCAGACAACGTCGTGCAAAAGGCCATCGCCGCCGCGCAAGCCGGCGCCTTGGCCGAAGCGGAAGCGGCGCTGGACAAGGTGCTGGAGCAATTCCCGGATCACGTGGAGGCGCTGCACCAGAAAGGCATGCTCCTGGCGCGGACCCATCGCGCCGAGGCCGGCATCCCGCTCCTGCAGCGCATCACCACGCAGAAGCCGGGAGAGGCGCTCTATTGGAACAACCTGGCGGCCGCCTGCCTGACCTGCAACCGTCCGGCGGACGCGCGCGCCGCCGCGCGCAAGGCGGTCGAGCTCGACGCGAAGTATGCCATGGCCTGGCGTAACCTGGCGATGGCGGCGACCGACCTCGCGCAGCATCGGGAAGCGGTCGAGGCCTATGAAACGGTGACGCGGCTGACCCCGAAAGACGCCGACGCCTGGAACGGCCTCGGATTGGCGCAGCTCGAGCTGGGCGATGCCGCGCGCGCCGAGACAGCGTTCGCCAAGGCCGTCGCGCTCGATTCCAAGAGCGCAGAATGCCTGAGCAACCTCGGCGGCCTGCTGGTCAAGCGCGGTCGCGGCGCCGAGGCCCTGCCGCATCTCGAGAAAGCAGTTGCCATCGACCCGGACCGCTTTGCCTCCGCGCTGCACTATGGCGTGGCGCTCGCGCTGGCGGGCAACGGAAGCCAGGGGCTGCGCTGGTTGCGCCGCGCCACCTCGATCAAGCCGCGCTCGGACACGGCTTGGGGTGCGCTGGCCGACGCGGCCGCGCTGGCCGGTGAACCGACGGAGGCACTCGATGCCGCGCGCCGCGCCGTTGAGTTCGCGCCGGCCGATGTCGCCCATCGCACGCGGCTGCAGCGACTGCAACAGGGCGGGGCGCCGCGCTCGACGCTGATCGAGCTTGATCTCGGCACGCCCGCGCAATCCGACCAGGACAAGGCGGACGAATCCAACCTCTCGACGTCGCTGGATCAGATCTTCATCCGCTGATTTCGATTGCGCGCGCCGCCGCTAGCCCCTCGCGGCGGCTTCCAGCCCTGCGATGTCGAACTTCACCATCTTGAGCATGGCTTCGGTCACCCGCTTCGCCTTGGCTTGGTCAGGATCCATCATCAGCTGACCCAGCCTTTTCGGCGTGATTTGCCAGGAGAGTCCCCAACGATCCCGCAGCCAGCCGCAATGCTCGACGGCGCCGCGGTCCCCGAGGGCATCCCAGAGCCGGTCGATCTCCGCCTGGGTGTCGCATGCGACCATGATGGAGAAGCTGTGGTTGAAGGGGTCGAGGGGACCTGCCTCGATCGCCATGTAGCGCTGGTCGCCGAGGGTGAAGGACGCAATCTTGACGCTGCCCGGAGGTCCGCTGGGCGTCTCCGTCGGGATCGTGGTGGTCCATTCGACCTTCGAGCCAGATATCAGGGAGGTGTAGAAGCCGATCGCCGCCTCCATGTCCTTCTCGAACCAGAGATGCTGGGTCACTTTCATGGTCGCGCTCCTGTCAGGCATTGCACGGATCGACACCCAGCCGTGGCTCGATTGAGCCGGCGGGTGCCTGCTTCCCGAGGACGTATGAAAACAACCGCGCCCGACAGGCGTGCGGAAATATTTGTGTGCCGAATAGAAAACCGCCCGGGCCTTGCGGCGCCGGGCGGTTTTTTTTGGTCTTATGCCTCGGCTTAGAACAGCCGGAGGATCGCCTGCTGTGCCTGGTTGGCGAGGCTGAGGCTGATGGTTCCGAGCTGCTGGCGCGTCTGCAACTGGAGCAAGTTGGCGCCTTCCTCGTTCTGGTCGGCCTGCACCAGCTTGTTGGCGCCTTCCGCCAGGACGTTGATGAACTCGTTGGTGAAGTTCAGCCGCGTCGTGATGATGTCGAGATTGTTGCTGAGCGAGGAGGCCGACCCGCGCAGCTTCAGCTTCGCGGACTCGATCGAGGCGAGCGCGAAGTCGATGTCCGCCCGGTCGCGCCATTCGTTCTGCGCGAAGTCGACTGCCAGGCCCTGGCCGTCGGTCTGCACGTTCTGGCTCACCACCGTCACCTGGCTGGTGTTGGTTTCGTTGAGCTGGACCGTCAGGTTGTTGCTGTCGTTGCCATCGGTGACCTGCACGGTCTCGATGGTCGAGGTCTGGCCGGTGTTGGCGGCGCGGACGTCGAACAAGGCCTGATCGGGCGCGGTGAAGTCGCCGATCGCATTGTATTTGAGCGTGCCCTCGGAGTTGGCGACCAGGCCGCCGCTGGTGAGGGTGAGCGCCACGGTCGCACCGCTGTTGACGCCGCCCGTGATGGTGAAGTTCAGCGTTTGGCCGGTGAAATCGGGGGCCGTCGCCGTCGCCGTGCCACCGAAGCCGTCGGTCAAGGTGAAGGTCGCGGCGGACGCGGTGCTGACGATGTTGAAGGTCAGGGTGTGGGCGAGGTTGTCGGCAAGGCCGGTCAACCCGCTCAGTGACACGCCGGTTCCCGGCAATGCCGCACCGAGCGCCTGTTCGGTCGCGTCGGCAGCGCCGACGCTCGAACCCGTTGCCCGGACGATACCCTGGAAGCCCGCGGTCTGCAGGTCGAGGGTCACGTTCGCGGCGTTGTCCGCGGCAGCGGAGAAGGTGTAGGCGCCGCTCGCGCTCACGGTCGTCGTCACACCGCCGTTCGGGCCGACCAGCGTCGTGGCATAGCTGCCGAAGGTGCCGGTCACGAAGTTGAAGTCGGCCGCGGTCGCCGACGCGGTGAGCGAGTAGGTAAAGTCGTTGGCGATGCCGGAGGTTCCGATGGTCGCCGTGCCGACGATCGCATCCGACGCGCGGCCGTAGGCGAGACCGGCGGTCTCGCTGTAGGCGGCGGCCTGCAGGATCGTGCGCTCGTCGACCGTCATGCGCGGCGTGCCGGAGTCGAAGGCCCAAGCGTTCTCGCCATTGGCCAGCTTCTGCTGGCCGGACTGGTTGAGAGCGCTGCGCTCGATGCGCTGGCCGACGCCATTGAGGTTGGTGGTCGCGACCGCGATGTTGACGTTCTTCTCGATCACCGAGGTGCCGACGCCGGCGGTATCCGGCACGTCGTCGATCTCGTCGAAATCGACATCGAAGTTGATGTGCGTGCCGCTGGCCAGCTGATGGTCGAAGTTCAGCAGCCGGCCGGTTGCCTTGGCATTGTCCCACTGCTCGACGGTGAAGGTCTTGGTAACGGAGACGCTGCCTTCGGTGATCGTGAAGGTCTTGGCCTTGCCCTTGCCGCCGGCGTACTTGAGGACGACATCGTCGAAGTTGCCGAGCGTCTTGCTGGCAAAGCCGGAGATCGTCAAGTTCTGGATGCCGCGGTCACGCTCGGCGTTGGCGATGTCATTGGCATCGGCGCTGATAGCGCCGTCGCCGGTGATGTCGACGACGTAGTCGTCGGCGGAGACCACGTTGGTGACACGCGTGTTGCTGATGCCGGTGATGGCGTTGGTCGCGCTCTTCGAGGAAGAGGTCGCATCGAGCCTGAGGCCGCTGCCCAGCAGCAGGTTCTTGCCCTGATAGGTGGCGTCGCCCGCCTGCTTGTCGATCTGACGCAGCAGGTTGTTGAACTGGTCGGACAGCGACTTGCGCAGGTCGACCGAGGCCTGGTCCTTGCCGAGGCTGCCGTAGGCCGAGGTGATGAGGCCCTTCGCCTGGTCCAGCATCTTTTCGATCGAGGTCACGCCGGTGTCGGCGGCCTTGATGGTGCTGATGCTCTGGCCGATCGAGTCCTTGAGCTGCGCGAGGTCGTCCGCGCGGCGGTTCAAGCCCTTGGAGGCAAAGAAAGCGACAGCGCCGTCGATGGCGGAGTTGATCTTGTTGCCGGTGGCGAGCCGCTGCTGTGTGCGGTCGATCTTTTCAGAGGTGAACTGCAACAACAGCAGGTTGTTGCGGATGCCCGCAGTCAGTTGAATGTCGTTCGTCGGCATAGGGTTCTCCTTCGTAGCCTGCCAACATCGGTCGCGCTTTGGCGCCCGAGTCATGTCCGCACAAGCGGTGTCGAACCCATCAAAGCAACTTGCGTGCCAGACGCTAAGCTGTTGGGAAGGCGTGATATATCTTGGTTAACTGCAATTTGAGGCAATTCCGACCGGCAAGGATCGGCGCGGTGAAGGGAAATTTCGTACCAGCAAACAAGAAAACAGCGCACCTGAGTGCAGGGGCTTTAACGCATCCTTAATAGATAGGGAGAAAAATCATCTATACTGCTGTGTGGTGTATACGGCCCGGAAACCCGGGCCGGCAGCAAGAGGAAGGAGTAGCGGGCTCGGATGTTGCGCCCGATCACCACATCAAGCGCTTCAGCCAGTTCTGCGCCATCCACGGTGCAGGCGAGCGCTGCTGCGAATCTTTCGGCCAACGAGGCTCAGGCGACGACGGTTGCCGCCGCGGAGGCGTCGCGCACCCAAACGGGCGCCAGCAGTTCGGAGCAGATGCTCCGCTATAATAGCTTCCAATTCATTTACAGGCAGGACATCGGCCGCATTGTCCTGATCGGACAGAGCCCGGAGACCGGCGAGCGAGTCATCCAGGTGCCGTCCGAACAGGTTCTGCGTGCGTACGAACGCACCGTGCGCGTCGAGCGGCAGATGGCGCGTCAGCAGGGCGATCAAGCCCCGTCTTCTGCGGCTCCGTTCGGTGAGCATGCAGGATCCCAGCCTGCGCCGCAGCTTGCAAAGGCGCTGGTCGCTGCGGTCGGCGGCGCCAACAATGGAAGCGGTGTGGTAAGCCTTTCGGCCTAGTCCAAATTACTTGGCTGGACGTCCGGGCCCGCGAGGGCCTTTTTTCATGCCCGCTGCTGAATGGCAGCCGGACCGATTGCCGGCTGACGCCGGCCACGCCGCAGCGCGCCGCGCTGGTTGTAGCCGGTGACCTGCAGGCGCGGTTCTTCCAGCGCCTCGACCACCGCGCGCATGACGCGCTCGTTCACATCGCGCATGGCGCGCAGCGCACGCAGGTTGTCCTGCAGCGCCGCCTGGAACCGCTCCGTCGCCTCGACCAGCTCGTCCTTGAGGACGTCGGTCACCGCGTCGGCCGCGATGTCCGGCTCCTTCAGCGCCAGCACGAAGGCGCGGTAGGCATCGCTCAGCGTCGATTTGTCATGCTGGAGCTGGCGCAGGTCCTTGGGCTTCATGGCGCGCAGCAGCTCGACCTCGCGCTCCATGCAGGAGATCAGCCGCGACGTGATGGCCAGCAGATCGGCCATGCGGGAAGACTTGTTCATCGCGGGGACTCCTGAAGCTGCAGCAGCTGCTTTTGCACCATGTCGGAAACGCCGATGCCGCCGGTCTTGGCGACCTGCTTGCCGTATTCCTGCAGCAGGAAGGAACGGAAGATGTTCTCGCCCTCGCCACCGCCGAACAACGGATCGCTCGACAGGTCACCGTACATCTCCTCGAACGACTTGGTGACGAAGAAGGCTTCGAAGTCCTCGGCGCTGGCCTTGATTTTGGCCAGGTCCTTGGCGTCGACCGCCGGGGCCGTATCCTTGCGCAGGGTGCCGAAGCGGTCGAGCGGCGTCGTGGAAATCGGCGTGGTCATCACTGCACCATCAGCTCGGCCTGCAGCGCGCCGGCGGTCTTGATGGTTTGCAGGATCGAGATCATGTCGCGCGGGCTGACGCCGAGCGAGTTCAAGCCCGCGACCAGCTCTTCCAGCGTGACGCCCGGATCGATCACCGCGAGCTTGCGGTCGGCGTCCTCCTGCACCTCGACGTTGGTGCGCGGGACGACCACGGTGACGCCGGTGTTGGAGAACGGGTTGGGCTGCGAGACCTGCGGCGTCTCGGTGATGCGGATGGTGAGGTTGCCCTGCGCCACCGCGACCTTGCTGATGCGCACGGTGTCGCCCATCACGATGACGCCAGTATTCTCGTCGATCACCACCTTGGCCGGCAGATCCGGTTCGATCGGCAGGGTTTCGATACTGGTGAGCAGCGCGGCCGGGTCGCCGCCGCCCATCGAGACGTTGAGCACCACAGTGCCGGAATCCTGCGGATAGGCGACGTCGCGGTCGAACTCGGTGTTTATCGCATCCGCGATGCGGCGGGCAGTGGTGAAGTCCGGGTTGCGCAGCGCGATGTTGACGGTCGGCAGCCCGGCCAGGTCGAACGGCACCTCGCGCTCGACGATGGCGCCACGGGCGATTCGGCCGCTGGTCGGCACGCCGCGCAGCACCGATTCGGCCGCGCCGGTCGCCGAGAAGCCGCCGATCGTCACCTGGCCCTGGGCGACGGCATAGACCTCGCCGTCGGCGCCCACCATCGGGGTCACCAGGAGGGTGCCGCCCTGCAGGCTGCTGGCATCGCCCAAGGCGGAGATGGTCACATCGATCTCGGCGCCCTGGCGGGCGAAGGGGGGCAGGGTGGCCGTCACCATCACGGCGGCGACGTTGTCGGTTTCCAGGTCCTCGTCGCGGGCGTTGACGCCCAGGCGCTCAAGCATGCCGATCAGGCTTTCCCGGGTGAAAACCGCCGATTCCAGGTCGTCGCCGGTGCCGTTGAGGCCGACCACGATGCCGTAGCCGACCAATTGGTTCTCCCGGACGCCCTCAAAGTCGGCGATGTCCTTGATGCGCGACGTGGCTGCCGCCGGGGCGATCATGCCCGGCGCCAGCAGGGCGAACGCCAGCGCAAGGCGCCAGCAGGTCCGCAAGAGTCGCTTGATCGAGTGCTGCAACATGGGTTTCCTTCGGCACGTCTTATGGCTTTTGTTGGCTGGAACCACGCAACTCTCGTGCCAGTTCAATGTCCGCATTAAGATATTGATTGAATTATCAATTTTCGCAGGGGACTCCACCCAGGAGCAATCCGGTGCGGCAGGAATTTCCTGCGCTGGCAATGGCTTCCCCACCGTGTTAAGGCCTTGTTAGCGATAGCGCGCCATTGTGGCCCGGATAGTTTCGGGCGCCCTGAATCCCGGAAGATTCGCCGCGCATAGATGAAGATCGACCCAACACAAGTCAGACCAGCAGCGACCCGCCGAGTCGGCACCGCACAGCCCGCCAGCAGTGGCGGCTTTGCCGCGGCTTTGCATGAGGAAAGCGGCGCTGCCAGCGGCCAGAGCGCGGTCGGCGGCCCGGTCGGCCTGTCCGGGGTCTCGACCATCCTGGCCTTGCAGGGCGCACCCGATTCGACCGAGCGCCGGGCCCGCCAACGGGCGATCCAGCGCGCCGACGACATGCTGGACGAACTCGAGCAGATTCGCCTTGGCCTGCTGCTGGGGCAGATCCCGCGGGCGCGGCTGGAGCAGCTGGCACAAATGGTCCGCGCGCGCCGGGAACAGCTCGACGACCCAAAGTTGATCGCGATTCTCGATGACATCGAACTCAGGGCCGCCGTCGAGTTGGCCAAGCTGAGCGGGCCAAACGGCCTATGACTTTCGATTTATCGAATGATTACAGCGGCATGAACGATGAATTCGGGGCTTGCTCCGGGGACGCAAATTTGTATAGTCCCGGGCAATCTCGCGACGGGCTGTGACCGATGGGAGACGGCATGACGCGAGTGATGGAAAAGAACAGCTCTGAGACACGCATGAAGCCGTTGCTGTCGCCTGACTACCGCCCGCACGACAAAGAAGATTTCATGAACCCGATGCAGCAAGAGTATTTCCGCCAGAAGCTGCTGGCGTGGAAGCAAGAGCTGCTGCGCGAATCGGGCGAGACGCTCAACCATCTGCAGGAAGAAAGCCTGTCCGAGCCGGACATCACCGACCGGGCCAGCCTCGAGACCGACCGCGCCCTGGAGCTTCGCACCCGCGACCGCGAGCGCAAGCTGATCAGCAAGATCGACGAGGCGCTGCGCCGAATCGAGGAAGGCACCTACGGGTTCTGCGAGGAGACCGGCGAGCCGATCAGCCTGAAGCGGCTGGAAGCCCGCCCGATCGCCACGCTGTCGCTCGAGGCGCAGGAGCGTCACGAGCGCATGGAGCGCACCCACCGCGACGATTGACGCTCCTCAGTCGTCTTCGATCTTCAAGAACGGCCAGCGCGCGCGATAGCTCTCCGCCTTCTCGCGGTAGCGATGGAGGCTCGGCGCGTTGGCGTTCGGCCTGATGATGCCCTGCTCGAGTTCGTCGAGGCCGTAGGGCGCATAGAGCCGGAGGCTGCCGTCGCCCTGCGGCGATAGCCCGACACAGGTGCAGCGCGCCAGGAAACGGCCGATGCCGTCCTCGGCGCTTGTCAGCTGAGGGTAGGGCGCGCCGAAGCGTTGCGGATACCACAGATGGACGCGCGCCTGGTTGCGGATCTCGATCAGCCCGTCGAGGTCGGCGAACAGCACGCGCCCGCGCTGGATGACGGCGTCCTCCGCCTCGTAGGACAGATCGGTGTCGTCGAAATAGAAGATGTCGTAGTCCTTGATGTCGCTCTGCGGCGTGCGCGCTAAGCGCTCGTTCCACGCCGCCTGATAGATGCACCCCGCCACCAGCCAGCACTGCGGCGTGCCGAGCAGCGGCAGGCGCTGCAGGATCGCACGATTGATCGGATTGCGCAGGGCGGTGCCGACGAGGTCCATGCTTTCAGCGTGCGCGCACGACCGCGCTATCGGCCCAGGACTGGTCGAACTGCACGTTGTAGTTCATGAGATAGTCGATCTTCCTGAACAGCCACGTGCCGTTGCGTCGAACATACTCTTCCTCGTAGTCGCCGAGCAGCCACCGGCTGACTTTCCTATCCCCATCCATGATCGTGCACGGCATCAGGATGCGCCATTTTCCGGTGGCGTTGTCGCCATCCACATCAATGATGAAGTTCATGGCCAGGTGCGCGGCGAACACGATCTGCGCCGACACGCTGCCGAAGAACGCTTCGATTGCGGCACGCCCGGCATGGTGGCCGAAATCCTTGCTGGTCCATATCGCATCTTCGGTGAAGAGCGGCCCAAGCTTGGCGGGCGAATAGCCGAGGTCGCAGTAGTGCATGTAGACATGCTTCAGCTTCTTGATCGCTTCGATGGATTCCAGCCGATCGATGCGCCGCGCGAGGTCGTCGTTCATCTCCAGTCTCCAGATGGGTTCCTCACCGCCATCTAAGCACCGATGCGGATGCAGAAAAATACCCCGCTGCTCGCGCAGCGGGGTTTGAGTTGCCGTCAGGAAACTCTGGACGCGACTTGGCGCGTATTTCTTAGAAGGGGAACAGGATGTCGAATACCTGCTGGCCGTAGCGCGGCTGCTGCAGGTCGCTGATGGTGCCTTCGCCGCCGTAGGTGATGCGGGCTTCGGCAATCTTGTCGTACGGGACTTCGTTCACCGCGGTGATGTCTTCGGGCCGGATCACACCCTTCACCGACAGGTCACGCAACTCGTAGTTCACGCGCACCTGCTGGCTGCCCTGGATCACCAGGTTGCCGTTGGGCATGATCTGGGTGATGACGGCGGCCATGCGCAGGTCGATCTCTTCCTCACGCTGGGTCGTGCCATTGCCGGTGCTGGAGCTGTCGCTGTCGGCATTCGCCAAGTCGGTGGGAATGGCGTCGCCGTCGAAGATGTTGTTGATGCGGCTCTCGTAGCCCAGCAGATTGTCGAGGCCGGCGCTCTCGTCGGCGCTGCGGGTCCGCGAGGTCGAGTTGTCGAGCTGGGCTTCGTCGTTGATCTCGATCACGACCGTGAGGATGTCGCCGACGCGGCCGGCGCGCTGGTCCTTGAAGAAGGCGCGCGAGCCCTGCCGCCACAGGGAGGCCGGCTGGCGTGAGTCGGTCATCGGGTCCGGCATCGGCAGGCTGACCGGCTGGTAGAGTTCGGAGGCCTTGGGGTTCTCGATCTCCGACATCTGCGGTTCCTGGCCGACGCGCGCGATGCGCTCGAGGGTGTTGCCGCAGCCGATCACGCTCAGCGACAGGCCGACCGTAGCGGCGACCTTGACGTATCTGCTCGTTGGGTTCCTGGACATGGTGTTTTTCCTCAGTTGATCGCCACGGCATCGAAGCCGATGGCGACAGTCCCGGCATCGATCACGGTTCCGGTGAGCTGGCGGTTGCTGTTGACGTTCATGACGCGCACGCTCTGGCCCATGGCCGCATCCTGCAGGGCCTTGCCTTGCACGCTGAGCGTCATCTGGCCGGTCTTCACCACCAGGCGGATCAGGTCATTCTTGTGGATCACGGGCGAGACCGCGACGTCGCTCTGGCGCAGAATCTGCCCGGCCTTCAGCGGCCGCTTGGCCATGCGTCCGACCAGCTGCTCGGCGTCGGTCAGGCTGTTGCCGGAGAGGCGCGACAGGTGCACCGGCTGCCATTCCAGGTCGTCAGCGGCGATGACGTCGCCGGCGCTGATCAGGCGCTTCGGCACCGGAATCTGAGCCATCTCGTAGACGGTGCCGAACACGTTGCGCTGAATCACCGGCGGGCCCTCGGCCGGCGCCACCAGGACCGCGGCGAAGCGGTTGGAGCTCGGGTTGAAGTTGATCGCGCTGACCGAGACCGAATTCTCGACGTCGGTCGGCAGGTCAAGTTCCAGGTCGCCGCCGTCGAGCGCGATGTCGAGATCGCTGGAGGTGCCCATGCGCTCCTGCACCGCGGAGCTGATGGCGTCGCGCACCATCGGGGCGGTGACGCGCTGGCTCATGCGGCCGATGGTGACCTTTTGGTATTTCGTCGGTTTCCACGACAGGCGATAGGCGCGCGCGACCTGCTGCAGGAAGCGGGAGTCGAGGGTCAGCGTCTGGCCGGCCTTCGGCGCTTGCGCGACCGCGACGTCGCCGTCGCTGAGCTGCTCCTGGAACAGATCGCCCAGGCGCACGACGTCGTCGTCGACCATGATGCGGTCGCGCAGGGTGAGCATGTCGGCATAGTTCAGCGCCACCTCTTCGGCGAACGCCGGCTGCAGCGGTTGCCAGAGCCAGGCGCCGGCCAGCAGCGCGATGGCGAGCGGACGGATGAGAATCATGACGAGCGCTCCTTACCGGATCTGGGAGATCGTCCCCATCATGTCGTCCGACGCCTGGATCACTTTGGAGTTGATCTCATAGGTGCGCTGGGCGGTGATGAGGTCGGTGATCTCCGACACGATGTTGACGTTGGAGGTCTCGAGGAAATTCTGCTGCAGCGTGCCGAAGCCGACGGCGCCGGGGTTGCCGGTGGTTGGCGTGCCGGAAGCCTCGGTCTCGGTCAGCAGGTTGTCGCCGATCGCGTCGAGGCCGGCTTCGTTGATGAAGTTCGCCATCTGGAACTGGCCGAGCAAGGCCGGCGCGGTCTGGCCGGCGATGGTCGCCTCGACTTGGCCGCTGGCATTGATGGTCAGGCTGGTGGCGTTCTGCGGAACGGTGATGCCCGGCAGGACGGTGAAGCCATCGGATGTCACGATCTCGCCGTCGGGCGACAGCTTGAACGAGCCATCGCGGGTATAGGCGGTGGTGCCGTCCGGCATGTCGACCTGGAAGAAGCCGCGGCCCTTGATCGCGACGTTGAGCGGATTGTCGGTCATCTGCAGGTTGCCCTGTTCGTGGATGCGGTAGACCGCGACCGGCTTGACGCCGACGCCGATCTGCACGCCGGCGGGGACGATGGTCCCGCTGTCGGTGGATTGCGTGCCGACGCGGCGCAGGTCCTGGTAGAGCAGGTCGGCGAACTCGGCGCGGCGGCGCTTGTAGCCGGTGGTGGTGGCGTTCGCGATGTTGTTCGAGATGACCTCGACATTCATCTGCTGGGCGAACATGCCGGTGGCGGCGGTGGTGAGGGAGCGCATGATCTGTGTCTCCTTCCCTTACGTGTTGGATGTGATGCTGCTGATGGCGCGGCGCTGGCGCTCGTGCTCGCTGTCCAGGAAGCGCTGCATGGTCTGGTAATTGCGCGTCACCTCGATCATGTTGGTCATCTCCACGATCGTGTTGACGTTCGAATCTTCCAGCATGCGCTGCGCGACCTTGCCGGTCGCCTGGGTCGGCGCCTGGGTGCCCGCGTCGAAGACGTTGTCGGGGCCGGGGACCAGCGCGCCGCGGTTCGGGAAGTCGACCACGTCGAGCTTGCCCACCACCTGCAGCATCTGGCCGTTCTTGGCCAGGTCGGTGGAGATGGAGCCGTCCTCGCCGAAAGCGACCGGGCCGTCATCGGGATTGAGGGTGACCGTGCTGCCGCCGGCCAGGACCGGGTATCCGTGGCTGGTCACCAGCATGCCGTCCTGGTCCAGCTGGAACCGGCCGACCCGGGTATAGCGGACGCCGTCCGGGGTCTGGACCGCGAAGAAGCCGTTGCCCTGAATCGCCAGGTCGAGGTCATTGCCGGTCGGGCGCAGGGTGCCGGGCGAGAAATCACGGGCGGTGGCGAAGTCCTGCACATAGGACAGCTCCGTGCCCTTCTCGGCCGGAAGCTCCACTTCCGACATGAGCATCATCTCGGCCTTGAAGCCCGAGGTGTTTGCGTTGGCGAGGTTGTTCGCCACCACATCCATCTGGTCGCGCAAGACCATTTGTCGCGAAAGCGCGATGTAAGTCGGTGTTTCCATGACAGCGTCCCAATAAAGGGTTCATTTGCCGGTCTTCTGCCGGCGAACCCTCAAACGCAACTTCCGTGCCAGGACGGTAAGGGGGCGGATTTCCTGGGACTTTGCCGGTGCCGGCAGCGCGTCGGGGAGGGGCTAGACCGCCCGTTCCGGGCAGATGCTGCCGGGTTTCCGGCATTTCCTGCCAAGGCCTTTAAAAGCCAACACTATCGATTGGCCTACGGCGTGGTTTTACGGGCTGTTAACCATCCTGGGCCTACCTTGCGGCGATGGGAAAGGACGGCTCCGGCCGTCTGCGTGTGCGTGAAACAGAGGGCGTTGATGGCCGAAGAAGCAGTCGCTGAGGCAGAGGCAGCACCACCAGTTCGCAAGAAGCGCATGAGCGGCAAGAAACTGGTGCTGTTCATCATCCTTCCGTTGATTCTCTTCGGCGGCGGCGGTGCCGCGGCATGGTTCCTGCTTTTCCAAGGCCAGGAGCCGGTCGAGGGCGAGCAGGCCGCAGTGGACGAAGAGGCGGCGCACCCACCGGTCTACTACGACCTGGACGAGATGACGGTGAACCTGTCCACGCAAAGCAAGCGCAATTCGTATCTCAAGCTAAAGCTCGCGCTGGAGCTGGGCGCGCCGGAAGACTCCGAGACGCTGCCCAACGTGCTGCCGCGCGTGGTCGACCAGTTCCAGATCTATCTGCGCGGCGTGCGCGTCGAGGACCTGCAGGGTTCCGACGGTTTGCAGCGCCTGCGCGAGGAATTGCTGCTGCGCGCCCAGAAGGCCGCCGCGCCGGCGACCGTCAAGGACGTGCTCTTCAAGGTCGTGCAAATTCAGTGATGCGACGAGGGAAAGCGTAAGCCAATGATCCCCGACGACAAAGACAACGAGGCGATGAGCGAGGAGGAGCGCGCCGCCGCGGCCGAATGGGAAGCGATGGCGGGCGGCGACGATGCGGCTCCGGCCGAAGGCGAAGCGGAGCAGCAAGCCGGCGGTGGCGGACCAAAGTCCAACCGCGTCCTCGACCAGGATGAAATCGACAGCCTGCTCGGCCTCGGCGCCGGGGGCGGAGGCGACGACGACAAGCCGTCGGGCATCCAGGCCATCATCAACAGCGCGCTGGTCAGCTACGAACGTCTCCCGATGCTGGAGATCGTGTTCGACCGCCTGGTGCGCATGCTCTCCACCTCGCTGCGCAATTTCACCTCGGACAATGTCGAGGTCTCGCTCGACAGCATCACCGCCATCCGATTCGGCGACTATCTGAACTCCATTCCGCTGCCCGCCATGCTCGGCGTGTTCAAGGCGGAGGAGTGGGACAACTTCGGCCTGCTGATGGTCGATAGCTCGCTCACCTATTCGATCGTCGACGTACTGCTCGGCGGCCGCCGCGGCACCGCGGCGATGCGCATCGAGGGTCGGCCCTACACCACGATCGAGCGCAATCTGGTCGAGCGCCTGATCGGCGTGGTGCTGAACGACCTCACCTCAACCTTCGATCCGCTGTCGCCGGTCACCTTCCGCTTCGAGCGCCTGGAAACCAATCCGCGCTTCGCCGCCATCGCGCGCCCGGCCAACGCCGCCGTGCTGGCGCGCCTGCGCGTCGACATGGAAGACCGCGGCGGACGCCTCGAACTGCTGCTGCCCTACGCGACCCTGGAGCCGGTGCGCGAACTGCTGCTGCAGATGTTCATGGGCGAAAAGTTCGGCCGCGACTCGATCTGGGAAACCCATCTGTCCGGCGAGCTGTGGCAGACCGAGGTTCCGATCGATGCGGTGCTCGACGAATTCAGCATGTCGCTCGGCCAGGTGCTGAGCTGGGAGCCCGGGTCGCGCCTGGAGCTCGAATGCACGCCGAATTCGCCGGTCGAGTTGCGCTGCGGCACCGTCCAATTGTTTCGCGGCACCATGGGTCGGCGCGGCGGTCACATCGCGGTCCAGATCCAGGACCGCCTGATGAAGCTTTAGCGTAATCGGGGAACCTGATGTCCTGGACTCTCCTCGCCGATGGCGTGGTGGCGATTCTCCTGATCGCGACGATCGTCTACGTCCGGCGCTTCAGCAAGCACATCACCGCGATCCGCGACAGCCGCGGCGAGTTCGAGAAGCTGATCGCTGACCTGACCAAGTCCACCGACCAGGCCGCCAGCCATCTGCACCAGTTCAAGGTGACGGCGGAGGGTGCCGGGCGTGATTTGCAGGCGCGGGTCGAGCGCACGCAGGCGCTGACCACCGAATTCGGCAAGATGGGCGAAGACCTGAAGCTGCTGACCGAGCGCGCGGAAGGCGCCGCCGGTCGCCTCGAAGCTGCGATCGCCAAGAGCCGCCATGCCATTGCCGCCAGCACACCTGCGCCGGTCGCCGCCGTGCAGCCGGCGCCCGAGTTGCCGGAGGACGAGGACGACCGCAAGGTCTCGAGCCTCAGCAAGCTGTCGGGTCTAAGGTGAGGTCGGTCATGCGCCTGCGTCTCCTCCCGGTTCTGATGTTTGCCCTGGTCGGCATGATGACCGTCAAGGTCGGCTCGGTCTGGAACGCGTTCGAGCTGTCGGTCGGCAGCGAGACGCTGGCCCAGGGTGAGACCGGCGGCCAGGCCGGCGGCGCCACGCCTGCCGCGCCCGCGATTGAGGCCAAGCCGGCCGAGCAGCCGATTGCGCCGGTTGCCGCCACTGGCGAGCAGGCGAAGACCGAACAGCCCGCGCCGGCGCAGGGCGCCGCTGCGCCGGCAGCCGCTGCACCAGCGGAAGCCAGCGCTCCGGCGGGAGCCGCCGCTCCGGCGCAAGCTATTGGACAGCAAGCGGCCACGACGCCGGAAGCATCCGCTGCGGCGCCTGCCGCGGAGCGACCGAAGAACACCGAGCAGCCGATGTCCGAGGAAGAAGCGGCGGCTGCCGCGGCCGCGGCGGCGCCGGAACCCGAGGTCGACGATCCGTTCGACTACACCGACGAGGAAGTGGATGTCCTTCAGCAGCTGGCCAAGCGCCGCGAGGAACTGGACCTGCGGGCGCGCCAGCTGGACGAGCGCGAAGCCCTGATCCAGGCCGCCGAGCAGCGCATGGAGCAGAAGATGGCCGAGCTGAAGGCGTTGCAGGCCACGGTCGAGGATCTGCTCAAGACCCGCAGCGAGCAGGAAGAGGCGGAGCTCAAGAGCCTGGTCAAGATGTACGAGAACATGAAGCCCAAGGCGGCGGCCAAGGTGTTCGAAGAGATGGACATGGATGTCCTTCTGGATGTCGTCGAGCGGATGAACGAGCGCAAGGTCGCGCCGATCCTCGCGCAAGTGACGCCGACGCGCGCCAAGGAGATCACCTTCGAGCTGGCGCAGCGCCGTCAGCTGCCGATGCCGGAGTAATGCTGACGGATAGGAATATCCTTGTTTAACCGGCGCTTAACTGTTGGTCGGCTACTCATTTAAGCGTAAAATTCGATGCTCCGGTGAGCTGGATCGCGAGGCCGGAGCACAGCAAAGGAACCAGTAACATGTCCGTCGACATGAACATGAACATCCTGATCGTCGATGACTACAAGACGATGCTCCGGATCATCCGCAATCTGCTGAAGCAGCTCGGCTTCAACAATGTCGACGAGGCGACCGACGGCTCCATGGCGCTGCAGAAGCTGCGCGACAAGGACTACGGGCTGGTGATCTCCGACTGGAACATGGAGCCGATGACCGGCATCCAGTTGCTGCGCGAAGTGCGCGCCGACTCCAAGCTGAAGAACCTGCCCTTCATCATGATCACCGCCGAGAGCAAGACCGAGAACGTGGTCGCGGCCAAGGAAGCGGGCGTCAACAACTACATCGTAAAGCCGTTCAACGCGGCAACCCTGAAGACCAAGCTGTCGTCCGTCCTTGGCAACTTCTAGCGCGCCGGTGTCCATGATGGCGAAGAGCATGAAGTCCAGCGATCCCGGCATGCCGCCGGAGCTGAGTGCGCGGTTGACCGAGCTGCAGGCGCAGAGCCGCTCTCCCAGCCGGGAAGACGTGGCGGAAGTGGTGGGCGAGATGCTGCAGTCCCTCGAAGGCGATCTCTCGGAAGTCAACCTGAAGGTCTATTCGGAGCTCGAAGGTCTCGCGAAATACATCCTGTCGGCAAAGCGCGAGATTGCGGCGCTGCGGCCCGACGATATCACCTCGGAGCATCTGCCGAAGGCGACCGACGAGCTCGACGCCATCGTCGGCTCCACCGAAGAGGCGACCAACGGCATCCTGCAGGCGATGGAGCTGCTTGAGGGGCTGACGGCCCAGATGCCGGCCGAGATCGCGGAGCAGGTGACCAACGCCGTCACCCAGGTTTACGAGTCCTGCAACTTCCAGGACATCACCGGCCAGCGCATCACCAAGGTGGTGAAGACGCTGAAGCATATCGAGGACCGGGTCGAGGCGCTGGTCGCTGCGTTCGGCGACGAGATCCAGAAGTATCGCGAGACCCATCCGAGCGAAGAGCAGCCACAGCAGAAGTCGGCCGACGAGAAGCTGCTGAACGGTCCGCAGCTGCCCGACGATGCCGGCAAGCAGGCCGACATCGATGCCCTGCTGGCCAGCTTCGACTGACACCGCCCGACGGGGCTGCGGCGCCGCGCTTTGCCATTCCGGACCTCCAGAAACACGTCGCCGACAGCCCTGGGACGGGGCTGGGACAGCGGCCGGACCTTATTGTAGTCTGCGCTGATCGGCCGCCCGAGTCTCGATAGGGACCGGCGCCACCATTGGATCGGGTGCGTATGAGCCGAACCATTCGGCAGCGTCTCCTGGCGGGCGTCGGCGCGACGATCGTGCTGGCGGGCCTGCCGCTGTTCGCGTTCGCCGACACCGAGATCAACGCCCGGGGCTGGAGCCACGACCGTTACGGCCGGCTGGTGCTCGACCGCGCGGCGCGCCTGACCACCGGCGCGGAGATCAAGGGCCGCAAGCTCATCATCACCTTCTCCGAGCCGGTATCGGTGAAGCTCACCGGCGCGCTCGAGAATCTCAAGGGCTACGTCGCCGGTCCGTTGACCGCGGCGGGGCGGCGGATCGAGCTGGACCTGGCGCGACCGGCGACCCTCGACCGCTGGGAGGAAGAGGGCAAGCTGGTGCTCGACCTCAAGCCAGCGGCGGACTGGCCGAAGGAGCAGACGGCGGCGAAGCCGGAGCCGGAGTTGCAGACCGGTGCGGGCGTGTCCGACGGCACGGCGCCGAAGACCGAAGCGCCCAAGGCGGTTGAACCACCAAAGGCAGCCGAACCGCCGAAGGTGACCGCGGTCCCCAAACCCGAGACCCCGAAGGCCGAAGCCCCGAAAACCGAAACGCCGAAGGCGGCCGAGGCACCGGCGGCCGAGCTGCCGCGGATCATCAAGCCGGGCTCCAACGAGACGCAGCCGGCTCCGGCCAAGCCGAGCCGGATCGTCACGCGTCAGGGCGATCACGGCACCTTTGTGCGGCTGGCGGTCGATTGGCCGAGCAAGATCGGCTACGACGTCCGTCGAGACGGCGACCGGATCGAGATCGCGTTCACGCGGCCGGGCGACATCGATCTCAAACGCGCGCGCGCCGTCCTGCCGAAGGAGCTGGTGCAGATCGAGGCGGTGAATGGTGACGTCGCGCGCATCTACCTGACCTTGGCGCCGGGCGCGCGCCTGCGCGACTTCCGCCTTGGCCGTACCGTCGTGCTGGACATCATGCGGCCGGCGCAGCAGACCGCAGCCGCACCGGCGCTGCGCCTGCCGGACAAGGCCGCTCAGCCGGACGCGACGCAACCGTCGACCATTGCCGCGGCCCCCGAGCCGGCGTCGAAGCCCACGGCACCGGCCACCCTCGCGGAGCCGCCCGCCGCCGCGCCGCCGAAAGCGGAATCGCCGGCGCAGCAGCCGTTGGCCGAGCCGCCGCAACCTGCGCCGGAATTCGCGCTGCAGAGCCTGCCGGCATTGCCCGAGGCCGCGCCGGCACCGCCGGCCGAGGAGACCGCCAAAACCGGCGAAACGGTGAAGCCGGAAGAAAAGCCCGCGCAGGCGGCGCAGCCAACGCCGCCGCCGATGCCGGAGATCGAGCAGGCGGCGCTGCCGCCGCGCCCGCCGGTCGACGTGCAGATCAAGGTCGCGCCGGGAGACAACGGTACCAAGATCATGTTCACCTGGCCCGAAGCAGTGCCGGCGGCTGCCTTCCGCCGCAACGGCGCGCTGTGGCTCGCCTTCGACATGCCGTCGAATGACGTCGGCGCGCTGTTCGACGATGCGCGCGTGGCGCGGCTCGGCAGGGCGAGCAAGATCGATATTCCCGATGTCACCATCATCCGCATCGCCGAGGCCACGCCGCTTGGCGTCAGTATGACGGCGAGTGGCAAGTCGTGGATCGTCGACGTGACTGACGGCGGCAAGATCGCGCCGAAGCAGACGATCGAGCAGCGGCGCGAGACCCTCGCCGACGGCGCGTCCAGCCTGCTGTTGCGCACCAACGGGCCCGGCCGGGTCGCGAAGGTGATCGATCCAAGCGGCGGCGAGCTGTATGTCGTGCCGGTCCGTCCGGCGGGACTTGGGATCGCCGAGCAGGCCGGCTGGCCGGAGTTCCAGCTGCTACCCAGCTACCAAGGCATCGTGATCGCGAGCCTGGGCGATGCCATCACCGTCGACTCGCTGTCGCAGGGTGTCGTCATCACCACCAGGCCGCAGGGTGAGCTGGGGCCGATCGCGGAGGAGCCGCAGGAAGGCGAGCAGGTCGCGTCCCAGGACCAGGAACCGAAGCAGCCGGAACCAGAGCCGGCAAAGCAGCCGGAGCCACCGAAAGAGGCGCAGCCGATCCTGGTGAGCGTGCCCGGGCTGTTCGACCTGCCGACCTGGCGGCGGGGCGGCGAAGCGACCTTTACCGCCGACCTGCGCCGGCTCGAATCTTCGGTCACGGGCGCAAGCGAAGAGGAAGAGGCCGAAGCGCGGATGGCGCTCGGCGAGTTCTACTTTGCGCATGGCTTGATCGAAGAGGCTGAGAGCGCGCTGTCGCAGATCGGCCGTGAGGGCCGCAGCAGCCTCGACCAGCGCCAGCTGACACTGCTGACCGGCGCCGTCCAGGTGCTGGATGGGCAGTTGGACAAGGCGCGCGCCAGCCTGTCCGGCAAGTCGCTGCAGGGCGTGGCGGAGGCCAACCTGTTCCAGGGCCTGCTCGCCGCCAAGGAAGAGAAATGGGATGAAGCGGCGCAGTATCTGACCGGCGCCTTGCCGAACATTGCCGATTATCCGAAGCCGATCCGCGAGGACATCTATCTGACGGCGGGCGCCGCGCTCAACAGCGCCGGCAATCCGATCGCAGCGAAGCGCTTCGCCGACGCGCTGCGGTTGGACCAACCGAGCCGCGACGCGCAAGACCGCCTGACCTATCTCGATGGCCAAATCGCACTGCGCGCCGGCGAGCGCGACCAGGCTTTGGCGCTATGGGCCAGTCTCTCGGACTCCGATCTCGACGACATCAAGGCGCTTTCGCAATTCGACCTGGTGGAGGAGCGGCTGAAGGGCGGCGAGCTGAAGCCGGCCGAGGCGATCGCGCCGCTCGAGGCGCTGCGCTTCGTCCATCGCGGCGGCGAATTCGAGTTCAAGCTGCTGCGCAAGCTGGGCGCGCTCTATCTCGACGAGAATCAGCCGCGCAAGGGGCTGGTGGCGCTGCGCTCCGCCGCCGCGAATTTCCCCAACCGTCCGGAAGCCAAGGAAATCGGCGACCAGATGTCGAGCGCATTCCGCGAGCTCTACCTGGACGGCGGGGCGGACCGCTTGTCGCCGCTGACGGCGGTCGCGTTGTACGACGAGTTCCGCGAGCTGACGCCCGCCGGTCTCGAAGGCGACCGCATGATGTCGCTGCTCGCCGACCGCCTGGTGAAGGTTGATCTGCTGGGCCGCGCCGGCGAATTTCTCGATACACTGGTGGCGAAGCGCCTGAGCGGCCTCGACAAGGCGCATGCCGGCGCGCGCCTCGCCGCCATCCGCATGCTGGACCAGAAGCCCGAGCTGGCGCTGAAGGCGCTGAAGGACAGCGCGGTCGATGAAGTGTTGCCGCCCGACCTTGCCGCCGAGCGCAAGCGTCTCGAAGCGCGCGCGACGTTCGATTCCGGCGACACGCTGGGCGGCATCCGCATGCTCGAGGGCGACAGCAGCCTGGAGGCGAAGTGGCTGCGCGCCGACATGCAATGGCGGGTGCGCGAATGGCCCGCTGCGGCAACCGCCCTGGGCGATCTGGTCGAGGGCGAGGAACAGGCGATGGCCGACGAGCGCGCCGCCCTCAAGGACGCGACGGATCCGACGAAGAATCCTGCCGCCGCGGTCGGCAGCGCGGAGGCGGAGCAGCAGCTGGCGGAGAAGCAGGAACAGCACTTCAAGGACCGCGTGGCGCCGCTGCTGCTGAACCGTGCGGTCGCGCTCTCACTGGCGTCGGATCGCCGCGGCCTGAAAGCACTGGCCAACGAATACGGCAAGCGCATGGAAGGCACCGACCAGGAGAAGGCGTTTGCCATGCTGACGGCGGCGGACAACGGCCTGGTCGAATCGGTCTCGGCGGAAATGGCCGCGGTCAACCGCATCGACGCGTTCGTCGCCGACTACCGCGAGCGCCTCAAGAAAGCCAGCCTCAGCCCAGAGGCGACTGCGGCAGCGAACGCGAGCGGAACGCCAAGCACTACCAATTGAACGCGTCGGTCGTCACGCGGCGGCCGAGCAGCATCGCGTCGGCGACGATCCGCAGCGGCGCCGGGTTCACGTCGCTGCGGCGCGCTTCGAGCAGCCCGGCGAAGCGGCGGTAGATGCGCTGGTATTCCTCGCTCGGCGCTTCGACCACGGTCTTGTCCTCGATGCTGAGCGCGGAGCCGCCCTTGAACAGCCGCGCCGAGCGGCCGTCGGCCAGCTCGATCATCATGTGCCATTTCTCATCGCCCTTTTCGCGCCAATCGAAGTCGGCGGTGAGGATGGTGCCCTTGGCATCGGAGAGGATGAGCTCGGCCCCGATCGGGGTCTGCCGGTTCGCGGGATAGGTCAGGTCGGCGCTTTTAACGAACGCGATGCCGGGCAGGATGTGCGTCAGGATCGAGAGTGCGTTGATGCCGGGATCGAACACGCCGAAGCCGCCCGGCTCCCACACCCAGTCCTGGCCCGGGTGCCATTTCTTCACGTCCTCGCGCCACTCGATGTGCAGCGAGCGCAGGCCGGCCTTGGCGATCAGCGCGCGTGCCTCGTCGACGGCGGGGTTGAAGATCGAGTGCCAGGTCGCGAACAACACGCGCTCCTTGCTCCTCGCGAACGCATCCAAGTCGGCCAGCTCCGACAAGGTGGTCGCCGGCGGCTTTTCCAGCAGCACGTCCTTGCCGGCCGCCAGCGCCTCATGGGCGATGCCGTGGCGCACGCCGGGCGGGGTGTTGACGGCGACCACGCCGATCTCCGGCAGCGCGCGATAGAGCTCGGCCGGCGTCTTGAAGACCGGCACGCCGTCGTGGCCGAGGCCGCGGGTGCTGACGATGGCAGCCAGCTCGAACGCTTCGCTCGCCCCGATCACCGGCACATGCTGGTCCTGGGAAATCTTGCCGAGGCCGATGATGGCGATCTTGCGCTTGCTCATGGTGGTGCCCTCTACCCGAACCGATGCGATGGGGCGCAACCATACACCGGGCGCTTCCGGCTCCAAGCGGAAAAAGGCCGGCCGCCGGCCTGTGACGGCCATCGCTTGCCGATGACTCGGGGGCCGGGCTAAGTGGTGCGGGGCAAATCGACAGAGGGGGCTCTCGATGCGGCGTAACCTTGCGACGGCGTTGACCATCCTGGGCATGCCGCTGGCGGCCGGCCACGCGCTGGCAGCCGAGCCGGCGCCGGCGGGCGCCACCGCGACCGTCGAGATCAAGATGACGGTCAAGGAAAAGACCAAGTCCGACTTCCACAGCACCGCGATCGAGCGCGTGTTCAACGGGCAATGCGTGATGCAGGCCGACAAGGCCTCGCAATTCGGTCCCAAGGGCATGACCGCCGAGCAGCAGGCGGCCATGGAGGCCTCCACCGCCAAGGCCCAAAATGTCCAGGAGCAATACGCGCCGAGCGACGAGATGATGGCCAACTTGGAGGCCGAGGCAGCCAAGTGCGGCAGCGACGAGGCCTGCTTGACCGCATTGGCCATGAAGCTGTCGCAGACGCAGGAGATGCAGGCGATGGCCAAGCAGGTGCCGGAAGCGCAGCAAGCCATGCAGGGCATCAATCCGGACCTTGGGCCGGCGCGCTACCAAATGTGGCAGCCGCAAAGCTGCACCGGTACGGTCACGGTCAACGACACCTACGTCGACAGCGATCCGGGCGGCGAGGGCGGCGACGGCGCCTATACCGACACCACCACCGCCAAGGGCTCCGCGAAGATCATGCCCGATTGGCGCGGCCTGATTATCCAGTCCGACGTCGTGGAGAATACCACTCAATACATCCAGGCGGCCGCGCCGCCGGTTACGATTGCCACCGTCAGTTCGCGTACCGGCGCGGGCGAGCGCTCCATCCCGTTCCTCGGCGAGACCAAGCTGCCGGAGACCTTCGGCCCCTACAAGGGCGTCGGCGGCAAGCAAAAGGGCGAAGCCAAGGGCGACGCCGGCTCGATCAGCGTTGAGTGGGTCTGGAAGAAGTAAGACCATCTCCGATCTTCGGCTTGCACCGAAGATCGGAGAGTCCGGTGCCGCACCTTCAGCCGATGAGGTCGCCGAGGTCGCCCGTCGATGACGGCAGGATGCTGCCGTTGGCGATCTTCATACTCAAGGCGTTGGCGTCGACATTCATGAACGCGGCGATAGGAACCCAGCCGCCCCCGGCGGTATCGGCCCAGAGAATGGCGTCCGGTCCAGCGTCGGTCACGTCCAGCACATCCTCGAGATTGATCGGCCCGGCGACGTCGTTGTGGAAGAATCCATGTTCGAACCACAGCTTGTCCTGGTTGACATTGAAGCTGGAGATGGTGTCGACGCCGCCGTCGTCCTTGCCCCAGACGATCAGGTCCGGGCCGGTGCCGCCATTGATGGTGTCGAAGCCGTCACCGCCGCGGATCTTGTCGCTGCCGGTGCTGCCATACAACTCATCGTCGCCGTCGCCACCCCAGATCTCATCGTTTCCGCTCTCGCCGAAGAGCTTGTCTTCCCCGTCGTGACCATAGAGGACGTCGTTGCCGGTGCTCCCGTAGGCCACATCGTCGCCATCGTAGCCGTAGTGGTAGTCCCGGCCGGAGCCCAGATGCGCCGTGTCGTCGCCGTCGCCGCCGAAGGCAAAGTCATTGCCGGCGCCGAGGGACATCCAAGTGCCACCGTTACCGGCCTGGACCTGATCCTTGCCGCTGCCGGTCTCGACCCGCTCGAAGCTGATCAGGGTGTCGTTGCCCCAGGCACCGGTCGCGATTTCGTCTATCAAGTTGACGATCACGCTGCCGCTGCCGGTATAGACGACGGTGTCGGTGCCGCTGCCGCCGTCCAGCAGGTCGTTGCCGGATCCGCCTTCGAGCCGGTCGTTGTCGGATTGGCCGTAGAGCTTGTCGTCGTGTCCGCCGCCCTTCAGGACGTCGTTCTGGCCGGCACCGGTCATCGTGTCGGCGCCGTCCCCGCCAATGAGCGTGTCCGCGCCCAGGGCGCCTTCAATGTCATCGTTACCGGTGCCGCCGTCGACCACGTCGTCGCCGTCGCCGCCGCCCAGCGTGTCGTTGCCGCTGTCGCCCCAGACGTGATCGTTGCCGGCAAGGCCGTAGATGAGGTCGTTGCCGCCACCGCCGCGCAGACTGTTGGCGCCGTCCGATCCGTAGATCGTGTCGTCGAACTTCGAGCCAATCGCATTCTCGATGCTGTCCAGGTAATCGGTCGATTGGACCGTATTGCCGGAGTAGCGGTACACGACGTGGGTATCGAGATTCGCGGTGACGGCCTTTTCGGACAGGACGTACGACACCGTGTCCGATCCGCTGCCGCCGTGAAAGTAGTCGGGGAAATACTGATTGAACCAGCCATCCCAGTATTTGTCGTCCTTGTCGGCGACGATCACGTCGTTGCCGCCCATGCCGTAGATGTCCGTGCCGTAAGCAATATCGTAGAGCACGTTGTTCGCCGGTCCGCCGTTGATCTGGTGGTAGCCGTATTCCTCTGGCGTCTTAGCCATTGATTCCTCCTGTCTGCGTGTGAAGTGGGTCCGGCGATTGCCGGTTGGGTCGAGAGAAAGGTTTGTGGGGAGTGGTGTGGTTGTTGACTGGTAGCAGTCAGTCGGCCGGCGCGCCGCCCGGGTTCAGGATTCCGCCTCCGGGAGTGACGCGGCGCACAGTTCGGCACGGCGCCAGCGGCAGGGCCTTGATATCGTTGGCCATGAGGCCCTCCTGGATGTGCGAAAAACGTCCCGCGCGGATTCGTGCAGGGCCACCAACCGTCTTGATTGCGGCGACCGTATCAGTTCTTCTGTGCAAGGCTATTCGCAAGATCGGCAAGGGGAGCTTGCAAAAATGCACAAGGGGATCGACTGGGACGACTTGCGCCTCGCGCTGGCGATCGCGCGCGGCGAGGGGCTATCGGGCGCGGCGCGATCGCTCGGCGTCAACCACGCTACGGTGTTCCGGCGGCTGAACCAGCTGGAGACGCGGATCGGCGTGCGGCTGTTCGAACGATTCCGCACCGGTTATGCCGCCACGCCCGCCGGCGAGAAGGTGGTTGCGCTCGCCGACCGCATCGAGAGCGGTGTCGTGGATATGACTCGCGAACTCTCCGGACAGGACATGCGCCCGCAGGGCACCGTGCGCCTCACCACCACCGATGCGCTGCTGCCGCTGGTCGGCCGGTGCATGCCGCACCTGCATGAAGCAAACCCCGATATCAAGATCGAGCTCTGCATCGTCAACATGATGGTGAACCTCAGCCGGCGCGATGCGGACATCGCCTTGCGCGCGACCGGATCGCCGCCGCCCGACCTGTTCGGCCGGAAGGTCGGCAGGTTCGTCTATGGCGTCTACGCGGCAAAGAATATGAAAGCCACGCGCGCGGATCTTTCAGCGCTACCGTGGGTCGCGCCGGACGACACCGTCAGCCATACCCCATCGGCGGTCTGGATGAGCAAGCACGTGCCGGGCGCGCCCGTCGCGGGCCGCGGAAACTCGCTGCCGTCGATACTCGAGATGGTGCGGGCAGGGATCGGCGTCGGGCTGCTGCCCTGCCTGCTCGCGGACCCATTGCCGGACCTGCGCCAGGTCGGCCATCCGGCGCCGATGGCGCTGGATCTCTGGCTGCTGACCCACAACGACCTGCGCAACGTCGCGCGCGTGCGCGCAACCATGGCCGCGCTGGGCGATGCGATCGCGCGCAATCAGCGGCTGTTGTCGGGGAAACCGGTTCGCCAGGCGTCCGGCGCGAAGCGGCGCTAACCGCCGCCGAACGAGCGCACGAGGCTGCCGGCGACCAGGTACCAGCCGTCCACCAGCACGAAGAACACCAGCTTGAAGGGCAGGGCGATCATCACCGGCGGCAGCATCATCATGCCCATGGACATGAGGACCGAGGCCACCACCATGTCGATGATGAGGAACGGCACGAACAAGAGGAAGCCGATCTCGAAGGCGCGGCGCAGCTCGCTGATCATGAAAGCGGGGATCAGGATCTGCAGCGAGACCTCTTCCGGGCTCGCGGCCGGCTCGGCGCCAGCCATGTCCATGAACAGGCCGAGGTCCTTCTCGCGCACCTGCGAGAGCATGAACAGCTTGAACGGCGCGGCCGAGCGGGTGAACGCGGTCTGCTCGTCGATCTGCTCGGCCATCAGCGGCGCGATGCCGTCGTTGTAGGCCTGCGTGAAGGTCGGCGCCATCACGAACGCGGTCAGGAACATGGCAAGGCTGACCATCACCATGTTGGGCGGCGTCTGCTGGCCACCGAGCGCGGCGCGCAGCAGCGACAGCACCACCACGACGCGGGTGAACGAGGTCACCATGATGAGGATGCCGGGCGCCAGCGACAGGACCGTCAGCAGCGCGATGATCTGCAACAAGCGGCCGGTGCTGGCGCCGGTCACCCCATCGCCGCCGAGATCGATGTTGACGCTCTGCGCCGAGGCGGCGAGCGGCACCAGGCACGCCAGCGCGAAGCCGGCAATGCCGAGGAAGCGGCGAAGCGTCATGGGTTCGGTGCCTCCTTCGCGAGCGTGGTGGCGAAGCTGGCCGGCGGCTTGATGCCGGTCTCGACCACGGTCTCGCCGGCAGGCCCGAGGATCACGAGATGCTCCAGGTCGTCGCGGCGGATCAGCATCATCTTGTGACGGGGCCCGAGCATCTGCACTTCGGAGACGCCGAGGCGGCGCCCCTTGCTCATTTTCATGCCCATGCCGAAGCGGCGCAGCATCCAGGCGAGCAGGGCGATGAGCCCCAGGACCAGGATAAGCGCCAGGGCAAACCTGAGATAAAGATCAAAATCCATTGGAGTTTATGTGGGCCTATTCGATGGGCATGATGTGCTTGCGCAGGTGCTCGATATTGAGCTGCACATGGACGTTCTGCTTGCGCAGGATGGTGTCGAGGACCGCGAGCGCGGTGCTGAGGTCGCGCAGTTCCTTGGCCCAGGCGCCGGCCGCATCCTTGCCCGCGCCGCCGAGAGCGTCGCACAGCACGGTGATGCGCAGCGCGATCACGTCCAGGTCGATCAGTTGTCCGTCGTTGGAGGCGTCGACCGCGGCCACGATCTCGCGGTGCAGGTCGGCGATGCTGCGGCCCAGGGCCGACTCGTTGAGCGTGTTGTCGTTCGCCAGGACTGCCGTCATGATTCGGCTCTTTCGCTGTTGGACTCTTCACCGGTCGCCCCTTCGCCCGACCAGGTCCGGTTGGCGCGATAGACGTAGGACAGGATCTCCGCCACCGCCGCCAGGGCATCGATCGGGATCTCGGCATCCAGTTCGACCGCGGCCAGGATCTGCGCGAGGTCGGAATCCTCGCGCACCGGCACGCCCTTCTCGAACGCGATGGCAAGGATCTGCTCGGCCACCGCACCGCGGCCCGTTGCCACAACTCGCGGCGACTTCGGGCGCAACGCGCCGTCGCGGCCCTTGGCGTCCAGCGCGATGGCGATCGGCGTGCGTGTGGCTTGGCTTCCGGCGGTTGAGTCCGGACGGCTCCATCTCGTGTGTTTGGCGCCGATTTCGTCCTTGCGGTCGGCCATCGCCGAGGTGCCTTGCCTCATGAAAACCCAGGGAAACTCTGGACTATCATGCTTAATGAACGATTAAGCGGAGAAGGCGCGCGGTATTTCGTACGAATTAAGGCAGCATTTTAGCAAATTAAGCGAGTGTTAATGAGTTGCGGCCAGGATGCTCCCAAAGCGCCGGACCACCGGCTATGGCGGCATCGACCGCAGCGTCAGGAAAGCGTCGGATCAATGGATCTATTCCAGCTGAAACTGTTCCAGCGCATGAGCGAGCGTATGGGCTGGCTCGGCGCGCGCCAGGAAGTGCTGGCGCAGAACATCGCCAATGCCGACACGCCGCACTTCGTGCCGCACGACATGAAGGCGCTGAAGTTCGTCGACCACCTCAACCAGGTTGCGCCGATCACGCAGGCCCGCACCAACGCGATGCATATGGGCGGCACCGGCCAGCCGGACGCGTCGATCGACGAGCAGAAGACCAAGAAGCAATATGAGACGGCACCGGTCGGGAATTCCGTGGTGCTGGAAGAGCAGATGGTGAAGCTGGCCGATGCCCAGTCGAGCTATCAGCTCATGACCAACCTTTATCGCAAGCACGTCGACCTTTTTAAGATGGCGCTGGGCCGCGGCTCATAAGCGCGCTTCTGAACGCATTCGTCGCCAGGAGGTGACCGATGGACTTGATGGAAAGCCTGATGATCTCCGCCGCCGGCATGCGCGCCCAGGGGCAGCGCCTGCGCGTGGTGGCGGAGAACCTCGCCAACGCGGATTCGGTGGCGGAAGTGCCGGGCGGCGACCCATATCGCCGCAAGACCATCAGCTTCAAGAATCAGCTCGACCGCGAACTCGGCCTGGAGACCGTGCAGGTCCAGAAGGTCGGCGAGGATCCCAGCGACTTCCGCATGAAATACGATCCGGGCAATCCGGCGGCGGATGCCAAGGGCTACGTGAAGCTGCCGAACGTCAACAGCCTCATCGAAATGACCGACATGCGCGAGGCGCAGCGCTCGTACGAAGCGAACCTGAAAGCCATCGAAGTGGCGCGCAATATGCTTCAGCGCACCATCGACCTGATCCGCTAGGAGACGCCTGAGCCATGTCCACAGGAATCGCCCCGGGCGCCGGCAGCGCGGTCGCCGCCTACAACGCAGCTCTGAAGCGTATGGGTGCGCCGGGCATTGAATCCCGCGAGCAGGCGGGACCGGGATTCTCGGAAGTCCTGCAGGAACTCGCCAAGAACGCGGTCGAAACCACCAAAGGCGCCGAGAAAGCGTCGCTGCAGGCGGTCGAAGGCAAGGCCGATCTCCAACAGGTGGTGAACGCGGTGACGGCGGCCGAGTTGACGGTGCAGACCGTGACCGCCGTCCGCGACCGGGTGATCTCGGCGTATCAGGAAGTTCTACGTATGCCCATCTAAGGGCAGCGGCGTATACAGGGCTGTAAGTGCATGGATGAGGCAGTTCTCCTCGAGGTCGGCCGCGACGCGGTCATCGTGACGTTGAAGCTCGGCGCGCCGCTGATGGTGATCGCGCTGCTCATCGGCCTCGTCATCTCGTTGTTCCAGGCGTTGACCCAGATCCAGGAAGTCACCTTGACCTTCGTGCCGAAGATCATCGTGGTCTTCGTCGCGATGCTCCTGCTGGCGCCGTTCATGCTCCATACGCTCACTGACTTCACCGAGCGGATCATGCAGCAGGCGATAGGATGAGCCTGGAGCAACTGGTCAGCGTCAATCTGTTCCAGTTCTTCATGGTGTTCGCACGGCTCGGCAGCGCGATCATGCTGCTGCCCGGCTTCGGCGAGGCCTATGTTCCGGCCCGTGTCCGCCTGATCTTCGCGCTCACCGTCAGCTTCGCCCTGATGCCGATGATCGCGAACAGCCTGCCGGCCTTGCCGGCGGCCATGAGCACGTTCGCAGCCCTGCTGGTGATCGAGATCGGCATCGGCCTGTTCTTCGGCATGATCGCGCGCCTGATCCTGCTCGGCGCACAGTCCGCCGGCAGCGTCATCGCGCTGCAGATCGGCATGGCCAGCGCCCTGGTCGCCGACCCGACCACGCAGCAGCAGGCGGCCATCACTGGCAACTTCCTCCTGGCGTTGACCGTGGTGCTGATCTTCGCCACCGGCCTCGACCACATGACCTTGAAGGGCCTGGTCGGCACTTATGACATCTTCCCGGCCGGCCAAGTGCCGCCGATGGGCGACGTCGCCGACCACGCTTCGCGCATCGTCGCCGACAGCTTTGCCGTCGCCATCGCAATGACCGCGCCGTTCCTGGTCTACGGCATCGTGTTCGCGGTGATGCTCGGCCTGCTGGCGCGCCTGATGCCGACCTTGCAGGTGTTCTTCATCGCGATGCCGCTGCAGCTGCTGGCCGGCATCGCGCTGATGGCGGTCGCGCTCACCAGCATGATGCTCTATTTCCTCTCCTCCTACGAGGAGCGGATGTCCGTCTTCCTGGGTGGCGGATAGGCCATGGCGGAAGAGCAGGACGACTCACAAAAAACCGAAGACCCAACCAGTCGGCGGCTTGACGAGGCGCGCAACCGCGGTCAGGTCGCCAACTCCCGCGAAGTCAACAACCTGCTGATGCTGGGCGTGTTCTCGCTGTCGGTCCTGCTGTTCGGTGGGTCCGCGGCGGGCGCGATCTACAAGGCGACGATGCCCTTCATCGAATCGCCCGACCTGGTGCCGACGGATTTCGAGCACCTGGTCACGCTCGGCTGGAAGCTGCTGGGCGTCCTGCTGGTGGCTGGGGCGGTCCCGCTGGTGCTCGCCGTCATCGCGGCGATCGGCGCCGGCTATCTGCAGTTCGGCCTGGTGTTCTCGGCCGACGGCATCATGCCCAAGCTGGACAAGATCTCGCCGCTTGCCGGCCTCAAGCGCATGTTCTCGGCGCGCTCGCTGGCGGAGTTCGTGCGCGGGCTGCTGAAGCTCGCGGTGGTCGGCTCGGTCGCGATGTTCCTGATCCTGCCGGAGGTGGCGCACCTCAACAAGCTGATCGGTATGGAGATGGTGCAGCTGCTGGCCGAGACCAAGGCGCTGCTCGCCAAGCTGCTGATCGGCGTGGTCTCGATCGTCGCCGCCATCGCCGCCATCGACGTGATCTACCAGCGCCTGCAGCACATGCGCGAGATGCGCATGTCGCGCCAGGAGATCAAGGACGAGTTCAAGGAGACCGAAGGCGACCCGCTGGTCAAAGGCCGCCTGCGCCAGCTGCGCATGGAGCGCACCCGCCGGCGCATGATGGCCCAGGTGCCGCAATCCGACGTGGTGGTCACCAACCCGACCCACTACGCCGTGGCGCTGAAATACGACCCGAACAGCATGGGCGCGCCCAAGATGATGGCCAAGGGCGTCGACAAGGTGGCGGCGAAGATCCGGGAAATCGCCAAGGAGCATGGCATCCCAATCGTCGAGAACCCGCCCCTGGCGCGCGGCCTGTTCGCGGCGGTCGATGTCGACCAGGAAGTGACGCCCGAGTTCTACAAGGCGGTGGCCGAGGTCATCAGCTATATCTTCAAGCTGAAGCGACGGCGGCTGTAACTACTTGTAAAAGCGTGCCGGTTTACGGTTATGATGGAATGCGTGGGGATGGGGGTCGTTGCTCATGCACCGCTTTAGCGGAGCAGGCGTCGTGCCAGGCGTATTAGGGGCGGGCGCGGCGCGGAAAAGGGATGCCAGGCGATGACCTGGACTTGGGAGATCGGCCTGCTGGTCGCGATCTCGGTGCTGGCCCTTGTGCTGGCGCTGATCGCATGGCGCCGCCGCTATATCGCCGACCTGCTGGAAGCCAGCCTGAACGCGACGCATCAGGGCCGCCAGGTGGTGGACCGTACCGGCGCCGTCAAGTTCGCCAACAGCGCCTTCCGCCGCCTGTTCGGCGACGAGCCGCTGCCGTTGAACGTCATCCTCGAGCGGCGCGCGTTCGATGCCACCGCGCGCGCCTCGATCGAGCGCATCGAGCATGCGCTGGCGGAGCGGGGCGAAGCCCATGGCGACGTCGCCATCCTCAATGCCGAGGGCAAGCGTGAGATCCTGGCGGTGTTCGCCAACCGGCTGACCCGGTTCGGCGACCATATGTCCTGGGGCGTCGAGGTCATCACCACCCAACGCGAGATCGAGGAATACATCCGCTCCGACCACGAGAAGTTCGCCGACCTGATCGAGAACGCGCCGGTCGGCTTCTACTCGGTCGACGAGTCCGGCCGCTTCCTGTTCGTCAACTCGACGCTGGCGCACTGGCTCGGCCTCGATGTCGAGGTCGAGGCGCAGCACCAGCTCCGCCTGCACGACCTGGTCTATCCACGGCCGCCGGAGCTGATCCCAGCCTTCTCGCCCTTCGCCGATCCGTCGTCGCGCAGCGGCGAAGTCACCTTGCTGGGACCCAACGGCCGCAAGCTGCTGGTCTATGTCCGCCAGGACGTGGTCAACGTGCAGGGCGTCGACCCCAGCGGCAAGGCCGGTATCCGCACCCGCTCCATCGTCCACGACCTGACGCGCGAGCGCGAGTTCGAGCGCGCGCTGCAGGCCTCGGAGCAGTATTTCCAGCGCTTCTTCGAGGAAGCGCCGACCAGCATCCTGCTGCTCGATGCCGACAAGAAGGTCGAGCAGCTGAACTCCGCCTTCACCAACCTGTTCGGCGAGATGGTGCCGGTGGGCGCCGGCCTCAACGCCCTGGTTGCCAACGAGGATCTGCCGGGCGCGGAAGAGCATCTGCGGCGCGTGGCCGAGATCGGCCGCGGCGTGTTGCCGATCACCGTGCGGCTCAAGGGCAAGCGCCAGGCCAGCGTCGTGGTCTACGCCTCGCGGCGCGAGGACAAGGGTCACACCGTCGGCTTCATCCTGCACTTGATCGACACCACCGAGCAGAAGCGCCTGGAGGCGCAGTTCGCGCAGTCGCAGAAGATGCAGGCGGTCGGCCTGCTGGCCGGCGGCATCGCGCACGACTTCAACAACCTGCTCACCGCGATGATCGGCTTCTGCGATCTGCTGCTGCTGCGCCACCGCGCCGGCGACCAGTCGTTCGCCGACATCATGCAGATCAAGCAGAACGCCAACCGCGCCGCCAACCTGGTGCGCCAGCTGCTCGCCTTCTCGCGCCAGCAGACTCTGCAGCCGCGCGTGTTGCAGGTGACCGACGTGCTGGCCGAGGTTTCGCACCTGCTGCGCCGCCTGATCGGCGAGAATATCGAGCTCGCCATGGTGCATGGCCGCGACCTGCAGCCGGTGCGCGTCGACCAGGGCCAGTTGGAGCAGGTGATCATCAACCTCGCGGTCAACGCGCGCGATGCCATGCCCAACGGCGGGCGGCTGCGCATCAAGACCGAGAACGCCGTCACCAGGGATCCGATCCAGCGCGGCGCCGAAGTGATGCCGCCCGGCCGCTATGTGCTGGTCGAGATCGGCGATACCGGGACCGGCATCCCGCCCGAGATCATGGATCGCATCTTCGAGCCGTTCTTCTCGACCAAGTCGGTCGGCTCGGGTACCGGCCTCGGCCTCTCCACCGTCTACGGCATCGTGCGCCAGACCGGCGGCTATGTGTTCGTCGACAGCGTGGTGGGCGAGGGCGCGACGTTCCGCATCTACCTGCCGGAGCACCAGGCGGAAGCCGGCAGCGTGCAGCGGATCGACGAGAAGGGCGAGACGGCGCGCGACTTGACCGGCATCGGCACTATCCTGCTGGTCGAGGACGAAGACGCGGTGCGCCTGTTCAGCGCGCGCGCCTTGCGCAACAAGGGCTACCAGGTGTTGGAAGCGCGCTCCGGCGAAGCCGCGCTCGAGATTTGCGGCGAGCATCTCGCCGAGATCGACCTCATCATCAGCGACGTGGTGATGCCCCGCATCGATGGCCCGACCATGGTGAAAGAGGTGCGCTCGCGCCGCGCCGACCTGCCGGTCATCTTCATTTCGGGCTATGCCGAGGATGCGTTCCGCCGCCGAATCGACGCCGGCGAGGAAGTGAACTTCCTCCTGAAGCCCTTCACCCTGAAGCAGCTCGCCGCCAAGGTGAAGGAAGTGCTGGAGCCGCATGGCGAACGCAAGCGGGCGGCAAACTAAATAATTGATCTATAACGATAAATGAGTTTATGTTCTCGTTCTGATCTATTTCCTTTACAACCAGAACAAAACGTGTATCTTCGGCCCCACGCACCAACGCCATGACGGCCCGGCTGCGGAAGATTTGGCAGTCCTCTCGATATGATCTAAGTGGGGGTAAGCAATGTCGCTGAACGTTGTGAAATTGGCCGACAAGGACGATATGGACAGGAACAAGGCGTTGGATGCCGCGCTCTCGCAGATCGAGCGGGCCTTCGGCAAAGGCTCGATCATGCGCCTGGGGCAGCGGGAAAGTGCGGTCGACAGCGAGTCCGTTTCAACCGGCTCTCTCGGCCTCGACATCGCGCTTGGCATCGGCGGGCTGCCGCGCGGGCGCGTCATTGAAATCTACGGTCCGGAAAGCTCCGGCAAGACCACCTTGGCATTGCATGTGATCGCCGAAGCGCAGCGCACCGGTGGCGCCTGCGCCTTCATCGACGCGGAGCATGCGCTCGATCCCAGCTACGCGAAAAAGCTGGGGGTCAATATCGACGATCTGCTGATTTCGCAGCCCGATGCTGGCGAGCAGGCGCTGGAGATTGCCGATACTTTGGTGCGCTCCGGCGCGATCGACGTGCTGGTGGTGGATTCGGTCGCGGCCCTGGTGCCGAAGGCGGAGCTGGAAGGCGAGATGGGCGACACCCATGTCGGCCTGCAGGCCCGCCTGATGAGCCAGGCGCTACGCAAGCTGACCGGCTCGATCTCGCGCTCGCGCTGCATGGTCATCTTCATCAATCAAATCCGCATGAAGATCGGCGTGATGTTCGGCAATCCGGAGACCACGACCGGCGGCAACGCGCTCAAGTTCTACGCCTCGGTCCGTCTTGACATCCGCCGCATCGGTTCGATCAAGGACAAGGAGACGGTGGTCGGCAACCAGACCCGCGTGAAGGTGGTGAAGAACAAGGTGGCGCCGCCGTTCCGCGTGGTCGAGTTCGACGTCATGTATGGCGAAGGCATCTCCAAGACCGGCGAGCTGATCGACCTCGGGGTCGCGGCCAGCGTGGTGGAGAAATCCGGCGCGTGGTTCTCCTACAACGGCCAGCGCATCGGCCAGGGCCGCGAGAACGCGAAGGCCTTCCTCAAGGAGAACACCCAGGTGGCGAACGAGATCGAGCAGAAAATTCGCGCCAACGCCGGCCTGGTGGCGGGCGCGATGATGGACAAGGGCGGCGGCGCCGAAGAGTCGAGCGAGTAACCGCCTTTACGAAAACCCAGAGAGCTCACCCCCGAGCTCTCCCTTCGGGCGCGCCGATCCCCGTCGGTGCGCCCGCACCTTTTCCGGCCGCCTGCTGCGCATGGCGCATGGCTAGCCCTCCCAAAGGCCATGCTGGGAGAGGGGTTCCACCCTTGCTCCCGGCCTGGAAACACTAAATATTACCTCTGTGGTGCCGCCCGCTGGAAACCCCGGTTTGCGGCCTGTTTTCGTGTGATTGGACCCATTTTATGCAGACCGCCAACGACATCCGACGCCTGTTTCTGGACTACTTCAAGCGCGAGGGGCACGAAGTCGTGCCGTCCTCGCCCCTCGTGCCGCGCAATGACCCGACCCTGATGTTCACCAACGCCGGCATGGTGCAGTTCAAGAACGTCTTCACCGGCCAGGAAAAGCGGGACTATGTCCGCGCCGCGACCGCGCAGAAATGCGTGCGCGCCGGCGGCAAGCACAACGACCTGGAAAATGTCGGCTACACCGCGCGGCATCACACTTTCTTCGAGATGCTCGGCAACTTCTCGTTCGGCGACTATTTCAAGGAGCGGGCGATCGACCTCGCCTGGCGCCTGATCACCCAGGAATACGGCCTGCCCAAGGACAAGCTGCTGGTCACCGTGTTCTCCGAGGACGACGAGGCGTTCGGCCTGTGGCGCAAGATCGCCGGCCTGCCGGAGAGCAGGATCATCCGCATCCCGACCTCGGACAACTTCTGGGCCATGGGCGACACCGGTCCGTGCGGCCCGTGCTCGGAGATCTTCTACGACCACGGCGACAAGATCCCCGGCGGCCCTCCCGGCAGCCCGGACCAGGACGGCGACCGCTTCATCGAGATCTGGAACCTGGTGTTCATGCAGTTCGAGCAGGTGTCGAAGGAGCAGCGGGTCAACCTGCCGCGTCCGTCGATCGACACCGGCATGGGCCTGGAGCGCCTCGCGGCGGTGCTGCAGGGCAAGCACGACAACTACGACATCGACCTGATGCGCGCGCTAATCGAGGCGTCGGCCGAGCAGTCGAAGACCGATCCCGACGGCCCGTTCAAGATGTCGCACCGCGTGATCGCCGACCACCTGCGCTCCTCGGCGTTCCTGATCGCCGACGGCGTGCTGCCGTCGAACGAAGGCCGCGGCTATGTGCTGCGCCGGATCATGCGCCGCGCCATGCGCCACGCGCACCAGATCGGCTGCACCGAGCCGTTGATGTGGAAGCTGGTGCCCGCGCTGGTCCAGCAGATGGGCCAGGCCTATGAGGAGCTGATCCGCGCGCAGCCGGTCATTACCGAGACCCTGAAGCTGGAGGAGTCCCGCTTCAAGCAGACCCTCGGCGCCGGCCTCAAGGAACTGGAGAGCGCGGTTTTCAGCAAGAGCGGCCTGACCAAGGACGGCAAGCTCTCCGGCGCGGTCGCGTTCCAGCTCAGCGACAGCCGCGGCTTCCCGCTCGACCTTACGCAGTCGATCCTGCGCGACCGCGGCATCGAGGTGGACGTCGACGGTTTCAACGTCGAGCTCGAGAAGCAGCGCGAGCGTTCGCGCGCGGCCTGGGCCGGCTCTGGCGAAGCGGCGACCGAAGCCGTGTGGTTCGACCTGCGCCAGCGCCTCGGCGCCACCGAGTTCTTCGGCTATTCGACCGAGCAGGCGGAAGGCCAGGTCATCGCGTTGCTCAAGAACGGCGCGGAAGTGAAGTCCGCCAAGCAGGGCGACGAGATCGCGCTGATCGCCAACCAGACGCCGTTCTACGGCGAAGCGGGCGGCCAGATGGGCGACACCGGCACGCTGACCACGGCGAGCGGCGCGACCATCGCGGTCAGCGACGTGCAGCGCAAGGTCGGCGACCTGTTCGTGCATTTGGGCAAGGTCACCAAGGGCGAGGTCAAGGTCGGCGATGCGGTCGAGATGAAGGTCGACGGCAAGCGCCGCACCAGCCTGCGTGCGCACCATTCGGCGACACACCTGCTGCACGAGGCGCTGCGCCGCCGTCTGGGCGCGCACGTGACGCAGAAGGGCTCGCTGGTCGCACCGGATCGCCTGCGCTTCGACTTCAGCCACAGCAAGGCGATGTCGCCGGAAGATGTGGCGGTGGTGGAGCGCGAGGTCAACGACCGCGTGCGCGACAACGAGGCGGTCGAGACGCGCCTGATGACGCCGCAGGCCGCGATCGAGGCCGGCGCGATGGCGCTGTTCGGCGAAAAGTACGGCGACGAAGTGCGCGTGGTCTCGATGGGCGGCAAGCCGGCCAACGAGAACAAGATCTTCTCGACCGAACTGTGCGGCGGCACCCACGTGCGGCGCACCGGGGACATCGGCCTGTTCAAGATCATCAGCGAAGGCGCGGTCGGCGCCGGCGTGCGCCGCATCGAAGCGGTCACCGGCGCGGCGGCCGAAGCCTACGTCGCCGAGCAGCAGCGACTGCTGACCGAGGCGTCGTCAGCGCTCAAGACGTTGCCCGCTGAGCTGACGCAGCGCATCGCCGCGCTGCTCGACGAGCGCAAGCGCCTGGAGCGCGAGCTGACCGAGACCCGCAAGGCGGCTGCGGCCGGCGGCGCTGGTTCCGGTCCGGCGGCGAAGCAGGTGAACGGCGTCACCCTCGCGGCGCGCCTGCTCGACAACGTGCCGGCCAAGGAGCTGAAGGGCATGGCCGACGAGATCAAGCGCCAGATTGGCTCCGGCGTGGTCGCGCTGGTCGCGGTCGCGGACGGCAGGGCCTCGCTGGTGGTCGGCGTCACCGACGATCTCACCAAGCGGCTCAGCGCCGTCGACCTGGTGAAGGTCGGCAGCGCCGCTTTGGGCGGGCAGGGTGGCGGCGGCCGCCCCGACATGGCCCAGGCCGGCGGGCCGGACGCGTCGCGCGCCAAGGACGCGCTGGCTGCGATCGAAAGCGCCATCGGCGCGGGAGCGAAGGCGGCGGAATAGCCTCGTCGTAGCGTGGGTGCATCGGAAGCTCTGTGCAGGCTTCGATGCGCCCATGACTCACGGTTGTATGGCCGGAGCTTTTCTCGCATCATGCCCGCAGCAATTCATCGCGGCGGTCCACAATCATCATGAGTGTCAATCTCGGCGCGTCGGCAGCCACGCCTTTCTCGGTGAGGCGCGTGTTCAAGGACACATTGCGTGTCCTGCGAAGCAATCTTGCCAGCTGTGCAGTGGTCGCCGCCAGCTATGTCGCGCTTTGGCATGTGGCGGTCGTGATGCCATATGATTCCGGAGATGCGTTCAGTTGGTGGGACTTCGCTGTCAGAGCCGTATGGACGTGCACCTTGGGCGGCCTTGTCAACGCGACACTGATCTACGTGGTTCTGGCGGCGCTGAGCGGCAACAGGCCATCGCCATGGGACCTGAGACGGGGTCTTTCCTTCGCCATTCCCAGTATCGCCGTGTTCTCCATTTCGATTCTGCCCTCTATCGTATCTTCGCTGCCCGGTGCGACTGATCCGGACCCAAGCCGGACCCTGGTCATTCAGGGTGCAATCAGTGTGATCGGATACTTCCTCTCTGCTTTGTGGCTGGCTGCGCCGCCGTCGCTAATCGCTGAACGGTTGGGTGTTTTCTCGGCTTTGCGACGCAGCATGTTCCTGACCGCGGGTCGCCGATGGGCGGTGTTCGGCTTGATCTTCGCGACCGGGATCACCTTCTGGATCTTGGAGTGGGGTTTCTTTTTTCTCGGCAATGCCGTGAATGCGCAGATCGGGTACACCGGCCCCAATCTCGTCTTTTGGGTCGGCGACTTTGTGGTGCCTGCGGTCTCGCTGGTCGTCTGCGCTGTCGTGCAGACCGTCGCTTATTGCGCTCTTCGCCTCGCCAAAGAAGGTGCCGACATCAATCACCTCGCCCAAGTATTCGAGTAGGGGAAGGCAAGGTCGGTCATAACAGGGCCAGTCTGGTTTGGACCCGCAGTACTTGTCACTATTTTGCGATTGCGAATAAGTCGCATTAACACTAGGATCGCCGGACTTCAGCGCCGGGTCCGCAGCACGGGCCGTGGCGGCGCGTCACGAGGGGGATGGCGAACATGATGGATGTCGGAGTACGGGCGGGCCGCTGGGTGGCCGCCATGGCGGTTGCACTGGTTGTGGCCGCGTCGGCCGCACAGGCGACGGAGATCAACTTCCTCGATCACCGCGGCAAGCTGATCACGCTCAAGGAGCCGCCGCAGCGGATCGTTTCGATGTTCGCGTCCGGGCCGCTGGTTCATTATGCCATCGACGGCCATGCCGATCGCATCGTCGGCGTCAACAAGAAGGCCAAGGGGACGTACGAGGGCAGCTTCTATGCCCAACTGATCCCGGACTTCATGAAGCTGCCGATGAACGTCGCGGGCGAGGGCTTCGCGCCGAATGTCGAAGCGATCCTCGAGCTGAAGCCGGATGCCGTGCTGCAGTGGGTGTTCGATCCCAAGCTCATCGAGCCGCTGGAGAATGTCGGCCTGACGGTGATCGGCTGGGACTGCTGCACCAACCAGCATCGCCGCGAGTATCTGCAGCTGGCGGGCTACACCACCGGCCGCATCGACCGCGCCCAGGCGATCCTGAAGACGCAGGACGCGTCGAACGAGGGGCTGCGCAAGACCTTCGCCGACCTCAAGGCCGAGGACACCGTCGGCATCCTGGTCGTCGACGAGATCAAGGACAGCTTCCGCGTCGTCGCCAACTCGTCGCAGGACTACAGCCTGAGCGGCGCGCGCAACCTGGCCGCCGACGACAGCGGCGAATGGTGGCGCACCGTCGATGCCGAGCAGCTGCTGGTGTGGAACCCGGCGATCATCGTCATTCCGGCCTACGCCTCGGAGCTGAAGCCGGCCGATTTCTACGGCAATGCGGTGCTGGCCAACCTCGATGCGGTCAAGAACAAGCGGGTCTACAAGTTCCCGCAGTTCAACCGCTCGCCGGACGCGGCGGAGATCTATCTGTCCGACGACTGGCTGGCGCGCGTCGCCAACCCAGCGCGCTTCGCCGGCGCCGCGAACTTCAAGGACACTCTGAAGGACAGCTACAAGCTGATCTATCAGAAGGACATCACGGACGAGCAGATCCGCTTCATCCTGGAGCTGGAGCAGAACAAGGGCTCGGCCGGCTACGTCGACCTGTTCGGCTGAGCCCGCCGTGACCGACGCGACGATCGCCGTGTTTAGCGGCACCCGCCTGCGCACCTGGGTGATTGTCGTGCTGCTGTCCGTCCTGCTGCTGCTGTTTGCGACTTGGTCGGTCACGCTCGGCCGCTACGACATTGCCGTCATCGATGTCTGGCGCATCGTCTGGGACAATGTGGTCCCGGCCGCGGCGCCGAGCTGGACGCAAGTGCAAGCGGACGTGGTCGAGGTCGTCCGTCTGCCGCGCATCCTGGCGGCGATGCTGATCGGCGCCGGGCTCTCCATCTCGGGCGCGGCCTTGCAGGGCCTGTTCCGCAATCCGTTGATCGACCCCAGCCTCATCGGCGTGACCGCGGGCGCGGGTTTCGGCGGCACGCTCGCCATCCTGCTGATCGGCGGCGGCTATCCGGTGGTCGTCGCCGCGTTCGGGTTCGGCATCGGCAGCTTGCTGGTGGTGAAGGGGTTGGCCAGCGTCAAGGGGCGTACCTCGACCCTGGCGCTGGTGCTCGCCGGCGTGATCGTCACGGCGTTCTTCGAATCGGCGATCTCGATCGTCAAGCTGCTGGCCGATCCGCACCAGAAACTGCCGGCCATCACCTACTGGCTGATGGGCAGCATCGCCGCCACCAGCTATCGCGACCTGCTGCTGATGGCGCTCGCCATCATCCCGCCGTCGGTCGTGATCTTCCTGCTGCGCTACCAGATCAACATCCTGTCGCTGGGCGAGGACAAGGCGCGGGCGCTGGGCTCGCCGATCGAGACGGTGCAATGGACCATTTTCATCGCCGTCTCCTTCATCTCCGCCGGCGTCGTTGCCACCTCGGGCATCGTCGGCTGGGTCGGATTGGTCATCCCGCATATCGCACGCACGCTGGTCGGGCCGGATCATGGCCGGCTGTTGCCGGTGTCGGCGCTGATCGGCGCGATCTACCTGCTGCTGGTGGACGACATCGCGCGCACCGCGACGGTGGCGGAGCTGCCGATCGGCATCATCACCGCGCTGATCGGCGTGCCGGTGTTCGCGCTGATCCTGCGGCGGACGCAGTCGAGGAGCGGCTGGGCCCATGATTGAGGTTACCGATCTCAGCGTCACGCTGTCGGACAAGCCGATCCTGGAGAACTACAGCCTGTCGGTCGGGCAGGGCGACGTGCTGGCCATCCTCGGCGCCAACGGCGTCGGCAAGACGACCATGCTCAACTGCATGGTCGGGCTGCGCAAGCCGAGCGCCGGCAGCGCGACCGCGCACGGCCGCATTGGCTACGTGCCGCAGCTGTTCCACTCGACCTTCGCGTTCTCGGTGCTCGACATCGTGCTGATGGGCCGGGCCCGGCATATCGGCCTGTTCGGGTCGCCGCGCCGCCTGGACTATGAGATCGCGCAGAAATACCTCGACCAGATGAAGGTCGGCCACTTGCGTGACCGTTCGTTCAACGAGCTCTCCGGCGGGCAGCGCCAGCTGGTGATGATCGCCCAGGCGCTATCGTCGGAATGCGAGATCCTGGTCCTGGACGAGCCATGCTCGGCTCTCGACTACAAGAACCAGTCCATCGTCATCGACACGCTGCGCACGCTCAATGACAGCATGGGCCTTACCATCGTCTTCTCCACCCACGCGCCGCAGCACGGCCTGGAGGCCGCGAGCCATGTGTTGCTGATGAAGGATCGCCGTCGCTACGAGCATGGCCGCGTGGATGACGTGCTGACCGCCGGAAACCTGTCGTCGCTCTACGACGTCGCCATCGCCAAGGCCGCCTTCGCCGACGGCGGCAAGTTCACCTTCGCGCCCTATTTCGAACGCTGACACCGATGAAAAAGATCGCCTATCTCACCTGGGGCTGCGCCAGCCAGATCACCAGCTTCCAGGACTACTCCAGCCAGCTTGACGACATGATCTATCTGCGCGAGCTGGAGACCTACGATCTCAGCCGCTATGCCGCGGTGGTGCTGCCGGACGGCATGGACAGCGTCGGCATCCGGCGCTACGCGGCCCAGCTCAACGCCTACGTGCGCGGCGGCGGATTCCTCATCATCTTTCACTGCAAGGACGCGCATGAGTGGCTCGACGTGGTCGATCTCACCTGGCGGGACGTCGGCACGAAGGACTGGCTGTGGTGGACCAAGTCCAAGCCCTATCTCGAGATCCGCCAGCCGGAGCCGAAGCATCCGTTGGCCAAGCTGATTCCGGTCGCCGACATGAGCTGGCACTGGTTCGGCGCCTTCGATCAGCATCCGGCGGCGCAGAGCATCCTCAATCTGGACGACGACAGCGGCAGCCTGTTCCTCGACTTCCAGGGGCTCGCTGGCGGCGGACGGCTGATGATCTCGACCCTCGATCCGCACGTCCATAACGGCGAGCGCTTCATGCCGGCGTGCCGGCGCTTCCTGCAGGCCTTTTATCCCTGGCTCAACCGCGAACTCGGGATCGAGCGCGGCAAGCCCGGCTTCACCGTCACCTATCTGCAGTGCTTCGAGAATTCGATGGAGTGGGCGCCCGAAGGGCTCGCTGAGTCCTTCGCGCCGGTCGGCGGCATGCTGGCGCTATGCCCGCAGTACCAGCTCAGCGCGGATCATCTCGCCGGCACCGACATCCTCTTTATCCCGCATATCCACGATCAGTTCTTCCTGCGCGACATGCAGCCGCTGCTGCTCGACTTCCTGACGCGCGGCGGGCACATGGTGATCTGCTCCGAGCCGGCGATCCCATGGCTGCCGTTCCTGGGCAGCTTCCAGGCGGTGCCGCCGCGGCCCTTCAGCAACATCAAGGTGCGCGTGCGCTATGATCCGTTCGGCTTCTTCCGCAACATGGATGCGGACTTCGACGGCTGGCAGGGCATCTTCGGCCAGTATGCCCGCGGCTGGTCGCGGATGCCCGAGGACGCGATCTGGCTGACGGAGGTCGGCAGCAGGGAGGATCCGAAGCCCGCCGACTGGCTATGGCAATATCCGACGGACACCGGCAAGGGCGGCATGGTGTTCATGCACAACGGCGATAGCATGGTGCGCTATCCCGACCATGGCCCGCACCGGCATTGCCTGGTGCGTGACATCTGCGCCGGGCTGATCGCCAACAGCGGCGTGATGGTCAATCGGTTCTAGGCTATCGCTTGCCGAACAGCGCGTTGATGTCGGCGTAGCTCATCGCGCCCTCGCTGAGCGGCTCCGACTTGCCGGCCTTCAGGAAATCGCCGGCCAACGACGCCGCCTTGCCCCAGAGCGCTTGCGCGATGCCGGAGCCGGCGCTGAGGCGCCGCGCGCCAAGCTGGGCCAGTTCGGTTGCCGCCGGCAGTCCCGGCCACGCCATCACGTTGAGCGGCAGGCCGGCATCGGCGGCGACCGCCTTGATCTCACTTGGCTCGCGCAGGCCCGGCACGAACAGGCCGCTGGCGCCGGCGTTGCGATAGAGCTTGGCGCGCGACAGGACCTCGCCCACGCGCTTGCCCTCGGGGGCGAGGCCGCGCAGATAGACGTCGGCGCGGGCGTTGACGAACAGGTCGATGCCGAAATGCTGGCCGGCCCGCTTGGCGCGCTCGATCTTCAGGCACAGCAGGTCGGGCGCGCTGCCGCCGTCCTCGATGTTGATGCCGACCGCGCCGGCTTCGACCACGCGCGCCACCGTTTCCTCCACCGCGGCCGGATCGTCGGAATAGCCGCCTTCCACGTCGACGGTCAGCGGCACGCGGATGGCGCGCGCGATCGCGACGATGCTGGAGACCAGCATGCGCACCGGCAGCACGTCCCCGTCCGGATAGCCGTGGGTCCAGGCGACGGCGGCGCTGGTGGTGGCGACCGCCTTGGCGCCCAGGCTTTCCATCAGCCGCGCGCTACCGGCGTCCCACGCGTTGGGCAACAGCAGCAGCTCCGGTCCCTCATGCAGCCGGTGGAAGAGCGTGGCGGTCTCAGCCTTGGCACTCATCGGTGGTCTCCCTGTTCATGCGCCAGCAGCCAGCGTTTGCGTTCGATGCCACCGCCATAACCGGTGAGCGATCCGTTCGTTCCGATGACGCGATGGCACGGCACGACCACGCTGATCGGATTGTCGCCGTTGGCATGGCCGACGGCGCGCACCGCTGTCGGCCGGCCGACGCGTTGCGCCAGCAAGGCGTAGGTGATTGTCTCGCCGCACGCGATCGTGCGCAATGTTTTCCATACCGATTTCTGAAAGTCGGTCCCGCCGGTCGCGACCTTCAGCCGGTCGATCGCCGCCAGCTCGCCGTCGAAATAGGTACGCAAGGCGCGGCTGAGCCCGGCTGGATCGCGTGCCGTCTTCAGCGCATAGCCGTCCTTGCCGTAGTGCAGGCGCAGGGAATGGTGCATGCGGTCGGCATGGTCCGTCCATTCGACCGCGCGCAACCGGCCGGCCTCATCCGCGACGATGTCGAGGTCGCCGATCGGGGTCTTGATCCGGTCGGTGAGAAACTGGATCGCCTCAGCCATGGGCCGCCGCATCCGCTGCCCAGAGATGCTGCGCCGCATAGGCGCGCCAGGGCCGCCAGGTTTCCGCGCGGGTCTGCAGCACCGCGGGGCTCGGCCGCCCGCCGCTGCCGATGGCAGCGCCGCGCAGCAGGCCGACGTCGCTGGCGGGAAACGCATCGGTCTCGCGCACGGCACGCAGCGCGATGTAGTGCGCCGTCCAGTCGCCGATGCCGCGGATCGCGCTCAGCCGGGCCACCGTCTCCTCGACCGATCCTTGGGGGTGGAACAGCGCCGGATCCTGCAGCGCGGCCTGGGCGAGGGCGACCAACGCCTCCTTGCGCGCGTTCGGCATGCCGAGCGCGGTGAGATCGGCGGCCGCCACCTGCGCGGCGGTGGGAAAGGCACGGTGCAACCCTGCGCGATGCTGCCCGGCCGGCAATGCCGTGCCGCAGATCTGCGTGAGGCGCGAGCCGAGCTTGCGTCCGGCCTCCACCGTCACCTGCTGGCCAAGGACCGCGCGCACCGCGAGCTCGAAGCCATCCCAGCCGCCGGGCGCGCGCAAGCCGGGCCGCTCGGCGATCAACGGCGCCAGCAGCGGGTCCTGTGCCAGATGCGCGCCGATCGCTGCGACGTCGGCACCAAGGTCGAACACACGGCGGATGCGCCCGACGATGGCGGGCAGGGCGCGCACCGACGGGAAGCGGATGCTGGCGCTGAGGCTCGCCTGGTGCGGCAGGTGGATGATCTCGACCGTTCCCACGAGGCCGTCCTGCAGCACGGTCCGGCAATAGGTGTCGGCCTCCACCCGCTCGACGCCGTCGATCGCGCGCGCTTTCAGGAACGCGAGTATCGCGTTCCAGTCGTACGGCGGGCGGTAGGAGAGGCGCACCGTGACGCCGATCTCGCCGACCGAGCCTTCGGGCAAGGCGTGCACCGCTTTCCGCCGCAGCGCGCTCGGCGGCCGCCGGAACAGCTGCTGGAAGGTTTCGTTGAAGCGCCGCACGCTGCCGAACCCGGCGGCCAGCGCGATCTCCGCCATCGGCAGGCGGGTATCGTGGATCAGCTGCTTGGCGAACAGCACGCGCCGGGTCTGCGCCACGGTGATGGGCGAGGCACCGAGATGCCGGTGGAACAGGCGCCGCAGCTGCCGCTCGCCGATGCCGAGCCGCTCGGCCAGCGCATCGACGCTCGCGCCGTCGCCGTCGAGCGCGCCCTCCGCGATCAACGCCAGGCCGCGCGAGACCGTGTTCGACGTGCCGCGCCACGAGCCGAGATCAGGGGCGGTCTCCGGGCGGCAGCGCAGGCACGGGCGGAATCCGGCCTCCTGCGCCGCGGCCGCGCTCGCGAAGAACCGGCAGTTCTCGAACCTGGCCGAGCGCGCCGGGCAGATCGGCCGGCAATAGATCCCGGTCGAGGTGATGCCGACGAACAGGCGCCCGTCGAAACGGGCATCGCGGCTCTTCAGGGCCCGGTAGCAGGCGCGGGCGTCGAGCCCGATGAGAGGCAGTTGTTCCATGGGCCGATGATGCCACCGCAGGAGGCCCGACGCTCGCGGTTTTCGGACATGGACATGAATGCCGGTGTTGCAGATATGCATATCCCCTCCCGCGCGAACGGAAGGGGATATGACGGACCTCTCTGAAGGGGTCGGCGCGCTACTCGATCAACCTGCGCCACCAGCCGCGTTTGCGCTGGCCATCGTCGCCGGCTGCCTGTTCGGCGCCGACTTCGATGATCTCCACCGACGGGCGCTCCGGCAACGATTCCGGCGCGGATTGCGCCGCCGGTTCGACCGGGCTCGGGGTCTCGCGCGACACCGCGATCGGTTCGCTGGCCGGTGCCGCAGCAGCCTCGTCGTCGCGCCGACGCGGCCGGCGTTGGCGACGGCGTGACTGCCGCTCGCCTGCCTGCTGCTCGCCGTTGGTTCCTTCGCTCGCGACGGCGGATTCTTCGCCGGTCAGGGGCGCCACGCGCTGCGACCACTGCTCGGGCATTTCCGGAAGCTCGGGCTGATCGCCGAGGCCCGGAAGCGGTTGCTCGGCGTCCGCGAATTGCGGCTGGTCCTGCGCGCCTTGCGGACGTGCTTCGCCGGACTGCTCGCGATCCGGACGGCGCGAGCGTCGCCGGCCGCCGCGGCGGCCACGGCGGCGCCGGCGGCGCGGTTGGCCGTCGGGGCCGAGCTCTTCGCCCTCGCGGCCTGCGGCCTGCGGGCCCTCGGCATCGTCCTCGTCGTCATCGCCATCGTCTTCCGCACCCTCGGCCGTCGCGGCCATCGGTGCCGGCGCGGACTCCGGATGCGGCGCCGGCGCCTGCTGGTGCTGCTCGTCGCCGGGCTCATTCTCGGTGAACTCATCGGCGCGGAACTTGCCGCCCCGGCCACGGCGGCGCCGCCGGCGGCGGCCGCCACGCTCGCGCTCGCCGCTCTGCGGGGCCTGTTCCTCGGCCTGCTCGGGCGCCTCGGCTTCCGTCTCCTCGGCCTCGACCTCCTCGGGCGGCAGATCCTCGGGCTCATCCTCGATGATCGGCGCCTGCGGTAACGCACGCGGCTGCACCTCTTCGCCCGGATTGAGTTGCTTGATGCGATCCAGGCGGTATTCCGGGGGTGTCAGTTCATCGTCGGCCTGCAGATAGACACGCACGCCGCGCCGCTGCTCCATCTCCTCGATGGCGCGGCGCTTGTGGTTGAGCATGAACAGCGCCACCGCGGTCGGCACGAAGATCGTGACGCCGGGGCTGAAGCTGCGCGCGATCTCTTCCTCGGCCATGCGCAGCACATGCAGCGCGGTGGATTCGACCGAACGCACCCGGCCCGTGCCGTGGCAATGCGCGCAGGCTTCCGTGCTGGCTTCCACCAGGCTCGGATGCAGGCGCTGGCGCGACATCTCGAGCAGGCCGAAGGTCGAGATGCGGCCGATCTGGATGCGCGCGCGGTCGTTCTTCAGCGCTTCCTTGAGGCGCCGCTCGACCGTCGCGTTGTTGCGGTTCTCCTCCATGTCGATGAAGTCGATGACGATGAGGCCGGCGAGGTCGCGCAGCCGCAGCTGGCGAGCGACTTCCTCCGCCGCTTCGACATTGGTGCGCAGCGCCGTCTCTTCGATGTTGCGCTCGCGCGTGGCGCGGCCGGAGTTGACGTCGATTGCGACCAGCGCCTCGGTCTGGTTGAGCACGATGTAGCCGCCGGAGCGCAGATGCACCACCGGCTCGTGGATCGCGGCGATCTGGCTCTCGATCTGGTAGCGCTGGAACAGCGGCTGCGACTGGTCGCGATAGGGCTGGACCCGCCGCGCATGGCTGGGTGTCAGGGTGCGCATGAAATCGCGCGCGGCGCGGTACGATTCCTCGCCCGCGACGATGATGTCGCCGATGTCACGGGTATAGAGGTCGCGGATCGAACGCTTGATCAGGCTGGCTTCTTCGTAGATCAGCGCCGGCGCCGACGATTTCAGCGTCACTTCGCGGATCTCGTCCCACAGCCGCAACAGATAGTCGAAGTCGCGTCGGATCTCGGGCTTGGCGCGCTCCATGCCGGCGGTGCGCACGATCACCGCCATGCCGTCCGGCGCGTCGAGGTCGTCGATGATCGACTTCAGGCGCTTGCGGTCGTTGACGCTGGTGATGCGGCGCGAGATGCCGCCGCCGCGGTCGGTGTTCGGCATCAGCACGCAATAGCGGCCGGCGAGCGACAGATAGGTGGTGAGGGCGGCGCCCTTGTTGCCGCGCTCTTCCTTGGTCACCTGCACGAGAAGAATTTGGCGCCGCTTGATGACTTCCTGGATCTTGTAGCGGCGCAGGTTGCGCTGCCGGCGGCGGCGCGCCTGCTCCTCGTCGACCTCCGGATCGTCCTGCTGCGCCGGCTCCTCGCCGCCGATCACGTCGACGACTTCGGCCGTGGTCTGCACTTCGACCAGGTGAGCTCCCGCCGGTGCCGGCAGATCGGCATCGCCGTTGCCATTGCCGCCTTCGGCCGACAGGACATCGGCCGCGCTCGCGGCCGGACCCTCGCTGTCATGGGCGGTATCGACGCTGCTGGCCGGCGTGGCGGGCGCAGCGGTCGCGATCTCATCGACCGGCGCGCTGCGCAACTCGAAGCGCGGCGTCTCGAGCGCAGCGCTCCCGGCGTTCGCTTCGGGCTGCTCCCAGGGCGAGACCAACTCGTCGGCCGCCCGCGGCGGCAGGGCCGAAGAGTCGCTCTCCGGCTGGCTCGGCCCTTCGACCGCGGCGATCGCTGCGCCGGCCTCGGGCCGGGCATCTTCGCCATGCGCAATCGAAGTTGTACGCGTCTCGCTGGCATGCTGCCAGATGTTGTCCGATCCGCCATCCTCGTTCGGCGCGATCGCGGCGCCGGCGTCGGACGCGCTTTCCTCGAACGAGGCCTCGCTGGCGCTGCTTTCGGCGGCCATGGCATCGGCATCGTCCTCGGCGCGGTCGTTGAACGGCGCGGCCGCCCGATGCTCGATGACCTCATCCTCATCGTCGTCGTCGACCACCGCTTCGCGCAGCAGCCGTTCGCGATCGGCGACCGGGATGCGGTAGTAGTCGGGGTGGATTTCGCTGAAGGCCAGGAACCCGTGGCGGTTGCCGCCGTATTCGACGAACGCCGCCTGCAGCGACGGTTCGACGCGGGTTACCTTCGCGAGATAGATGTTTCCTTTAAGCGGGCGTCGGCTGGCGACCTCGACGTCAAATTCTTCCAGCTTCCTTCCGTCCGCCACCGCGACCCGGGTTTCCTCCGGGTGGGTGGCGTCGATCAACATGACCTTTGCCATAGTGGGTAGACTCCTCAACGCGCCAAACGTCGCCCGCATTTGCTGTGGGCGGCGGCGCGAAACTCGTGGTTGAATTCCAGGTGTGCGACATGACTACCTGTGGCTAACGAGTCTCCCGGCCGGCGCCTTTATCTCTCGATGAAAGTGCGATGACAGGGTGACCCAAACGTCCCGGGCCGCCTTTTCCGGTGCCGGACCCGTTAAGGGAGCGTCATCGAAGGGTGGCGGAAACCGAAACCCAGTTAAACCCGGCGTTCCAAGCGCTTGTGGCTTCACCATTCTTTAAGCCTAAGAAGGGCTTAATCACCACAAAGCGACTCTCAGCCGGGTCGGCCGCAGCATATGCGGCGCGCGTCGGCGTGACAACGTTAATCAGCGCGAGTTCCAGGCGCGATCTGAGTCGATCTGGAAAAGTGTTGATTCGCAGTAAGTTACAGGTATATATTGCGGTTGATTCACCGGAGTCGGTTCGTAATGCGTTTAATTGGCTGGATTCTTGGCTTGGTGCTGTTGCTCGGGGGAGCTGTGGAAGCAGCTGCCAAACCGGCCATCACCGACGCGCGCCTGGGCGTCGAGCCCGGCCTGACGCGCGTAGTCATCAGCCTGACCCAGCGCAGCGACTTCAAGGTCTTCACCCTGGCCGATCCCTACCGTGTCGTCATCGACATGAGCGAGGTCGACTGGAAGGTTCCCAGCGGCACCAAGCTGCAGGGGCAGGGCCTGGTTGCCGGCATGCGCTACGGCCTGTTCAAGGCCGGCACCTCGCGCGTCGTGCTGGACCTGATGGAGCCCTCGGAGGTCGCCCGGGCGGAGTTCGTGCCGGCCGCCAACGGCGAGCCGCTGCGCCTCCTGGTGGACCTGCGGCCGGTTCCAGAGACCCAGTTCCGGGCCCAGCTGCAGAGCAACACAGTAGCCTACAGCGCCATTGCCGCCATCGCCCCGGTCACCAAGCCGGTCGCCAGGACCTTGACTGTCCCGAGCGGCGGCGCCGGTAGTGGGACCGGCGCGGCCACCGGCGCCCTGGGCGGCAGCGCCGCCAAGCAGCCGATCGAGGAGCCCAAGCGCGGCAAGCCCCTGATCGTCATCGATCCCGGCCATGGCGGCATCGACCCCGGCGCGATCGGCTCCAGCGTCAACGAAAAGCAGCTGACCCTGGCAGTCGCCAAGGCCCTGAAGAAGGAGCTGGAGGATACCGGCAAGTTCCGCGTCCTCCTGACCCGCAGCCGCGACGTCTATATCCCCCTGCGCGAGCGCTTCGGGCTGGCGCGCGAGAAGGGCGCCGACCTGTTCATCTCGCTGCATGCTGATTCCCACAACAACCCGCTGACCCGCGGCGCCTCGGTCTACACGTTGTCGGAAAAGGCTTCCGACGCGGAATCGGAGGCGCTGTCCGCCAGGGAAAACAAGTCAGACATCATCGCCGGCGTCGACCTCAGCAAGCAGAGCAACGTCGTCAGCAACATCCTGATCGACCTGGCGCAGCGCGACACCAAGAACATGTCCACCCGCTTCGCCAGCCTGCTGGTGCGCGAGCTGAAGGACCAGACCATGCTCCTCGGCAACACGCACCGCTTCGCCGGCTTCGCCGTCCTAAAGGCGCCGGATGTGCCGTCGGTCCTGATCGAGATGGGCTATATCTCGAGCAGCAAGGACGAGGCGCTGCTGAGCAGCTCCGGCCACCAGAAGAAGCTGGCCAGGGCCGTCCGCCAGGCGGTCGAGAACTACTTCTCCTGGCAGGAGCTGGTGCGCCGCTCCTGATCCCGGAACTCCGGTCGATCGAGGTTGTTCAGCTGCACACCCGTCCCAGTGGGGTTTTGGGCGTGGCAGGTGTGTCACAAGCGTTTGTGTTGCCATAATTTAACCTTGATCTAGCATCATGGCTTGGACTAAGGCGGACAGATCCGAGACGGGTGCCGAGGGCGCATCCGGTCTGCATTTACCACGGCGTTTGAACAATAGGGGGCCCGGGCCGGCCCAATCATGCGACTGACCAGAATTCTCTCTTTCCTGCTCGGCACGCTGCTGTTCCTGGCTGTCGTGGGCGCGATCGCGACATGGATCGTCATCGACCATTTCTCGAAGGGACTGCCGGACGTCCTGCAACTTGCCAGCTACAAGCCGCCGGTGGTGTCTCGCATCTATGCCGGTGATGGCAGGCTGCTGGCGGAGTACGCCACCGAGAACCGTGTCTTCGTCCCCATCGCCGCCATGCCGAAGCGCGTCATCAACGCCTTCCTGGCGGCGGAGGACAAGACTTTCTACACCCACCCGGGCGTTGACGTGCCCGGCGTCATCGCCGCGGCATTGACCAACCTCAAGAATCTGGGCGATGACCGCCGGCCGGTCGGTGCGTCGACCATCACGCAGCAGGTCACCAAGAACTTCCTGCTGTCGAGCGAGGTGTCCTACAAGCGCAAGATCCGCGAGATGATCCTCGCGCTGCGCATCGAGAAGGCGTTTCCCAAGAACCGTATCCTCGAGCTCTATCTCAACCAGATCTATCTCGGTTCCGGCAATTACGGCGTCGCGACCGCGGCCCTCAACTACTTCAACAAGTCGCTGGACGAGCTGACGATCGGCGAGGCGGCGTATCTGGGCGCGCTGCCCAAGGCGCCGAACAACTACAACATCGTGCGCGATCATCAGGCGGCGCTCGACCGCCGCAACTGGGTGATCGACCGCATGCGCGAGGACGGCCACATCACGGCCGAGGAAGCCGAAGCTGCGAAGCAGGAGCCGCTGGAAACGCATGCCCGTGCCGAGACCGAGCACGTGGTGGCGGACTACTTCGCCGAGGAGGTCCGGCGCGAGATCGTGCAGCGCTTCCAAGAGGACGGGCTCTACAAGGGGGGCCTCGCCATCCGCGCCACCATCGATCCCAGGCTGCAGGAGATCGCCGACCGCGTGCTGCGCCAGCATCTGGTCTCCTACGACAAGAGCCAGGGCTATCGTGGCCCGCTGCAGCATGTCGACAGCATCGAGGACTGGCAGGAGACGCTTGAAGGCCTGCCGCCGATGCCCTGGCTGTACAGCTGGCAGCCGGTGATCGTGATCGAGGCGACCAAGGCGACGGCGACCATCGGCTTCAAGGACGGTACCACCGGCGAGATCAAGGTCGGCGACTTGGGCTGGGCGCACCCGCGCTCGCCCGAAGGGCGCCTCGGCCCGGCGCCCAGCGCGACCACCGACATCCTGAAGGTCGGCGACATCATCGCGGTCGAGCCGCTGGTCGAGGACGGCAACACCATCCCTGGCCGCTACGCGCTGCGCCAGGTGCCGGAGATCAGCGGCGCGATGGTCGCGATGGATCCGCACACCGGCCGCGTGCTGGCGATGACCGGCGGCTGGTCGTACCAGCAGTCGGAGTTCAACCGCGCCACCCAGGCCAAGCGCCAGCCCGGCTCGTCGTTCAAGCCGATCGTCTATCTGGCGGCGCTCGAAGCCGGATTCACGCCCTCGACCATGATCCTCGACGCGCCGATCGTGATCGACCAGGGCCCGGGCCTGCCGCTGTGGCGCCCGGAGAACTATGCGCAGGATTTCCTCGGCGCCGCCACCATGCGCCGCGGCCTCGAGAACTCGCGCAACCTGATGACCATCCGCATGGCGCAGACCATCGGCATGGCCAAGGTGGCCGAGATGGCTTCGCGCCTCGGCGCCATCGACAATCTGCAACAGACGCTCGCCATGTCGCTCGGCGCGGGCGAGACGACCGTGCTGCGCCTCGCCGGCGCCTACGCCGAGATCGTCAACGGCGGCAAGAAGATCGAGCCGGCGCTGATCGACCGCGTGCAGGACAGCAACGGCTGGACCATCTACCGCCACGACCAGCGGCCGTGCGACGGCTGCCAGATGTCGAGCTACAACGGCGAGGCGCCGCCCGAAATTCCCGACACCCGCCTCCAGGTGCTCGACCCCGCCACCGCCTACCAGATGGTCTCGATGCTGGAAGGCGTGGTGAACCGCGGCACCGGCACGGCGGTGAAGGCGGTCGGTAAGCCGCTGGCCGGCAAGACCGGTACCACCAATGAAGGCCGCGACGTGTGGTTCATGGGCTTCTCGCCGGACCTCGTCGCCGGCGTCTATCTCGGTTTTGACCAGCCGCGCTCGCTCGGCGAGAAGGCGACCGGCGGTCGCTATTCCGCGCCGATCTTCCGCGACTTCATGATGGAAGCGCTGAAGGACGAGCCGGCGACGCCGTTCCGCGTACCGCCGGGAATCCGCCTGGTGCGGGTCGACTACTACACTGGCGAGCGCGCCGCGCCCGGCGCCGGCAAGGTGATCTGGGAAGCCTTCAAACCGGGAACCGAGCCCACCGGCCACGTGAACGTCATCCAGGGCGTGGCGAACTACGGCCAGGATGCCGGCTATGGCTCGATCATTCCCATCGGCCCTGCGACCGACGCCGGCCAGAGCCAGGGCGGGACGATGATCATCGATTCCACCGGGGCCGGCGCGACACCGCCCGCCACCACCGCGCAAGACGGACAGCAGGTCATCACCGGCGAGCCGAACGACCCGCAGCCGAACATCCTGCCGCCCGGCATCACGCCATCGGGCGAGGAGGAGCAGGCGCCCCAGCAGGCCGAGCAGCCGCAGCAGCCGGCCCTGCAGGCACCGGCCGTGGGCGACGCACCGGCAGCCCCGGCCCAGCCCGCGCCACCGGCGGCACCCGCCACCGACAGCAGCGGCGGCATCTACTGACCCAGCGGTTGACGGAGGGCGCTGTGCGCTTGACCGCACGGCGCCGATTGGCCATGTTCGCCCGCCTTTAACCAGGGCGTCCACGGAAGAGGCAAGTTCATGCGTGCCGAGATTGAAGCTTTGGCGGGGGAGATCCGGTCTTCCCTGGCCCTGCTGAGGAGGCATCTTTGACTGGGACAATGCGCTGCGTCGTCTCGACGAATTGAACGCATTGGCCGAAGACCCGCAGCTCTGGGACAAGCCTGCAAAGGCCCAGAAGACCATGCGGGAACGCACGCACCTCGCCACCGCCATCGACTCATACCGCGTGATGGAGCGGGAGCTGGACGACGCCCTGACCCTCGCCGAACTGGGCGAGGCCGAGGGCGACACCAAATCCGTCGATGAGGCCCAAGCGTCACTCACGGCCCTCAAGGAGGTCGCCGGCAAGCGCGAGCTTGAATCCCTGCTGTCCGGCGAAGCGGATATGAACGACTGCTACCTCGAAGTCCATGCCGGCGCCGGGGGTACCGAGGCGCAGGACTGGGCCGAGATGCTGCTGCGCATGTACACCCGCTGGGCCGAGCAGCACGGCTACAAGGTGGAGTGGCTGGAGGAAAGCGCCGGCGAAGAGGCCGGCCTCAAGTCCGCGACCATCGAGGTCAAGGGCCCCAACGCCTATGGCTGGCTGAAATCGGAATCCGGCGTGCATCGCCTGGTGCGCATTTCGCCGTACGATTCCAATGCGCGCCGCCACACCAGCTTCTCCTCGGTGTGGGTCTATCCGGTGGTGGACGACAACATCGAAGTCGAGATCCTCGACAAGGACCTCAAGATTGACACCTTCCGCGCTTCGGGCGCCGGCGGCCAACACATCAACAAGACCGATTCCGCCATCCGCATCACGCATATGCCCACCGGCATCGTGGTCGCCTGCCAGGCTGACCGCTCGCAGCATCGCAACCGCGCAATGGCGATGGACATGCTGAAGGCGCGCCTCTACGAGGCCGAACTGCGCAAGCGCGAGGAAGCTGCCGCCGCGCAGGAAGCACTGAAGAGCGACATCGGCTGGGGCCACCAGATCCGCTCCTACGTGCTGCAGCCCTACCAGATGGTGAAGGACCTGCGCACCGAGACGGAAACCAGCGACACCCAGGGCGTGCTCAACGGCGACATCGACCGCTTCCTGACCGCCTCGCTGGCCGCGAAGGTTCACGGCGGCGAGGCGCCGGCGTAATCCCCTTCTGCTCAAGAAATAGGCGTATCCACCAACGCTGCTCATCCCTTGAGCGGCGCTTCGCCGCCTGACCGCGATATTCCGCAGGATTCCCCGTCACTCCGCAGTTGGCACGCCTGATGCAGTGCAGCACGCGATTGTCACGCTTCAGAAAACAAGGGGGGCAGGAATGCTTCGTGTGGGTTTGCGTCGAGGATTGACAGGAATCGTCGCCGCGCTGGCAGGAACCCTGGTGGCTGTGCCGGCATTTGCGCAGGATCCGACCATCGACACCGGCAGCACTGCCTGGATGATCACGGCCACCGCGCTGGTGCTGCTGATGACCATTCCGGGCCTTGCTCTCTTCTACGGCGGCATGGTTCGCAAGATGAACGTGCTGGCCATCGTCATGCAGTCGTTCGCGATCTGCTGCCTGGTGAGCATCCTGTGGATGGTGGTCGGCTACAGCATCGCGTTCACCGAGGGCGGCAAGTTCTTCGGCAGCTTCAGCAACGTCCTGCTCAAGAACGTGACTGTCGGATCGATCTCCGGCGCCATCCCCGAGACCGTCTTCATGCTGTTCCAGGCGACCTTTGCGATCATCACGCCGGCGCTGATCACCGGCGCGTTTGCGGACCGCATGAAGTTCAGCGCCATGCTGATCTTCGTTGGCGCCTGGTCGGTGCTGATCTATGCGCCGCTCACCCACATGGTGTGGATGACCGGCGGCCTGATGTTCGATTGGGGCGTGCTCGACTTTGCGGGCGGCACCGTCGTGCACATCAGCAGCGGCATCAGCGGTCTGGTCGCGGCCCTCATGATCGGCAAGCGCAACGGCTACTTTCCAGCACAGTGGGATCCGAAGCTTGGAATTCACGTGACTTGAAGTCGCGGCCGCACTGACCCTATAGTGAGTCGTATTAATTTAAATCATACCAACATGGTCAAATAAAACGAAAGGCTCAGTCGAAAGACTGGGCCTTTCGTTTTAATCTGATCGGCACGTAAGAGGTTCCAACTTTCACCATAATGAAA
>JADMIO010806447.1_pt1 | contig 71520 bp, 50 predicted proteins | sample 8958161 | NCBI WGS metagenome assembly JADMIO01 (sample SAMN16585339, study PRJNA669376) | soil metagenome | isolation source: Crop rotation soil | place: USA: Cullars Rotation, Alabama | collected 2011 | reverse complement strand
GACAACTTGTCCACGTGGAATTCTAAGCTTAGGATCCCAATGTGCTGGAAAGTGCAGCTCTTGCCTGGTATGCAGCAATAGCACTACGGCTAAGGCGCAAAGGATCTGTAGGGCCAGCTTGTATAGATGTTTCAGCCCGACCAACGGCTAAGTCCGCTTGAACCTGGGCCATAATTTGACCAACTGTATTGCGTGAAGGTGTAGCCAACAAATCACTCTTTAACACCAAAGCAACACCTAAGGCATTTGGATCATAACCAGAAGGACCAAACGCAGTGATTAACTCAAGGTAAGCGATTCCTCTTAAGGTGGTCAATTCAGCTCTCCATTGCTTTTTTAAATTATCATCGTTCGGAGAGGTAGATGGAACTGTGTTTATCGCATCCAAAACTCTGTGTACCCGATCAATCAAAATATAGTATTGGCCCAAAGCTCCTAAATCACCTGAAGCTGAAGAGTACTGCCATCTGAATTCAGTTTGAGCTTGTCCACGGTTTTCGTCAGACAATTTTACTTCATCCGATAAAACACTACCGTAGTATAGGCGTGTACCATTGCTATTTGCTGCATAAGCGGAATATAAGCCTGCTTGCAAATCAGTCATATTTTGAAATGCTTTGCTGGCATCAATAGCATCAGTTGGAGATAAGTCTAATTTTTTACTACATGATCCAAGTAGCAGACTAATTCCAACGAATGCTACTGTTGTATATTTTTTAAGAAACATATTGTGAATTTAATTTGAAGTAGTTCTATACTATTTTATTTAAGACCGACCTGTACACCAAAAGTTAAGGTACGTGGTGTTGGGTACTCGTACGAAGCAATATTGTTATCGTCCTCAGGGTCAAATCCAGTCCAGTTTGTCCAAGTGTAAAGGTTTTGTGCCTGTAAATAAACTCTGAAGGAGCTTACAACTTTCAAACGACTAAGCGTTTTCTGATTAAAATTATAAGAAATGTTCAGGTTGCGGAAACGAGTAAAAGAAGCATCTTGAATATCTTTAGACACGAACTGGCGTGCATAAAGCGGGCTTTGGATATCTGTGATCTGACCTGGAGTCGTCCACATAGTATTCATTTCCCTTCTCATGTTAAATCCTTGAACTGCAAACGCATGATTTAACTGGAAATAATCCTGATTGTTGAAACGGCTAAATCCTTGTTGAAAAGTAAAAAGTGCACTGGCTGTAAACCCTTTATAACTAATGGATGTGTTATAACCGCCAATCCAGGGGGCATTGTAAGTACCAAAATCTGACGCACGATAATCATCACTGTAAACATTAGTTAGCTTACCAGCAAGATCATAATATAAAGGAGAGCCTGTAGCTGCATCAACACCACCCCATTTGGTAATATAATGTGTACCTAATGGCATTCCAACTTTTACTAATTCTGTTCCTTGTTCAAATTCTTTAACTTGTCCTAGGCTGGCTACTTCGTTGTGATTGTAGGCAACATTACCACCAATACTCCAAGTAAAGTTTTTCAAACGAATTACGTCTACGTTAAAGTTTAACTCAGCCCCTTTATTTACCACAGTACCTGCGTTAACTGGAATAGAAGCACCTAAACCTAAGCCAGCTTCGGCAGAAAGTTGCTGGCCAATAATGTTACCATCTGTTTTTTTGTTATATGCATCTACAGAACCAGTAATCCGATCTCTGAAGAAACCAAAATCAACTCCAACATTGGCTGTTTTAATTATTTCCCAGGTTACATTCGGATTACCAGCATTAGCAATTGACGTTGTTGGATATACACCACCGTAAGTACCTGTGCCATATAAAGGGCGGTTACCAAAATCACCAAAATAAAAGCCGTCAGCATTTGCACTAGTACCCCATGAAGCTCGAACACGTAGATTGCTAACTTTAGACCAATCAGCTGCAAAACCTTCTTTTAAAACATTCCAGCTTGCACCTACACTACCGAAAGTAACCCATTGTTGATCAGGTAACAGTTGAGTAGAAGCATCACGACGAATGGTTGCATTTAAAGTATATTTCTGATCAAAGCTGTATACACCTGTCAGAATACCTCCAAATAACCGACGTGCTGTTTTTGCACCGCTCACAGGAGGAATTAACCTGTTTTGAACAGTACCTTGAGTAATACCTGCAGGAGTATTTAGTAGTTTAGGGTTAATTCCATAGGCAGTATAGCCAAAGGAACTTTGCTTTTCATCTGTATACTCACTAATAGCAGTTATACTTACATCATGCTTTTCTGCAAATATTTTTTTAAAGCCTGCATTTGTACGAACTACATATTGCATGAAATTGCCGTAACTCTTGTTAAAGGAACCTCTGCCAACAGTTTGGCCAGCATCAGGGCCAACCGGGAATGTAGTGGTATTTGCTGCATAACTTCCTGGGTAAACAGACCGTTCACCTATTGTTTGACGATAATCTAAACCAGCAAAACCACCAATAAATATATTTTTAGTGATATTGTAATCTGCCTTATAGGCCAGATTGACTTTAATTTGATCGTTAAGACTTGTTGACGTATTTATACGATCAAAAGCATTAGGACCAACTCTGCCTGATCCAACTGCAACTGCGCCATTTGGTAGATATAGAGATTGGTATGGCAGGCCTAAATAAGCTGCTGCAAACGGATTTGCAAGCGTCACGCTATTTTCAGATTCAATAAAATTACGGCGAGTATAACCTACAGAGTTATTAAACTGAGCGGTTAACTTGTCTGTTTTAATGTTTAGATTAGCACGCATGGTATAACGTTTCAAATCAGAACGAAGGCCAATACCATCTTCATCATAGTAACCTGCACCTACATAGAAACGTGTGCTACTACTACCGCCAGAAAGGTTCAAATCATGGCTCTGAAAGTTTCCGCTGCGTAAAAAAACATCTTTCCAGTCAGTGTTGATATTTCTTAAGCTATCTAGCGATTTTGCATTTGCAGCCTGCTGTGTAGGTGTAAGGCCTGCATTAGCAGGATTTAGAGGAGAATAGGTAAATCCTGGTAAGTTAGCGTTGGTTAGTAGACCTAGTGTTTCCTGAAACTTCAAAAGTTCAGCGCTATTCATCATCTCAAATTTTTGAGTACCTGGCTCGGTAATACCGTACTGATAATTATAGTTCAATACTGGTTTTCCAACATTTCCTTTTTTAGAAGTGATAACAATAACACCGTTTGAACCACGGTTGCCATATAATGCTGTAGCAGAAGCATCACGTAACACTTGTACATCCTCATAGTCGTTTGCATTCATACTTTGAAAGACACCTTCTTCAATTGGCATACCATCTAAAACGTATAATGGAGCATTACCACCTGAAATAGAACTCGCACCACGAATTTGTACACGGGCTGCAGAACCGGGCTGGCCAGAGCCAACTGTAACTAACAAACCTGGAGCACGACCTTGCAACAATTGGTCAAAAGAGGCAACGGGAATGTTGTTGAGTTTGTCTTTTGTAATAACACTTGCTGCACCAGCATATTGGTCTCTTTTAACGTTTCCATAGCCTGTTACAATTACATCATCTAAAGATGTATTTGTTGCAATAAGAGTAGCATTAACAGTGCTTGTTCTGGTTATATTTACTTCTAAAGCACTATAACCTGCGTATGAGATGGTTAGTGTGTTTGCAGATACAGGAACAGAAAGAGTGAAAGAGCCGTCCATATTCGTAGCTGCTCCCACTTTTGCACCTTTAACAGTTATAGATGCACCCCCAATAGGTGTGCCGCTCTCATTTGTTACCTTACCGGTAACGGTTTTGTTTTGTGCCCACACTTGCGTTAAAAAAACGCAGCAGGCGATTAGCATTAGTGCTAATTTTCTCATGCTCAGCTTAATTTTGGTAAATAAAAATTATTAGACAATTGTTAATAAACAACTGCTGCAAGTTAGTTTAACATCACTTACAAATCATTTTTAGTGTTATTTTTTGCATCAGTTGACCCTAGAGGTCGGTTTCTTTCGTTCAATCCGTTCCATTTTACTCTTAGAAAGATTGAAAATTGATATAAGGATTTACAAGCAAACAATAAAAAAGGAGGCTGCTTTTAAACAGCCTCCTTTTTTATTGTTTGCAAATTGTTAGTTTGTGTATCCTGGGTTTTGCTGAATTAAACGGTTCGCTTGTATCTCACTATTTGGAATGGGGAGAACAAAACGAAAATTACCAGCTGGTAAAGTAAGGCTAGACGTAGTTGGCGCATCCATAGCAGGACGTTCTACAGCTAGATTTCTTCTTTTCAAATCCCAAAAGCGATGGCTTTCGTAAGCTAGTTCTTTAAAGCGCTCATCCATAATAATTGTTATTGCAGCATCTTTTGTAGCAAAGCTTACATTGGTGTAAGCAGTAATCCTGGCTGCTCGTAAAGCGTTTAAATCTGTAGCTGCTCCGGTCAAATCATTTTGTTCTGCTTTTGCTTCAGCACGAATTAGATACATCTCACCAGTTCTGAAAACTTTGGCGTCTGCTACATTTTCAGAAGCTGTGCCATAAGAGCCACCTGCATATTTTTGAACTAAACGGGATGGACGGCTTGGGTTAGAATTCCGTAAAAGTGGTTCATCTTTTAAATAACTGCTAAACCGAACATCATTTGTTTGATCAAAGCTGTTCCACAATTTATCTGATGCCAGCCAAGTAAGTGTTCCGACCAGCGTAGTAGTAGAAGTTCCTCTAAATAGTGAACCAATTTTTGTTCCTATTGAAGAGGTTCTTTTTAGTTTAAAAGCAACTTCATTTGTATTGGCATCTGTCCAAATACCGTTAAAAGACGCTCTTGGAGAAAGCGGAAGACCATTTATATATTCAGTGCTGTATGTAGCTGCGTTTGTCCAATCCTTCATATACAGGGCTACCCTTGCTTGAAGACCTGTAGCTGCTAAACGGTTTGCCCGAAGTACATCTGTCAGGTTATTTGGTAACAAATTTTTAGCCTCAGTAAGATCAGTATTTAGCTTAGTAAAATATGGTCCCATATTAATTCGTGCTTGCGGATCCAGAGAGGGTACTTCTACATAAGCCATTCCTAATGCTGTTGGATCGTAGTTGCCACAATAATATCTGAAAAGCTCAAAGTGGCAAAAAGCTCTTAAAAAGAGGGCCTCACCTTTAAGTTTTACCCGGAGTGTTTCATCTCCAACTTTAGTTGAATCTGCTTTTGGCAGAGCTTGTAATACTCTGTTTACACGGTCTATTATTCTGTAATAAAGCGGGAAAGCAGTAAAGTTGTCCCGGATAGTAATATCAGTTGAACTGTATTGCCATTCTGCAACGGTTCCGGCAGTATAAAATTCCCCTTTTTTTAATTCGTCTGATGTAACTGCGTTAAACAGAATACCCATTTCTATACCCAAGCCTGCGTACGCCCCTATAATTCCTTGTTCATTATTAGTAATGGTTTTTAAGGCAATATCCCCTCCGATAAAATCTGTTTCTTTTACATCTATCACTTTCTTACAGGAGAAAAGCGATAAAAATAAAATTGAAGAGAACAATAATTTATTATACTTCATGAAGTCATTTTTAAAGATTAAGTTGAGTAAGTATGCACAAAACCATTACACTCTTATCAAGTGGAGGAATTGAGCACACCCACAAATAATTGATTATAAGTTGATATCTATTCCCGCCACAAAAGCTCTTGGGTTTGGATATTCATTCAGGCTGATATTATTTCCATCTTCTGGATCAAGCCCTGTCCATGGGCTCCAAACAATAAGATTTTGAGCCTGAACATAAATTCTTGCGCCTTTGATAGTTGTTTTACCGGCAAACTTGATAGCTGGTACTCGGTATGACACATTAAGGTTTCTGAAACGCATGAATTTTGCATTTTCTAAGTCTGAAGAAGTGAATTGACGATCATACGCAGGAGATTGGAAAAAAGCGTTATCACCAGCCTTCTGCCATTGATTAGTTAACAGTTCTCTGGATCCGTTAACAGCACCGCCTTGATAGCCAACTGTACCTCGGGTAATCCAGTTGCGGATATTATTGCTTCTTACTACATCAAACTGATAAGAAAATAAGGCATCTACTGTAAAACCTTTGAAGCTTACTGTAGCAGTAAAGCCACCAACATGCTTAGGAAGGTAGGTGCCAAATTTAGCAAACTGACCAGCTTGGGCAATATCGTTAGTTTCTTTTCCATCTGTTGTCTCATAACGAGGTCTGCCAGTAGCTGCATCTGCTCCTAAATAATTATAAGTGTAATGTGAGCCGTAAGGGAGCCCCTTCCTAATAACAAAAGTTCCTAAAAAATATTCATCTACTAAGCCTAAATCCTGAATTTTATTTACATTTATTGCATGGTTAAACGACAGGTTTACATTAAAATCTCTTTGCTTAACTACATCAATATTAGCTGTAAACTCAAGCCCTTTGTTAGTCATAATACCAGCATTAATATTGGTGCTGGCAAATCCAGTGGTTCCACTAAGCGGTTGGCTTACGAAAAGATCAACCGTTTTGTTGTAATAAGCATCAACTGTAAAACGAGCCCTGTTGTTCCAAAAGGCAAAATCAACGCCTACGTTGGTCATCTGAACCTTCTCAATCTTTAGATTGGGATTACCTGGTGTAGTAGGTGCTAATCCTGTAATTCCTGAACCAGCATAGCTGGTTGTTCCGAAAGATGGTACTTGCGGACCTTGATAGTTTGTTACCCCCACCCATGATCCTGCACCTGTACTTAATAATCCATAACTGCTAGTAGCAATACTACCAATATTAGGAACAATACCGTAAGAGGCACGTACACGGAAATCTGAAAGTACTTTTTGATTTTTCATAAAACCTTCCTGCATAGCATTCCAGTTTGCTCCTACAGACCAGTTGGTGATTTCCTTGTTAGCTGTATTTACAATTCTGGAAGTTCCGTCACGCCGTATATTACCATTGATGGTGTATTTGCCATTATAAGTATACTTGGCTGTAGCAAAATAAGATCGAATTCCAAACCCAGATTTAGCGCTGCTAGCATTTTGTGGGTAAGTAGTAGCTCCATTGGTAGGAAGTGTTCCTGCACCTTGACCGGTTTGAGATAAGCGGGGATCAAGATTGTACAAAGTGAATCCCAAAGCTTTCTGATATCCTCTAATTACTTCAAAATATGCACCAGCTTCTACTTCATGTACGTTTTTAATTCTCTTAGAAAAAAGAAGGCTTGATGTATTAATTAACTGGGTATTAATGCGATATGCTTCTTGATCAAGGCCTGCCTGAAAGGTCTGTAGGGTACCAATATAGGAAGAAGGATTAATGTAGCGCTGCCATAAATCACTGGAAACATCAACACCAAACGTATTTCTAGCTGTCAGGAATGACAACAACCTATAGGAAGTGGTTATACCTGTATTTAACTTGATTTGCTTTTGCGTAAGAATGGAATTTTGAATACCTTCTAAGAGATTGGCTGCTTGCTTTAGGTTCAGCGTTGTATTAGCACCATAATTCAACGAACCATCTGCTTTGTACGGATTTTCGTACGGTTTAGCCCGGTAAGTCATTTGAAAAGGGTTTCTCGGGCTGTTACCATAAGCCTCTCCCTCTGATAAATTTGTTTTAGAATACCCTAAGCCTGTATTCCATTGAACGGAAAATTTATCAGACGTATGGTCAATATTGAAACGAGTGGTGTATCTTTTTAACGCAGAACCTAAATCAATACCTTCCTGATCAAAAGTTCCAGCTGAAAGAAAAAATCTGGTTTTATCATTACCACCACTCACATTTACATCATGTGTCTGGGATAGCCCTTCACGATAGAACAATTTAGAAAAGTCAGTATTGATACCACGTATACTGTCCAAAATAGTGTTGTAACGGGCTTGTGAAGCCGCATAAGGGTTGGTAGCAGGAGAGGTAGCAGGGAGAGTAGCATAAACCGGATTTTTGTTTGAATATACCCAGCCCGGAACATTGGGATTTAAACCCGCTACACCTATTCTTTCTTCATACTGCAGAATTTCACTGCTGTTCATCATGTTTAAGCGATCAAAACTAGGAGCTTGTGTGTATCCTAACTGACTTCTTACCATTACGTTTGTAGAACCAGCCTTTCCTTTTTTAGTAGTAATTACTATTACACCTGTCGCACCTCTCGATCCATAAAGGGCTGCTGAGTTTGCATCTTTCAAAACAGTTAGTGACTCAAAATCATTTGCATTCATTGTCTGAAAATCACCTGCACTGGTAGGTACGCCATCAACAACATAAAGTGGTTGCGCTCCTGCACCAGATATGGATTTTACACCACGGATTGTCAGACTTGCACTTGAGCCTGGCTGTCCTGAACTGGAGTTGACCAGTAATCCAGGAGCTCGGCCTTGCAAGGCCTGGTCAAATGAACCCACAGGTACAGTTTCTACAGCTTTAGCAGTAATAAGAGATGCAGCACCTGCAAACTGTGATTTTTTTTCTCTGGTATAACCTGTAACAACAACCTCATCCATCTGGTTATTTTGTGAAACAAGCGTTATCGACAGTGAATTAGAGGTGATTGCTACTTCACGGCTTGTAAAACCGACTTCACTAATAACCAAGGTCTTTGCATCGTTTGGTACATTTAATGTGAACACGCCAGATTCGTTTGTGACAGTTCCTCTTGTAGATCCTTTAATTACTATGGAAACACCAGATATAGGTTTTCCACTTTGATCGGTTACCTTACCGGTTACTGCACGGTTTTGTGCCCATACCTGAATGGACATCAGGAGACAAGCAATTAGCAACGAGGCTAATTTTCTCATAAGCTTTGTTTTTGGTTTAATGGAAAATGATCAGACCCCAATTTTACGACATTCGCTGCAATGTTGTTAACATTTGTTAACACAAAAGGGCTCCGAAGAGCCCTTTTTATGGTTAAACGCTAAAATTCTAATTTATTTCTTATTCTTTTTCATTAGCCCCAGCATTAAAACCGGTAGAAAAACCAGATTAGTAAAAGTTGCTATAAGTAAGGTGAATGAGGTAAGCCAGCCTAACGCTTGCGTACCGCCGAAGCTACTGAAACAAAATACTACAAACCCAGCTATCAATACCAGTGAGGTATAAATAATACTGATGCCGGTGTGATGAATAGTGGAAACTACCGTTTTTCGGATGTCACCATCATTTAAGGGTAAGTCTTGCTTGTAATTTACCAGAAAGCGAATGGTTACATCAATAGCAATACCCAGTGCTACACTAAATACCAATACAGTAGAAGGTTTTAGTGCTACACCCGTCCAGCCCATAATACCGGCGGTTACTACCAGAGGTATTAAGTTTGGCAACAAAGAGCAAAACAGAATCCGCAAGCTCTTAAACAGAAATAGCATTACGGCGGCTATTAGCAGGAAGGCATACAAAATACTATCCTTTAACCCCTGAATAATAAAGCGGCTACCCTCCATATAAGTAATGCTACCCCCGGTAAAGTTCACTTTATAATTGGCCGTATCAAATATGGCATTGGCCCTTTTCTGTAATGTATCAACCAACTTAGGAAGTTCAATTGTACCTACATCGGCCATGTTAATGGTGATGCGGGTGCGCTGCTTAGTACTATCAATAAACGATTTCAGCAGGTTATTGAAAGTGTTATTCTTAGGGGCAGAGTTGGCTGAGCTATCAGCACTTTTACTGGTTTTAAGGTAAGGCTGCAAAAACGCCAGATCAAATTCATTGGGCACTACATATTGAGTGCTGTCATTGTCATAGTAGGCTTGTTTGGCAAATTTTAGGCCTTCCACCAAGTCTAGCGGACGGGCAAATTGCGGAAACTGAGCTACCTCAGCCGTAAACTCATCAATCTTTTGAATGGTACCCAGCCCACGGGTAATGCCACCTTTCTTTTTAGTATCTATCACCACTTCCAGCGGCAGTACACCACCAAAGTTTTTCTCAAACCATTTCAGGTCGGTGTAAATTTTGTCTTTCTTGGGTAGGTCATCTACCACAAAACCAACCGTTTTTAATCTAAAAATGCCCATGCCCGCAGCTATCAACATAAGGGCGGTCAGTCCATAAACCAGCCCTTTTTTATTTACTACCCAGTTTTCAATACCAGTAAGTACTCTTTCCAAGAAAGGATTATCGAGGTAACGAACTTGTTTTGGGCCGGGAGGCGGTAAAAAGCTAAGCACTGCCGGGATAAGGATAAACGAAATGACGAACAGGCCCATGATATTGATACCGGCCACTACGCCAAACTCCTTTAGCAAAGCACTATTGGTTAGGGCAAATACACCAAAACCTACGGCTGCCGCAATATTGCAAAACAGTGTAACCACGCCCATTTTGCCTAGCATATTTACCAGGGCTTCGTGTTTATCACCTTTTTCTTTCCAGCTGCTATGGTATTTATTTAAGAAGTAAATACAGTTGGGTATACCAATAACGATGATTAAAGGCGGAGCCAGTGCGGTAAGTAAAGTGATCTTATAACCACAAAGTTGCAACGTACCAAAGCTCCAGATTACCCCTAATATTACTACCACTAGGCTAAGGATGGTTGCACTGCCTGATCGAAAGAACAGAATAAGAGTAAGGGTTGCCAGTAACAAAGAACCAAACAGGAAATAGGCCATTTCCTTTTTTACACGGTCGGCTACCTGCGTACGGATGAATGGCAGACCGCTGGTAAATGTGCTTTGGCCGCTTTTCTTTTCATAATTAGCAATCACCCTGTTTAAGTCTCCAATCAGGCGACTACGCTCTGGTGAAGCCATAATTTTGCCATTGAGCGAAACAGAAGCCAGGTAAGCATTGCTCTGTGAATTATACAGCAACTTATTGTAAAAAACCTGGTTTTCAAAATTGGCCCGGGCACTGTCCAGAGCTGCCTGATCGGGTATGCTGGCAGGGAAAATTTGTGTTGGTGTAAGCTTTTCTGTGCTGTCATTCTTTACCAACATAATGGCGGAAGGAGCAGCCAGTATGGTTAATACACCATTTACCTGTTTAATGCTATCCAGCATTTCCCGGTAATCGTCAAAATTCTTTTTCTTGAAAAAGTCCTTGTTTTCTACTCCAATTACTACCGAACTGCCATCGGCCCCAAACAATTTGCGAAACTCCTGATACTCCTGCAGTTTGGGGTTGTCGGTAGGGATGGCATTGCTAAATTCGTAACTGATCTTTACTTTACTGGCCTCATAGCCCATAAAGATGGTTACCAGTAGCAGGGCTAACAGAAGCGCTATCCGGTTGCGAAGCACAAACCGGCCTAATTGATACCACATAAGGTTGTTGTTATTTCAAATAAAAATCTGCCCGGCACCTTACAGCCCACTGATGATTACCTGCAGAAATGAGGTTTGGAAAAAAGCGATGCCACAGCTATATACGCAATAAACTGTGAGCAACAGCTCATCAAAAATGGGCGCAAAGAAACTTAATAGATGTTATATAATGTACGATTGCTTCGGCAGATATTACAAACGCTTAAAAATGTAACGAATACGCTACAGCATTAGGCTAATATGGTAATAACACTATGGTTTTCCACAAATAAAAAGCTCTTAGAGCATAAGGAAATAACTTGCCTCTAAAGCGATTTTTCTAAAATGTGAAATTAGCCCTGCAACATCCGGTTGCCCGGCAGCGTTTTGTATTTTTACAGACATAATCATTACCGTATGAAAACAACCTTTTTTTATAAACCGGCTCTTGTTTTTATGGCAACTACTTTTTTGCTGGTAAATGGGGCAACTGCTCAGTGCAAAACATACAGAATAGGCGCCAATGGCGATACGCTGAATTGTACTGATGTAAAAAATTTGAAACAAGGAAAATGGGTTGAGCATACCAATCCATTACGTGGCAATCCGGGTTTTGAAGAAGAAGGGACTTACATTAATGGCCAAAAGACAGGCCTGTGGCGCAAGTACAATCTGGCTGGTGATGTGCTGAGCATGCAAAACTACCGCTGGGGATTGCTAAATGGCAAAGCCCAATATTTTACCCTCGACGGACTGGAGCATGAAGAAAGCTGGCTGGCGCTGGACCCTGATAAAAAATTTGACACCATTGATGTACCCGACCTATACAAACCAGATGTATACACCAAAGTGGTTATCAAAAATGAAGGCCGTAGCCTGAAGAACGGTAAGTTCACTTACTACGATCCTAAGACTGGCTTCATCTTAAAGTCAGAAAGCTATATCCGTGACAGTGTAGATAACCCTTTGGCGATGTTTGGCATTAAGCAAAAAACAGGTGGCGCCGCAAGCGACACCACCAGCACTGCTAAAAAAGAACCTAAAAAAACGGGTGTAATGGAGGCATGGGAAAAGAAGAATGCTGGTAAGAAAAATGTGAAGATCAGAGACGGCCGTACATTTTAGTAACGGCGTTGCCAATCCTTTTTTTGCAGATAACTAAGGATAAAACAGGTTATGATAGTTTCAAACGGATCCTAAAATTACAGTTTGATATTTTGCCCGGCATTTAACTCCTGTTCCACTAAAATATTGAAGCTTTTGCGATGATGCTCGCACAGGCCATGCACTTCTATTGCCTTGCGGTGGTGAAGCGTACCATAGCCCTTATTGCTGGCCCAGCCGTAATGTGGATATTGCTCATGGAGTTGTAGTAAATAATCGTCCCGGTAGGTTTTAGCCAACACACTAGCAGCAGCTATACTGGCATATAAACTATCTCCTTTTACCACACACTGGTGCTGGATAAAGGGGTACGGTTTAAAGCGATTACCATCAATCAAAAGCAATTCAGGGATTATTTTCAAATTGTCAATAGCCAGGTGCATGGCTTTGAAGGAAGCCTGCAAAATATTGATCTGGTCAATTTCAGTGCAGCTTACCTGTGCCACCGCAAAGGCAATTGCTTCCTGCTCAATAATGGGCCGCAAATCGTAACGGTCCTTTTCCGTCATTTGCTTGCTGTCATTCAGTAGCGGGTGATAGAAGTTCTTAGGTAAAACTACCGCTGCGGCAAATACTGGCCCGGCATAGCATCCCCGGCCCGCCTCATCAAGGCCCGCCTCAATAAGTTGCAGTTGGTAAAAAGAGCGGAGCATTTTGGTGGATGCCAGTTGTTTCTTCGCTACATTATTAATCTTCGTTTTTGCCAATTTGTTATATTTCTGTCTGGTAGTTATGGGCACCTAAAAAATAGCCATAATTGTTTACAAAATTACATGCAAGCCTGTAGCTAAACTACATTTGCCAGTTATGGAAAATGACAGACCGCAGCTTTATAAAAGCTTTATCAATTTTACCTGGTTTGTAGCTGTTTTTGTATTTGTAGTAATTGCCGCCGGAGGCATTGTACGCACTACCCAAAGTGGTATGGGCTGCCCCGACTGGCCTACTTGCTTTGGCCGCTGGATACCCCCTACAGATGCCAGCCAATTGCCCCCCGATTTTGAAAAATACCTACGCAAGCAGGACATTGACCATACGTTCAATGTCTACCATACCTGGATTGAATATATTAACCGGTTGGCGGGTGCTTTGCTAGGCCTTTTTTTGCTGATACATACCGCCTGGAGTTTTGCAAAGTTTAGAAAAACGAACCGCCCCATTCTTTGGTGGAGCTTAGCTGTATTAGTACTTACAGGCATACAAGGCTGGCTGGGAAAGAAGGTAGTGGATGCTAACCTGGCTGCCGTAAAAGTAACGGCCCACATGCTCATCGCTTTAGCTATTGCAGCCATCCCTTTATACATTATCCACTTACTGCGGCAAAAGCCTCAGGTGCAAAACAAGATGTTGAAAGTGCTATCCGTAGCAACACTGATAGTGGTTTTAATTCAAATTGTGTTGGGTACACAAGTGCGGGAACACATTGACGAAATATCCCGCAGCTTCAACTATGAGCAGCGCAACCTTTGGATTGAAAGGGTAGGAAATATCTTTATTGTACACCGTAGTTTTTCCTGGGTAGTGCTGTTTTTATCGCTGCTGGTATTTGCAAAAGGATTTAGGATAAAAGCTATCCAAAAGCCAAGCTGGGTTGTCTTTTCATTGGTGCTGTTTGCTTTTGCGCTAGGCGTTATATTGGTGTATGCTAGCATGCCAGCCTTTGCCCAGCCATTGCACTTACTTGCAGGTACGGCGCTGGCATTAACTGTGTTTTATCTCCAATTAAAAGTTGAATAAACCTTAGTTGCTTCTGGCATTATTTTAAATGGTTTTGCACATAAAATACTTATTATGGATAACACAAAACCACAGGAGCAAGATCCTAAAAGTCCGAAACCAGAACAGGAAAAAGTGCCAACGCCAGAAAATGATTTGAAGATGAGTGACGTGCCAGATAGCACAAATGAAAGTACCGGCGTACCTGGTAGCGGTCAGCGTCAGGATTCTAACTAACGCATTAAAATATAATTCCCGACTTGTAATACAGGCCGGGGATTTTTTTATGAATGAAATTGATAAAGCAATTCGTATTTATAAATGTTTTACAGCGATCCCCCGTCTACCAGTTTAGGATCAACCGTGAGGCGGATAGCAGAGTGATGGTCAGCTATACACTTCGTCATTACATCAAACGCAAGTTCTCCCAATTTGTAGCCACTGGTTTCTACGTAAGTAATTTCGGGGTAGTAAAGTTTAGGGAAATAGCCATCGCTCATACTAATAATACCTACCTGGCCAGGGTGAGAAAACCCCAGTTGCTGCAGGGCTTTCATAGAACCCACCAGTATTTCGTCACTCATACAAAAAATACCATCAGGCTTGTTTTTAGATTGCAGGCAACGATGCGTAATCTCTCTTGCACTATCAGTACTTTTTGCTACTTCAATGGATAACTTAATATCATCGTGTTCATTTATTACATCCATAAAAGCTTGCCTGCGGATACGGGAAATAGATAATGACTCATCACCAAATAACGCCAGAATATTTTTCTTTCCTTTACCTATAAGCGCCTGTGCAGCCAGTCGGGCGGCCGCTTCATCATCCGTACTAACCTGGTTATTTATTTGCTCCTCTGGCAGTTTGTCAAAAAAAACTATTGGAATAGAAAGATCATCCAGTTTTCTAAAGCTACTAAGGTTGGCCCCGCTGGGGGAAAGACAAATGAAACACCCCGAAACCCGGTTTTGCCGGTAAATTTTTAAAATGTTCTTTTCTATCTCCGGGTCATCAGCCGATTGCATAATTAGTAAAGAGTACCCGCTGATCCGGCAGCCCTCTTCTACGGCAGACATAAACGAATCGTAAAAGGAGTTGGATACAGACGGTACCATTAATCCAAATACATTGTTGTTCTGTTTGCGTAAATTAATGGCATTGGCATTAGGCTCATAATCCAATACAGTAGCGAGTTCTATCACCTTTTGTCGGGTACTGCTGGAAATGTCCGGATGGTTTTTGAGCGCCCGGGAAACGGTTGAGATACTGAGATCTAAGACCTCAGAAATTTTTTTAAGGGTGACGTTCATATGGCAATTAATAGTAAGGAAATATCCACCGCAAACTTGTTCGCAAACGTTTGCACGGTAAGCTTCAAAATTAACAGGATTTTTTAATTATAATAACTGTTTACTTTTCCTAAGTCATTTTTAATCAAACTGGCCCTTATGAAAATTAGATTGCTTGCTAACAGGCTATTATGCCTGGTATTTGTCATTGTATCCATTCCCTTCACTTTGCTAGCCCAGCAAAAAACAATTACGGGCAAAGTAACCAACGATACCACCGGAGCGCCGTTGGCCGGCGTATCAGTATCTGCAAAAGGTGGCCGAAATGCTACTCAAACCAAGGCTGATGGTACCTTCAGCATCTCCGTACCTACTTCTGTTACTACACTAACCTTTACCTCAGTAGGCTACGCTTCCCGGGATGTATCTATTACCGGAACAACAGTTGATGTAAGTTTATCAGAATCAAAGGGTGATAACCTAAATGAAGTTGTGGTAGTAGGTTATGGCACCGTACGTAAAAGAGACCTCACAGGTTCCGTAGCGTCTGTACAGGCTAAAGATTTTAACAAAGGCGTTATTACAAATCCTGATCAATTATTACAAGGTAAGGTTGCCGGGTTACAGGTTATTAATAGTAGCGGACAGCCAGGTGCAGTAACGATTGTAAAAATCAGAGGTAATAATTCCATTCGCTCAAGTAATACACCTTTATATGTAATTGACGGTGTGCCTTTAGATGGCAGAACTGCACGCCCGGGGTTGTTGAATAATGCCGGTTTAGGAAATACTCCGGATGTAAACCCGTTGCTATTTATTAATCCTGCTGATATCGCTTCAATTGATGTATTGAAAGATGCGTCGTCTGCAGCAATTTATGGTAGTCGTGGTGCTAACGGTGTTGTATTGGTAACCACTAAAAAAGGTGCTTCAGGAGCTGGTAAAGTAGATGTTGGTGCTTATGCAGGTATAGGTAATGTACTTCGCCGCATAAAAATGCTGGACGCAAGCGAATACCGTAGTGCCCTAAAGACATATGGACTGGGAGCTGACTCCGGTGCTAGTGTAGATCCGTTTGGCGAAATTACACGCACCTCTATTTCTCAAAACTACACAGTAGCTTACAGTGGTGGTAGTGAGAATAGCCGTTACAGAGCATCACTTTTAGCGTATGATCAAAAAGGTTTAATTATTAAAAGCGGCTTAAAAAAGTACGTTGGTAATTTTAATGGCCAATATAAATTTTTAAATAATCGGCTAAGTTTTGATTATAATATCACAGCAGGAAATGTAGGCGAACAGGTGGCGCCTATTTCTACCAACGCCGGTTCAAACGGGAATTTAATTTCTCAGGCTTTAACCTGGAATCCAACATTGAGATTACGTAGAGCTAATGGATTAAACACTCCTTCCAGTGGACAAATCAATCCATTAACCTACTCTGATACTTATAATGATTATGTAAATATTACAACATTACTCGGTTCCTTTTCTTTGGCTTATAAAATCCTTCCGGAATTGGAATATCGGGTGCTCTACGGTGCTAACTACAGTACAGGTGGTCGTAAGCAGGAGTTTCAGGGTTGGATTAGCGGAACAAGTAGTGATATTGATGGAAACGGTATTGCTAATATTGGGAATACAACACTGTTTTCACAAACAGTTACCCATACACTTAATTATACTAAAAAAGTGTCAAGTAATTTCAGTCTAAATGCTTTGGCTGGTTATGAGTACTGGAAAACTACTTATCAAGGAAATCAAACTTCTGTATATGGATTTGATTTAAATAAAGACCAGGCGTCGCTACTACCAGATTATCACTACTATGATAATATTCAGGCTGGTAACCAAGGCAATCTTAGAACTGCATCTTTTAAAGATCCAAGTGTTGAACTGCAAAGCTTTTTTGCCAGAGCTGTACTGAATTTTAAAGACCGTTATTTACTTACCGCAACTATGCGTTCTGACGGATCAAGTAAATTTGGTAAGAATAACCGTTATGCTTATTTCCCATCTGCTGCCATTGCCTGGAATGTAAAAGAAGAGTCCTTCATGCAGAACCAGAAATTGTTCAACACTTTAAAGTTGCGTGTTGGTTATGGTGCTACAGGTAATCAGGAATTTAATCCGGTTGATGCAGCTTTACCAGTTGCAGTTTATACCGCTAACAACGCTTATACACCGGTGCACTTTGCAAACCCAGATCTGAAATGGGAAACAGTTTCTTCTATTAATGGCGGTGTAGATTTCGGTATCAAGAATAATAGAATTTATGGTTCAATTGATTACTTCTACAAAAAGACAAGTGATCCAATTCTTGATTTTACACTTTCTCAGCCTACTGCAGGTAGCGGAACCATTTATAAAAACCTGGACGGAACTCAGGACACTAAAAAAACCTGGGTTACAAATAACGGAGTAGAAATATTTTTAGGTGCAAATATTATTGCTCAAAGAAAGTTTAACTGGAATCTGACAGCCAATGCCACTTTCCTGAAAAATCTTATCCATTCTCCTGAACTTGCCAATCTGCCATTTTTCAAATTTACAGGAGAGTTAAGTGGGCAAGGGGCTTCCGGTGCTTACTCACAGGTTATTGCTCATAACCAACCAATAGACGTTTTCTATCTACCAACCTTTCTTGGATTTGATAAAGATGGTATTGGTACATACTCTGCCACTCCAGGTTATGTAGGAGATCCTAATCCAAAGGTGTTAATTGGTTTTACAAATGAATTTAGCTACGGGAAATTCAATCTAACCTTTGCTGGACATGGCAACTTTGGTAATAAGATATATAACAATACTGCCATGACTGTTACGAATATCAGTAATATCCGGGGTGGTAGAAATATCTCTTCCTTCTTGATAGGTAATGGTGAAAATCTGTCCAACTTTATTACACCGTCTTCCCGTTATCTGGAGAGTGGAAATTTTGTAAAATTGGATAATCTTACATTTAGTTATAGAGTTGGTAATACAGGAAAATATATTAAGGGACTTAACATATACACAACTGTAAATAATCTAATAGTTATAACTAACTACCGTGGTTTTGATCCTGAAATTAATGTTGACAAAACTTTGAATGGCATTCCTTCACTAGGGCTTGATTATATCGGTTATCCTAGTATGAGAAGCTTCATACTGGGTTTAAACTTTTCTCTCTAATGTATTAGGATGCTTTAGCATTCTTAAAAACAACGAACAAGTTATATGAAACGAATAAAAATTTCTATTACAGGTTTAATGCTGCTTGGGCTGGCATCCTGTACGAAGCTGGAACAGAAACTGCAAAGTTCTATTGAGCTACAGCCAGGTAGTTCAAACACAAATGTTACGGCCCTACTAAATGCAGCTTATAACGACTATAATGCTTTATTACACGGGCAGGATTTAATGTTTTCCCTGCAGGAAACTACTACCGACGAAGCACTAATACCTACCAGAGGCGGTGACTGGGATGATAATGGTGTATGGAGATCGCTGCATGCTCATACATGGGCTGTTACAAATACTCAGTTTCGTAGTGTTTTTAATGCATTGGGTAGAGCTGAAAGTGATGCCATTACTGTTTTAGCTGCCAATCCGGGAGCATCACAACGGGCAGAAGCTTTATTTCTTCGGTCTGTTGCCCAGTTTTACTTCTGTGATCTTTTTGGACAAGTGCCCTACCGGCAAGTAAGCGATTACAATTCAATTAGCCCTGCACCAGTATTAACTGCTAAAGCTGCTACTGATACACTAGTTGCCGTACTTAATTCTATTATTCCGCAGTTGCCAAATAATAATGTGTATAGTGCTAATCAGGATGCTGCAAAATTCCTTTTAATGAAGGTTTTACTAAATAGAGGAGCTTTTGTAAATCGTGCGGCTCCTACTTTTGATGCAGCAGATATGCAACAGGTAATTACTTTGGGAAATCAGATTATTACCAGTGCAAAATACAGCCTTACGCCTACTTACTTCGATAACTTCGGGCCAACTAATGCAACTGCATCAAGAGAAATGATATGGGGTTGGCCGAACAATGGTAGTGCCACTATTAATGGTAGAAGTGCGGGTGATATTAGAGCACGTTGGATGATGACGCTACACTATAATTCTTATGACCAGGGCGGTGCATTTGGAAGCGCTGGTTGGAATGGGTTTACAACTGTATCTGACTTCTACAACACATTTGGCGCTACCGACCAACGTGTAGGTGGTACAGCCTATGCAGGTGTTACTAACATGTCGGGATTAAAACCAGGCTTGGTAAGAGGCCAGCAGATAAATGAAGCAGGTCAAAACATTAAGGATCGTTCAGGTAACAATCTTGTGTTTACGGACGATGTAAACCTAATTGAAATTAATGCCAACAGGCTAGAGGTAGCAGGTATCCGTGTTATAAAATATCCTCCAGATTATACAGCTTACAGCGGGGGTAATCAAAGAAATCAATTACAGATTTTTCGCTATGCTGATGTGGTGTTAATGGTTGCAGAAGCACTGATGCGTACAGGTAATAATGCCGGTGCACTAACACTAGTGAATCAACTAAGAGCAGCCCGTAGTGCAACGCCACTTGCTACTATTACCTTGACCGATGCTACCAATGTTTACGCTCCTAATACATTGTTGGCAGAAAGAGGACGTGAATTATATTTTGAAAGCTGGAGAAGGCAAGATTTAATTCGCTTTGGTGTATATAATAGGGCTTGGGCTTTAAAAGCAGCAGATGATGCTAAAAATTTATTATACCCTATTCCTCCGGAGCAATTAATTGCTAACCCTAACCTTAAACAAAACCCTGGCTACTGATTTTTGATGATGGTTTTGCAGATACAACTAGAAAGGTCATTTGAAAGAATGGCCTTTCTTTTTTATATAAAATCAGTAGGTTGCAAGTGATTGCCTGATGAAAATGAGATTGACCAAAACAATTATTGCTATAGGAGTATTGCTGCTGTTTTTTTCCTGTATTAGCAAAAAGGAAAAACCTGCTCCGCTTTTTCAATTAATGGATAGCACTGCTACCGGTATTTATTTCAATAATGAGGTAGAAGATGGGAGCCTGGAAAACAGTTTTCTATTTCGTAATTTTTACAATGGTGGTGGTGTAGCTATTGGCGATATTAATAATGATGGAAAGCCCGATGTATTCTTCACTTCCAACGCAGGTGCAAACAAATTATATCTCAATGAAGGAGCTTGGAAATTTGAAGATATTAGCGATAAAGCCGGTATCATAAAAGACGATAAATGGAATACCGGCGTAGCAATGGCGGATATAAACGCCGATGGCTGGTTGGATATTTACGTTTGTGCTTCCGGCCACATGAGTAATGCCAATCGCAAGAACAAACTCTACATCAATAATCACAATAATACTTTTACCGAAGCTGTAGATGCTTACGGGCTAGGTATTTCAGCCTATACCACCCAGGTAAGTTTCTTCGACTATGATATGGATGGCGACCTGGATTGTTTCATGATTAACAACAGTCCCATTCCCATTAATCAACTTAATTATTCCAATCGCCGTGATTTGCCTGAAGCGGAGTGGCCGGTAGGGCAATTCTTAAAAGGTGGCGGTGATCATTTGTTCCGCAACGACAATAATCATTTTACAGAAGTAACCAAACAGGCTGGTATACATGGCAGCTTAATTAGTTTTGGTTTAGGCGTTTCTGTAGGTGACATTAATGGAGATAATTATCCCGATGTGTTTGTAAGCAACGATTCTTATGAACGGGATTATTTATACATCAATCAGAAAAACGGAACGTTTAAAGACATGGCAGAAGAATGCCTGCAACACCTGAGTTTTTCCAGCATGGGCGCAGATATTGCCGATATTAATAATGATGGCTTGCCCGATTTTTTCACTACTGATATGTTGCCGCTAAATGATTACCGATTGAAGACAACCGGTGCATTTGACAATATTGATTTATTCAATGCAAAACTGAAAAACGGTTTCTATTACCAATATACACAAAACTGCCTTCAGTTAGCTACCAAAAGTGGCGTATTTAAAGAGATAGCCAACTACGCAGGCGTTGCAGCAACCGACTGGAGTTGGGGTGCTTTGATGATGGATATGGATAACGACGGCTGGAATGATATCCTCGTTTGCAATGGTGTAAACCGGGATGTAACCAACCTTGACTTCATGAATTTTTTTGCCGATGAAGCTTATCACAAAATGGTGCTAAGTGGCAAGAAAAAAGAAGTAGATCAACTGCTGAAAGAAATTCCTCGAACGCCCATTCCAAACCAGGTTTTTAGGAACGAACACAACTTGAAATTTGCAGAAACGGGTGATGCCTGGGGAATGGCACAACCATCCTGGAGCAACGGTGCTGCTTATGGAGATTTGGATGGGGATGGTGACCTTGACGTTATTGTAAATAATGAGAATGGCCCGGCCTTCATTTACCAGAACAACTCCCGCCAAATCAATCAGAATAATTACCTCAGTTTATCTCTAAAAGGCAAAGGGCAAAACACATTTGCCATTGGAACAAAAGTAGCCCTATATGCCGGTGATCAAATTCTCACAAGAGAACAAATTCCCGTTCGGGGTTTTCAATCTTCGGTTGATTATAAACTGGTATTTGGCTTAGGAAAAATGGCTAAGATTGATTCGATGATTATCACCTGGCCTGACCGATCTGTTTCTAAATACAATCAGCCGAAAATCAATACAACACTTGCGCTGCAATGGCCGAAAGGTAAACCTGTTGATGTGCCAGTAGCTTCACCAGCGGCGAATACCTTTTTTGCAAAAGTGTCGAGTACATTCGACCAACACAAAGAAGACGATGCAATTGATTTTTATGCGGAGCGAAATGTGCCTCGCCTGCTTTCCAAAGAAGGTCCAAAAGCAGCAGTTGCGGATGTAAATGGCGATGGCTTAGAGGATGTGTATATTGGCGGTACACCAGCACATGCAGGCCAATTGTACTTGCAGACAACTGATGGTAAATTCACTAAAAAAGAGCAGCCTGCTTTTGCGCCCTTCAACACATTCGAAGATGCATCGGATGTGTTTTTTGACTCAGATGGTGATGGCGATAAAGACTTGCTGGTTTGCCCCGGTGGAAACACTACAATGCCCAATAGTAGAGAATTACAATTGCGCCTTTTTAAGAACGACGGCAAGGGCAATTTTACGTTAGATGATAAGGCTTTTCCTAATGTTGGGATGAATGTATCAGTTGCGGCAGTGAATGATTTTAATAGTGATGGTTCACCTGATGTATTCATTGGTGGACGAAGTTTTCCGGGCATCTATGGCATCACTCCCAAAAGCTACATCATGCAGAATGATGGCCATGGGTATTTTACTGATGTTACGCAAAAGATAGCGCCAGAAATAGCCGGTATTGGAATGGTGTGTAACGCAACCTGGGCCAATGTCTCCAGCGATGCAAAAGCGGAATTAATTATTGTGGGTGAATGGATGGCTCCCCGGATTTTCAGCTACTCCGGCAATCATTTTACTGAAGTAAAAAGCAACTTAAATAACTTGAGCGGCTGGTGGCAAACGGTAACCGCTGCCGATGTAAATGGCGATGGTAAACAAGACCTGATCCTCGGCAACATGGGTGAGAATTTTTATGTCCGCCCTGATAGTGCCAAGCCGGTAAAACTGTGGGTAAAAGACTTTGATGGCAACGGCGATCCTGATAAGATTATGAGCTATACTGTTGGAGGGAAAGACATGCCGTTATTCCTGAAGAAAGACATGGAAGAACAGATGCCATCCATCAAAAAAGGCAATTTGAAAAATGATGTTTTTGCTACGAAAGCAGTGGAGGATTTATTCCCTGAAGCGGCCTTTCAGGATGCGGTTCAAAAGTCGGTTAATTATGTTTCTTCCTGCGTGGCCATTAATCAGGGCAATGGACAGTTTGCCATACAAAATTTACCACACATGGCGCAACTTTCCTGCATCAATGTGGTGAGTTGTACTGACGTAAATAGCGATGGTTTTCCAGACTTAGTTTGTGGCGGAAATCAGTTCGGTTTTTTGCCGCAGTTTGAGCGGCTGGACGCTTCCTTCGGGGATGTGTTACTGAATGATGGTAAAGGCCATTTCACCTGGCAGGATGATGCTAAAACTGGCCTCGGCCTTCGGGGCGAAATGCGGGATATTGCTGTCATCAAAGGCAAAACAAAAAACTATTTTCTTTTCCTGCAAAACAGTGCTGTGCCGGTACTGTATGAGTTGCGGAAGACGATTGGCAACAAACGACAGAACACCCCAAAATAATCTGCTATCGCTGGCGTTCACATCACGGGTAGCCCGGTTCAGCGTTTTCTTTTTGGGCCGGGCAATTTTCTACGCATTGAACTGCAGTGGCGATGGCACCGTTCAAATAAAGAATTTCTATTGAGCACCTATAATGTAAGCAGTGCTTACTTATCTTAGAAACGTCAAACTAACAATTCTAACAATACAATTCTCATGAACAAACTGCTGCTCGTTTTATTCTCCTTCGTTACTTTCAGTGCAGTTGCACAAGACAATCCAACTACGCAAGCCAAGCCTATTGTAGAGGAAGGCAAGCGCTTATATAAATCTGAAATGGCATCGTGGTATGGCACAGATATTTTTGTAGAAAAGTATCCGAACAGAGAAAATATTGGCGGGTATTTTTCCTACATGGATGGAGATGTAGCAAAGTGTATTTTCTTCTCGAAAGCATCAGCACCAAAGGTGATTGGGACTATTTCTTTTGATAGTACCTACAATACACAAACGGCAAAGGCAGATATAGCGGAAAGAGATTTTACTGCTACTGAGAAAGACCTTTATGCAATCAGACAAACAGCTTTGGGCCTCATTGGCACAGATAGTTTGTTTAAAGTTTACAAGAACTCAAGCTTAAACCTTATTCCTATAATTAATGGCGGCGAGAAGAAGGTATATGTATTAACTGGACCGAAGGAAAACGGAATAATCATTTTTGGAAATGATTATTTGCTAACATTTAATAATGATAATAACGTAGTAAGTAAAAAGCAACTCCATAAAAATATAATACAGATGAATTATGGAGAAGCAGGTCAAAAATTGGAAAAGGTGGAAGGCAGCATGCATACTCACTTGCCTGAAACTGGAGACTTCATTACTGCAACAGACATTTGTACACTGATGTTGTATGAGAAATTCGCCAAATGGAAATCGTACAATGTGGTTTCAAAAAATTATTTGAATATCTGGAACTGCGAAACAGACCAATTGACCGTACTGCCGATGAGTACAATCAAAAAGATAAATGATGACCAGGGGAAAAGGAACAAACAGAAAGACTGATAAATGAGCTGTTTGAAAGCTGCACCTACGCTGCGCAATAGAATTCCTTCAGCCGATGGGCTGCGGGATGTGGCGGGCCTGGCCACGGCCTGGTTTTTTGGCCGGGGCCGAACGCAGTGAGCCCAGAGCAGCCCGAACAAAAGCCGATAGAAAATGAATGGCTGACAGCCCCTCTATTTTAGGCATTTTGTTCTTTTAAACACAAACTAGGGTAAGTTTACAACCAGATTGAATTGCCAAGTGATCTCCAAGACGATTGCCCTATTTTTTATTGCCTGTGGCCTTCTGTTTTGCGCCTGCAAAACGAAGCCAAAAGTGGAAACGCTGTTTACCAAAATGGACAGCACTGGCGTAGGTTTCATTAATACAGTACACGATACTACAGATCTGAATATTCTTAACTATCGCAACTTTTATAACGGCGGCGGTGCTGCCATTGGCGACCTGAATAATGATGGCTTACCCGACCTTTTTTTTACGGCCAATCAGGGTGCTAATAAGCTGTACCTGAACAAAGGGAATTTTAAGTTTGATGACATTTCGGCCAAGGCTGGTTTTGGTGATAAAAAACAGTGGAGTACCGGCGTGGTGCTGGCCGATGTAAATAGCGATGGCTGGCTGGATATTTATGTAAGCAATGCTGGTAGCATGAATGACGCAAATTTGCGGCGTAACCAGTTGTTCATCAATCATCATAATTTGACGTTTACAGATTCGGCGGCTGCCTATGGATTAGACAATGATGGCTACACAACGCAGGTAAGTTTTTTTGACTATGATTTAGATGGTGACCTAGACTGTTTTATGATTAATAACAGCCCGGTATCGCCCAATAAACTGAACCTGTTTAATACCCGTGATTTGCCGGATGATACACTGCACCTGGCAAAGGAAATGGGCGGCGGTGGCGACCATCTGTTTCGAAATGATGGCGGGCATTATGTAGAGGTGACGAAGCAGGCGGGTATACATGGAAGTGTGATTGCATTTGGGCTGGGTGTAACGGTGGGTGATGTGAACGGCGACGGATGGCCCGATGTGTATGTGAGCAATGATTATTTTGAACGGGATTATTTATATATCAATCAGCACAACGGCACCTATAAAGACGAAGCGGAACAATGGCTGCAGCATACCAGCCTGGCTAGTATGGGCGCTGATTTCGGCGATATCAATAACGATGGTTACCCTGAAATTTTTACAACGGATATGTTGCCTGGCGAAGATGTTCGCAAGAAAACGACGCTATCTTTTGAGGACATTAATACCTATAGGCTGAAACAGAAAAATGGTTTTTATCACCAGTTTTTCCAGAACACTTTGCAACTGAATAATGGCAATGGAAAGTTTGTAGACATTGCGAATTATGCAGGTGTAGCTGCCACCGATTGGAGCTGGGGCGGGATGATGTTTGATGCGGACAACGATGGCTTCAGCGACCTGTATGTGTGCAATGGTATTTACCACGATTTGATCAACCAGGACTTTCTCGATTTTACGGCCAACGATATTATGCAGCAGATGACTGCAACTGGTAAAAAAATGGATATGAATGTGCTGGTAGAAAAGATGCCATCCATCCATGTGCTGAACAAGATGTATCGCAATGGCGGCAACCTTTCTTTTGAAGATATTGGTGAGAAATGGGGCTTTACAGATGCGTCATTTTCTAACGGATCAGCATATGGAGATTTGGATGGCGATGGCGACCTGGATTTAATTGTAAACAATGTAAATCAACCGGCATTTATTTACCGAAATAATACCCGCCAGCAAACGGGTAATCACTTTATTGGAGCAATGCTGAAGGGCAAGGAGCAGAACACCTTTGCTGTTGGTAGCACCATAAAGGTTTTTCAGCAAGGGCAGGTGCTAACACGGGAAGTCATCCCCAGCCGGGGCTTCCAGAGTAGTATGGATTATAAAGTGCTGATCGGTTTAGGGAAGAATACCGCCATTGATTCGATGATGGTGCTGTGGCCTGATAGAACAACCACCACTTACCTGCATACCAAGATAGATAGTGTATATGCAATAGATGAATGGGAAGTAAAGAAATCGACGCCAGCGCCACTGCAAGTAGCTACTTCGCAAACCCTATTTACACAAATACAAGCTTCATTTGAGAAACATACGGAAGATGATTATGTAGATTTTTTCTACGAACGCAATGTGCCGGAAATGGTAAGTTGTGAAGGCCCGAAAGCTGCTACAGGAGATGTAAACGGTGATGGGTTGGAAGACGTGTACATTGGTGGTACGTCGGCGAAAAGTGGGCAGTTGTATTTGCAAACGGCGGATGGAAAATATGTAATGAAACCGCAGCCAGCATTTGCACCATTTGCCGGGTTTGAGGATGTGGCTACACTATTGTTTGATGCTGACAAAGACGGCGATCTGGATTTGCTGATTTGCCCCGGTGGAAATAACCTGCAGGCGGTGCAAAGCGATATGCGGAAGCTACAGTTTCGCTTATTTAAGAACGATGGTAAAGGAAATTTTGCTCTGGATGCAACTGCCTTTCCGGTGAATACAGCCAACATTAGTGTAGCTGTTACCAACGACTTTGATGGTGATGGTGACTTAGATTTATTTATTGGTGGCCGCAGCGTAATAGCTGAGTATGGACTGGCTCCGCAGAGTTATATAATGGTGAATGATGGCAGCGGACATTTCACTGATATGGCACAAAAGAACGCACCTGAAATCAGCAATATTGGAATGGTGACTGGTGCTGTATGGACCGATGTACAGGGCGATGCGAAAAAGGAATTGGTAATAGTAGGAGAGTGGATGGCTCCCCGAATATTTAGTTATCAAAATGGCCATTTTGCCGAAGTGAAAAATAGCATGAGTAACTTATACGGCATGTGGCAAACGGTCGCAGCAGCTGATATAAACGGTGATGGCAAAGAAGATTTGTTACTGGGAAATGAAGGTGAAAATTTCTGCCTTCACCCTACCGAAAAGGAACCAGTAAAATTGTGGATTGGTGACTTTGATAATAACGAGATGAATGATAAGATTTTGACCTACACTTTTGAAGGAAAAGACAAGCCAGTATTCCTAAAAAAAGAGTTGGAGGAATCGATGCCCTTCCTAAAAAAGCAGAACCTGCACCATGAAGTCTACGCACAAAAAACAGTGCAGGAATTAATACCGCAAGAAACCTTGAATAAAGCCATTGTGCGGCAATGCAATTATTCTTCGTCCATCATCGCTATCAACAAAGGCAATGGAAACTATGAGATTCAAAAGTTTCCGGTAATGGTGCAGTTGTCGTCGGTAAATGCTATCTACTGTGCCGATCTGAATGGCGATGAATCTACAGACGTGTTACTAGGTGGGAATGAGTTTACTTTTTTACCCCAATTGGAAAGGCTGGATGCCAGCATGGGCGATGTATTGCTAAACGATGGCAAAGGAAATTTAAAACGAATGAATGCCGCTAGCAGTGGTATTACACTGCCGGGGCAATTGAAAGACATTGTAGAACTGAAAGGAAAAGCAGGAAGGCAGTTTTTGTTTTTGCAGAATAATATGCTGCCGGTGTTATACCGGCTCACCTCACCACACACCGTTCTCCAAACCAGAAGCATAAAGAGTAGTGAGATAAAATAAATGAAGGATTCTAAAAAAATAAGTACACTATTAATTGCCATTCTCACAATGGTAATTCTCACCGCATGCCATCACACCGAAAAGCCAAAACCTACCCCCATTTTCACCGTGTTAGACGATACTAAAACAGGCCTTCACTTTACCAATAAACTCACTCCTACACCGCAGTTCAACATGTTTAATTACATGTACTTCTACAACGGCGCTGGTGTAGGTGCAGGCGACTTTAATAATGATGGTTTAATTGATTTATTTTTTGCTGCTAATCAAACGCAGAATAAACTGTTTCTGAACAAGGGGAAGCTACATTTTGAAGAAGCTACAAAGCAGGCGAGCATACCTAATGACAGTAGCTGGAGCACTGGTGTTTCCGTAGTGGATATTAACAATGACGGCCTACTGGATATCTACGTTTGTAAGGTGGGCAATTACGAAGTACTGCACGGTAAAAATCAATTACTGGTTTGTACGGATATTGATAAAAACGGAGTACCTCATTACAAAGAAGCAGCAGCACAATACGGATTAGATTTCTCTGGCTTCAGTACGCAGGCGCTATTTTTTGATTATGACATGGATGGTGATCTGGACATGTTTCTGCTGAATCATTCTGTACATCAGAATGGAACGTTTGCTCCACGTAGTCAATTCCTCGGCACCTACAATCCGGTATCAGGAGATAGAATGTATCGCAATGATGGCCCACGTTTTACAGACGTTACCAAGGAATCTAAAATCAATAGTTCGGCTATTAGTTATGGGCTTGGCGTAGCTGCATCAGACATTAATCTCGATGGCTGGCCGGACCTATATGTTGGCAATGATTTCCATGAAAACGATTACCTGTACATCAACCAAAAGAACGGCACGTTTGCAGAAGATAATACCAATTGTCTGATGCACACCAGCCAGTTTAGTATGGGGGTAGATGTGGCGGACGTAACGAATGATGGTTATCCGGAAATTATTTCTATGGACATGCTTCCGGGCGATCCGTACATGCTAAAACGTTCACTGGGCGAGGATGATTACGACATCTTTTATCATAAGATTTCAGTAGGCTATAACTACCAGTACACCCGCAATAATCTGCAGTACAATCGAAGGAATAACCTGTTTAGCGAAACAGGATTGTACAGCGGTGTAGCTGCTACGGATTGGAGCTGGGCACCCCTGTGGATGGACTTTGATAATGATGGTAATAAAGACCTTTTCATTTCCAACGGCATCCCTAAACGGATGAACGATATGGATTATGTGAACTTCATTTCCAACGATGAAATACAAGCCCAGTTACGTAATAGAAGTGTAGATGATAAGAACATGGGACTCATTAGTAAATTCCCTGAAATAAAGCTGCCTAACAAGTTTTACCGCAATACTGGCGGGCTACATTTTGATGATGAAGGGGAAGCCATTGAAGGTGATAAACCAACTTTCTCTAACGGTGCGGTGTATGCCGATTTGGATAACGATGGGGACCTGGACATCATCGTAAATAACGTGGACGATCCGGCGCTGCTATATGAAAATAAAAGCAACGATAAAAAGGATAAACCTTACACAGAAATAAAACTAAAAGGCTCGCCTAGCAATGTAAATGCAGTGGGCGCCAAAGTGGTGCTGTTTGCTAATGGCGGCATTCGTACGTATGAAAATAATCCGGTACGAGGCTTTCTTAGCAGCATGTTGGTGCCGCTGCATATTGGTTTGGCAAACACCAAAATTGACTCCGCTTTTTTGATATGGCCGGATGCTAGTTTTCAACCAGTAACTTTAAAAGCCAATCAGCAAACAACCTTTACTTATCAAAGCGACTTGCCCAAATTTGATTACAAAAAAATCAGTGGCTTCAGTCCCAATGGTACAAAGCCGCTGGAAAATATAACCGCATTAACCGGGTTGAATTATAAGCACAAGGAAGATGCATTTGTAGAGTTTGATAGAGAAAGATTAATTCCGCACATGCTTTCAACTGAAGGGCCGGCATTGGCGGTTGCAGATATAAATGGCGATGGAATGGAAGATGTTTTTCTGGGTGCTTCTAAAGGTTACCACAATGCTATTTTCTTACAACAACCCAATGGGAAGTTTATTAAGACGGCTCAGCCAGAAATGGCATTGGATAGCATGAGCGAAGATATAGATGCTGTTTGTGCAGATGTAAACGGTGATCATTTCCCTGACTTAATTATTGCTTCCGGTGGTAATGAATATTATGGACCAGACGACCACTTATTGCCACGGGTTTATTTGAATGATGGCCAGGCGCATTTTAAAAAATTACCAAACGCTTTTACCAACCTGTTCGAAACATTTTCTTGTGTAGCACCTTGTGATTTTAATGGTGATGGCAAGATGGATTTATTCATGGGTGGAAGGGCTATTCCCTGGGAGTACGGCGTGATTCCGAAATCCTATTTACTGCAAAATGATGGCACCGGAAAGTTTACCGATGTAACGGAGAAATACGCAAAGGATTTAAGCAATATCGGTATGGTAACCAGCGGTGTTTGGTGCGATGTAAACAAAGATGGCAATCAGGATTTGGTAGTCAGTTGTGAGTGGGGTGGCATCACCGCTTTCATTAACAACAAGAGCAGTTTTACAAAGGCCGTTTTAACCGATAAGACCGGCTGGTGGAATAATGTTTACCCTATGGATATTGATGGCGACGGCGACCTGGATTTTATTGCTGGTAATCTTGGTCAGAATAGTCGCCTGAAAGCATCTGCCGAGCAACCTGTACGCATGTATTACAACGACTTTGACGACAACGGAAAAAAGGAACAAGTGCTCACATATTATGTAGCTGGTCGGGAACTCCCCTTTGCCAATAAAGATGAATTGCAAAAGCAAATGCCTGCTATCAAAAAGAAATTCCTGTATGCGGACGATTTTGCGAAGGCCAGTATCGAGGATATTTTTTCAAAAGAAAAGCTGGAAAGCAGTGATGTTTTTACTGCCAACTATTTCAGTAATGCGGTACTGGTAAATGATGGAAAAGGAAATTTTACTACCACTGCTTTGCCTTGGGAAGCACAACTAAGTTGCTACCGGGATGCAGTACAAGTAAATGCAAATGATGATAATTTGCCAGACGTATTATTAGTAGGTAATTACTACGACAACAACATTCAGATGGGCCGCTACGATGCTGATTTCGGAACGCTGCTGATTAATAAAGGCAAGGGGAAATTTGCAGTAGAAAGCCTGAATGGCTTACCGGTAAAAGGAGAAGTAAGGCATGTGCGGCCGCTGCAAATTGGGAATCAGCAAGCCTACGTACTGGCAAGAAATAATGATAGTACGATGGTGGTTAAATTCCTTGCCAAGCCTTAAAATATTGGGAAGTACAACCTCGTTACCCACTTATTACTATCTGGTTGCTGCTGCCGGTTGGTTACCCATAATTGAAAAGAAATAGCGGGAGAACTAAGCCTGTAATCAGTAATAAAGTTTTGCATATTCACCAGCGATTGTTCAACTGTATTTCTCCCTCCGGTTACGGTGCCCAACAGTGTTTTCCCCAGCACCATTTGTTTAAAGCCAATATCATTTTGAGCCTCTAATTTTTTGCTAATTGGCAAGGCTGTGCGTAGCAAATAATTATTGTCTACCCATTCAATATTTACCATGGGCGAATCAACTGCAACAGCGCCGCCAGTTTGTGCATAGCTCCTTAATTTAGCTAGTACATTATACACTTCATTTACCGAAGGGTAGTGGGTAAACTCAGCCTGTGTGCTAATCATAAACGGGTTTTTGAAATTGCTGATAGCTATATCTAATCCATATATTTTTTTACGATCGTTCAGGTAGCCAGACAAGCTATCCAGCAGTAATTGAAAGTCAGTTTTAATTCCTGCAGCCCTGTTGTATTGTTGAATTCTTGTAAATGGATTCAGGCTCGTTGCCAGTTCTGTTTTCCACTGTATGGCACTGCTATCTGGCGTTACCGGGAGCACTAGTATTTCACTGGTAAATGTATCGCTACCAGCCTTTGCAAGAATTGTTGCATTGAGCGTTGTCTGTGCAACTATGCTGTATGTATAAATTCCATGCTGATAAGAAGTTCCATTACTACCTGGCCACCATTTTTTCCAGCCTTCCGGGTGCATTGCCACCGCATTTACTTTAGGTGCCTGCCCCTGTGCGTACACTACCGATGATACCGTAAGCGGCGAGGGAATGAATATTAACACGCCTATCCAAAACAAAATGAAAAGCACAAGAATGGCAAGCAGAAACTTTTTCATAAGGGTTGCTAAAGTAAAGGCCTTTGTATTTTCTTAATGCGGAAAACTTGCTACCGGATTTTGATGAGCTTACTACCTCAGTATAAATCCTTTTACATTTGAGTACTCTAAAAACGACTGCCTGCTTTTCCGAATATGAAACGATTGCTCATTGCTTCTACCTGCATATTACTATTTGCCTCCTGTCGGCAAGCTACCTGGAAAAAAACGTTTGACGATCCGCTGCTCTACTGCAAAACGGTGAAGAAGCTCAACAATGTGGTGCTGGAAAATAACTTTCCACCCATGATTGCGGCCCGTAATTATGCCTATGCCAACATAGCGGCTTACGAGTGTATGGTGTTTGGCAGCAAAAAGTTTTTATCGCTGGAAGGGCAGTTGAATGGCCTGCAAAAAATACCTGCCATTGATAGCGCCAACGTGAATTATCACTTTGCAGCGCTGCTGGCTTTTGTAAAAGTGGGCAATGCCGTCACCTTTCCCGAAGGGAGCCTGATGGATGAGTACGACTACCTGAAACACCTGGCTGATAGCACCGGTATGCCGCAGGATATGCTGGATAATTCGGTTCGTTTTGCCGACTCTATGGCGGCTTACGTAATGCGCTGGAGCAAAGGCGATAAATACCTGCAAACCCGCAGTGCTGAAAAGTTCACCATTACCGAAGAGGAGGGCCGCTGGGTACTTACACCACCTGCCTATGCACAAGCCCTGGAACCGCATTGGAAAGAAATTCGGGTGCTGGTGATGGATAGCTGTAGCCAGTTTATGCCGCCCCGCCCTATTCCTTATAATATCAAGGATAAAAACAGCCCTTACTACCAGCAGATGATGACGGTGAAAACCACCGGCGATTCGCTGAACGAAGAGCGGAAATGGATTGCTGATTTTTGGGATGATAACCCTTTTCGCCTTAATGTGACTGGCCATATTATGTTTGCTACCAAGAAGTTTTCACCCGCTGGCCACTGGATGAATATTGTAGGTATTGGTGCCCAAAAAGCCGGGGCTGATTTTGATAAAACTATCACTGCTTATACCCTTACCTCTATAGCTTTATTCGATGGATTTATTAGTTGCTGGGACGAGAAATATCGCAGCAATTACATCCGCCCCGAAACGGTGATTAATAAGTATGTATCGCCGGAATGGCAACCCTACATTCAAACGCCACCTTTCCCGTCTTATACCAGCGGCCACTCAGTTATTAGCGCCGCTGCCTCCGAAGTAATGACCAAAATGTTTGGTGATAATTTGCAATACCGGGACACTTCCGAAACGGAGTTTGGCATCGATGCCCGTGACTTTCCCTCCTTTCGCAAAGCAGCGTTGGAAGCCTCTATTTCCCGCATGTACGGCGGCATCCATTATCCCATGGACCTGAACAACGGCAATGCTCAGGGCAAGCAAGTAGGCAACTTTATTTTGCAGAAACTGAAGTGGGAGAAGTAGGAGCTAAAAAATGGTTTTCTTAATGCAATGATTTTCTGAGTTCGAGCGTCTGAACATAGAAATCTTTAAAACAATGAAGTTCTTAAAGCATATACTACTTGCTACTGTTCTGCTCTTTTTATTTGCAGGCTGTAAAAAAGACAAGTTATCCAATCTGAACTGTACTAAACTAAAAGAAGGACTTTTGGTAAATGACAAAGCCCTTGTTAGTAGCTCCCTTAGCAATCTGCTAGGTTCTTATTCAAAGGAAAATATAGAGGCGTTAGTAACCAGCGTTTCTAATAATTGTGATGTGTCAGCCAAGTTGCTTTGCTTTAACTGTATCTATACTTTACCAGCTCAATCTGAAGTACAGTTGACCTTTAATCAGTCGGGCAATTCAATAATAAAAGTGATAGATTTATCTTATAAGCAGGATAACAAGATGGAAATAGTTGAAATCCATGATTAGTGTTTTGCTGTTCGCAGCATTCTTATTTATTTAATCTTATCGACTCATAATAATCTTCACATGTACTATCATGTATTTATCCTTTTCGTCTCAATAATCCAAGTTCAAGACAATTCTTCGATTCAGTAAAAGCCCAATAGATATTCTAATTCCAACGGTGCCAACGCCACAACTGCTCTATGTGTATTCTATAGCTAGGCCCATAATAAAACCTAAGCAAATGCTACCCGTGATGTGAAAACCAGTAAGCCTTAAAGCATCACGGTTTTCCTGCCTTCTGCCGACTGTTCTCTGCATTCTTTTCATTTCAAACGTTTGCAATTAGAAAACTAAAAAAAGGATTGAGAACTTAGCTACATTGTTGCCTCTAACGATTATTGCATATGAAAAGATGGGGCTTCCTTTCTTTTGTACTCACTATTATTTCGGGCTACAGCATGGCGCAAACGCCTGATCCCTGGAAAATTTCTGCTACGAATATTGACCCTAAAAGTTACTATGGCATCACCGTAGCTAATGGTATGCTGGGGGTGGTATCGGCACCCGAGCCATTTAAGATAAAAGATGTAGTGCTGGCCGGTGCGTACGACCTCTACGGACGGGGAAGAGTCAGCAATTTTATTCGCAGTTTCAACCTGCTGAATATGTACCTGGAGATTGATGGCAAACGCATTGGAACAGGCGATGCTACTAACATGCAGCAGTCGCTGGACATGCACCACGCAGCATTCACCACTACATTTGACTATGCCGATAAAGCCAGCATTACTTACACGTATTATTCATTGCGGCAGCTTCCGTTTACGGTATTGATGGATGTAAGTATTACGCCTAAAAAAAATATCAGCATCACCGCTGCCAGCCAGATGGAAGCACCCGATCTGTTGCGGGATGTAGAAAATTATTACAACGAAACTGACCGTCCGCATGTGGTTATCAGCCTGCTGACTTCCACCGCTAAAAGCCCCACTGGCAAGCTGCAAATGTGTGCTTCTAATACTTTCTTATTTGGCGAAAAACATGGCGAAGAACCACGGGTGATCCACGAAATGTGGGACAATAACATGCACCTGATGAAGTTCAACAAAACGCTGCAGGCAGGGCAAACGTATCGCTATTCCGTTGCAGGTTCGTCCATTACTTCGGCACATGATGCCGACCCGCTGAACGAAGCCGAACGCCTAACCATTTATGCTAAGCTGGAAGGCCGGGATAGGTTGCTGGAAGCCCACAACAAAGCCTGGGATAGCCTTTGGAAAAGCGACATTATTATTGATGGAGATGCACAAGCTCAACAGGATATTCATAGCATGATGTACCACCTGTATTCGTTTACTAGGGAGGGTACGGATTACTCGCCGTCGCCCATGGGGTTGAGCGGCCTAGGCTACAACGGACATGTGTTTTGGGATGCGGATCTGTGGATGTTCCCGGCTTTGCTGGTGCTGCATCCAGAGCTGGCAAAAAGTATGGTGGAGTATCGGTACAATCGCCTGCAGGCCGCTCGACAAACGGCTTTTAATAAAGGGTTTAAAGGAGCCATGTACCCTTGGGAAAGTGCCGCCACCGGCGTGGAAGAAACACCGGTTTGGGCGCTTAGTGGTCCATTTGAGCACCACATTACCGCTTGCGTTGGTTTAGCTGCCTGGAATTACTATTGTGTAACGGGCGACAAAGATTGGCTTCGGGAAAAAGGCTATTCTATACTAAAAGAAACGGCGGATTTCTGGACGAGCCGGGTGGAAAGAAATGGTGCTGGTCACTATGATATTAAGAACGTGGTAGCCGCCGATGAGTGGGCCGAAAACGTGGATAATAACGCCTGGACAAATGCTGCTGCAAAGGCAAATTTGAATGCGGCTACACAAGCTGCAAAATTGTTGGGTATAGCACCTAATTCAGATTGGGCAAATGTGGCTGCTAATATTCCTGTCTTAAAAATGAGTAATGGCGTAACGCAGGAACATGCCAGCTACCACGGTGAAGGCATTAAGCAAGGAGATGCGAATTTGCTGGCATATCCGCTAAAAGAAATTACCGATAAAGCACAGATACAAAAAGACTTGGAGTACTACGAAACCCGTGTACCAAATGAAGGCACCCCCGCTATGACGCAGGCCATTTTTACGCTACTCTGGAGCCGCCTGGGCAATGCAGATAAAGCGTCCTATTGGTTCAAGGATTCGTACCTGCCTAATCTCAATCCGCCGTTCCGGGTAATTGCTGAAACCAAGGGCGGCACTAACCCTTATTTTGCTACCGGTGCCGGTGGCGTTTTGCAAAGTGTGCTAATGGGTTTTGGCGGCTTGGATATTACCCCAACAGGCATTACCCAAATAAAATCGGTATTGCCGAAGGGCTGGAAATCACTAACGATAACCGGTGTAGGAAGGGAGAAGAAAACGTACACGGTAAAAAATTAAAAAGAGTATTAACAGTTTAGGATAGAAAATATATATTTATACTCTCAAAACGATTGATTGCTAACGGCTTCCTTAAAAGGAGGTAGTTATAGCCAATGAAAAAAACTGCTGCCATACTGCTTATGGGCCTGATGATATTCAATGTCGCAGGCTACCGCTTCACCCTTCGGTGGATGCAGCAGGCACAAAACATTTCCTTCGAAAAGCAGCTGGACGCAGCCGAATACGACGAATCTTCCCTGATAGAAATTGCTGTTCCGCTGTCATTGCCTTATTACAATAACTGGGGCGAATGGGAACGCTACGATGGGGAGATACAGATAGGTGGGCAAACCTGGAAATACGTAAAACGTAAAATTGAAAACGGCAAGCTGGTGGTAAAATGTTTGCCCAATCCGCAGCAGCAAACCATACAGAAAAATGTAATCAGCGCCTTTGCGCAACTCAATGGATTAAGCACCAGCGACCCTACCTCAAAATCGGTAAAAAAAGTAATAAAAGTTAGTCAGTTCGAATACGAGGAATTGGCAATGACCAACCTCAAAGAATCTGTAATTGTATTGATTGAAAAACCGACATCCATTCAGTTTTCTTGTCCTCTACAAACTACTTCATCTTCTCCGTGGCAACCGCCGGAATTCATAAGCTAATTATTATTGTAAGCAACAGGATGCATGAACAATGTAGCACTGTTGCAACCGTTTTTACATCTTTTCATGGATGTGTTATTCTATTTTGGTAATCAGTACAACCAATGCGGCTGTGCCGTTTGCCGCTAAAGCTAGCTTATGAAATTTCGAACCCTAATCAACCGATATTTAATTACCTGTTTCCTGTTCTTTTTTACCTATAGCGCCGCCTTTTCACAGACCGATTTTGATGGCATCTTCATGAGCAAAAATAACCTTTGCGCTGGCGCCATGTACAGCCATAGTAGCTGGACTAACTATTGGGAAGGCACTAATAAAAGAGACAATGCCAACCTGGGCCGTGTTTCCAGCAACATGTATTCAGTAATGGCTAACTATGGCATTACCAGCAGGCTGAATATAATTGCAGGTATTCCGTATGTAACTACCAAAGCCAGCGCCGGACAATTGCACCCCATGCAGGGCGTGCAGGATCTATCACTCTGGCTTAAACTATCAGCGTTGGAAAAGACTATTGGTAAAGGCGATTTATCCCTGATTGCTATCGGTGGTTTTTCTAAGCCCTTGTCTAATTACGCAGTTGATTTTTTGCCGCTCTCTATTGGTAGTGGCAGCACCAATTTTTCCTTTCGGGCCATGGCCGATTATCAGTTGGGCGATTGGTTTGCCACCGCATCTGCTACCTATGTACGCCGGAGCAATGTGCATACCGATAAGCCAGCTTATTACACCACCGAAATGCACTTTACCAATGAAATAAAAATGCCCAATGCGTTTCAGTACAATGCCCGTGCAGGCTTCCGCAATGGCACCTGGATTATTGAAGGCGTACTTGCCAACTGGACTACGTTGGGCGGCTTTGATATCTCCAAAAACAACATGCCTTTCCCCAGTAATAAAATGAACATGACCAGCCTGGGCGTAAGGGTAAAAAAGGATAATTTTTTCCTGGATGGCTTGTCGCTGATAGGCAGTGTAGATCATGTAGTTGCAGGCAGAAATGTGGGGCAGGCCAACATGTACAGCGCAGGCATTTTCTACATCGTAGATTTTACAAGATCACATTCCTCAGACTCAAAAAACTAACAGCCTTATGAAAAAATTATTATTCACTATACCGGTTATTATTATTGTTGTTTTCCTGTCCTGTAGCAAAAGCCTGCAGGAAGAAAATCTGGCTTACGCTTCGCTTGACCCTATTAAGCTGGATACCAACGCAGGTGCATGGAAACCGATCCTGTTATCAGCACCAAATGAGATTGCCGTAGCAGCGCCTATTGCTACCACATCACCAGCATACGTAGCAGAAATTAATGAAATAAAAGGCTATCAAAAAAGCATTACTTCCGATCAGCGCCGCATCATTCAATACTGGAGCGCTGGTGCTGTGTTGCGCTGGAACGAAATACTCCGTGAACTGGTTGCTAAGCACAACATTCCACCTTATCAAAATACCGATGGTTCTTACCCTTTCCCCAGTGCAGCCAATCCATTTGCCTACCCTATTTTCCCCTTCTCTAATCCACCGTATGCGGCCAGGGCGTATGCTTATGTAGCCGCTGCACAATACGATGCATTGGTAGCTGCTTACTACTATAAAAAACAGTATAACAGATCAGCTCCGTACAAGGTAGATGCTGGTGTAAATGCGATGATTCCAAAGGCTGATTTGCCTTCTTACCCATCAGAAGATGCAACGGTTGTTGGCGCTTCTGTAGAATTGCTGAAACTCTTGTTCCCAGCGGATATCAGCTATATCCAGCAAAAGGCCGATGAGCATAAATTGTATCGCATAATGGCTGGTGCTAATGTGCGTAGCGAAATAGAAGCGGGTGAAGCTTTAGGCAAAGCTGTAGCACAAAAATTTACCGGAAGAGCCCGTACGGATAATGCTGGTTCTGCCATTGGTACCCAACAACAATGGACGGCTATGGAAAATGCCTGTATTGCCAAAGGAGAAATTCCCTGGATCAGCCAGGAGTTGCCTAAGCGTCCACCCATGTTGCCCTTGTTTGGTAAGGTAAAAACGTTCCTGTTCGATTCGGCTACACTGGTAGCTATTCGTCCGCCAGCACCACCGCTAACGCATTCTGCTGAGTTTAAAAAAGAAACGGATGAAGTGCTATGGTATAGCAAAAATTACGACCGGGAAAGAATGCGGATTGTCAACTTTTGGGCAGATGGTATTAATACCTACACGCCGCCAGGCCACTGGAATGCCATTGCCGCCGATAACTTTGTACAGCAGCGTTTCAGCGAAGTACGCTGGGCCCGTAATATGGCGCTGCTAAACATGGGCATGATGGATGCTGCCATTGCCTGCTGGGATACCAAATATTTGTATTTCAATCCCCGCCCAACGCAAATGAATCCGGCTATTAAAACGCTGACTGGCCTGCCCAATTTCCCTTCCTATACCTCAGGCCACTCAACGTTTAGCGGTTCTGCAGCTACCGTACTTTCTTATATTATTCCTGCCAGGGCAGAGGCATTTAATACCATGGCGAACGAAGCTTCGGTGTCACGCCTCTACGGCGCCATTCACTACCGCAGCGATTGCGAACAGGGCCTGAAATGCGGCCAGCGGGTAGGTGGCTTTGCACTCAGCCGTGCCCGTACAGATGGTGCAGATTAAATCCATTCAAATACCAGATTGGTCTTCATAAAAAGCTAAGGATTAGACCGCTATGTTTTGTGCCAGTCTATGCAGCAGTCATGCTTGTTCTTTAGCCCTTAGCAGGTTCTAAAAATCTGCTAAGGGCTTTTCTCTGTCTGCTATTGAGCAATCGTTGTAGGTGCACAATCTTCATGTAGCACGTATTCCCTTCACCTTTATATTCGTAGCGGAAGTATCCTGTATGAAAACGGATATTCCGCTGTAAAGACTTGCCCTTATTGCCATTTCTGAATCATTGCGTATGCTAATGATTCAAAAAACATTTGTAAACGATTGCCCATGGAAAAAGAAACGCAGCAACAGCCCGAAATCACCACCAGTTCCCGAAGAAATTTTTTAAAAAACAGTGCACTAACCGCTGCTGGTTTTATGATTGTGCCCCGCTTTGTACTAGGTGGCAAAGGCTACATTGCCCCCAGCGATAGGCTTACCATTGCCAGCATTGGCGTAGGTGGAAAAGGCCAGAGCGATATTGCCGCATTTGCCCAAACCGGCAAAGCAGATATCGCTTTTTTGTGCGATGTAGATGACAAACGTGCTGCCACCACAGTCAAGAATTTTCCTAAAGCAAAATATTACAAAGACTGGCGGGAACTGCTGGATAATGAAGCGAAAAACTTTGATGCGGTTTCCATTTCTACACCCGACCATAACCATGCGGTAATAACGCTGGGCGCAATGCAGCAAGGCAAGCATGTGTACGTGCAAAAACCGCTTACCCATAACATCCACGAATCAAGAGTGCTGCGGGATGCGGCCAATAAATACAAGGTAGTTACGCAAATGGGCAACCAGGGTGCCAGCAATGATGGTACCCGACTGATGGCCGAATGGTACGCCGCCGGGTTAATTGGCGATGTGCATACCGTGTACACCTGGACGGACAGGCCTGTGTGGCCGCAAGGCATTCCCTGGCCTACGCAAAAGGCCGATGTACCTGCTGGTCTCGATTGGAATTTATGGCTGGGCGTAGCGCCTTATAAAGATTATATTCCTAAGCTGGTTCCGTTCAATTGGCGGGGCTGGTGGGATTATGGCACCGGTGCCCTCGGCGATATGGGTTGCCACCTGATAGAAGTGCCATTCAGAGTGCTAAATCTGCAATCACCCAAAGATGTACAGTGTAGTGTGGGCAGCGTATATGTCGATGAATTTCAGCGGGGCTACTTCCCGGATGGCCCGCCGCCCAGCAGCCATGTAACGCTTACTTACCCCAAAACAAATAAAACCAAAGGCGAAATAAAACTGCATTGGATGGACGGCGGCATACAACCCGAACGCCCCGAAGAGCTTGGCCCCAACGAAACATTTGGCGATGGCGGTAATGGCGTGTTGTTCATTGGCACAAAAGGTAAAATGATGTGCGGTACGTATAGCGATAATCCACAATTATTACCGCTCAGCAAAACGGTTGAAACCAAAGTGAAGCAGTTGTACGAACGGGTACCCGGCGGCGCTTCGGGCCACTACGGCCAATGGGTAGATGCCTGCATTGCTGGCTACGGAAAAAAGGAATTGAGTGCCTCTTTCGATAAAGCCTGCCCGCTGAACGAAGCGCTGCACATGGCTAATTTGGCCATTCGTGGTTTCGATATTCGGGTGCCTAAAGCCGATGGTAAAGGCTACAATTATCCCGGCCGCTACGTAAAATTATTGTGGGATAACGAAGCTATGAAAATTACCAACTTCGATTTAGCAAACCAGTTTGTAACCAGGCAGTATCGGGACGGGTTTAAGTTTGTATAGTAAAATTTGGGTGCCTCCCTATCGGGCCGGGCTATCCGTTGCAAGTCCTCGGCGGCGTAGCAATATTGCTGCACATTTATCGTCCTTCATACGCCGCCTGTGGGCTTTCCACTGCTATCCCTGGCACTTCCAAAACCGGTTATCGTTCTGCTATCTGTCATTCGCTAATTTTAATCCTGTAAATATCTCAAACGATACGCCTTCATATGAAAAAAACAAGCTTTCTATTTACGCTCTTAATTTCTGCCAGCATGTATGGTGTACAAGCCCAACAAAATGGTGACCCTAAAGACACAGAAGTGTGGGACCCGGTACCGAAAGTTGTAATGCCCGGCAAGTATGTAAGCATGCCGCCACCAGCCGATGCCACTGTATTGTTCGATGGTAAAAACCTGGACCAATGGACCACAACAGACGACCATAATAAACCCGCTGGTTGGACGGTTGATAAAGGCCTGCTCACCGTAAATAAATCGGCTGGAAATATTGAAACCAAAAAGTCTTTTGGCAATTACCAATTGCATGTTGAATGGCGCATACCCGCCAACATTACCGGTGAAGGACAAGCCCGTGGCAACAGCGGAATTTTCCTGGCATCTATTGGCAAAGGCGATGCTGGCTACGAGTTGCAAGTGCTGGATGTGTACAACAATAAAACCTATAGCAATGGTATGGCCGGCAGCATTTACAAACAGTTTATGCCATTAGCTAACCCAGCCCGCAAACCCGGTGAATGGCAGACCTACGACATAGCCTGGACGGCCCCGGTTTTTAATGCAGATGGCACTTTAAAGACGGCTGCAAGAGTAACCGTATTTTTCAATGGCGTACTGGTGCAGAATAACACAGAACTAATGGGGCCGACACAGTACATTGGCAAACCTGATTACCACATTGCCCATGGACCTGCCCCCATTAAATTACAATCTCACGGAGATAAAAGTGAGCCAATAAGTTTTAAAAATATCTGGATAAGAGAGTTGTAGAAGATTATTAATTGAAAAGCATCGCTAACATTTTAGTGATGCTTTTCAATTAATGATACGAATGAGTTGTTTCGAAGAAACTAGTTGCTGGCTAAATGTTTCCAATTATCTACACTGGCCCAGTTTGCTAAATTTATTGCTGAACGTGTTTCCAGGAAATGATTTCCATCTTCCAGTGCATCCGGTTCCAGGTAGTATAGATTATTTCCTATATCTGCTATAAAGTTATTTACCAGCGTAGATAAAGAGTCCGCCAAAAAGATTCCGACCAGATAATCTCCATCAATAAAAGTAATTTGTCCATAAGTGCCCTTTTGAGATGGCGAAAGGTCAACCACTAAGCGGCAACGAGAACCGTCAGTACCTATTGTCACCCAGCCAGGATTATATAAGTAAGAGTTGTTTATTTCAGGATCACAATTTTTTAAATTAGGTAAAGGATCAGTGATCGAACTCCGCATTTTATAATCACTGATTATTTCGTCAATGGTTAGAAACGACATACCGTAAAATAGATTCCCTAAATTTTCATCATCATTCATTCCATTGTACGTACTGTAAAGTGTTTTAAAATCTTCTGGAAGTGTTTTATTTATAGTCTTTTCCAGCTTATCGATATCGGCTACAGCAGCACCTTTATTCAATGAGAATTGTACAATTCTTGGAGCCAGGGCAGATAGCCGTTGTTGTAAAACCTGTAAAGTAATATTATTCATAGTGTTTGTTGAGTACGACCAAAATACATAGAATAAACATTGCGGCATATAATACGATTACAACTTGCTGTAATGACACTGGCACAACAGGAGAAGCCCACATGTTAATCGCTTATCTTTATCTTTTCCTTAATGCTTGCTTTATGAAAAAATGGTTGCTGCCTATAGCTTTGTTTGCTACAATGAATACGTTTTCTCAAAAGCTACCTCCGGATAAATTGTACGGGCAACTGTTCGCCGATGTGCAGTTAGCAGGCATTTTCCCTGATAATAAAACCTTTGTAGACTGTACACCAAAGCGTGACCCCAAGGCCATTGTAAAAGACTACCTGGCGCTGAAAAATAATCCAACAGTTCGGTATGATCTAAAGCGTTTTGTAGAAGCAAATTTCGACCTGCCGCCAGCGCCGCCAGCCTTCAATTATGTGCAGCAGGAGAAGGATGTAACCAGCCATATTCGCAACTTGTGGAGTGTGCTGAAGCGGGATGCAGATAAGTCCGTAACGGGCAGTAGTTTGCTGCCTTTGTCCGACCCATATATTGTCCCTGGCGGTCGATTTAGAGAAGTGTATTACTGGGATAGTTACTTCACCATGCAGGGCTTGCAAAGCAGTGGCGAAACGCCTATCATCCACCACATGCTGGATAATTTTGCTTACCTCATAAAAGTCTATGGTCATATTCCTAATGGAAACAGAACTTACTATTTGAGCAGGAGCCAGCCGCCATTTTTTTCAATGATGATTGATGTGCTGGCACAGCAGGAAGGTAGTGGCGTGTATAGCACTTACAAAGATGCATTGCAAAAAGAATACAACTATTGGATGGATAAAACGGCGGCTACGCACCATGTAGTTATCATGCCTGATGGTAGCAAGCTAACCCGCTATTGGGATATAGATAGTATGCCCCGGCAGGAGAGTTATAAGCAGGATATGGAAACCATTAGCAGCATGAACAAGCAACAAGCAGCCCGTACAGCCCGTGACCTGCGTAGTGGTGCCGAAAGCGGTTGGGACTTTAGCAGCCGTTGGTTTGCCGATGGTAAAAACATTAAAACCATACAAACTACCAACATTGTTCCGGTGGACCTGAACGGCATGATGTACCACATGGAAATAACGCTGGCAAAGGCGTATAAACTGGCTGGTAATAACTCACTGGCATCGCAATACGAAAAGGCAGCAGCAGTCCGCAAAGCGGCTATTAACAAGTACTGCTATAATACTGCAGATGGCTGGTATTATGATTACCTGATTGGCCAGAAAAAGATGAATACCATCCAGACCATTGCTGGGTTTACCCCTTTCTTTTTTCACCTGGCACCGCCGGCTGCGGCTGATAGAGCAGCAAAGATTGTAGAGCAGAAATTCTTAAAAGCGGGTGGTGTAGTAACAACCTTATCTAATACTGGCCAGCAGTGGGATGCGCCGAATGGTTGGGCTCCACTACAATGGATGACGATAAGGGGATTGGAAGATTATAAACAAGCAGCATTGGCAAAAACCGTTGCCCAGCGCTGGATAGCTTTGAATACAAAAGTGTACCTGAAAACAGGCAAGCTAATGGAGAAATACAATGTAGAAAATATAGACCTGGAAGCCGGTGGTGGCGAGTACCCAGGGCAGGATGGTTTCGGCTGGACGAATGGTGTGCTGCTGGCACTAATACAGAAATATGGAGCGGCGCCTTCGGCGAATGATAAGTGAATATTTTACCACGAAGGCGTAAAGAGCACGAAGGAATACAGTAACAGATTAGTATAAATGAAGGCATCGTATCAGGCGATGCCTTTTGTGTTTCTTAGCGCCTTAGCAATAAAATTAAAAGCATCCGCAGATACATTCTGGGGATGCTTTTAATACTTGTTATTCTTAGTGTCTTTGTGGTAAAAATTCTAATTAATTCGACAAAGAATCAAACTCTTCTTCTGTCAATTCAACCTCAGCACCTTTCAGGTTTTCATGCAGGTGGTCAACTGATTTGGTACCCGGAATAAGTAAAATATTATCAGAACGTTTCAGCAACCAGGCCAGCGCTATTTCAGCCACGGTAGCGTTATGGTCTTTTGCAATTTGCTGAATCTTTTCTGCCATTTTTTGTGGGCCACTTGCCAGCGGATACCATGGAATAAACGCCAGGTTATTTTCGGCGGTGTAGTCCAGTACATCTTCCCATTTGCGTTCGCTCAGGTTGTACAGGTTTTGCACAGATACAATTGGCAGAATCTTCTGTACCTGCTCAATTTGTTTTACATCCACTTCCGATAGGCCTACATATTTGATCTTACCCGCTTCCACCGCTTCTATTACCGGTTTCAGCGTTTCTTCCACTGGCGTATTAGGGTCTATGCGGTGTAGTTGCCACAGGTCAATCGTATCTACTTTCAGGCGTTTCAGGCTGCCTTCAATGTTTTCTTTAATAAAGTCGGGCTTACCATTGGGTACCCAATTATTAGGGCCGGGCCGGGTAAAACCACCCTTGGTAGCAATTACCAAACCCTGCTTATACGGGTGCAGCGCATCGGCTATCAGCACCTCGTTTGTATGCGGACCGTAAGCATCGGCGGTGTCAATAAAATTTACGCCGTTAGCCACTGCGGCCTGCAATACTTTTTTCGCATTTTCCCGGTCGGCTACTTCGCCAAATACGCCGTGGCCGGTGAGTTGCATAGCGCCATATCCCAGGCGGTTAATTTCCAGTTCGCCACCCAATTTATAAGTGAGCGATGTTTTTGTACTTGCCATTGTTCGAATGTTTCAAATAGTCATCTAAAAAAGCTTAGATAGCATAATAAACACCTGCAACAAGGTAAAGGTTTCAACGGTAGATGGATAGGCTTGGGGGCTGTAAGCTATATAGCATTATTGAGCTGTTGTTCCGGCTGGTTGCAAGTAGTACGCAGCGCCGTCTTAGCAGTGCAGCTTCGCTATTCCATTTTTGCTCCGGCGCTTTGCGGGCTACTTTGCACCATCCGGCAGCCTGTCAACCAAAGGAATACTATTGAGCAATTAAATTTTTACCAGCGTTATTTATGTTGCTTGCACAAATGGCGTAGTTACTTCCAGGCGGTTGCCATCCGGGTCCAGCGTTTCAAATTCGTAATAGCCATCGCCGGTTTTGCGTGGCCCTCTCAGTATAGGGTAGCCATCACTTAGTAATTGTGCTGCCTTTGCTTCTACTTCCTGCATGGTATCTACACCAAATGCCAGGTGGATAATGCCCAGGTGCTGCGCTTCTACTGTATCATTCTTATTTTCGGGTATGCCCGGCTTACTCATTATCTCCAGCCTGGCGCCCGATTCAAATTGCAGAAAATAGCTTTCAAATCCGTTTGATTCGTTAGTGTATTTGCTATTGGCTTTCGCACCAAAATATTGCTCGTAATAAGCCTTTAATTTTTCCAGTTGCCGGGTCCAGATGGCTATATGTTCAAGTGTCATTTTATATCTTCTTATTTACTGACAATGTCTAGCGTTCTATTATCCTTTTTACCACCGTAATACTTATCCAGCACCTGCTGAAAAACGGTATTAGCATTCGGCAAAGCGCCAAACAAAGTCATGCTGCTTTGTAGCTTCATATCATCGGGGCTGCCAAGTATTTTGTAAGGGTCATTACCGGGCAGTTGCAGCATGGCTTCACTAATCTCAATCAGCCGCTTACCCAGTACCGGGTGCTGCAAATAAGCAGTGGCTTCTTCCATATCTTTTATAGCGTAAAACTTAGCCGTTTCACTGGTACCCAGGCCTGCAATCTGCGGAAATACATACCACATCCAATGGGTGGTTTTGCGGCCGCTTTTAATTTCCTGCAACGCATCTGCATAGTTATGGTCCTGCGCTTTTATAAATCTGTCCAGCCCTGTTTCTGTACTCATATTTCTTACTTGGTTTTTATTTATTAGCAGGTGTGGGGTATAAAGAAAGGGTATCCTTTTTACCCCTGCGAATAAGCATCAGCCCCACAAGAATAAACAATACGCCCGACAACAGAAACAGGTAGTCATATATAGAGGTGCCCAGCCGCTCAACTACATGGTGGATGCCTAATAATTGGTGATCTATAGTGCCTTCTACTAAATTAAAAATACCCCAGCCCAGTAGCAAACTACCCCACAACGTAATGCCCGACCATGGGCAATCTTTTACCTTGCCGGCATGCCAAAGCATTGCCAACCCAACGGCGGTGGTTACCCAGGTTAGTGCATGAAAAAGGCCGTCCCACACCATGCTTATTTTTACGTTCAGCAATTCATCCTGCGGTAGTTTGCCCGATAGCATACTGTGTAGCTGTAGTATCTGGTGAAACAAAATACCATCTACAAAACCACCCAGGCCAATGCCTAATAAAGTGCCTGCTGCCATTAAAGGTTTTCGATTCATAGCTGTTGATTTAATTAGGCTGTTTTGTAGTCTTTTTTGCCGGGAGGCCACCATGATAAATGAAGAACACAATGGCGGCAAACAGAATGAATGGCAGCACCGTAATAGCCAGATTAAACCATACATCCTCGCCAAACAAAGAAGCCCTTATTTGCCGGGCCGTAGTAGAATTACAGAACGGGCAGGCAACGCTTTGCAAGGAAAAAGGAGTGAGTAAAAAAAATAGTATTGGCTTCACAACGCTGATGCTGCATACGCTTCAAAATACATACCTATCAGGGCAGGGAGCAGTATAAAAAAACAGCGTATCCCCGGTAAAAGGCATACGCTGTTGTTCCTGAAAGTTGCTTTTGTAGGCTAGCTACATCACCTTAATTCCTTTCTCCTTAAACCGTACCAGCAACCTTTGTAGCAATTCGCTTTTAAACGTTGCTTCGGTATAAATATTTGTAATCCAAACCTGCACTTTCAGTTCAATATTATCAGCGCCAATAGCATTTACCAGCACATCGGCAGTTAGGTTTTTCAGTACGCCTTCTATCTTGCCCGATTCTTCTCTTACCAGTTTGGCCACGGTATCTACATCCGTGTCAAAACCGACCTTAAAAGTCAGTTCGCTTTTTAAAAAATCGTTGTTGCTAGTCCAGTTGGTGAGGCGGTTGCTTAGTAAATCACTGTTGGGAATAATGATTTCCGAACCCATAACCGTTAGCATTTTGCTACTGCGGATGCCAATGTCCTGGATCTTTCCTTTCTTATCGCCAATCTCAATATAATCGCCAATCTGAAAAGGCTTTTCAAATAGTAGAATGACGCCCGATACAAAGTTGCTTACAATCATTTGCATACCTAGGCCAATACCTACCGTAAGTGCGCCCAAAACAATGGTAAGGCGGTTAAGCGTAATGCCCGATGCCATAATAGCCAGTAAAAAACCCAGCACCACAATCACCAGCCGCAGCAGGGAAAGCTTGCTGCTTTTCTGCACCGTTTGGTGGCCCGCCGTTATCAAGTGGCTTTCTCCGAAAAGCAGCCCGATATTGCGTTGTAGCGAGCTGGCCAGGTATAAGATAAATACAAACCCCAGAATATTACCCAGCGAAAAACTAACGCTGCCAAGGCTTCGGGTATGGGTAAGGATACTATATACAAAATTGTAAGTAGCACCGGCAATGCCCAGGTTAATGAGGAATACAATCAGCCACAGAATAACAGCCATGATAGACAATAGCCGCTTAAACGTACGCCGGGTATGCACCAGATTTACCCTTGAAAATAGCCCATCCGTGCAGGAGCTTACTTTTATTTGCAACTCCAGTGCTTCCAACACAATTTGCACAAATACGGCCAGCCCTATTATTTGCGTAAGCCCTATTACGGCAGTAGTTCCAAACGTTTTGGCCAGGCTGATGCGGCCAAAAATATTAAGGGCAATGGCCAGCCCTTGCAGCACCATATACATAATCATCACGGGCTTTACAAACCGCTCAGCCATTTTCATGCTTTGCAGCTTTTTGTAAAACCGAATGCCAATGTATAACAGGCCGGTGTTCAATAAAATCATGCCCAGCCGCATAATCAAACTATCGTTTACCACGGCATTGGCTAACAGCAAAATAATGTACAGCGCCACGCTGGTTACCCACAGTTTAATGTCCGGTTTCGATAACCGCTTCCAGAAGAAAACCGTTAGGGCCAGCAACAATAAAAATTGGGTTAGCTCAATGTAAAGTGATGGAGAAGAAGGCTCGAAAATGGGTACCAGGTTAAGCAGCACAATTAATGATGCTACTATAGGAAAAGGCTTTACATACGTAAATTGCAACTGCCCTATTTTATCCTTCAACAGTGCCGAGCCCGCCTTGCGGTAGTTCACATACACCCAAAAGAAAAACCCTATGCAAAGCAGTAAATGCAGTACCCGATTATCCCAGGTGCTGGCAAAAAAGTAACGCAGAATTTTATTTTCTCCCAGGTAAGTAGTGCGTAAAATATCCTGCATTTTGTCCCGGCTATTTACGGTTGGGGCATCCCACAGGTAGGGCGATTCCTTTTGCAGTGCATTGGCACTACTGTTGCGCAGGCCATCACCAATTAATGCCTGCAGATTGCTTACCGTAAGTGATGCCGCCGACACATCGGCCAGTAATTGGCTCACTGTATCCAGCTTTTGCGTCGTTAGTTCGCCGGCTTCCTGTAGCTGCAGGCGCAGGCCCGTTAGCTGCTCGCTGTAAAATTTTTTACCACTGCTATCACCCACCGAAATAATCAGCAGCGAGTCTGAACTTAACCCCACCACCTCATTCAGGCTGGCCTGCAGATCATTGGCCGATTTTGCCAGTGTGGTACGCCAGTTCGTAAGCTTGGCCTGGGCATCGTTTAAGATAATGGTATAGTTCGCCAGGTTCTTGGCATCCCGCACTTTGTTGGCCACCTTCATATCCTCGGTAATGGGCCTGATGTTGGCCTGCACCTCTTCTAAACCAGCCTTGGTGCGGCTAATGCCGAAACCCTTTTTGCTCAGCGCATTTACCTCCGTAATCAGGCCTTGTGCCCGCTGTATTTTAAACAGCAGCGTATCTGGTATCGATTGGGCAATAGTGGCGGCCGCCGTCGAATCTGTTTGAGCCATAGCAGGCATAACTGCCCGCAGTAACAGGCCCATGCACAGCAGCCATTTAGCAAAATGTTTTTTCAAAGTCATCTTCATTACAAACACAAAAGTAAGAAAGCCACTTTGGAGCTGTGGGCATAAGTGCTATTGGCAACACCGGTTCGGGCTGCTCCGGGCTCCGCTGCGCTGCGGCCCTTCCTGCGGTCGGGCTAAACCCTGCACATCCCGCAGCTCGTCAGCAGTAGGATGGGCATGAAGCTATTCCTCTGCGTAACTTTCTTTTTTAAAGCCCCACATTTTACAAATACCGGGCAGAATTTTTTTTGCGAAGGCCTACTTTCTATCAATAGGTTTACCTAAGATGGAAACAGTTAACCCTATTTTTTCATGCTGACCATTTCACTAAAACGGTTCTAAATATTTACCATCCCTGGCTGCCCAATACTGTTTGTACAAAAAAATAAACAGTAACTGTCAACGGAAGTAAGCGAAATGAAAATCCCGCAATGTTTTTGCAATCGCATTATTCCCTACAACATAACGGCCGCTATCCTTTTGCCAACTCAATTAAGGTTCTTCATTTAAAACAACCTATATGAAAGCAGCACGAATTCATGGGCCCAAGAGTGTGACGTATGACACCGTAGATGACCCCATTATTAAAGAAAACAGGGATGTTATTTTGAAAGTAACCGCCACCGCAATTTGTGGGTCGGACCTGCATATTTACTCAGGCGGTTTGCCACAGCCCCGGCCCATGGTACTGGGCCACGAGTTTATGGGCATTGTAGAAGAAGTAGGATCGGAAGTGAAAAACCTGAAGCGGGGCGATAGGGTAGTAGTGCCTTTCCCCATTGCCTGCGGCGGATGCTTTTTTTGCAACCACGATTTGCCCGGCCATTGTGAAAACAGTAACCCCGAACACTACGGACCGGAAGGTGGGCTGCTAACCGAAAAAGGTGGTGCCCTGTTTGGCTATACCGATTTATACGGCGGCTACGATGGTGGCCAGGCCGAATACGTACGGGTTCCATATGCCGACTACGGCCCTCGGATTGTACCCGATAATTTGACCGATGAGCAGGTCCTTTTCCTTACCGATATTTTCCCAACCGGCTACAGCGGTATAGACTGGGGCGAAGTAAAGGGCGGCGAAACGGTAGCCATCTTTGGCTCGGGCCCGGTAGGCATTATGGCGGCCAAAAGTGCCTGGTTGCGGGGCGCTGCAAGGGTAGTGGTAATTGATACGTTACAGTACCGGCTGGACAAAGCAAAAGCCACCGCCAACTGCGAAACCATTTTGTGGGAAGATGGCCCTAAAGACGTGGTAGCACAGATAAGAGAAATGACCGGCGGCCGTGGTGCCGATGTGTGTGTAGAGGCGGTAGGCTTTGAGCCGGACCGTAGCATACTGGATAAAGCAAAAGCCGTAATTAACCTGGAAAAAGGATCGCCAAAGGTGCTGGAAGCTTGTATGAGCGCTGTACGCCGTGGCGGTATTGTTTCCGTACTAGGGGTGTACCCAACCACGTATGATAATTTCCCTATCGGGCAGTTTTTCGATAAGGGAATTATTATGAAAGGCGGCCAGGCACCAGCACATAAGCACATTGATACATTGCTGAAATATGTAGTAGAAGGCAAGGTACAGCTGGATGATATTATTACGCATCGCCTGCCACTTTCCGAAGTGGCACATGCTTACGATATCTTTAAAAGAAGAGTGGATGATTGTGTAAAAGTGGTGCTTGATCCATGGAGTTAAATGAGCGATGATGTGTATACAAAAAATGCCTGCAATGAGCAGGCATTTTTTATTGATTTTATTTTGGAGAAATGGCTACGCATTTACCGAATCGTACACCACTACTTTTTCCCAAAGGTGGGCACAGTCCTTTATAAATTGCTGGTGAATGGGATGCACCTGGTAAGCCTGCTGATCTTCTGCATTCTCAAAAAGGAACAGCTCTGAAAACGTGTAGGAACCATCAATTACATCCCGACTGGTTTCGGCAGGTACGCCCATGTGCAGCAATATCTTGGGTTCTATCTGTCGCAGCGTTTGCAGGCCTTGCAGCAGGGCTTCTTTATCTTCTTTACTATCCTTATTTTTTAGCCAGAAATAAACGTGGTGAATAAACATACAGCAATGATGAATGATTAAAAATGAAAGGTAAACTTACCACAATCAGGTTAATCGTACACCGCTTATTTCGCTGGCTGCATTTGCGTACTAATAGCAATTCGGTTCCATGCGTTGATGGTTACAATATTCATAATTAACTGGGCCACATACTCGGTACCAAATAGCTTTTCTGCCTGTTGGTACGTAGCATCTTTTACACCGCCCTGGTGTATCAGCGTTACCTCTTCTGTTAATTGCAATACAGCTTTTTCTTCTGGTGTAAACAGGTCTGTTTCCTTCCAGGCATTCAGCAGAAAAATACGCTGTGTGGTTTCGCCAACCTTCAGTGCTTCTTTAGTATGCATATCAATACAAAATGCACAGCCGTTTATTTGCGAAGCCCGTATCTTAATTAACTCTTTATGCGTTTTATCAACCGGTGTACTTTCTACATAGCCAGATAAGGTGTACATGGCTTTCCAGGCCTGTGGTTGTGCTTCGTGAATTTTTACTCTTGTTTCCATCGTATTGTTTTTTTGATGGAGCAAAACTCAGACAGCGGGACTCAAAAAAACTTAAACCTGTTTAAGAACCATTTTCTTTCTTAATTCACTTAAATACTCCGGCGTAAAGCCCAGGAAAGAAGCCAGTAAATATTGTGGAATGCGTTGTACAAATTCAGGGTATTGCTTGCTAAAAGCCAGGTACAGCTCTTCCCTTGTTAGTTGATATAATAATTTTAGCCTGCGCTGAGCAGCGGCAGTAGAGCGCTGAAAAATGATGCGGAAATAGCGCTCCATTTGTGGAAACTGTTGTAGTAATGCTTCCTGCTTTTCAGCGCTAATACTAATAACCTCTGAAGGTTCAATAGCTTGTATAGTATACTCAGCCGGTTGCCCGGTTTGGAAGGAAAGATAATCGGTGATCCACCAATTCTCTAAAGCAAAATAAGTGGTTTGCTCTATGCCTTTTTCGTTTACAAAAAACATTCGCAGGCAGCCCTTTGTTACAAAATAATGTTGCTTGCAAACCTTGTCTGCCTCCTGTACATTTTCTTTCTTTTTTACAGTGGCTTCTTGAAAAAAAGAAAGCACTACCGGTACGTCTTCCTCCGCTATCGGCAAAAATTTTTTGATATGCTCAATCAGTTTTTCCAACATGGTTTTGAGTGATGCTTTTTCATCTGATTATTAGGAAAAGGCGAAGACAAAACGAATGTCAGTAATTCTACCGTATCGGATTTAAAAGACTGTAACAGAAGACGTATTTAAATAAACATTGCTAATGATTGAGAGCACATTTATTTTCTATCAAAGAAGGATTAGTAGAACAAACGAGTGACTAAGAAATATAATGCAGTACCCATCACTTAACATTCGCTTAATCTTCCGCTAACAATTAAGTAAACTGGCTGGTGTCCTTTTGCCTCCCATGAAAAAACTGTTTTCTTCTCTGCTGCTATTGTCGCTTTGGGCAGGCAGTGCAACGGCACAAAAAGCAAAGGCTACGCATGTAGTTATCATTACGGTAGATGGCTTTCGGCCGGAGTTTTATTTAGATAGCACTTATGGCATGATGAACGTTCGTCAACTAATGAAAAATGGCGTAGCGGCACAGGGTGTTGATCCTGTTTTTCCATCCGTTACTTATCCCGACCACACAACCATAATGACCGGTGTGGCGCCCGCCCGCCATGGCATTTATTACAACACACCTTTTGAGCCGGAAGGTGCCAGCGGCAAGTGGCTTTGGGACTATAACCTTATTAAAACGGAAACCCTTTGGAGCGCCATGCACAAGGCTGGTAAAACAACGGCCTGTGTGCGCTGGCCCGTTACGCATAATGCACCTATTGACTACCGCATACCTGAGTATTGGGACCCTAAGATGAAGGATGATGCCCGCCCTATTATGGCCGAAGTAACACAGCCTAGAAGCCTTTGGAAAGAAGTTCAGGATAGTGCAACCGGCTACCTGCAGGCAGATGATCTGAGTGCGGAAAACAACGAACTGGTGCAGGATGAAAACGTGGCCCGTATGGCCGGATACATTATCCGCAGGTATAAGCCTAACCTGATGGCCGTGCACCTGGCTTGTACCGACCATTACGAGCACCAGGACGGCCGGGAAAGCTATATGGTGCGGGCATCCGTAGCGGGTGCCGACCGCAGCATTAAAACCATACTGGAAGCAGTGCGCCGTGCCGGCCTTACCGATAGCACTTTGTTCATTGTAACCGGAGATCATGGCTTTGAAAATGTGTATCGGCAGGTGCAACCGAATTACCTATTGAAGGCAACCGGGTTAATGAATGACCCAACGACCGGCGATTGGAAGGCGATGTTTCATAACAGCGGTGGCGGTGCCTTCCTGGAGCTGAAAGACCCCAATGACAAAGCCACGTTGGCCAGGGTGAAAGAACTGTTGCAAAGCCAGCCTGATTCTATCAAAAGATACTACCAGGTATTAAGCAAAGCTGATCTGGATAAAGTAGGAGCGGAGCCAGCTATACAACTAGGCCTTACCGCTATTAACGGGGCTGCTTTTGGTGGCAATATGAAAGCGCCAATGGTGGTGCTTGATAAAATGGTTGGTACCCATGGCTACTACCCCGACCATAAAGAAATAAGAACTGGTTTTGTAGCCTTTGGCCCTGGCCTGAAAAAGGGAACAGTAATACCCAACATGCAACTGCTGGATGTAACGCCTCTGGTGGTAGAGCTTACCGGCATCCCCTTCCCAAAAACAGAAGGACAATTACGAAAAGCATTTTTGCAATAAATAAAACAGTCATTATTATACAAACGGCGGCTCCTGATTATTGGGAGCCGTCGTTTTTTGTCTGGTAATGGAAGCTTAGAAAGCAGCGCTTAATTAAAGCGAAGTACAAATGGAAAAAATGAAACAAACTGTTTCTCTCCCTTGCTTCTACCTGATCAGTATCTGGTAATCCTGGAGCAAGGGGTTACAAATTTCTTTGCTACTGGTTTAGAGGAAAGCAAATCCTGCAGGAGAAGAAACGAATGATTAGTAAGCTTTTCAAACAAAGTCTTTCACAAATCAAACACCCACTGTTGCAGGAACATAATTTGTAATGCAAAATACAAACCTCCTCTAACTGCTTCCGGATGCGCAAAAACCTTTACCCTATTATCTGGCTATGCCTTTGCGTAGCCCCACATCTCCTTTTTGCTCAAACGCCTGCAAAGGATACAACCCTCACTAAGACAGTTACCGATCTCGGCTCCGTCGTAGTCTCTGCCAGCCGCCAGCAGGAGAAACGAGTACAGTCCCCCGTAAGCATTGAGTTGCTCGATTCGCAAAGCATCCGCAGCAGCGGCCAGCCTTCTTTCTTCGATGCTATTGAAAATGTAAAGGGCATCCAGATGATTACGCCCAGCCTGGGTTTTAAGGTGATTAATGCCCGTGGATTTACCAATACCACCAACGTACGCTTTGTGCAAATGGTGGATGGTATGGACATACAGGCGCCGCATATTGGCGCCCCTATGGGCAATTCCCTCGGCCCCAGCGACCTCGACATCATGACCGTTGAACTGCTGCCCGGTTCGGCTTCGGCACTGTATGGTATGAATGCCATCAACGGCACGGCCAATTTCATTACGCAAGATCCTTTTCGCCACCAGGGACTCAGCATTAGCCAAAAGACTGGCGTTAATCACTTGGGCGACTATAACCGCAGCGCCGCCATTTTTTCTGAAACAAGTATCCGCTACGCAAAAGCATATAGCAAATTTGCCTTTAAAATAAATGGCGTGTACACCCGTGGCACCGACTGGTATGCCGGTAACCGGCTGGACCTGAACCCTAGCGCCAATACTTCTGTGAACCTTACTGGCGACCAAAACCCCGGTGCCGACCGGGTGAATATTTATGCCGATGAAAGCAGCAACCGCCGCACCATTACGCTAGGCGGCAAGCAGTACGTGGTAAGCCGCACCGGCTATGCCGAAAAAGACATGGCCAGCTACGACCTGCAAAACTATAAGGGCGACCTTACGCTGGCCTACCAGTTTAATAAGGATGTGAGCCTGAGCTACACCGGTCGGTTGGCTAATACCAATACCATTTACCAACGTACCAACCGCTTTCGGCTAGATGATTATGTAACACAGCAGCACAGCCTTACTTTTAAAACGGCCGATATACAGGCCAGGGCGTATGTAAATATTGAGAACACCGGCAACTCCTACAATATCCGCTCAATGGCCGAAAATGTAGACCGCAGTTTTAAAACGGACAATGTGTGGTTTACCGATTTTACCAGCGCCTACAACACCGCAGTGGGTAGCAATGGGGGCAATGTACCGGCCGCACTTTCGGCTGCCCGTACGCAGGCTGATGCTGGCCGACCGCAGCCACACACTGCCGCTACCGATGTGCTGATTGACAAACTCCGTGACATTAATAACTGGGACCTCGGCGCTGCCCTGCGGGTAAAATCGTCTATGTACCACGCCGAAGTACAACACGACCTTTCGGAAAAACTACTCCGCAGCCTGCGGACGAAATATAAATTTTCGCTGATGTATGGCCTCGACTTCCGGGAGTACGTGGTGATACCGGATGGCAATTATTTCATTAACCCGGTAAAGGCTGGCGAAAACCTGACCTACCGCAAAATGGGCGGCTTTCTACAGGCTACGCAATACCTGTTTGGCCGCAAGCTGAAAATAAATGCCGTGGCCCGGCTGGATAAAAACCAGTATTTCTCCGCTAAGTTCAATCCACGGCTGGCGCTGGTGTACTCGCCGGTGGAGCAGCACAATTTTAGGTTCTCCCTACAGCAGGGCTATCGTTTTCCCAGCTTGTTCGAGGCGTTTAGCAATATTAATAGTGGCGGGGTAAAACGGGTAGGCGGCTTGCCGGTAATGAGCAACGGCATATTTGAAAACAGCTACCTGCGGGCTTCTATCGATGCTTTTAGAACGGCTAATACCAATGATGTAAACCGCAACGGCCTTACCGTGGCACAAGCCATTGAAAAGAACCGGGGCCTGCTGAAAAAGAACAGCTATACCTACTTGCAACCCGAGCAGGTAAAGGGCCTGGAAGCAGGCTATAGGGGCAGCTTTGCCCAAAACCGGCTAACGGTGGATGTAGATTTTTACTACAATGTGTACCGCAACCTGATGGCGCAGGTGGAAGCCAATATCCCCCGCACTACCAAAACAGACAGCATACCTTACTACCTCAACAATACTGCCCAACAAGACCGCTACCGCCTTTGGACCAATTCTAAAACGGTGAGCTACAACTACAGCAGCACACTGGGCGTGGCCTGGAACATTATAAAAAGCTACCGCCTCAGCGGCAATGTAACCCTGGCGAAGCTGGCCCGTAAAGACCAGATAGATGGCCTGGAAGATGGCTTTAATACGCCCAAATGGATTTACAACCTCGGCTTTGGCAACCCTTCTTTATATAAGGAGTTGGGCTTTACTATAAACTACCGCTGGCAGAGCAGCTACCTATGGCAAAGCAGCCTGGCTACCGGCACCGTACCTGCCTACAGCACGGTAGATGCACAGGTGCAATACACTTTTGTAAAAAACCGCCTGAACCTGAAACTTGGAGCTACCAACCTGCTAAATAAATACTATTACTCCTTTATTGGCGGGCCGAGTATTGGTGGGTTTTATTATACAACGGTGGTGATTGGTTTGTAGGATTTATTTGAAATAGAACAGCCCCTCTTTAGGATGTAAAGAGGGGCTGTTCTATAAAAACATACATTATGTAAGAACTACACTTCGATTTTTATTTAGTTAGAATAATACAAGCTCGCCTTTGTTTATACTCAGTAGTTACCCGATCCAACTCCCTTTCTACCCGATCCAACTCCCTTTCTACCTGATCCAACTCCCTTTCTACCTGACCCAAGACTTCCTAAAATAAATATAATTGATGCATTTTTCATAAAAAATCTTTAATTATTAAACAAGTTTTAAAGAATAAAGCTACAGAATAATAGGCTAAATAACCAACTATAGTTCCAAAATTAGTTAGATAGGCAAATAATGCTAACAAAACTTAACTTTTGAATAACCGATAAGAGAAGCCCTGTCCTGGAGTCATAAATGGCATTTTGTATAATACCTCATTTTCATGTAGATATTCTGGACCAAACGTATCCGACTCTTTGAATGTAGGAAATAGTTCAAAACTGTAGTCTTTTGGTAACTTAACTACCAAATTGAATGGCATTACAAACTGTTTGGTGTAAAAAAAATCTTCAATTTCATCATCGCAGTTGAACTTCATTTTTAATTCTCTTGAAAGCTCTAACTCACTTTCTTCAGACATATATTCAGGTACTTTCAGTTTATAAGTTTTAATTTTGGGATTATTACTATCAATTTGTTCTTCATAATCCCCATCTACAGCTGTATTAAGTTTCTTCATATCTCCTATTTGACCAATACAAACCTGCCCTAAGCTATAACTAAATTTATCTGTATCCGTAAGAGTAAGACGGAAACCGTAGTTACAAGGTTGTTTGGAAATGTTTTTTACTGTACCATCATCTATGTGTATAGAATGTATACAATCTCCCTCTTTATAAAATTGATATTCCATTCGAGTTGGCTTTTTTAAGTACTCTGAAATGTTGCCTGATGTAAATAGCCATTCTGCAACTTCTTTTGAAGTCCTCTCTGCTAGAATTGTTTTAAAAATATTATTTTGAAAAGCAGTTTCTATTTTGGAAGTCAGTTTTGAGGATTCGTCTTTAAAATATTGCTCAAGCGAACGATTAAAATTTTCTTTAGCAATCCTTTCAAAAAAACCGTTTACAACAGCAAATACCATTGTTGCTTCACCTAAAACAATCAAAAAATGTCCTATTAGTTGATGAGAAATTTCACTGGGGCCTCGAAGAGAAATAAGTTTTCCAATTTTTCCATCTTCAAACGTACCTGCTAAATGTATAACCGGTTCATTCCAATCAATAAAAACACCTATTCCAGTCAGTAATATACCATAAATAAAAACCATTATAGGATTAAGAAGAATAGCACTATATCTACTGGGTGTGTGCATTCTAAATTCATTTATTGGCTGCGACATTTGATTTTGTATTTTAACGGATTATGTATCATCATTAAGAATGATCCACATTAAAGTAAAATTTTATTACGAATTGTATTTTTTTAAACAATAAAAGATGAACAATTATAATAAATAAAACCTAGAATGAAATTCCTAAACTTGCACCAAATTGATCTCCTTTATTAAAATTTGGCGCCCCAGAACCTTTCTGGTATGAAAGGTCAAAATGATAGTTATGACTTAAATATATTCTAAGCTTGCCTTCCAAATTATAATATAAATCAGAATTTAAGTAATCATACCACAAATTGGCATTTCCAATAATTCCAATTCCTTGACCATGTGTAGTTGTAAGTAAGTCCTTTGTATCAATTTGGAAAATAAATTTTGTACGTAGGATTGCATTATCAAGTGGCTCTTTGCTTTCATCTTTTGAACCACCGGTTGTCCTTGGTAGATTATCTGTTTTAAATTTGTATCCGGTCTGCATAAATATTGCCGTTCGAGTATACTTCAAAAAATTCGGAACATTGTTATTACTGGCCTGCCAGTAATATGGGAAATACCCAGCTTCTAGTATGCCATTAATAAAAGACAAGTTGCTGTTTGTTTCCATTCCAAAAGAAAAAGGAATGACATGAAATACATGTTGTAAATCTGGTATTAAAATCTTTTCACCAGGATTAGTTACACTAGGTATCGATGCAACTTTGGTAAAACATGCAAAGCCAGAAATCTTTATATCAACTGACGAAAATGCATCTTCGCTACCGTCTTGGGAATTAACTTCAGGTGACATTGTAAAAAATCCGGTATGTCCACTCTTGACTTTAAAATTGTATTGCCTCCCTTGTAAAACATCTTTCGCATATTTAACAGCATAATTGAAAGCTCCATTTTTCAATTCAGTCCTAACGGCTCCAGCATTAATTTCAATACTATTACTTTGGGAGAATGCAGAAGCACAAATAGTTGTAACCCACAATAAATTTGAAAGTTTTTTCATAAGTTATTTCTGTTTAATAACATATCTGATAATTCATCTACTGTCATATCCATCCAATTGGATGGCCAATTTCTATGTGGGTAATCAGCATTCCACAAAACCCAGTCAATCGACCCTTTATACAAACTTTTCGAACTTGCTGCCCCAAACCCATCGTTATCATCTAAAACATCGTCATGGAGAGTTTGCGTATCCAAATCAACTCCTTCATCATTAAAAGCTGCTAGTTCATAAAGCATTACGTTCATTAAATCATCTTTGCTTATCACTGCCATAATAATTATCATTTTGCCTACTCTTAAACCCTTTTCGGCTTACGGGTGCTTACTATATTATAAGGTGTTCAGCAATGATCCTTTTATTAAGAAAAAGAACTTCGTATTTTTTGAAGTATTATTGCTAATAATGGAGATATAGTTAATAATATAGTTGAAAGAACATCTATTAATCCACTCCAAATCTTAATAGAAATAGATACAGATATAGCTATAAAATTTTGCTGAATTTTTCTTATACGGAGTTTATTAAATACTATATGATCTTGTAGATAGAAAGCAAAAAAAAGAATATTCCTCTACAGTGTTGTATGGATTCTACCCTAAGCTTACCTATTACTTACGTACTATAAAATGTTTAAAATTATTACTATAGCCTATTTAGGGTCAGGCGGAAGTCTTTCATTTGAAAACTTAACTTTCCCCAAAATATAACCAGCCACAGAACCTAATAGCGCAGACAATTCTTTGCCTTCTAGAACCCCAGTTAAGCCAAATAATATTATTGCGATAATGATGCTAAATAAAGTTACAAATTGAATTCCTGAGTCTGATCCGAAAATGATTTTTCTGACACTTTCATCTCTGCTTACAACTTTGAAAAAAGTATAAAGTAAAATGCACATTAAAAGAACAAATGCCAAACTAGCCCAAAACATAAAATTTTGCTGAGAAAGCTTTGGGATCATCAACTGATTTATCTTATATTCTGTATCACCTCTAGCATTGTTTGCACTATCAAGAGTTTTCGCTAACGAAAATCTTTTAACTATATTCTCCTTGGCTCTTTTTAACTCATCAACTAAGTTCTCTCGTCTTTGCTTCCCATCTTCCAACCAATATTCTAAATTTTGTTTTGATGTATCATTAGGTGTAAGTTTTGCGATTTTGTCTTCATACCATTTGATACTATTTTCAGCATATTTGATGTCTTTTTGAATATTAGATGAATCACGTTCAAAGTTTAGCGTAGCCAATTGTTTTTCTAAGTCTGGAATTAAAACGTTTAGTTTGGCTCTTTTCTCGCTCAACTCACTAAACGAATTTGCATCAAATGGTCCAGGGACACCTTGGCAGTTTACCTTTTTAATTAATGATAAAAACAGTAGTAGAATAATAATTGGAATTCTTCCCATGGGTTAATATTTTTTTATAAATTAAAATTTCATAAAAATCAGTCGTCTGATGTTCAACTGTAATAAAAACGTATTTTCGAAGAATCCCCTAAAATGAAGCAAATCTAAATTTCTGCACATGTCCCAAGTTCCGGCCTTGTGCATGTTTGTTACTTGTCAGCAATAGCCCAGCAAATGAAATTAAATGCTAGTATTGAACAGAGTTAAAGACTCTTTATAAGTCCATATTACGAATCATACACTTGTATATTTATATTTTCCTGCTAATGAAATACAAATAATCTGCTCTTGCAAGGACTTTGTATATTTTTTGTAAAGATATTTTCCATACTCATCAAAATCCATGTGAAAAACACGCCGATTTGATGTTTTTTCATCGTTGCAATTATCACTAATACAGTTTTTTCATAAATCTTGCTTAATTATACTTAAGTCTAAAGCGTTTATAAAACAAAGCTATATTTGAATCATACGTAATTTCTCATCTGAACACTCGCATATGAAAATTCTTCTGGATACAAATGTCATTATCCATCGGGAAGGCGCTAAAGTCATAAACCAAGACATTGGCATCGTATTCAACTGGATAGATAAACTGAAGTATGACAAATTCATCCATCCTTTGACTATTGAAGAACTAAATAGAAATAAGGACCCACAGGTTGTAGCGACAATGGCTATTAAAATTGGCAGCTATAATCTTATTAGAAATATAGCGCCTACAAGTGTCAAGCTACAAGAAGTAAGCAAGAAAGTAGATGTAACGCAAAATGATTTGGGAGATACTCAAATACTTAATGAAGTATACTGCGACAGGGTGGATATCCTAATTTCAGAAGATCGGAAAATTCATAAGAAGGCAGCAATGTTGGGTATTGCTGACCGGGTTTTCAAAATTGATCAGTTTCTTGAAAAGGTTACCGCTGAGAATCCTGATCTGGTTGATTACAAAGTACTGGCTGTCAAAAAAGTTGATTTCGGCCAGATTGATTTAATCGATTCCTTTTTTGACAGCTTCCGAACCGACTATCAAGGTTTTGATAGATGGTTTAATAAGAAAGCAGATGAAATAGCGTATGTATGCTATAGTGATGATGTACTCACCGCATTTCTTTACGTTAAGGTAGAGGATAAAACTGAAAATTATGCTGATATAGAGCCAAACTTTAAGCCGAAGAAGCGTTTAAAAATTGGAACCTTCAAAGTGATAAGTAATGGTTATAAGATCGGCGAAAGGTTTCTAAAAATCATTTTCGACAATGCCTTACTGTTTAAGGTTGATGAAATTTATGTAACAATTTTCAAGCACAGAGAGGAACAACTTCGGCTTATTGCTTTGTTGGAGGATTGGGGCTTTGAAGTTTATGGTACTAAGGAAACTCCAACTGGTATAGAATATGTTTACACAAAGAACTTCGACAAGAAACAAATTGTAAACTTACAACAGCCTAAACTCAGCTTCCCTTTCAGTTCTTCAGAAAGCAGGGTGTTTATAGTTCCTATCTACCCCGAATACCATTTAGAACTGTTTCCTGATTCCATACTCAGAACTGAATCACCTAAAAATACCGTTGAAAACAAACCGCACAGAAATGCACTGAGTAAGGTGTACATCTCACGTTCTTACTATAAAGATTTAAAGTCTGGCGACTTAATAGTATTTTACCGAACCGGTGGGATTTATGGTGGTGTAGTTACTACTATAGGAGTAGTTGAATCCGTAATTACAAATATTCCTGATGTTGACACCTTTGTAAAGTTGTGTAGAAAAAGAAGTGTTTTTAGTGATGAAGAATTGAAAAAGTATTGGAATCATATTCCCAATAACCAACCATTTATTGTAAACTTCCTTTACACTTATTCTTTTCGGAAGCGACCAAACTTAAAATGGTTGAACGAAAACGGGATCATTCCAGATATAAAGGATATGCCCCGAGGTTTTAGAGAAATAAGTAGAGAGGACTTTCTTAAAATTGCAAACCATTCAGTAGGAAAATGAAAGTAGTATTGTCTATTAAACCAGAGTTTGCCAATAAAATCTTTGACGGAACCAAGAAGTTTGAGTTCAGAAAAGCTATATTTAAAAATACCCAAATCAAAACGATAATTGTATATGCATCATCTCCGGTGCAAAAAGTGATAGGCGAATTTGAGATTGAACGCATTTTGGAACACGATCTGGATACACTCTGGAAAAGAACACATGCTTTATCAGGTATATCAAAAGATTTCTTCGATCAATATTTTGCGGACAAAGAGATGGGATTTGCTATCCAAATTAAGAATGTAGTTAAATATAAAAAACCGAAATGCCTTAAGACAGACTTTCAACTGCATCCGCCCCAGTCCTTTGCTTATTATATTTAATCAATCCATATCGTTTGAGGTTCCTATTTCTAATATGCACGACTATATAAACAATGTTAAAGAACTAGTTCGAAATGCAAAGGTTTCACCTTCTGACATCTTCGATTATCAGTTTTCACCTATACAGGCCATATATGACTTGTATTATCAATACTGCCAAGAAAACTTACTCAACCACAATAAAGAGTATGATATTCAACCTGCTAAGTTTTACTATCGCACCAGTTTTGATGTAAATGCCAGAGCAGGATTAGTTAATGGCTATTATGTTATTGGCGTAAATATGGGAGCAATCCAAACTTTATATTCAATGTTTTATGATAACAATACGGTGTTTGAAGATGATGTTGATATTTTAGAACTATTTAAAAGTATATCCCCAAAGGAAGATGAACCGTTCAGCTATCTCTTGTATCAGTTGGCAACTATTTTCACTTACCATCACGAACTGGCACACTTAATTCAAAAGTCTCCTATCTTATCACTCGGATTTTCTGAACAATATGATGATACAGGTGCTAACTTTTCTATCGAAAGACATGTATTAGAACTTGATGCCGACTTGAACGGATCTCACCTAATTTGCTTTCATCTAAGAGCATATTTTGATAACTTAAAACTTGAGGAACAAACACTTGAGAATATTCAGAAGCTCTTTAGTCTTGGTGTTGCAAGTGTTTTCTGCTACTTCCTACTATATTACAAGGATTCTAAAACAATTTACTATAAAGACAAAACGCATCCGCACCCACTGGTAAGAATCTCTTATCTAGTAGACAGCTTTGTAAGGATTGCCGAAAAGAATTTGCCAGAGAACTTTTCAATTGATACTTCCGAAATCATAAGGCTTGGATTTATAATTTCGGATAAGTTTTTTCAAACAACTGGTGATAAGACTATTGTAGATGATTTTGGTAAACAGTTTTATTCAGAAAGTAAGAATATAGAAGCTTACATTAATGAGCTTCTTGAAATTGGACAATCAATGCTATACTTAGTCAAGAACAGAAAATGATCCCATATTTATGTATGGCGTTTCATGCAGTGTAAAACTTATTAAGCAGACTGGTAATCGCCTTACTCCACCAACCGAATAACAATCTTCCCATTAATCCTTAAATCCGCTTTGATAGGTAGCATAAATCGCTTGTCGCCTGTTTCAATCACGGTAGTATCCGGCTGGTTACTAGTATGATACAACTGGCAGGACATCTCCATATCAAAGTTCATCATCTGAGCCGCCATAGACTTTGGATAAAATAATACAGCCCTTCTTTACGGGTGTAAAGAAGGGCTGTATTGCTTACTAATACAAGGTTCGTTTTCTATTTAATAGTAATGGGCAACGATGCAGCAGGTAAGCCATCGGCTGTGGCTGTTATGGTTACGGTACCCGGTTTATTTTTAGCGCCAATGATAGCCAAGGCCAAACCGTTAAATGCTTTACGATGATCTGCTTTGAACGATTCGTGGCTGGTTTGGCTTCCATTATCAACACCGGCCAGGTAGCTATCGGCCCCTGATAATTTGAAGGTGACATTATTATCAGCAGTAGGCACCATGATACCATTCTTATCTACAATTTTAACCGTGATATAAGAAAGATCACGATCATTTGAACGGATGCTGCTCCGGTCGGCACTTAATTCTATCCTGGCGGGTGCCCCTGCGGTTTTTACTTCGGTCGTTAGTACCACTTTGCCATCCTTGCGGGATACGGCCTTTAAAGTACCCGGCTCATAGTTTACTTTCCAGGCAATGTGCATGCTGTCACCCTGTTTTGATTTTGTGCCTAACGATTTGCCGTTCAAAAACAGTTCAACTTCATCCGCATTACTGTAATAGGCCCAAACATCCACTACTTTACCAGCTTCCCAGTTCCAGTGAGGTAATAAGTGGAGCACTGGTTTATTGGTCCATTCGCTCTGGTACAAATAATAAACATCTTTAGGGAAACCAGCCAGATCCACTATCCCGAAATAGGAGCTGCGGGATGGCCATTGGTACGGCCAGGGTTCGCCTATATAATCAAACCCGGTCCACACGAACTGACCAGATAGAAAAGCATGTTTTTTATATATTTTCAAGGTTTCCTCATGGGTAAAACCCCAGGGTGCCGAAATATTATCATAAGCATTAACGGTATTGTCGGCATTCATGGGCCTTCTCACCCTTTTGCCGTCAATCACCATGCCTCCCGGCCACCGTTGAATGGTATCGGGAGAAGTATTGTAAACACCACGGCTTTCCAGCGCCGAACCGGTTTCGGTGCCAATGAATTTTTTACCGGGGTAATCCTTCTGGAAATTGGCCAGTTTATCGTTATGGTAATTGTAACCTAACAGATCAACAGCGCCCGATTCAACAATTTTATTCCCAGGGCCAGGTTCGTTATTGCCCGTTGTGATGGGCCTTGTCGTATCCAGTTTGTGGATGATACTAGCAAGCTCACGGGCTATACGTGTGGCGCTGGTATCTCTTTGCTCTGGTATTTCATTTCCAATACTCCATATCATCACCGACGGGTGGTTTCTATCACGCAGTACCTGATCTGTCAGGTCACGTTCGTGCCATTCATTAAAGAAAAGGTGAGAGTCAAACTGAGGCCTTTTATGAACTTGCCATACGTCAAATGCCTCGTCCATAATAATAAGGCCCATGCGGTCGGCAAGGTCTAAAAACTGGGGTGCAGGCGGGTTGTGCGAAGTGCGTATGGCATTAACGCCGAATTCCTTTAATATCTTAAACTGCCGTTCCAGTGCATGTATATTAAATGCGGTGCCCAGAGCGCCAAGATCATGATGCTCACAAACGCCGTTTATTTTCATGTAAACACCGTTCAGGCTGAAACCTTTATCTACATCAAAATTGAAATAACGGATACCGAGCGGTGTTTCATACTGATCAACCACTACATTATTTACTAATATTTTGGTTTGCACCTTATATAGGAAGGGTTTGTCAACCGACCATAATACCGGGTTATTAATGCCGAAATTTTGGCTTACTGTAGTAACCGTATCCTGCAAACGAACACCTGTAAGGGTTTTGCTTGCTACTACTTTACCGTTGGCATAAATGCTGCTGACAACAGTGGCTGGGCTAGTATTGCCTGCCGCATTTTTTATACTAACGCTCAGGTTAATATCGGCATGGCCGGCGCTTACATTTTTTGTAGTTACAAAAGTGCCCCAATGGTCAACAGCAATTTTGTTAGTAGTTATCAGCCATACGTTGCGGTAAATGCCTGAACCGGAATACCAGCGAGTATTTGGCTGTAAAGAATTATCAACCTTTACAGCTATTATATTTTTACCGCCGTAATTCAAGTACGGTGTAAGGTCATATCTGAAACTGATATATCCGTTTGGCCGATAACCTAAAAGATGGCCGTTTATCCAAACATTGCTTTTTTGATACACACCGTCAAAATCAATATAAATCAATTTGCCTTTATCCGTTTGCGGGATGGTAAACGTTTTACGGTACCAGCCTATCCCGCCTGGTAAAGCGCCGCCTTCTACAGTTGTCGGATTTTCTTTTGCAAATTCGCCCTCTATGCCCCAGTCATGCGGTAGATCTAATTTTCGCCAGCTGGCATCACTAAAATCAACATTTTGGCCGTTGGGTACGTCGCCCAGGTTGAACGTCCAGTTTTCATCAAAATCCACAACCGACCGCCCACTTTGCGCATGCACAGCAACTGATAAACAGACCAGGATAAACAGGTAAAATAATTTTTTCATTTTGGCTTATCAATAATTAATGAATGTATCTACCACATAGATATATGGCAAATAAGGTAGCGTAAACTAAGAGGCCGTTAGTCTTTTAAGAAGAACTGAGTTTTCGGAGTAAAATAAAGGAAAAGACATGAAGTGCTGAGCCATCCAGATTTTAATCTTAACCGGCGAAAGGCTCCTGCTCAATGCCTACCTGTTATTTATCTGCAACCAGCGTGATGATTGGAAATAAGTAAGAATTGTGGACAGGGTAAGAACCCGAAATAAGTACATCAATATTTTATGTAATGCAAAATTCATGTAGCAGCACTGCCAATAGTCTTACTCCTTCAACTGAATAACAATCTTCCCATTGGTACTTAAATCCACTTTAATAGGGAGCGAAAAACGCTTGCCGTCTGTTTCAATCAGGAGCAAGCCGGTGTTGGGTGGTATGTCACCCAGGTTATTCGCATAAAAGATAAGCTCATGCAAAGGCTGCTGTTTCGATAAGCGAATGCTAAAGACCAACGGTTTGTTGGATACCTCCGCCCGATCAATAATGATGTTGCCATTCTGCAATACGGTCACCGTATCATGGTCGTACGTGCCATTGTCGTAAATGGTGCATTGCAATACCCCTTCGGCAGCATTGATGGTTTGTACAGCCCCTGTTTCCCGGCGTTCTATTTTATGGATAAGGCTGTCGGGTAAAACGGGTTGGTTTTGTAAGGGCTGTATGGCAGCGATAGGAATGGGTGGCTTGCTTAACCGGGTCGCCATAAATTCAGTAGTATCTGGCGGGGCATTGGTGCGGTACAACTGGCAGGACATACCCATACCAAAGTTCATTATCTGTGCCGCCGTAGACTTTGGTTTTAAGTTGCCGCTCAGCATCTCTGTAGGCCCGGTGCTATCGTATCGTAATGTATAGCGGGCCAGGCCATGCCCAAAGTCTTTTTTAATAAAGCCCGGGTTTACTCCCTTTAATTGCTGTTTGGCAACGTCGAACCGCCCTTCAAAATGAGCGGTGCAGGAACCGATGCTATTCTCGTAAACATATCCAAAGCAGGAATCGCCCTGCTGAATGATTACTAACCGCATTTGCCCCATATTGCTTTGCCCTTCCCACACGCCGGAAAGATTTTGGGCAAAAGGGCAGGAGGAAAACAGCAGCAGGAAGATAGAAAAAAAGTAGGATTTCATAGCGGTAAAGCTTATGGGCTCATTTATCTATTGAAATTATGAAATATTGCCAATAGTAAAAGGCGTCTTCTCATGGCGTTTGAAACAGATTTCATTCATCTGATGAAGTCTGTACACTTTTCAATTATTCTGATTATTAGAGATACTTAATAAGGCTGCAGAGGTCACTTGTAAAGCTTTCAACATCATCTCAACATTCAGGTGAGCTTACATGTCATTCAGGTACGCTCACCCTTGCCTACGGAAGGCTTGCTTTAGTGTCAGGATTGCGTACCTAAGCTTAAGAAACGGCTACCCTTCTTTCAAAAACGCTCACCTTTTGCTTCTTTTTCACAGCTAACCGCTACTTCTGCCCCGTCAAATGTTCTTACTTATCAGGGTGAATGGCGTAATAATTAAAAATTAAGAAGGATGTACAAGGCTGAAATTCTGTGTTGGTTCTGGTATCACAAGAAGCTGAGCAATGAGGACGCATTGAATTAGACATTGGTGCAGATAAGTAATAGAAAAATAAGTCCGCCGCTTACATTTGTGGCGGGTCAAAGCAATAAAATCATGTTTATAAATCACTTTCCTTATCTCCTATGATACTCGTACAAACCTCCAATATTATTAAGTTGAATATGGTACTTAATTATCTGCGGTAGTGCGGTGCGTACAAATAAAACCTATGTTCAAAGAAAGCTAATTTGTATTATATAAATCACTTTGCTATCATGCCTTCTATTTTTAAAGCTTACTATGGATTATTTGACACCAACATGCACCCGCTGGCAGTTATAGACTCTTCTGATATATTAGAAAAGTTTAAGAATGGTCCTATTATCACATTGCCAAAGCAAAACAAACCAGACGATCTGTTCCCCAATAATTTTCATGGCACAAAGTTTTTGCAAATTCAGCTGGCGAGTGGCTCAAGAAAGAATATTTTAAATGATGATTACCAGTACGACATACAAATAGATATCTCAAACGAGGAGAAAAACATAATAATGGTTTACTATGTTTTTATTAATCCTCAGTCTGATTGGCAGCTTATTATTTCCGGGCAACTATCCGATTTAAGAAGTTATGGTCTATTAGATGAAGCGAAATTATACATTCCTATTACCAATCCTGATCGGGTACCCGGTGTATTAGAATTCGTTCAGCATACAGCTGGTACTGATGCAGTTGTTACTCAATCTTTCGTTAACCAGTTTGAGTATCCGGGTATTAAGCTGTTGTACGACATAGCAGTACAACAGCCGCACAAAACATATATGTATCTCCATACAAAAGGAATGAGCTATAGTGTAAAGGAACGTAAAGATGATGAGCAGGCGCTGCTGAAAGGCACTTTTAAAAACTGGCGAAAGAACTTGGAAGCATTTCAGGATGACGCTATTAACAAGATAGGATTATTTCCAGCACTACACGAGCAGATTGGCGGTGGGTGGATGTGGTTTAATTTCTTTATTGCAAGAGGCAGTTACCTTGCAGCATGTGAGAATCCTAAAGTAGGCCTCCGGCACTATTACGAATATTGGCTATCGCATTATAAAGATACTATTGCTGTTGATGATTGTTATTCTTTGTACACGAACAAAAGAGACAATCTCAGTCATTCAAAAACGGTTGCCTATATGGATCAACTTGTGGTAGCGAATGGGGGTAAAAAAAGGAAAAAAGTCTACAGATTAAATATCCCCTGGCTGAAAAGGCGGAAAATAGCTTTCAAACAATACCTTAAACGATTAAAAAACAAATAGTAGTTTATTTCAAACTTCTTCTTCTGATTCCCTTAATGGTATCAAACTCACCTTTTCTGCATTGATAAGTGTCCTCTTGTACCAGAATAGGTGGTGTCGTATACTCTACCAATATGCTTGAAATGAAAAACATACCCACACCTTTCCAGCACAGTGGGATCCGAAGCTTGGAATTCACGTGACTTGAAGTCGCGGCC
>JADMIO010606963.1_pt1 | contig 71534 bp, 53 predicted proteins | sample 8958161 | NCBI WGS metagenome assembly JADMIO01 (sample SAMN16585339, study PRJNA669376) | soil metagenome | isolation source: Crop rotation soil | place: USA: Cullars Rotation, Alabama | collected 2011 | reverse complement strand
GTGCAAAGCGGCGGGTTTGCGAAAGATCAATCTTCGCCCTGGCCGATGGTATGATGCGAGCGATGTTGCCTCCGAGGGATCGTCGCGGAAGGTTCGTTTCGGCCGCTAAGGCCTCGGCCGCGAAGGAGTCGGGCTTAAACGCCCCGCCCATCAAGGCTGCGGCCACGAAGGTCGGGGCTGTTCAAGCGGCCGTGTCATCGAATGTGTTGAATGCGTCGTCAAGCCACGGAGGGCTTGGCATGGATTTCGAGAAGTACAGCGGGCAGATGCTCCGCTACTACGACAATCTTTCCAACGACGCGCGGCAGACGCACGAGTCGCGCTGGGCCCGCCATTATCGCGAAGGTTACAACACACCGGGGAATTGGCTGCGGGAGGTGGCGCTGGCGGTGCAGGAAGCGGTCCGCGGCAAGCGTGTGCTTGAGCTCGCTTGCGGGCATTGTCGGTGGACGCCGTTCATCGCGGAGGTCGCGGAGTCGGTGCTGGCGACCGATCTGGCGCCCAACATGCTGCAGTGGGGGCGGAGTTTGCTTCACTATGCCGCCCCCGATGCGCGGAACGTCGAGTTCCGCCTGGCCAATGCCTACCGGGCGGATGAGATTGACGGGGATTTCGATGCTGGGGTGGTCATCAACTTCTTTCAGCATGTTCCGATCGCGCGGCGGGATGAGTTCCTGATCATGCTGCACGCGCGGCTGGGCCCGGGGGCGACGGTTTTCCTCGGGGCGAATCACATCCCGCCGGCGATGCAACTACACCTGTTCACACGCGAAGACGGCACGCGCGATACCTACACCCGCCGCAGCCGGCCGGATGGCACGAGGTATGACATCATCGACAATGTCTTCGACGGGGCCGGCCTGCGGGCGCTGCTGCAATCACACGCGCGCGGGGACGTTGAGTACACGAGCGGGGAGCGGTATTGGTGGGTGACGTACACGGTGGCGTAAGAGGGGCAACGTCCGGTCGGTGGCTTGGGCGTCTCGCCCGAGCATTTGCGGCGGCCAGCCGCTCCGCTCGAATGCTCGGGCGAGACGCCCAAGCCACATTCCACTTCCCTACGCCAGGATCGACTTCACCACGTTCCCCGACACATCGGTCAGCCGGAAATCCCGTCCCGCATTCCGGAACGTGAACTTTTCGTGATCGAATCCCAGGAGGTGAAGGATCGTCGCGTGCAGGTCATGCACGTGGACGGGATCTTCGACCGCGCGGAAGCCGAAGTCATCGGTCGCGCCGTGGATGTGCCCGCCTTTCACGCCGCCGCCGGCCAGCCACATGGTAAAGCCGTAATGATCGTGGTCTCGCCCGTTGATCTTCCCGGCATTCGAGCCGGGCGCGGGCATCTCAACCGTCGGCGTGCGGCCGAATTCGCCGCCCCAGATCACCAGCGTGTCTTCCAGCATGCCGAGCTGCTTCAGATCCTTCAGCAACGCGCCGATGGCCTGATCGCAATCCTTGGCGAGATGGCGGTGGTTGACTTCGAGATCGTCGTGGCTGTCCCAGGGTTGGCCTGCGCCGTGCCAGACCTGCACGAAGCGGACGCCGCGCTCCAGCAGCCGGCGGGCGATCAGCAATTGCCGCCCCTGCACGCCCGGGCCGTAGGCGTCGCGGGTCTTTTGTGGTTCGAGTGAGATGTCAAACGCATCGGCAGCGTCCGTTTGCATGCGATAGGCCAGCTCAAACGACTGTATCCGCGATTCGAGCGCCCCATCCGATCCGCCGCGCCGCGCTTCGTGCTCGCGATTTAATTCCGCCAGCAGATCGAGCTGCCGCCGCTGTTCTTTTTTGCTGGTCAGCGGGTTTTTGATGTGCTCGATGAGCTGATTCAGCTCCGTCTGCTTGCTATCGATGTAGGTTCCCTGATACACGCCGGGCAGAAATCCGGCTTGCCAGTTTTGCGATTCCTGCACCGGATATCCGCCGGGGCAGAGCACGACGAAGCCGGGCAGGTTCTGATTCTCGCTCCCCAGGCCGTAAGTGACCCAGGAACCCATGCTCGGCCGGATCTGCCGAGATTCGCCGCAGTTCATCAGCAGCAGCGACGGCTCGTGATTCGGCACATCCGCCTGCATCGAGCGGATGAGGCAGATGTCATCGATGCTTTCCGCCACGTGCGGAAACAGCTCACTGACTTCGATCCCGCTCTGGCCGTACTTTTTGAACTTGAAGGGGGACGCCATGGCAGCGCCGGTGGGCCGCTCGGTGGGCAGGTGATCGCCGGGCAGTATCTTGCCCGCATGTTTGTCGAGCATCGGTTTGGGGTCAAACGTATCGACCTGCGACGGGCCGCCGTTCATGAAGAGATGGATGACTCGTTTCGCCTTGCCCGGGAATTGAGGAGACTTAGGGGCGAGCGGATTGATCGGAGCGGCTGATGAAACCGGCGCGGCGAAGCCTGTCTGCGCCATGAGTTGCGCGAGAGCGAGCGCGCCCATCCCCATGCCGCATTGGCGGAGAAGCTGGCGGCGCGAGAGCGTGTTGTCCGTCGCGCGCGGGCCATGTTGATAAAGCGACATCCGGCTCTTGCCTTTCCCCCTCTTCCTTGCAGGGAGAGGGTGGGGGTGAGGGTAGAAACGTTCGTTGACCGGATGGTGCTCGGCCAGACAGCGCTTCTACCCTCACCCTAGCCCTTCCACCAACCGCTTCGCGGTTACCTCTGCAAGGGAGAGGGGATCAGAAAATCAATCTACGAACGTAAACTCATTCGATTCTAGTAACACCTGCGCGAGCCGGCCCCACGCATTCAACGGCGTCGTCGAGGGCCCAGCCGGGCCGCTGAAATCAGCGACCGAATCCCAGGTCGATCCGGTGTCATCGCCCGCTGCTGCTACTTCATCAGCACGCTTGGTGATTGTCACATTCCACGAGAAAGTGTCCCCGCGATAGTTGCCATGCGATCCGCAATCGACGATGAAGTCGAGCGTATCGCCTTGCTTCAAAGTGATGCCAGCGATACGTGTGTCGGCGGATTTATTCTGAATTTGCCAGGTCGCCAGCGCCCCTTCACGGGATGAAACGATGCGGCCGCGCACCCCGTCACCCTGGGTCTTCTCGTGGGCGAGTTTTCCGTCGATGGCTACGGCACAGTCGCGCGGGGCTGTAAACCGGCGAATCGTCGCGTGCTTGAGATCGTTGCCGGGGTGGCCGCCGCCCGCCTTGAGCGCAGCGTAGCCGAGTGTTGCATCGGGGAGCTTTTCGCTGCCGTCCCAGCGTGCTGCGTTGAAATGAGGAAACTTGGTAAATGAGGTCACGCGCCCCGAGGCTTCGTCGAATTCACCCCAGCCATACGACCACTGCGTCGCTCGCGCGACTTCGACTTTGGCCGGCTGCGCTTGCTCCGTCTGGACAAACCGGGCTGCCAGGTCCGCTTCCTGCGGCGTTGGTGCGCGTCCGAGGGCGAATCGATAGAGCGCGCCGATTCGCGCGGCTGCGTCCGGTTGGTCCGCCACATCCTTCCGCGCCGCGAGCTTCTTCGCCTGCTCGATCGCGAACGGGCTGTTCATCATGAATAGCGCCTGCTGCGGCACGCTGGTGGTGAAGCGCTGGGCGCTCGTGGCGTCCGGGCTGGCGAAATCGAAGGTGCGGAACAGCCCGGGGAGGTTCTGGCGATCGATAAAGGCGTAGATTGACCGCCGCGGCACGAACGGCTGGGCGAGAATGTCGACCGAACGGCCGCCCATCGCCAGGTCGATCGCGCCCGATGCCGCCAGGAGCGAATCGCGCATGGATTCAAAATCCAGCCGCTGCGGATTCTGCCTCCACACTAGTTTGTTTTCGGGGTCGATGTCGCGCGCGTCCGGCCGATCGATGCTCGCCTGCTGATACGCAGCCGAGAGAACGATCCGCCGGTGCAGCTTCTTCAGCGACCAGCCGTCTTCGTTCATGAAGCGCAAAGCGAGCCAGTCGAGCAGCTCCGGATGCGTCGGCAGGCTGCCGCGCGTGCCAAAATCGCTGGGTGTGCGCACGAGGCCTACGCCGAAGTGATATTGCCAGACGCGATTGACGATGACCCGCGCGGTGAGCGGATTCGATTGACTCGCGATCGCCCGCGCCAGTTCCAACCGCCCGCTGCCGCTGGTGAAGGGCTTGCGCTCGTCGCTGACGAGAATCGCCGGCATCTGTCGCGGCACTTCCGCGCCGAGATTGGTCGGATTGCCGCGCTTGAAGATGTGCGGCGTCACCGGTTGCGGCGCATCTTCCACCGCCATGGCGCGCAGCGGGCTGCCCGGGTGCGTCGCAATGTGCGTGTCGATCGCAGCCTTCAAACCGCGCTTTTTCATGCGGTCCACGTTGCCGAACAAATGCTCGGCATCGGCCAGTTGCGTGTTCGCCGGCGCATCGGGACCATTCAGCACCAGCCGCACCGCTTCGATCGCGGGATCCGGCTGTGGCGTCTTGCCGTCAAAAGCGACAATCGCCGCGGCGTAGCGATTGGCGACCTCGGTCATCGATTTGGGCGCCGGCGCCGCCAGCACGAAGCGGGCGATGATCGGATTGATGGACGGCGTGCGGGCCAGTTCCTCCGCCGTCGCAGCCAGATTTTTCTCCGCGCCTGACAATCGCCGCCATGCCTGGAATACGCCGTCGTTGCTGGGGGCCTGTGCTTTCAGATATGCCTCCCAGCGCCGTGTCATCCACGGGCTGAGTTTTTTTGTGTCGTCGGGCACTTCAAAATCTTCGCTGATGACATGCGCCGGCTCGACATTTTTCTGTGCCGCCAGCAGATAACCGGCGATCAGCTCTTTCGTGTGCAAACCCGCGACGACCTCGGCGTAACGCTTGTTCGTGAACGTTTCCAACTCCGCCTTGCGCTTGGCGAGCTCCGCTTCGAATTCCGCGGCTTTTGCAGGTTCCGCCGCTCCCAGCAAGGGGAGCTCCGCCGGCTCATTGGTGCTCGCGAAGACGCCGTACAGCGAATAGTAATCGGCGCTGGGAATGGGGTCGTACTTGTGATCGTGGCACCGCGCGCAGCTCACCGTCAGCGCCATCGTGCCCCGGCAGACGACGTCAATCCGATCGTCGATGATGTCGGCTGGGTTATTGAGAAACCGCCGGCCCAGCGTGAGAAACCCCAGCGCCGCCAGCGGCTTATTGTCGCCCTTGCGATCGAGTCGGTCGGCAGCGATTTGCTGGACGAGAAACTGGTCGTAGGGGAGATCCTCGTTCAACGCGCGCACCACCCAATCGCGATAGGTGAACGAGAAGGCGTAACGCCGCTCCTCGTCAAAAACATATCCCTTGGTGTCCGCGTAGCGCGCCACGTCCAGCCAATGCCGCCCCCAGCGCTCCCCGTAATGCGGCGACGCGAGCAGCCGATCGACGACTTTTTCGAACGCGTCGGGCGATGCGTCGGCTGTGAAATCCTTGATCTCTCTGACTGTTGGCGGGAGGCCGAGCAGATCGTACGTCACGCGGCGAAGGAGCGTGCGTTTGTCGGCGGCGGGGGAGAAGCTCAGATGCTGTTGCGCCAGCTTCGCGAGGAGAAAGCGATCGATTTCATTGCGTGGCTTTGAGGATAGTGGCTTGGGCGTCCCGCCCGAGCTTTGATCAGACGCTGCGCTCGAATGCTCGGGCGAGACGCCCAAACCACCTTTGCTCAAGTTATCTTTGCCCACGCCACCGTTGCCTGGGTCTACATCTGGGACTGCCTGCTCGCGCGGGAGAACAAAGCTCCAGAACTTCCGTCCTTCCGCAAGCGTCATCGCCGTCGGATGACTCGACGCGACCGCTGTCGCTTGTGTCTTCGCCGCTGGCATCGGCGCGCCCATCTTCACCCAGGCCTCCAGATCGGCGATCTGGTTGTCCGCCAGCTTCTTCTTCGGTGGCATGCGCAGGGATTCATCGTCCCAGCGCACCGCCTGAATCAGATGGCTCTCCTCCACCTTGCCGGGCGCCACCCCCGGCATCTCCGACTCGCCTCCCTTCAGCAGGCCTTCGCGCGTGTCGAGGCGGAAGTTCGCCTTCAGTTTCTTTGCCTCGGCGCTATGGCAGGAGTAGCAGTTCTCCGCCAGCACCGGGCGGATTTTGCTCTCGAAGAATTCGATCCCGGCGGTGTCCGCGGCGCGCACGCCCTCTGCCGCCAGGAGCGGTAGGAGAACCATGCCAAATTTGCGTAGAAACGTGCGCATGATGTCGGGCGAGGACCATCTGTCCGCCTTGCAGCATCCTACCCGCTGAGCATCGCATTCGTTGCGATATTTGGTGGGTTTTGGCCCCTTTTTCAGGTGCGGACACACTCCAGGCCGATCAATTTCGCTGCCTTCTCGACGCTTTGGGCAACGTGGCCCACACCCAGGGCTACGTGGTGCGTCGGCGCAAGTTCGCACCAGTGGTTCATCCACGCCGCCACGTCAAACGGGTCATCCGCCCGCTCGGCGAACCGCAGCCGCGTATTGGTGTTCCCAATCCGCAGGATTTCGCCAGGCAAACTCCACCCCTCAGCCACCAGCCATTTGAGCCGGCCATCCCGCGTTTGCGTTTGCCCAAGGATGGTGATTGGCCCAAGCTTCACCTGCGCCTCGACACTCACGCCGTAGCCGCGTTTGCCATGATAAAGCCCCAGCCCTCGCAGGATCGGCCTGCCTTGCGCGATCTTGAGATGGAATGGGCCGTCGTGGCCCATCAGGATAAAGTTTTCCGCGAAATCCATCGCGTAGAGTTCGGTGTAACTCCCGCCGGCGCCGAGCGTATCCATCACCTTCATGGCGCAGCAGTTTTTCAGGTCCCCCTCGCCGCTGCAGGGGATCGATCGCGCGGTTAGAAGAGAGCATCCCAGGATCAGGCCAGCCCCCAGCCGCTCGTAATCATTTCCCTGCCACCCACGGTGGTAATAGGTCAGCCCGTGCAGATCAAAATCTTTCGCCAGCGCATCCAGCCCAACCGAAACCCGCGCCGCCCATTCAAGCTCCTCCGGCTTGGGCTTTTTCGCCAGCGGATCGGAGGGACTGTCCTCGCTGATGTCGAAGATCTTCTTCGTTTCGTCGAGCTTGGCGCGTAACTGCGCGTCGGTGACCGATTTCACCCGCGCTTCCAGATCGTCCATCTCCAGGACTTCGACGTGAATGCCCAGTTGCCCGCTATGCTGCGTGTAGTCGCTGTACATGTCGAGCATGCCGGGATAGCTGTGGCCGAGGAACCCGATGCGGCTGCGCGAAAGCGTGCGCTGCACCTTGACCGCGTCCAGCCAGTGCTCGATCTCGCGCCATGCCTCTTTCGCCGCCGGGTGATCGTGGGTTACCTCATTGGCGATGGCACCGGCGGTTTGCTTCTCCAGCCCGAGCAGGCCGGTGACGGTGTGGAAATTAATCCCGCAGCGTTCGAACGCGCAGGCAATCTCCGGCACGCAGCAGGCCTGGCAATTGGCCAGCCATTCGCCGGTACCGGTTTTCAGGTAGGCGAGCTGCGCGGTCGGCTGAAGGTTCAGAATCAGTACCGGCCGCTTCACTCGCTGAACAGCGGGCAGGACCTGGCTGCTGGTGGAATAGGTCGTCACATAGCAGACGACCAGATCGACGTTCTCAGCGATGAACCGATCGCCCGCCGCCAGCGCCGCCGGAGCATCGTCGATCATGCCGACATCGACCACCTCCGCGCCCATGGCCCGCATCCGCGTGCCGACAAAAGCGCCATACGACGCCAGCCGCTCGCGCAGCCCGTTGAATTGCGGCCAATACGCCGCCAGTCCGATGCTGAACAGCCCGATTTTGCAGGAAGCACTCATGATCCACTGAGCTTACCGCGCACAGCGCCGGCGACTAAATAGTCGGTTGCAATTTCCGAACCCCGCGACAGCGATCTGTCATGCTGAGGTACTCCGAAGCATCTGTGCTCCTTGTCATTCGATGCCAGATGCTTCGGAGTACCTCAGCATGACAAAGTTCGATAATCGATTGGTTGCGTTTGGCGGCAACGTCGGCGGGGCGAAGTTCACCAAGTCCACATGAACCCGCCCCAGAACTGGATGCTGTCATAGGTCGGATTCTGATCGTGGCCATGAATCTGGCCGTTGGACAGATGGAAGTAACGAACGCCGGCGGTGAGGAATTCATGGTCGCGAAGCTGATAAGTCGCTCCGAACCCGAGTTTGCCGGTGAAGTTGAAATGGGTTCCTTCGTACGGATAGGTGGGAAAGGGATCGTCCCCGAAGGTCACCCCGCCGCCGCCGTCAAAAAAGATGCTCCATTTGTCGAAACGCACCATGTGCCAGCGCCCCAGCACCCCGATGCCGCCGATGATCACATCGGTATCGTTCGGCTGCTCAGCGTAGTAGCCTTGCAACTCGAGGTTGAGGGCGTGATTGTTCCAGAAGTACTTGCCGACCGAAGCGGTGACGTTGTAGAGATGCGCCTGGCTGAAGCGGATGTGCGTAGCGTATGAGGCGGTGAGCGAGAGGGTATTGGTCCCCTTGGCGAATGGGTTGTCGTCCCGATCTTCGCCGCGGGCGAGAACGGGTGATATCAACATGATGACGAGCGCGATGCGAAACCGTATCGATGGGAACACTTATGATCTCCTTGCGTCAACTACTATCTCAAACAGCGCTTTTGCCACCGATGGGGCACCGATGAACACCGATCGAGCGAACTGCCATTTGCGCCTTTTCATCGGTGTTCATCGGTGCCCCATCGGTGGCGAAATGGTTTGGTTTTTTTGAGGTCGTCACGGTGTCCGGCGGATTTTAACCACGCCGGCGCGAATTCGAGGACTGAGAATATGTGCGGGCTGGTCGGAGCCATCGCCTGGGACGAGAAGCATCGCGTGTCGCGCGAGCAGCTTGCGCGCATGAGCGCACGGATCGCGCACCGCGGCCCCGATGGCGAAGGGATATGGACCAACGACGCCCCCGAAGCGCCCAAAGCCGCTTGCGGTTTCGCACACCGAAGACTCGCCATCCTCGACCCCGACCCTCGCGCCAACCAGCCCTTCACCGACCACCGCGGACGCCATCTCGTCTACAACGGCGAGATCTACAACTTCCGCGAGCTGCGCACCGAACTGACCAGGCTTCGCCCCGATTACCACTGGCGCACGACCTGCGACACCGAGGTCTTGCTGGTCGCCTACGACGTTTTGGGCGAGCGCTGCGTCGAGCATTTCGACGGCATGTTCGCTTTCGCCATCTGGGATGAGCCCGCGCAGTCGCTTCTGCTGGCGCGCGATCGCATGGGTCAAAAGCCGCTTTACCTGGCAGTCGCGCCAGGCGTATCGTCGAAGATCGGCGTCATCGCCTTCGCCAGCGAATTGTCCGCGCTTCGCGCGTTGCCGTGGGTCGACACCACAACCGACGATGCGGCGCTGAGTCATTATCTCCGCTGGGGTTACATTCCCGCGCCGCTGACGATCTACCGCGGCTGCGAGAAGCTGCCGCCCGGCCGCTGGATGCGCGTGACCGCGCAGAAGGTCGAAATCAAGCAATACTTCGACCCCAATGATTCCGAGAAATCGCCGACCGGCGACGTTCGCACGCTGGTCAGCGACGCCGTGCGGCGCCAGCTCGTCTCCGATGTCCCGCTGGGTTGTTTTCTCTCCGGCGGAATCGACAGCTCGATCATCGCCGCCGCGATGAAGGCAGCGGTGGGGCCCGGTCAGCCGGTGCTGACGTTCGCTATCGGCTTTGACGACCCGCGTTACGATGAGACGCGTCACGCCGCCGAGGTCGCGCGATACCTGGGTACCAAACACCAGCAATTCATCGTCCGCCCCGATGCTGCCGCCGACCTGCCGCGGCTGGCGGAGGTTTTCGGCGAACCGTTCGCCGATTCATCGGCCCTGCCCACGCATTATCTAGCGCGGGAGACGCGAAAACACGTCAAAGTCGCCCTCTCCGGCGACGGCGGCGACGAGCTTTTCGGCGGATACGACCGCTACCGCGCCACCTGGATGGCCAACGCATTTCAAGCGCTGCCCGAAGCGCTGCGCCGGGTCGCGACCAAGAAAATCATCGAGCTTGCGCCCGGCGGGAAAGACCCCAAGTCCGCCATGGCCCGCGTCAAGCGCATGCTGGCGACGATGAATCTCCCCTCGCCTCAGCGGTACGACAGCTACATGCGCTATTTCAGCGACGAGCAACTCTCGTTGCTCTACCCGTGCGGTGAGGCCGGCGCGCCGGCGCAATGGCTGGTCCAGCGCTACACCGCGCTGTCGGCTGGTCGGGATCTGGTTCAAACCGCGATGGCGCTCGATCGCGAGACGTACCTCCCCGAGGATCTGCTCACCAAAGTCGATCGCGCGTCGATGCTGCACGCGCTGGAAGTCCGCAGCCCCTTTATGGACCCGGCGCTGGTGCGTTTCGCCTCTGGCCTGACGACCGAGCAGCTCTTCGGCGTCGGCTCGACCGCCAAGGCGTTCATGCAGAACCCGATGAACACGCCCGCGAAGTACATGCTCCGCCAGGCGTTCGCCCGCGACCTGCCGGCGTCGGTCTTCAAGCGACCCAAGATGGGCTTCGCTGTGCCGATCGGCGAGTGGTTCCGCGGCGGCCTGCGCGAGATGCTGACCAATTCGCTGACGTCCGCGACCTCGTTCGCGTCAACGCATTTCGACGCCCGGGGGGTCCGCGAGTTGATCGACGATCATCAGCAAGGCCGCGCGGATCATTCCCAGCGTCTTTACGCGCTGTTGATGCTCGAACTGTGGAGGCAATGCTCCGGATAATTCGCGAAATTCGGCGGCTGCGAAATCCGTGAAAACCCGCCTCGCGACTGGCGGACCTGCGGGACCGGGGGTATCGAACGGTTGCTCATGATGTCGACGACCACGGAAACATCATCATCCTGGCGGCTTGTTGGGCCGGGCCGCTTCTTTGGGATTGGAATCTTTCTCTTTGTTTTGAAGTTTACGCTTGATCGAACGATTGCGCGGATGGTTTTCGACCGCGGATGGGGGTTCACCAATTATCTCATCCCCAATGAGAGCTTCACGCTGCTGGCGCTGCCGCGGGATGAGCGGGCGTTTTACTGGGTGATGCTGGCGGTCGCGCTGCCGTTCGTTGCGGTGGGGATCGTGGTGACGCTCTGCCGGCTGCGCGATGCGGTGCTTCCCCGCTGGCTGGTGGTCCTCTTCTTTGTACCGATGGTCAACCTGCTTTTCTTCGCTGCGCTCAGCGTCATCCCGTCGGCTCGGCCAAAGCGACCCGATGAACCCAGCGTAGAGCCGGCACCGCTACCGTTGCGTCACGTCGATGATGCTATCCCATTGCAGTACGGCACCGATGCGCCGCCCGAAACTTGGCTCGGACGAATCTTCCCCGAGTCGAACAACGGAGCGTGGACGGTGGCGGTCTTTCTGCCGGCGCCGTTCGCGGTGGGGGCGACGCTCCTCGCTGCGAACCTCATGCACGACTATGGTTTTGGGCTTTTCGTCGGGATGCCATTTGCGATCGGGATGTGCTCAGCATTGCTTTATGGCTATCGAAAGGAACGGTCGCAGGCACAGTGCTGTGGCGTCGCGCTGGCCGCCACGGTGGCTGCGGGGGTCTTGCTGATCCTCTTTGCAATCGAGGGACTTGGCTGCTTGCTCATGCTGCTTCCCCTCGCGCTGCCGCTGGCAGCGCTCGGCGGCTTTGCGGGGTACGCGATCCAGCGGCGCCCGACAGCCCGCCACGAGACGATCGACCGCACGGTCCTGAGCGTGACGCTTTCCCTCCCGCTGTTGCTGGCAGCGGAGGGGCTTTCTCCGCCAGCGGCGAAAGTGCTGCCCGTGACGACCTCGATCGAGATCGCTGCATCACCGCAAGTCGTCTGGCAGAACGTGGTTACGTTCGGCCGCATCGACGCCCCGCTGGATTGGCCCTTCCGCGCGGGCGTGGCTTATCCAACCCACGCCCGAATTGTCGGCAGCGGCGTGGGCGCGATCCGCTATTGCGAGTTCTCCACCGGCCCGTTCGTCGAGCCGATCGAACAATGGGACCAGCCGCGGCTGCTGAAATTCGCGGTGACCTCCAACCCGCCGCCGATGCGCGAATGGAGCCCGTTCAACATCCATCCGCCGCACCTGACCAACTTCCTGCTCTCCCACGGCGGGCAGTTCCATCTGATCGAACTCCCCGGCGGACGGACGCGCATCGAAGGCACCACCTGGTACGAAAACCGGATGTGGCCGCAGGTCTATTGGCGGTGGTGGTCGGACTTCCTGATTCATCGCATCCACGCGCGCGTGCTGACGCACATTCAACAAGTCAGCGAGGAACAGATTGTCCGGAAAGGGGGGTTATTGACCGAACAGCGCATGACCTTTGCGGTTGGTCAGCCATTGCCACCAGCGAAGCAGCAAAGTCTGCCGTTCACCGACGTGCCCCGCAAATAACGCCAATACGCGCAATCGAAGCTCGCGTCCCCGAGCTTGGGCCAATCCCTCGAATTGCGCCGCTGAGATCACGCGAATCGGATAGGGCTTCTCTGAGGGCGTTGGCAAGACCTCTTTTCGATTGCGGGCGCCCGGCAGGCGCGCGATCCAGAAATCTCCAGCCTGCTCGATACGAACGCGGGTGAAGAGCCACTCATCCGGCAACCGCGCGCGGATGAGAAGCGACCGCCATTGCAGCCACCGCAACCGCCAGCCTTGTGGAATGCGGACCCATTGCACGCCGCGCAGGATCGTGACGCGCCGTCCGACGCGAACGTTGCGCGCCAGCAGCACGCCGAGGTACTTCTCCGTGCTGATCAGCGCGATACCCGGATTGTCGACCCGCACGGCGGTCCAGACTTCCTCGCGGAATCGCAGGCGTCGGGCTCGTGTTTGAGTCGTCGGCGTGTTCATGAAGAGCGAAGGTTCGGGCATTTTGCCGCGCCATATCCGATGTCAGCAACGAAAATCCGAAAAACGCGACTTCTTGGCCCCTCGGCGGCATGTCGCCCATCATCGTGTTAAACTCCCGCCGCCATGATTTCCGTCGTCGTTCCCATCTTCAACGAACAAGAGCTCCTGCCGGAACTTCGCCGGCGGCTGGTCGATGCGCTGGGGGCGGCGGGCGAAACATGGGAGATCATCTTCGTCAACGACGGCAGCCGCGATCGCTGCGGGGAGATTCTTCGGCAGTTCAATGCCGAGGATCCGCGGCTCAAGATCGTCGAGCTATCGCGCAACTTCGGTCATCAGCCGGCTGTCACCGCGGGCGTGCATTTCGCTCGAGGGGATTGCGTCATCCTGATCGACGGCGATCTTCAGGACCCGCCCGAGGTCATCCCCGACATGATCAAGAAATGGCGCGAAGGATTCAGCGTCGTGCTCGGCGAGCGGAGCGGGCGGAGCGAGCATGGCATTCGTGGTTGGGGCTTTCGGTTTTTCTACCCCATCCTGCGCGGGCTCAGCGATCTGCCCAGCGCACCCGACGCCGGCATTTTCGGGCTGATGGATCGCCGCGTTGTCGACGAATTCAACCGCCTGCCCGAGCGCAGCCGGTTCATCCCGGGGCTGCGGCTTTGGCTGGGGTTCAAGCAGGGGAGCGTCATTTACGACCGCAGCGACCGGGCTGCCGGCAAGCCCAAGCAGTCGCTCCGCCGGCTGATCCATTATGCAATGGATGCGATTTTCAGCTTCAGCTACCGCCCGCTGCGCTGGGTGACGTGGATGGGGATCTTTGTCTCTACCGTAACCTTCGGGCTGGCCATCTTTTACATTATTGAGCTGCTGACGCGCCACGGGCTCCCCGTTGGCCAGGGGTGGTGGACGACGATTTTCCTGCTGCTGTTCCTCGGCGGGGTGCAGATGATTTCCATCGGCATCCTTGGCGAATACATCGGCCGCATTTACGAAGAGATCAAACAGCGTCCGCTGTATGTCGTCAGCAATCGGATCGGAATTGACGACAAACCCTAGTGCGAAACCCACGCTACAGTTCGATGCACAGCACCGCGGATTCTGTACGCGAGGTGCGTGCGAGGAAGATCGCCAAGTTCGCCGAAGGTCACGAGGAGCAAAAGCATGGTGGGTTAAAGCAATGACGCTTACAAACGATGTTCAAAACCCATTGGTTTGATCCGCATGCGTTTGCCCCGTCGCGGCTTGAGCCACATTCCTTTGTCAGCGACGATCTTTCCAATAGGGATCGCGTGGGGAAGCGGAAGCTCGTGTGGCGACGTGATCAGCAGCTCGTAGTCTTCGCCGTCGTTCAGGGCGCGCTGGGTCGGCAACCAAGCGTCAGTGCCGACGTCGAGCATGGCGTCAGAATGGTGCGGGATCTGCCACACGTTGATGACAGCTCCGACGCCGCTTTGATCGCAGATGTGCCCAAGGTCGCGCGATAGCCCGTCAGAGAGATCGATCATCGCGCTGACTCCGATCTTCGCGAACTCCCGCGCAAGCGTAATGCGCGGCGTAAACGTCATGTGCCGGCCGCGAATGCTCCCGCCCAGCGGGCCGGTGACATAGATGTGGTCACCCGGCTTGGCACCGCTACGCGTAACTGGGGTGATGCCGGCGGATCGCCCCAGGATGGTGAGCGTCAGCACCAGCTTTCCATCCCAGGAAGCGGTATCGCCGCCCACGATCGGGCAATCGAACAGCGCGCCGGCTTCGCTCATGCCGCGGTAAATCTCTTTCACAGCCTCAAGCGAAGTCCCGCGCGGCAGCGCGGCCGTCGCCACCGCTGCCGCCGGCAGGCAGGCCATCGCGGCGCAATCGGAGAGATTCCGATTCATCACTTTGCGCCCGATGTCATGAGGTGAGTGAACGGTCGAGTCAAAATGCACGCCATCGAGCACCTGATCGGCCCCGACGATCAGCAGGTCGTTCGCTTCCCACTTGAGCACCGCCAGGTCATCCCCCGGCGGCAACAGCACGCGCGCAGAAGCGCTGTTCTGGTTCATCACCCATCGAATGAAATCAAACTCACCCGCCATCAGCGTGAATTGTACCGCACACAGGCGGATCACCGGCCCCATGCAGCGCGGCACGGCATCGAGATCCCGCTGCGAGCGAATGAAACGCTGTGACGGCGGTGCGGCAATGACAAAACTGAATTTGACAGCGATGCAATTTCTTGCTTGACAGAAGCGCAACGACAAACGTAGCTTCTGCCAAACAAGCGGACGAACTCCAGGCATTTCTTTTCGCCGGGTCGCTGCGGAGCGCATCAGTTTCGCGGTATTGCCGTAGCCGATCTCCTTTCGTATCGCGCTCGTCCGCGCACAGCGGTGTGTGGAGACGTTCTCATCTCGAGGAAGGAGAAAAGATATGGATCGGCTCGCATTGCGTTCAGCCGCGATCGCGGCGTGCGGCTTGATGTTGGTGGGCAGCTCGGTGGCGTCGGGAGGCAGCGTCCAGCTTGGGGGCACGATCCGCGACTTCCACGGTTCGTTCACCAGCACTCCGCCGTTCACGCCGGAAACCAACGGGCATCCGCAGTTCGAAATCCACACCATCGACGCCGCCAACCCGCTGGGGCCTCAACGCATCCCCGACGGCTACGGCGGGATCCTCGGCGTGTTGCAGCAGAATCAGGCGCCAGAGCCGGACATCGTGTCGTCGCAGATCGGCGCGAATCGCAAACCCGTATGGGTCGGCGGCAGCAATCCGGCGCTGTTTCCCACCACCAAGCTCCGCGTGAACGCCGCAGGCACCAATCTCGAACTCAACCCCAACGACAATGAAAACGCGGCCAACTTCAACCAATGGTTCAACGACACGCCGAACATCAATCAGAGCAAGGCGTTCTCACTGACGCTGGATGACCCGGACAACGACGGTGTCTTCACCTACGACAATCAGAGCTTCTTCCCGATCGACGGGCAGCTCTTCGGCAACGAGGGGCGGGCCCACAATCAGCACTTCACGTTTGAGGCCCACACGACCTTTACCTACCAGGCGGGGCAGAAGTTTACCTTTACCGGTGACGACGATGTGTGGGTGTTCATCAATGATAAGCGCGTGATCGATCTGGGCGGGCTGCACCAGGCGCTGAGCGCGACAGCCGATCTGGACACGCTGGCGCTGACGCCGAATCAGAATTATGCCCTCGATTTCTTCTTTGCCGAGCGCAACACGTTCGAGTCGCACTTCCGGATTGAGACGAGCATTGCGCTAGGCGGAGAAGTGGAACCCCCGCCACCTCCGCCTCCGAGCGGAATTCCCCTCCCGCCGGCGGTGATCCCGGGAATCGCGATGCTGGGCGGCTTGAGCGGTTATGTGCGCCTGCGACGGTGGCGCAAGGCATGCCGCTGAGAGCGTTTTTGACCGAGCCATCGGATCTACAGTTTCGTAACGGCGAGGCTGCTGCGCTGAACCCGCGCCGATACGATTTCCCGGCGGGCCAGCCAGCATCCGCATGCGCTGGGGCTCAGTATCCGACCGAGGGAAAGTAGGTCGAGGTCGGCTGTTGGAAGAACCCCATCGTCATCAGCGTCATCGGCTTGACCACCTGCATCTTCTCCGCCAGCAGCCAGCGGAAAAGGGACGCTTGGCGCGTCGGCACGAGCATCATCATTGGGTCATTCGATGACGCCGACAGCCCCACCAGCAGATCGCGCATATCGTTTTCGCTCTCCGCCACGCCGTGATTCAAAAACCACATCCACGGCGACGAGGCGTACGCGACGATCCGCCCTTCACGCTCCAAAACATGCGGCCGGAGCATGGCGATGGCATCCCGCAGCTCGCCGGTGCGCTCGATCCCATGAATTTTCTTGCAAAGCGCCGCGCATCCCGCCAAATCGCTCTCCGCCATCGGCCGCAGCGCTGCGGAAATTTTCGCGGATTTGCACGTCCCGCGCATCAGCGCCAGCGGCTCGCGCGTCTCAAAACCGAGCGAGGCATAAAGCGACATCGACCGCGTATTGAACGCATCCTGCACCAGCCGCACGCCCGGATGCTGCTTGCTCCGGTCGAGCACCGCCTGCATCAGCTTTCGGCCGATTCCTTTACCCTGATAGGCAGGATCCATGCAGATCGGGCCGACGGCTGCGATCGCATTGCGCCGATCGAGATAGTTGCACCCAACGACGCGTTCGCCGTCGACCGCGAGCATGCCGAAGAAATTCGCCTTGCCGGTAAACGCGCTCGCCAGGCCCATCGCGTGCTCGATGGTTGGAAAATCCAGCGGAAAGTTGTGAGCGGTCGCGATGCTGCCAAATCCGTCAAACAGCACGCGGGCGATCGCTGGGATATCGTTGGGGTTCGGCGGGCGGTAGGTGATGCTCATGCCAAATGGTGGCGCGCGGAAAGATCGAAATCCAGTTCTTAGCCCCCTCGCAGCGTATTCTCGTGGGCATCCTTGATCGGAATAGTCCTTTTCTGATTCTGTCCGGGCATCTATTGCAATCTCGGTGCAACTTTTTGCGCGCGCCGGCCGTCCAAATCGCGTTCCCTCTTGCAGGAGCAACGGTGTGATCGAATCGGACCAGGTCCTGGTGGCCAGGAGCCAGCGGGGCGATCGGGCGGCGTTCGAGGAGCTGGTCCGCAGGACCGCGCGCCTGGTCTTCTCCCGCGCTTACCTGGAAACCGGCGACACGCATCGGGCCGAGGACCTGACGCAGGAGACGTACCTGATCGCCTGGCGTTCGATCCGGCAGGTCAGCGACTCCACGGGCCTGCGGACGTGGCTTTTGCAGATCGCCCACACAGCTGCCATCGACGCCGCAAGAAAAACCGGCCGCAAGAAGCGGTCGATGCCGCTCGCCGGCGACGCGAACCAGATGCGATATGTCGCCGACCCCGCTGACACGCCCGGCGAATCGGCGGAGCGTTCGGAAGAACGCGAGCGCGCCCTCGCGGCATTGCGACAACTGCCGGATGACTACCGCCAGGTGCTGATGCTCCGCTACCTCGGCGGCGCGGATTACGAAACGATTGCCCAGCAATTGGCGCTAAGCAACGGCAGTTTGCGCGGCCTGCTCCATCGAGGATTGGCGCTGCTGAGAAATCGATTGAAGGGAACCACAGAGAGCACAGAGACCACAGAGAACACCGAGAAAAGCACTTTCTGATTCTTTTTCTCTGTCTTCTCTGTGGTCTCTGTGATCTCTGTGGTTCAAAAGAAACCGAACCGAGATGACGTATGAGCGACCAAGAGCAAAACGATCACGCCTGGTTCCGCGAGCGGATCGCCGTCGCCCTGGCGAGCGGCCTCGATGCCGCTGAGCAGGTGCGCTTCGACGATCACGCCAGCCAGTGCCCAGCCTGCGCCGCTGAGCTGTCGGCAAGCCGGGAAATGGAGAAACAGATGAGCGGCCTGTTCGCATTACCCACCCCGGGTCTGGAAGATCGCATCATCGATTCGCTCCGCGTCGTCCGCCGCGGTTGGAACCCGAATTTCCAGCTCCACCCAGCGGTCAGGCGCGCCGCCACCGCTGTGGCTGCGGTCATCGTGCTGGCGGGATTCGGATACGTCGCTGATCAACAGATTGAACGAGCGGAGGCTCCGCGAACCCAGGTCGCGTCCAATTTGCGGTCAATTGATCAGTCCATACTTCTGTATTCCAATGACACCAAGAGCCCTTATCCGCGCCGTGTTGCAGGTAGCATGAATATGGCGGGGGGGAGTGAAACAAACTCCGGCGGGAAAGACCTGCAATTCCGCGGTACCAATGGCTATTCGGCGGCACCCTCTACCAATGGGCCGTACGACGCCAATGACAGCATTCTGCTCCCGAGCGACACAAAATCAGCTACCGCATTTGGGAGAAAGCCCACGATCATCGAGGGCGACGCGATCAGCAAATCGGTCCAGAACGGCGACGCCGGCGCCGCTCCTCAGTACAACAAGCAGACTCCATGGGTTGCCCGTTTTAATAACTGGGGCAATGTCAATAACAAAGCCAGCGACGGTTACAACCCATCCGCCGGAAAGACGTTACCCAGCGATCAAACTGCTTCCGCCGAAAGTCTCGCAATGCAGTCCGCTGCTCCGGCGGCTGTCCCTCCGTCAGGATCGAAGTCAAGTGCCGACGATGCCTCGCTGAGGGGCCGCAAATCCGGCACATACGTCTTTGGCGACTTGGAAAACCAAGCCCTGCCGCGGGATGGCCAGGCGGCCACCCCGACGCAGAACCAGAAGGGTGGTGGCGGCGACTTTGGCTCCCAGATCCTCCACTACCGCATTCGTGGCGCTGAGAACGCACCATCAGGGATTTCAGGCATCGTCGACTCGAAGAATGGCCGCGATGCGACGGTAGATGTCGATGGCGACGTCGGCCGACTCCACCGCTACGGCGTGCCCGGCGGCAAATCGGACTACTTCAAACCAGGTCAGCTCGCGGGCGATTCCAGGAAAGACGAGCCGACACTACGCACGGGGTTTCAGGAATCGAATGCGGATCAGAGCGTTCAGCCCGCCGCGCCGACGAAGGGTCTGGGAGCAGTACGCGGAGCCGGAAGCGGGTTACAGGCGATCGTCCCCGCCCAGACAGCCCCAGAAGGGGTCGCACTCGCCGACAATCTGCTCGGCGGCGCCCCAGCGCCCGCGCCCGCTCCGGCATTGCAAGCGCCAGAACCCCCGCGCGAGGCCGCTGCCCCCAATCGCAAAATCATCCGCAACGGCCAGATGGAATTCGAAGTCGACCGCTTCGACGCGGCCTTCGCGCAGGTTTCCAAGTTGACCACCGAATCCAACGGCTACATCGGCACCACCGATTCCGAGAAGCTCCCCAACGGCAAAGTCAAAGGGACGATGACCGTCCGCGTCCCGCCTGAGCGGCTGGACACGCTCGTGCTTCAGTTGCGCGGCATTGGCGATCTCAAATCGCAAAAGCTCGACGCTAACGACATCACCAAGCAATACACCGATCTCGAAAGCGGCTTGCGGGCCGCCAAGGCGATGGAAGAGCGGCTGCTGGCGATCATCAAGGAGGGGAAGGGGCAGATCAAAGACCTGCTGGCAGCGGAGAAGGAGCTGGGCGTTTGGCGCGAGAAGATCGAGCACATCGTCGGCGAGATGCGCTATTTCGACAATCAGGTCGCCATGTCGACGCTACAGATCACGCTGTTCGAGCGCGATATCCGCACGCCAGCCACCGCGCAGGAGACGGAGAACATCGACGCCGGCGTGGAAGCGAGCGACGTTGAAACAGCCCGCGCCGATGCGCTCAAGGCCATCGAGGAGGCCAAGGGCCGCGTGATTCAGTCCGATCTCAAGCGCTACGACGCCGGCCAGTTCGGCGCGACGATCGTGGCGGAAGTCCCGCCGGACGCCGCCGGCCCGCTGCTCGATCGGCTCAAGCAGATCGGCAAGATGGCCCGGCTCGACATTCAGCGGAAGCAGACGAGCGATCCCAATGCGAATTCCACCGCCCCAGTGCGGGTTGAGAAGAAGCAAACGCGGCTGAATCTGTCCCTCTACAACCTCGCCAACGTCGCCCCGCGCATCAGCAGCACGCTGAACCTCGCTGCGGAGGATGTTGAAAAAGCCTATCGCGCCATTCTCGATCGCGTGACCAAGGGCGGGGGGCGGATCGTCTCGTCCAACCTGGCCCGCAACAAGCCGGACCAGACGACCGGCGTGATCAATTTCGAGGTCCCGAGCAGCGATGCGGACGCGGTCGTGGCTGAGCTGCGCGGGATGGGCGAGTTGATGAAGATGACGGTGACGGATAACCCCGATGTGAACAACGTCACCTCCGCCAAGCGCGGCTATGTCCTCCAGATCGCGGCGGTCGCTGCCATCGCCCCGCGCGAGTCGCGATACGTCCAGCTCGCCGCCGCTGGCGTAGCCGCTGCGCGCGAGAAGATTCTTTCAGCCGCGAGTGCTGGGGGCGCTCGCGTGCTGAGCTCCAGGCTCGATGAGAACGATCGGAACAATCCCAGCGCCGTGATCGAGCTCGACGTCCCCCGCGCAGCGCTGGCAGCGGTCGAAAAGACAGTCGCTGACGCCGGCGACACCGTCAGCCGCTCGGCTCAGCGGTCTCCGGATTCGGAAAACACGCTCGACACCAAGGTACGGCTGCAGATTTCGCTCATGTCGGCTGACAAACTCCCGCCCCGCGAGGTGACCAGCCTGACGATCGAGATGAACGACGTCGACGGCGCGATGAAAGAGCTTCAGGACGCGGTTCAGCAGGCGGGGGGAAGAATCGTCGAGTCCAACCTGTCCAAAGAGCGGGATGGTGGCACGCGCGGCACGCTGACCTTCGAAGCGCCTCTCGACAAAGCCCCCGCGCTGGTTGATCAGGCCAGGAAAGAAGGCACGGTCCGCGTCCAGCAGGCGAGCAAGAACCTTCAAGTTCCCGCCGGCACTCACGCCAAGTCACAAGTCGCCCTGAGCCTGGTAACGCCCGACACGCTGGTCGAACCCGGCACCGGCCCGCTGGCAAGCATCCGCGACGCGCTGGCGACCAGCGCCAAGGCGCTGCTCTTGAGCCTCCGGTTGATTGTCGTCGGCCTCTGCACCGTGGTTCCGTTCGTATTGATCGTCTGGGGCGGCTGGAAGCTCATCAAGCGTCGCAAGTCGACTTCTGCATGATGGTAAAACACGGAGGCACGGAGAACGCGGAGAAAAGGAGCTCGATCCTTCTTCTCCGTGTTCTCCGTGCCTCCGTGTTGCACCTCTCTTCCCGTTCGACACCGGCGCTCCGCGTGCTATAAACTCCGCCGATGTCCGAGCCGCCGCCGCAACTGGATGATGCGCCCTTGAGCGCGACCGCGCCGCCCAAAGGCGCGCTGCGAATCATCTTCCTGATCGTCCTGGCTGATCTGCTCGGTTTCAGCATCATCATTCCGCTGCTGCCGTTCTGGGCGCGCAAATACAACGCCAGCGATTTCCAGATCGGGTTGCTCTTTTCCGTCTATTCGGTCTGCCAACTGATCGGCTCGCCCATTCTCGGCCTGATCAGCGACCGCTTCGGCCGCCGCCCCGTGCTGATCGCCTCGCAAATCGGCAGCGTGGCCGGTTTTATTTTGCTCGGCATCGCCACGCAGGGGGATTGGGCGGGGCCAACGCTCGGGCTCATCCTCGTTTACGTTTCGCGCGTGATCGATGGACTCTCCGGCGGCAATATCTCGACCGCGCAGGCCTATATCAGCGACGTCACCACCGGCGCTGAGCGCACCAAGGGAATGGGCGCGCTCGGCGCGGCGTTCGGCATCGGCTTCGCCGTCGGCCCGGCACTGGGCGGCATTCTCGGGCATTTCTCGTACAGCCTGCCCGCCTATGCCGCCGCGCTTTGCTCGGCGATCGCCGCGTTTCAAACCTGGAAGTACCTGCCCGAATCGCGCGTGCACAACCCGAGCGAAACGGAAGCCTGGCTGCACCCCAGCCGATTTCTGCCCATCATCCGCAACTCCCCGCTGTTGCAGATGCTGCTGATTTACTTCTTCAGCATGATGGCCTTCGTCATGATGGAGTCGACGTTCGCGATCTATCTCAATGATCTGCTCGGCTTCAAGGAGTTGAAGGTAGGCCTGCTCTTCGCGCTAGCGGGCGTGGTGATCGCGGTGGTGCAGGGCGGCGTCGTCGGGCGATTGAGCAAGAAAATCGGCGAATGGCCGCTGGTGATCACCGGACCCCTGCTGGTGACGATCGCGATGCTCCTTCTGGCGTCGTTGAACCTCTACGCGACGCTGGCGATCGTGATCGTCGCCATCCTGTTCAACGCCTCGGGCCGCAGCCTGCAAACGCCCACGCTGTCAGCCCTGATCTCCCACACCGGCGACCCGCGCCAGCAAGGCACGGTCTTCGGCCTCTTCCACATGCTCGGCAGCCTCGCCCGCGTCGTCGGCCCGATCATGGCGACCGGCGTCTACACGCGCCACCACGCAGCGCCGTATCTGATGGCTGGGGGGATCACCTTCGCGATTGCCGCCTGGACCATCTGGCTGCGCACGCAGATGTCGCCCGTGGCTGCCATGCAAACGGTCGCCGGCTGAATAGCGCTCCGTCTCTTGTAGGGTGGGCACTGCCCACCAGGCTTGAAGAGGTGGGCGGTGCCCGCCCTACCATCTATGAAAGCTCGGCGGAATTGCGAATAAAAAACGTGGAAGCCACAGAGGACACCGAGGACACGGAGAAAAAGATTAAATGCATTCCTCTGTGCCCTCTGTGTCCTTCGTGTTCTCTGTGATGAATTGATCTTCGAAATGATTACTTCGGATTCTCAGTCAGCGGCAGCGACGCCTGGACGTTGTTGTCCCCTTTGGGGCTGGGCAGCATCTTTTCGTCGTTGAGAATCTCCGCGACGTATTCCTTGATCCGGCTGTCGTTCAGCAACTGGCTCATCAGCACGCGGCGATAGCCGGTCGCGCGCATTTGCTCTTTGAGCGAATCCGTGCGCTCCGCTTTCAGCTTCTCGTTTTGCGCGTAGAGCGCTTCTTCCAGCGCCTCGTTCTCCAGGAGCAACGCGTACATGGCGTCGCCCTTCTTGTTGCTGGAGCTGAACAGCCCGCCCAGGCCGGCGGCTTTCTTGCGATATTCCTCGACCTTGATCTCCATCTGCTCGGCCCGGCTCTTGAGCTGCGCGTTTTCAGTTTTGACGTTGTTGAGCTCCTGCTCGTACAGCGTCTTAAACCCCTTCTGGGCGGTGAACAGCTCCTGCTCCTTTGCCGCGATGGCGCGGGTTGACCTCGCGCTGCCGACGATTCGGCCGACGCGATAGCCCAAAAAGAGAAGCGCGACGCCGGCGACGCAGTAGAGGATCACTTCCAGCGTGCCGTTGTCGAAATGCGGCATGCCGGTCGCGACGATGTGCAGGATAGCGCTAGTCATGTGGATGATTCTAGCTCACCGCCGCTGCGGCTGAAACGTCCCGGCGATTGGCAATCAATGATGCCCCCACGCCCGTCGCCAGGATCAGCCCAATCAACCCGAGGAGATAAAAGTTGAAATGTTGCCCCAACAGCGACTTGAAGAAATCCGCAGCCAGCATTTTCACGCCCACCACCGCCAGCACGATTGCCAGCGACACCTTGAGGTAGCGGAACTTGTCCATCATCCCCGCCAGCGCGAAGTAAAGAGAGCGCAAGCCGAGGATAGCGAAGACGTTGCTGGTGAAAACGAGAAATGGATCGGCGGTGATCGCAAAAATCGCAGGGATCGAGTCGACCGCGAAGACCAGGTCGGTCGTCTCCACCGCGATCAGCGACATGGCCAGAGGCGTGATTTTCCATCCGCCATTTTCGCGAACGGCGAAATGCTCCGCGTGATAGTCATCCGTCACCGGCACGAATCGCCGCACGAGCCGCACGATCGGGTTCTTTGACGGGTCCGAATGGGGCGATTTCATCCGAACCATCTTGATGGCGGTGACGATGAGAAACGCCCCGAAGAGATACAGCACCCAATGAAAGCGGGCGATCAGGGCAGCGCCAATGCCGATCATCGTCCCGCGCATTACGAGCGCCCCGAGGATGCCCCAAAAGAGCACCCGATGCTGATAAATCGCCGGCACCGCGAAATAGGTGAAGAGCAGGGCGATGACGAAAATGTTGTCGACGCTGAGGCTTTTCTCGATGACGTATCCGGTGAGGTACTTCAGCGCAGCCGACTTCCCGTCATTGATGACCCCGCCCACGCTGTCGATTTGCGTGCCGATGCCCAGCCAGTGATGTTCATACGCGAAGAAAACGAAGGCGGAGAAGAGCAACCCCAGGCTGATCCACAGCGCCGACCAACCCAGGGCCTCCTTCATGGAGACCACGTGGGCTTTGCGATTGAAGACCCCCAGATCGAGGGCCAAAAGCCCGAGAATCAGTCCGATAAATCCGATCCAAATCCAAAGCATGGTGAGGTACCGTAAACATCGGCGCGAATGCTGTAAACCCTGAATCCAGCCCGAGTAGAAACAAACCGCCGGCCTATAATCGCCACTGAAAACTTGACGGCTGCCGGAGCATGTCCAACAATCCATCCGGATAAAAGGATGGATACCTTCCCCGTTTTCCAGCCGATCTTAGGATCAGCGATTTTCCATGCGCAAACCCTTCCTCACCCTCGCTGCTGAGCGGGTCGTCGTTCTCGACGGCGCGATGGGGTCCAACCTGCAGTGCCGTCCCCTCGACCTCCAGCGTGACTGGCTCGGTCATGAGAATATCTCCGAAGTCCTCAATTTTTCCCGCCCGGATGTGCTCGGCGAGATTCACGAGGCGTTTCTTGAAGTCGGCTGCGACGCCGTCGAGACCAATACCTTCGGCGCCAACAAGATCGTGCTGGCGGAAGCCGGCATGGCGGATCGCGTCTTCGAAAACAACCGCATTTCCGCGGAGATCGCCCGCAAAGCCTGCGACAAGTTCGAGACCCCCGACCGCCCGCGCTACGTGATCGGCTCGATCGGCCCCGGCACCAAGATTCTCACTCTTGGCATGACAACGTGGGAAAAAATGCTCGACAGCTACTCCGAGCAGATCCGGGGCCTGCTGGCGGGGGGGGTCGACGCGCTCCTGATGGAGACCCAGCAGGACATGCTGGCGATCAAGTGTGCCATCGCCGCTGCCAACCTCGCGATGGCGGAAGCAAGCCGCCGCGTGCCGATCATGGTGCAGGCGTCGTTCGACCAGGACAACGGCAACCAGATGCTGACCGGCTCCGATCCGTCAGCACTGGTCGCGACATTCCTCCCCTATGACGAAGTCGACGTGCTGGGCGTCAACTGCGCCTTCGGCCCGTTCGAACTGGCCGAGAGCACGCGCTACATCGCTGAGAACTGGCCACGCATCGTGAGCGCCCTGCCCAACGCCGGGCTGCCAGTTATGGTGGACGGCAAGAGCCATTTTCCGATGACGCCCGCGGATTTCACCAAGGGGATGATGCGGTTCGTCGACGATTTCGGGGTGAACGTGGTCGGGGGATGCTGCGGGACGATGCCCGAGCACCTGACAGCGCTCATTGAAGCGCTTGGAGAAAAACGGACTGCGCGTAGCGACGCAGCCAAGGCGCGCAAGGTCGTCGTGAAACCGCAGGTGTCGTCTCTCTACAGCGCGCAGGATATTCGTCAGGACCTCAGCTATCTCATCGTCGCTGAGCGCACCAACACCAACGGCTCGCGGCAGTTCAAGCGCCTGCTCCAGGAAGAAAACTGGGACGGCTTGGTGAGCATGGCGCGGGATGAGGTCCGCGACGGCAGCCACATGCTCGACGTCTGCGTCGATTTCGTCGGCCGCGATGGCGTGCGGGATATGCACGAGGTCGTGCAACGCTATGTCAAGGCGGTGAACGTCCCTCTCATGCTCGACAGCACCAATCCCGACGTCATGGAAGCGGGCCTCAAGCTCGCTGGTGGGCGGTGCACGCTCAACTCGATGAACCTCGAGGAAGGCGAGGAAAAACTCGCCAAAATCTGCGCGCTGGCGAAGAAATACGGCGCTGCCGTGGTCGCCGGCACGATCGACGAGGACAAGCTCAACGCCATGGCCCGTACCGCCGCCCGAAAAATCTCCATCGCCAAGCGCATCCGCGAACTCGCCGTAAAACACGGCCTGCGCGACAGCGACATCCTTTTCGATCCGCTCGTCCTCCCCATCAGCACCGGTATCGAGGAAGACCGCCGCAATGCGCTCGAAACCATCGAGGGCGCACGCCTGATCTCGAAAGAACTCCCTGATTGCCACACGGTCGTGGGGCTTTCGAACGTCAGCTTCGGATTAAAACCCGCGGCGCGCGTGGTGCTGAACAGCGCGTTTCTGCACGAGTTGCGTGAAGCCGGCCTGACCAGCGCGATCGTCCACGCGTCAAAGATTCTTCCGAAGAATCGGATCCCGGACGAACAGTGGAGCGCCGCGCTCGACCTGATTTACGACCGCCGCCGCGAGGGCTTCGATCCCCTGACCCACTACATCGCGCTCTTCCCCGACGACGCGACCAAAACGGGGACGCAGCTAGTTTCCGGCCAATACGATGAGCTTCCCATCGAGGAAAAACTGAAGCGCCACATCATCGACGGCGAAAAACGCAACCTCACCGATCACCTCGACGCCGCGTTGAAAAGCTATAAACCCCTCGACATCATCAACAACATCCTGCTCGAAGGAATGAAAGTCGTCGGCGAATTGTTCGGCTCCGGTCAGATGCAGCTTCCGTTCGTCCTCCAGTCCGCTGAGACGATGAAAGCATCCGTCGCCCACCTCGAGCCGCACATGGAAAAAGCGGAAGGGCAGAGCAAGGGCAAAGTCGTCCTCGCGACCGTGAAAGGCGATGTCCACGATATCGGGAAAAACCTCGTCGACATCATCCTGACCAACAACGGCTACACCGTTTTCAACCTCGGCATCAAACAGCCGGTGCACGACATCCTTTGCGCCTGCCAGACACACCAGGCCCATGCCATCGGCATGAGCGGGCTGCTGGTGAAATCCGTCACGGTGATGAAAGAAAACCTCCAGGAGCTCAACGCGCAGGGCGTCCAGGTGCCGGTCCTGCTCGGCGGGGCGGCGCTGACCCGCGACTATGCGGAGGGCGAGCTCGCCAACCTCTATAAAGGCCCGCTGCTCTACTGCAAGGACGCATTCGAAGGCCTGCACATGATGGATGCCATCTCGGGCGGGAAGACCGAATCGGTGATCACGGCGCAACGCCAGCGCAACGAGAAGCGCCAGCGTCTGCGCGCCAATGCCGTCAAACCGCAATCAACCGAAGCCGCAAACATCCAGCCGATCGCCAAGGACAATCCGATCCCCACGCCTCCGTTCTGGGGCCGGCGCGTGGTCACCGATCTGTCGCCCAAACACCTGTTTGCCTACCTCAACCCCAACGCGCTCTTCAAAGGCCAATGGGGCTTCAAGCAGGGGAAGCTCAGCGAAGCCGAATTCGAACAACTCATCGAGCGGGAGGCCAAACCAGTCTTCGAAGACCTTCAGCGCCGCGCGGTGAACGAGGGCTTGCTGCAACCGAAGATCGTCTACGGCTATTTCCCCGTTCAATCGAGCGGTAATGATCTGATCGTCTACCACCCCGAAGACGTGGCCCCCTCTTCCCTCTCTTCCCCCTCTCCCTTGCAGGGAGAGGGCCGGGGTGAGGGTAGAAGCGACCACTCTTCGAACGATGCTCGATCGGGAAGGAACGTCTCCCCCCTCACCCCAACCCTTCCACCTCCCGCTGCGCGGGAACCCTTACCCCAGGGGGAGAGGGGGCAAACGCAGAAGCCCCGCCCGTGGCTGCGGTTCTCTTTCCCCCGCCAGGAAGGCCGCCGAAAACTCTGCATCGCCGACTTCTTCCGCTCCGTCGAATCCGGCCAAATCGATGTCCTGGGCGTACAGCTCGTCACCGTCGGCGACAAAGCCACCGAAGTGGCCGAGCAGCTCCGCAAGGAGAATCAGTATCAGCAATACCTCTACCTGCACGGTTTCGGCGTCGAATCCGCCGAGGCATTGGCTGAGCTTTGGCACAAACGCATGCGCCAGGAACTTGGCTTTGGCTCTGAAGACGCTGCCACCATCCCCCAGCTTTTCCAACAAGGCTACCGCGGAAGCCGGTACAGCATCGGGTATCCCGCCTGCCCCAACCTGGAGGACCGCGCTCAGATCGTCGAATTGTTGCGTCCCAGCGACATCGGGGTTGAGCTGACCGAGAATTTCATGCTGACCCCCGAGCAAAGCACCGACGCGCTGATCGTTCACCACCCGCAGGCGAAATATTTTGACATTTAATGCCCCTCGCTGTTCGCCGGCTAAGGTTTTGCCCGAAAGTCCCCTCAGGGATTCGCCTGAACCGTAATTCCTACTACAATAGCCATTGGCACGGGTGTAGGCGGTTGCGCCGGCGATACGACACAACAGGCAGCGCTCTTCTGGGCATGGGACGAAGTTTGAACGCAGCATGGATCGGGCAGGGACCGCGCTTCGCGCACGTCGTTTTCCAGCGACGCGCGCGCCACGGCCGCAGCGTCGATTTCGCCATGACCGGGCGGGCGCCACTTCCCCCGCAAATACCTGCCATCCCCCCCGACCCGCTCATGAGCCCGACGGAGATCTGTTTCCTCCGTTGGCTGTTCGAGCGGGCTTCGCTGAACATCCGCTCCTACCGCCCCGAAACGCTCTACCGGCGTCTGGCGGCGTGTCTTCGCGCGCTGCGGGTGGCGAGCATCCCCGAAGCACGCAATCTGCTCGCTCGCGACCCTGCCAAAGTCTCGGTGGCGATCGGCGCGCTGGTGATTGGAGTCACATCGTTCTTTCGCGACACCGCCGTCTTCAGCGACCTCGCCTCCGTGGTCATCCCCGCGCTGCCCAGGCTGCCGCAGCCGCGGCGCATCTGGTCGATCGGCTGTTCCGACGGCGCGGAGGTCTATTCCGTAGCCATGCTTCTCGCTGAGGCGCAACGGCTGGCGGGCAGTGAAATCTTCGCCACCGATTGTCGTGGCCCCGCCATCGAGCGCACGCGCAGCGGTCTTTATGACGAACGCGATCTGAGTCACATTCCAGCGGCATACCGCGAGCGATATCTTTGCCCCGACGGAAATTCCTGGCGAGTCATCTCAGCCCTGCGCGGCGTCGTGAAAACCCGCGTCGCCGACATCACCCGCTTCGACGAGCCGGGCCTTTTCGACCTCATTCTCTGTCGCAATATGGCCATGTACCTCCGGGCGAAAGTGGCAGCGTCTTTATGGACGCAGTTGGAGCAGTCGTTGCGTTCGGGTGGATTTCTCGTGCTCGGAAAGGCCGAACGGCCCATCGGCGCCACCCGTTTATCGCAGGTCGCGCCCTGCATCTATCGCCGGAACTAGAGCATGATCGACCGGCAATCCAGACTCGTTCCCGATGAGCCCCCGATGTGGGTCAAGCTCGCGGTCTGCGCCGCGGTGATTGGCGTGATGAGCGTCGTGCGGTTGGTGCTTTACGATCACCGGGTCATGCCGATCGCTTTTGGCATGCCGCTGGTCGCTTTCGCTTGGCTGCGCGACCGCCGCCTGCTCTGGATGACGGTCGGGATTTTCGTGGCTGTCACCGTCTACAAGTACACCTTCATCATGTCGGTTTCAGACGCGCGCGGCCCTGGTTTGTCCGGCCATGAACGTTTCGTCGATACATCACTCGTCCTACTCGATCTCTTCGTCGTCGCCGCCGTTCTGCATATGCTGATCGGCGCATCAAATTCCCTGCAACAGCGCCACTCTGAGCTGCTGGCGTCCAATACCGAGCTCTCAGCGCGCGAGGAGGAAATTCAGCGGCAAAACGAGGAGCTTCAAAGCACCACTGAAGAGCTCGAACGCCAAAGCGAAGAGCTGCGGGTCGCCAACGATGATCTCGCCCACCGTGAGCGCATGCTCGAAACGCTGCTCGACCTGGCCCGCTCGCTGCACCTCGGTTTGGATCATGACCAGGCACTCAGCCGCATCTGCGAGACACTGGCTCAACTGGTCAACGGTCCCAGCGTCGCCACGGCGATTCTCATGGAGGCGCCCGAGGGACTGCAGGTTCGCTGCCATTACGGGTTCGGCGCAGCGGGGATCCGCGAGAATGTCATTCCCCGTGAAAACGCATTTGCCTCCCTGGTTCTGGAACAGCGCCGCACGGGCTATCTGGAAGACCTGAGTCTGCGCCCTGAACTCATCGTTCCCCAGCCCGTCGCTGGTCCGGCGATGGTGTCGGTCTTGTCCGCTCCGCTCGTCGTGAGAAATAAACGCATCGGCACGGTCGAGCTTTACAGTCGCCAGCGGCAGCATTGGAGTGAGGAGCAGATCATCCTGATCGAATCACTGGCTGCGCAAACCTCGATTAGCCTGGAAAATGCCCAGCTTTTCGACGAGCTGGACCAGGGTCGGCGCCGGCTGGCGACCATTCTCGAACAGGTTCCCGTCGGCATGACCATCGCGAACGCCGACCTCAGCGACGTTCGCCTCAATGCCGCCGCCGCGACCATGATCGGCGCTTCGCCCGATGCCAACATCGCCAGCGGCGTGGCGCGATCCGAATGGAAGCCGTTTATCGACGGCAAAGCCATACCGCCCGATCGTTACCCGCTCGTCCGCGCCGCCCGGGGCGAGCGCGTCTATCCACAGGAGGTCGACGTCCTGCTGCCCACCGGCCGGCGCATCAGCATGCTCGTCGGCGCGGCGCCGTTCCACGATAGTGATGGCAAGATCATGGGCGCGGTCAGCACCTTCGTCGACATTACCCAGCTCAAAGCGCTTCAGCGCGAGCTGGAGACCCGCCGCCGCGAAGCCGAAGAGGCTTCTGTCCGCAAGACCCGCTTCCTCGCCGCTGCCAGTCACGATATCCGCACCCCCGCCAATGCCATCTCGCTTCTCGCGGAGCTGCTGAAGCGCACCAGCGACAACCCGCAGATGGCCGGCGAGATTCCGCAGCTCGCCGAGGAGCTTCGCCACAGCGCAACGGCGCTGGTCAACCTGGTGAGCAACATTCTGGATGTCACGCGCTTCGACACGGACAAGCTCGACCTGCACGAGACCGAATTCGCGCTGGCTGCCCTGATGGATGAAGAATCCCGCCAGGTGCTCCCGCTGGCGCAAGCCAAGAACCTGATCCTCGATTGCGAAAACGCGACGCCGCATTTGTGGATTCGCGCCGACCGCATCAAGCTCGGCCGCGTGCTGGGCAACCTGCTCGGCAATGCGATCAAGTTCACCGACAACGGCGGCGTGCGCTGCTCCAGCGGGCGCCGCGACGATGGCTCGGTCTACATCGCCGTCACCGACACCGGCATCGGCATCAGTCCGGACAACCAGGCACACATCTTCGATGAGTTCTGGCAGCTCAGCGATCCCAGCCGCAGCAAAGGCTCGGGCCTCGGGCTGGCGATTTCCAAACGGCTGGTTGAAGCGATGGGCGGCGAGATCGCCGTCGAAAGCACCAGCGGCAAAGGGAGCACGTTCAGCATTACGCTTCCTGCTGGAGTTTGCGCCCCGCGGGCCGACTCCGATGGCTCGCCCGCCCGCACCACGGCGCTATAACCGCCAGCCAATACCGCGCCGATGCCGCCCGTCCCGCCATTCATCATCCATACCACCGGCGACTGGCCCCCCGGGCATGTGAAAGTCGAATGGACCGCTTCCACCCGCCGCATCGTTCCCGAGGTCGAGCAGCACATCAATCGCGCCTGGGCCGAAGCGTCCGCGCGTTTGGGAAACAAGCTCTTCGACGGCCCCATGTGCCGCCTCGAACGCTGGCACGCCTCGCCCCGGGAGCTGCGGCTGGTCTTCTCCCACACGAGTTACCGACCCTTCCTCGGCGTCGATCTGATGAACCCGCAGCTGACCGATGACTACGGCCTCGAAATCCTCGCCAGACCCGTGGGCGTCAGCAGCGCTCTACAAACCTCGGATGGGTGGCTCCTCCTCGGCCGGCGCAATGACGCCGTCGCATGTCATCCCAACCGGGTCCACCCCTTCGCCGGCGCGTTAGAATCGCGCGACGTGCTCGATGCGTTTGACGAAGTCCGCCGCGAGCTGCGCGAAGAGATCGCGCTGGGGGCGGAGGACATCGAGGCCATCACATGCCTGGGAATGATCGAAGACACCGCTTTGCGGCAACCGGAACTGGTCTTCCATGTTCGCGCCGCGCGCACCCGCTCGCAAATCGAATCGACTCTCGATCGTCAGGAACATCACGCAACCTATCCGGTCCGCGCAACCAAATCAGACGTCGCCCTAGCGCTCCGCGACCCGATTCTCACCCCCGTCGCGCAAGGAGCGCTGACACTCTGGTCGCAAACCTAGCCAGCGCAGCGCGTCTCCACAAAAGCCCACGGCTTTGCCGTGGGGTCCCCCCGAGTTCTCAAGCTTTACACCACCCGCGCATTCCGTTAATGGAAAGACGACATGACCCTCGCGCACGACCTTCAATTCGCCGCCGATCTCGCGCGCGGCGCCGGCAAAATCGTTCTCGAGTATTACGGCAAGGTCGCGCGGCTCACCAAAACGCACGCCGCCGCCACCGAAGAAGCCGTCACCGATGCCGACCGCGCCAGCCAGCGCTACATCGTCGCTGGCCTGCGCCGCCGGTTCCCCGGCGAGGGGATCGTCGGCGAGGAAAGCGAAACCGGCGCATCGATCACCTTCGACTGCCCCAACCCCAATGGCAGGAACTGGGTCATCGATCCCATCGACGGCACGAACAACTTCATCTCCGGCCTGGGCAATTTCGCGGTCTGCATCGGGCTGTTGGAAGCGGGGCATCCGATCCTCGGCGTCGTCTATGACGTGACCCGCGACCAGATGTACACCGCCGCCCGCGGCGAAGGGGCATGGCTCGGCAGCAAGCGACTCCAGGCGCCGCGGGATGCACTCTCCGACAGCTCGATGATCATGTTCACCAGCAACCTGCTCACCGGGACGCGCTGCCCGGACTGGGCGTGCAAGTTCCTCGCCCAGACCAACTGGAAAATGCGCATCCTCGGCTCCGCCGCGCTGGAAGCCGTCTCCGTCGCTGCCGGCGTGGCGCACGCCGCCATCACCGTGAACGGCAAGCTCTGGGACGTCGCCGCCCCCGCAGCCATCGTCCTCGAAGCCGGCGGCATCGCGACCGACCTCACCGGCCGGCCCGTCTTCCCGTTCGATCTGAATTCCTACAGCGGGGCTAAAGTCCCTTTCCTCGCCGCCGGCCCGAGCGCTCACCGCCCGCTCCTCGATCACATCCGCGCCCACCCGTAAAAATGCTCGGGACCCACCCGACGCCGCTCCCAACCCAGCGGGCCGCGCTGTTATCCGACCAAGTTCCGCGCCCTCATAAACCACCATAACGATCCAACCGATCAAACCCCTAGACCGAGGCCGCGCTGCGCACCCAGTCGGCCGATCGTGGGAGAGCAATGGGCGTTCGCATCGTTCACATCGACCTGGCTGAGCCATTACTCCCCATCCGCACCGGCCGCGGCCGCACCGAGCTCTGGATCCTTGTCAAGCTGGCCCTCCACCCCGTCGGCTGGCTGAAATGTCGCCCCGGACAGTTCGGAAAAGTGATCTCGCCCGAGCTTCTCTCCCGGCTCATTTCGGAGCAGCTTTCCCGCGAGGTCTTCGACGCTGCCCGCCAGCGCGGCTCGGATCTGACGGTCGAATCCGATGCCCCCTCGGTTTCCCTCATCATCCCGACCCGAAATAACGCCCCCGCGCTCAAGCGCCTCCTCGCCAGCCTGGTCTGGCTCAAATATCTGCGCTTCGAAGTGATCGTCGTCGACAATGCCCCCAAAGACGACGCCACCCGCGACGTCTGCGCGCAATTCGATTTCGTGCATCACGTTGTCGAGCCGCGCCCCGGCATCCCCTACGCGCGCAACACCGGCTGGCAGGTCGCGCGCAATGACATCGTCGCCTACCTGGACGACACTTCCATCGTCGATCCACAGTGGCTGACCGCGATGACCGCGAACTACGCCGACCCGCGCGTCGATTGCGTTGCCGGCGCGCATCTCCCGTCCACCCTCGACACCACATCCGCCAGAATCGTCGAGCGCTCGCCAGCGGCTTACTTCGATCTGCATCGCCGATTCTTCGCCCCCGGAGCCTGGAACACGAGCATCTGGCTGGATCTAGCGCGATCCGCCGCTCAAACAAACTTCTCCGTCCGACGTTCCGCGATCGCGCAGATGAACGGTTTCGATCCCGCGCTCGACCGCGGCGGGGTGCTCGATCTGTTCACCCGCGTCCTGCGCGATGGCGCGCATCTGATTCACGATCCGCGCGCCCTCGCGCTCGATCAACGACGCCTGACCGTCCAGCGGCTCCATCAGCAAGCCGTCGATTTCGGCTTCAGCCTTGCGGTCTGCTGCTCCAAATTCTTCCATGATGCCGAGCTCGCCAACTCCAGTGCCATCACGCTTCGCCGCTGGGTGCGCGAGCAAGCTCTGACCCAACTAAAGAGCAATCTCTTCGCCGCCGTGCGCCTCCAGCCGCATTTCCCGGTGCGCCTCATCCTGCTCGAACTCGCCGGCGCTCTCCTGGCAGCCAAGGCCTATCGCCGCGGCGTCCGCCACGTCAAAACCGACTCCCTCCGCTTCCGCCAGAAAGGGATGGTGAGGAAGGCGGCATGAAAATTCAGCTCGAACAACTCGACCTCCTCGACGCCTGGCCGCAATTCGCGCTGCAGGACGGCTACCGCGCCATCCGTCTGCTCGTTCGCGTCGGCGCGATCCCGATCGGCCAGGTCCATTTCCGCCCCGTGCGCAAGCGCGTGGTCACGCATCGCCGCCTGCGGCGGCAGATCGCGCGGCTCCATGCCAATCAACTGCTCAAGCATCTAGCCCACACCGCGGTCATCGCCGGTCCCGAGGCCCTCGGCTGGTTCATGCCCCTCGCCTGGCCCGATGTCGATCTTTCCCGCGCCGACCAGCAGACCATCCGTCGCTACGTCGAGCAAAACATCCTGCTCCCCACCGGCCTGCCGTCGCCCCTGCGCGATTGGGTGCTGCGCTCGATGGCAGCGGCGTTTCCCGCGCCGCGGATCACCGTTGCCCTTTGCACGCGCGATCGCGAAGCGACGCTCGAAAGAACGCTGCAACAGCTTCAGCAGCTCGATTACCCGAACTTTGAAATTCTCGTCATCGACAACAGTGCTGACTTCGTCCCCACGCGCGCCATCGTCGACCGCCACGCGCACGGCCCAGTTCCCATCGGCTATGCCCGTTGCCTGGTCCCCGGCACGAGCCGCGCGCGCAACATGGCGCTAGCGGTTGCCCGAAGCCCGTGGGTCGCGTTCATCGACGACGATTGCCGCCCCGAAAGAAACTGGCTGAAAGAGCTGGCCCGACCGGCGGCCGACGCCAATTGCCGCTGCGTCACCGGACTGGTTTTCCCCGCCCATCTCGATAACGCAGCAGAGGTTGTTTGCGACTGGCGCGACACCGCAATGGTCGATCCCTTCGCCCCGCGGGTGGTCTCGTACGATCCTGCCATCGAACACCCCTGGCCCGCGACAGCCGGCGCGGGATTGCTTGTTCACCGGGCTTTCGCCCGATCGATCGGCGGGTTTGATATCCACCTCGGCCCCGGCGCACGCACCGTCGGCGGCGGGGAAGACGCTGAATTCCTCGACCGCGTCCTCCGCAACGGCGGCAACGTCCACCACGCCCCCGCTGCCGTCGCGCAGCACGACCGCGCGATGACGCCCAAAACACTTCGCCGGCACATTTACAACCGCGCCGCCGGCCGCGCGGCCATCCTGGCCAGCCGCGCGTTCGGCCACCGTGATTGGTCCGCGCTCCAGCGCCTGCTGGTCGGCATTCCGCGCGAGCTGTCGCAGCGCATCGGCTCAGCGCTGGGTTCCCGCTCGCCGTATCCCTTTTCCCTTTCGCTGCTCGAGCTTCGCGCCACCATTGCCGGCCCGATTCGCTATGGGTGGACGCGGCTCACCTCCCCCGCGCCCCGTCGCCATGTCGATCCCGCCAGCGTCGTTTATTCGGCGCTCACTGCCGGATCCGACGATCCGAACGCGCCCGTCAATCCGCGCACGCCGATCAAGCCGCGCCTGGCTGCGTGATCGATGTTCATTGCCGAGGCAAATTCTCTCCGGCTCAATCCCCAGCGACCGATCGTCGAGTTTGCCGAGCCGGCGATCGTCGTCTCCGGCGTCTCCATGCAGTTTGAATCCCCAGCCGCGCGCCTGCGCCGTTGGACCGACCCGCCGATCAACGCACTGCTCCGGCACACGCTTCCGCCCACGCGCCTGCCGTTGCTCCGAGCGACATGGGCCCTGCAAGGCGTCAGCTTCAGGATCTATCCCGGCGAAATCGTCGGCCTCGTCGGCCCCAAAGGCGCTGGCAAGACCACGCTCCTCAAGCTCATCGCCCGAAGGCTCATCCCCTCGCGCGGCTCGATTCAGCTTCGCGGATTCGCCAGTCCGGTTCTCGATCCGCAGGAGGCAGCGACGCTCGCGTCATCGGATGAGGTCGATATCCTTCTGCTCGACGAGCCGCGTTCGCAGCAATCGATCTCTGTATACAATGATCTGATTCTCCGCTGCCGCCAGCATGACGCTGCCATCGTGCTCGCGACCAGGGACGCCCCGTCACTGTGCACACTTTGCACGCGCGCGATCTGGCTCGATCACGGCGTGATCATCCAAGATGATCTTCCGCAAGAAATCGCTTCACAATATCTCGACAAACCACGCGAAAAACCGAGTCATTATCCGCGCATGCTTCAAAATCCGTCGGCGATTCGCCGATAAATGGATTGTCACGTCTGCCACGCATGCTTCGGGGCCTGGTCAACATTTTCGCCGCCATTGCGCTCATAGCGGCCTCCCTGCTGCTGGTGCTTTGCGTTCATAGTTATTCGCAGCCCGAGTCACTCTATTTCGAATGGGGTGGCCGGGGATATTTCCTCGCTGCCGCCAACGGCCAGCTTGGTTTGATCCAGACGTCGCGCCCCTTCGGCATCGCGACCTGGAATTTCGGCTCTTACGCGACGCGCGACCGCGAGCCGAATTCCATGCTCGAAGTGGCGCTCAGCAACGATGCGACCACCCACTGGGGCATCGTCTCGCTCGGCAGCGGCAACATCGATCCGGTTTCCCAATTCATGGGCCAGCTCGCCTGGCTCGCCGCTCCGTTGACGTTACCGATCATTCTGCTCTGCCTGCCCGCCATTTTCCGCGTCAAGCGCCTGCTGCGCGATCGCCGGCGCCATCGCCGCCATCTCTGCATCGTCTGCGGCTGCGACCTGGGCGCCTCAAGCGATCGATGCCCCGAATGCGGCGCCGATATCGCGCTCCAGCCACCCGTGCCCGCGACGTAAAAAGCAAAGACCCACCCCCAAGCCCGCGTCTGGGCCACGGGGTCCTCAACGCGATCGCGCACAGGAGCGCAGCGCTGTCCCTAATACAGGAGGCGCTATGTTTCTCCCCCGGCGCGACGAGCGCCGCGACTCTTTGACAATTGCATATTGACCCGCGCGCGGGGGTGAGGGGAACGGGCCCAACCAGTGCGCGCAAAAAAAGATGACCTCGTCCAAGCGCCAAATTTTTCCCATTCAAATTTCGCGAAAACAAACCCAATTTGTCCCCCGAAACCCGCTTTTCACGTCAAAAACGCCGAAATCTAAGCAGCAGCCTCCGGGATCGAACCCAATTCACCCGCTCGATTTGGTGCTGAAAGCATGATCGTTTGGTGATCCTGTGATGATCTCCAGGGGCACTTTTGAGGTATCCCGGTCGCTAATCCTTCACCGGCCTGAGGTTACCGGCGAATTTTTCCGCGATCGAATTCATCGTTACCGCGTCGCTCGCCTTGGCGATCGAGCGCACGCTCGCCAGCACGTCGCCGACGACGATGTAGCGCGTGTCGACGAGCATCGCCCCGTCCTTGTCGCTGAGCGCTGTAGCGTGGGTTTGCCGCAGGTAGGTCGCGCCGGGGACGTTTTGATCCTCCCCGTTTGCCGTCAACCGCGCCGGCAGGGCGCGCTCCTGGTCGATCATCAGCACGACCAGGGCATCCAGTTTCGCCTTGTCCTCGCGCGCTGCCTTGGGAATGATCCGTGCCCCCAGCAGAAGCTGTCGCGACGGCTCTTTCGGATCGGCATACGTCGCCACCGGGCCGTTCGCCTGGTCGATCTTCCGGTCCGTCCAGTCGAGAGGCACGATCGCGCGGAGCTGGGCACGCGGGTAGAGCACTCGCTTGGCCCCGCGCGAGACCCGCATGCCCGCCATCAGGCGCTCAGCCTTGTCGAAGACATCCCGCGCGTCGTCGAGCTGCTCGCCCGCCGCTGATGCTGCCACGTGGACCAGGTTCAGGCCGATCACGCGATACATCTGAATCCGCTCAGCGACGCCTCCCTCGATCTGCACCGCATCGTGCATCTTGAGGAAGAACCGATCATCCTGCTCAACCCGCGGCGCGATCAGGAGCGCGCGATGCTCCTTGGCGGCGGCTTCGCGAATCCCCTTGTCGATGATCCTCGCCATCGCATCGCGGGACGAGTCAGCGACGGCGCGATCCTGTGGAATGATCGTAATGACGATCGTCGAGGTCTGGTCCCGCGATTGATAGGTGGCGCCAAGGCCGTCAGGACGTTTGACGATCAGATTCCAGTTTTCCGGAGGGGTGTAACGCACGGTGCCGTCCGCCAGCGGCTCCATCTCGCTTGGCCGCGAGGTGGGCGGGGTGGCGGGAACGGATGCCGGTGGCGTAGCGGCGACCGCGAGCATCGCCGGCATCATCACGAGCATGAACGCGATCGGATTCATCGAAACGCCTCGGCAGCGGCAGATTTTTCACTCGACAGACCCGCTCCCGCCGAGAATGATTCTAGCCACTTCTGCAAAGGATGGGCGAATGGATGCTTTCATGACCGAGTGTGTGATCGTGCTCGACAAGGCGTACGAGGACAAATTGAAGGAGGCGCTCGCCAAACTCCAGGAGCAAGGCCTGAGTGTGCTCAGCGCCGACGACGACAACAGCGTGGTCGAGGGGACGATCGAAGCGCACAAGGTGGCAGCCCTGGAGAAGCTGGATTGCGTCGATTACGTGCGGAAGGTCTTCACCTACGAAGCCAACTACCCGCCGGGGGATCCTAGGGATGTTGATAAAGAGTGAGCACGGAAATCCGAAGCACGAAATTCGAAATCCGAAACAAATCTCAATGACCAAATTTCAAACTTTGGAAATTTGAAATTTATTTCGAATTTCGTGCTTCGAATTTCGAGTTTCAACCCTACATCGGTTCCTTCTCCACCGTCTGATCAAACACCTGAAGAAGCTTTTCCTTGTCAAACACCATCTCCTGCCGGGTCAGGCCGACGATGTCGTAGGTGTGGGTCAGCTCGATCGCGTCAACCGGGCAGGCCTCCTCGCACATGCCGCAGTAGATGCAGCGGAGTTCGTCGATGTCGAACTTGGCGGGGTACTTCTCGCGATCGTCCCACGGCGAGGTCTCGGCCTCGATGTGAATGCAGCGTGCAGGGCAGGCGGTCGAGCACATGAAGCAGGCGACGCACTTCACGCGCCCCTCCTCGTCCTTGTTCAGCCGATGCACGCCGCGATACGTCCGCAGCAGCATGCCGCCCTGCTCGACGGGCATATCCTCGCGGCGCTCTTCGGGGTACTGCACGACCATGTCCGTGCCGGTTAGCACGCGGAACATGTGCTTCATCGTGGTCCCCAGCCCCGCGAGCACCTGCGGCAGATAGAACTGGTCGCCGAGGGTCAACTTGGGTTCGTCGAGGATGAGAACGTCGGAGTCTTTCATTTGGGTATCGGGTGTCGGGTGCCGGGTGTCGGGTATGGCCAGACCCGACACCCTACACCCGATACCCGCTTTCATTTTTTCTGCTCAGCATCCACCTTCAACATATCTTCACGCAGCGGCGTGAAGGTGTCGATCACCCACGACTCCTCCAGCGCCTCAGCCGAGTGCGGCACGTTGCTCTTCAGCATCACCGACCCTTCGCTGTACTCCTGCGCCTTGCCAGCGACGATGAAGCGGACCTTGCCGCGCAGGACAGTCGTGATCTGCTCGTGCACGTGGGAGTGCTCGGGGACTTTTCCGCCCTTTTCGAACCAGACGACGACCTGCATCATTTTGTCGCCGACCGCAGCGGTCTTGCGACGTACGCCGGGGGCGAGTTGGATCCAGTCTTTGGTGATTTCGTTGCCGCTCATGTGCTGCCTCCGATTGCCCCAGGGGCCGCCGGCACCGGTGTGTGCTCGAACCGGCTTCCGATGATTTTGATGCGCCGATTCGTCGCCGGCGCGGGCGGGATCATCGTGCTGGCGATCATCACGATCGCCATCGTCGCTGCGTTTACGATCAGCAGGACGATCGCCATCTTGAACGAGATCACACCGCTGTCGCGGAACGCCTGATCATGCGGCCCAAACAGATATACCGTCACGGCGGTCGCCAGCAGCATGATCAGTGAGATGGGGATCATCGCCCGCCAGGCCATGTTCATGATCTGGTCGAAGCGGAAGCGTGGCAGGCTCCAGCGGACCCACATGAAGACGCCGATGATGACCAGCGTCTTGCCGAAGAAGACCGCGGCACGGAGCACGCAGACGATAAAACTCGTCGTCACCGCCGGCTGACCCGTCTCGACGTTGCCGGTGAGAAATGGCAGATGCCATCCGCCGAAGAAGAGAGCCACGCAGACGGCGGATGTCGTGATCATCCCCGCGTATTCGCTGAGGAAGAACAGGCCAAAGCGCATCGCGCTGTACTCAGTGTGATACCCGCCGACGAGCTCCTGCTCGGCCTCAGCGATATCGAAGGGGGCGCGGTTGGCTTCGGCGTGAATGCAGGTGAGGAACAGGAAGAACGCCACCGGCTGGGTGAAGATGTTCCACGCAGGGATGACGCCCAGCCAGTAGTGGGCCTGCTTGTCGACGATATCCGACAGGCTCAACGTGCCGAACATGGTGACGATTGTCAGCACGCTCAGGCCGAGGGGGACTTCGTAGCTGATCATGTTGGCGGTGGCGCGCAGGCCGCCGAGGAAGGAGTATTTGTTGTTACTGGCCCAGCCGCCAATGACGATGCCGTACACCGCGATGGAGAGGACCGCGAGGATGAACAGCACGCCGATGTTCAGCTCGGCGATCTGGAAGGGGTAGCGATAGGTGACGGTGACGACCGTTCGGGTCGCGTCATCCTCCGAGACCGTCTTCACTTCGGGCTTGCCGACGAGCGTTGCGCTGTGGGGTATCTCCGCAACGGCAGCCGCGATGGGATCTTCGACGCCAGCCGCGAATTCCACCGATTTGGTGCTCTGTTTTACCCCGCCCCAGGGCAGCACGGCGATGCTGACGACCATGACCAGGATCATCACCGCTGGCGCGATCGAGAAGAGCAGCGCATCGGTCCCAGCGGGGCGGTAGTCCTCCTTGAGGAACATCTTCAGCCCATCCGCCAGCGGCTGAAGCAATCCCAGCGGCCCGACGCGATTGGGCCCGACACGATCCTGCGTCCAGGCAGCGATCTTCCGCTCCAGCAGGATCAGGTACGCAACCGTTCCCATGATCACGTTGTGGACGATCAAGGCGATCCAGAACCAGGGGGGGATGTGCGTTGCGATCCAGTGCATAAATTCAGGCACGGAGGCACGAAGGCACGGAGGCACGGAGGGGAATTCTGATCTCCCTTCGTGCCTTCGTGCCTGCGTGCCTTCGTGCCTTCTCCATTACAACTCCACAAACTCCGGCGCCGGTTGGGCGGCGTGCTCGGTCGGAAGCTTGATCGATGCAAACGGCTCGCCCATCTCGGCGCGGACGTCTTCGGCGTTGAACAGGCCCTTGCGGCCGAGCAGTTTCCAGTAGACGTCCCCTTCGCGGGTCGTCCCTTCCGGCGGCGCAACCGCTGCGGTGAACGGCTGAATCTTGCCAGCGAAGTTCTCCCATGTGCCGTCCTTTTCGGCCCACGCAGCGGCGGGGAGCAGGATCTCGGCGCGATCGGTCAGAGTGGAGGGAAGCGTGTCTTGCACGATTTTGAAGCCCTTGGGGAGCTTCAGCGCGTCGGTGACCCAGTTGCTCAGGTAGCCGCCAACGATCCAACCGGCTTTGACCTTCGCGTTGGCGGCGAGATCCTCCAACGAGGCCGTCGGACCGCCCAGTAACGCGATGACACGGCGGATGCCAGCGGCGTTGGGGACCTTCTCCGCTTGAATCGTGAACGTCGTCTTGCCGTTCATGCCATGCTTGAAGATTTCGTTCTGTCCGCTGGTCGGCACCGGCCCGAGCGTCAGCACCGCCTGCGGATCGATGGAGCGGATGTACTTGCCCAGCAGATAGGCCTCTTCGCACGACATCATCGGCGACAGGACCGCATACAGGCTGCCGTCGGCCTTGGCCTCGGCATGCGCGCGGCGCAGGCCGGCGTCGGCTTCTTCGATCGCTTTGACGTAAGCCGTGTTGATCTGGCTGCCGTACTGCATGCGGCGAGCGCCGCGGAGCCGCTTGTCGTCATTGATGGCTTTGTACGCGTAGCGCGTGTCGTCGCTGATCCACCAGGTGTTCACTTCCGCGTTGTAGCGCGGCTTGATGCGGTAGACGACCCCCTCGTTGTGGTGCAGATAGATGTTTTCGCCGCCTGCGTCGACCGGGCTGATCGACGGCGTCTCCTTGAGCAGCCAGACGCGCTGCTTGAAGAGGAAATCCTTGTCCAGCAGCGCGCCCACGGGGCAGATGTCGACCACATTGCCGGAGAGTTTGTTGTCCAGCGGCTTGCCGGGGAAGATGCTGATCTCTTCCTGGTGCCCGCGGCCTTCGACGAAGAGCTCATTGGTCCCGCTCACCTCGCGCGTGAAGCGGACACAGCGCGTGCACATGATGCAGCGGTCGTTGTAGAGCAGGACGTTCAAGCCGACGTCTTTCTTCGGCTTCTTGTGCTTGTCTTCCTCGAATCGCGACTGGCTGCGCCCATATTGATACGAGTAATCCTGCAGCAGGCATTCGCCCGCCTGGTCGCAGACCGGGCAATCCAGCGGGTGGTTCACCAGCAGGTATTCCATCACCTGCTTCTGATTGGCGACGGCTTTGGGGGACTTGGAATGGATGACCATCCCATCCCGCACGGGCGTCTGGCAGGAGGGGACCATCTTGGGCACCCCTTCGACCTCAACGAGGCAAATGCGGCATGACGCAGGAATCGATAAACCGGGATGGTAGCAGTAGTGGGGTAAAGGCAGCTTCGCGTCCAAACACGCCTGAAGGATCATCTGCCGGTCTTTGCACTCAATTCGCTTGCCGTCGATGGTGATATGGGGCATGACGTCCGATCCAAAGGTCGCGGAATCCTACAATGGGTTGTGAATGATTTCACTAGGGGAGGGCCTCAGTTATTCATCAGATTCGCAGGATGCACCAGCGGCCGGGCCGTGATGCGCGGGTGAAGGGTTCCCGGACTTGTCTTGCGAAAGCTTGTGATATCTCGAAACTGCCGAGAACGTGTTCGTTAAGGGGGGGAGGTTTCCAGTGGGTTCGTTGCCAAGGGAGTCGTGGGTGCGTCCGAGGCCCTCGCGGTCTGTATGGTTGGCGGTCGCCGCGATCATCGCTGGCGGTCTGTACCTCCGCGCTCGCGACATCACAGCCGCCTGCCCCAATGGCGACGAGGGGGAAAGCGCGATCAATGCGCTGACCATTCTACAGACCGGATTGCCGCGCGGCGTCTACCTGCAGATGCCGATTTACGAGAACTGCCTCATCGAACCGTGGCCCCAGAGCGACGAATATGAGTTTCGCGACAGTAGCTACTCTGCCAGTGGCTTGGCGATTTACCACGGGTGGCTGCCGCTTTACTCGATGGCAGCGTCGATGAAGGCGATGGGGGTCAAGCCGGATGAACCATCGGCGACGCTGGCGGTACGGCACGGGGATGCCGAGATCCGCAGGCGCGTCATCGCCGCCCGATTGCCGTCGCTGATCTATTCTGTCGTTTTTCTGCTGTTTCTCTTTCTCACCGCGCGCGAGATGTTCGGCACGGACGCGGCGCTGGCAGCCCTCGTGGTCGGGGCGATCGGCCGCCCGCTGGTCTACATGGGGCATGAGGCCCGCTATTACTCAGCGACGCTGGCGTTGACGACGGCCTGTTGCTGGGCGATGTGGCGCATCTTCAAGTACGCGCGCTGGCGCGATGATGTGATCGCCGGGCTGTTCATCGCGCTCCTGTTTTACACGCACATGCTGGCGTTCGCGGTGGTCTGCGCGATGTTCGCCGGAATGACGCTGGCTTCCTTGCGGCGCGAACGAAGCGCGCTGCCGAAGGTCGCGCTGGTGGGGGTCATTGTCGCAGGGGCGGCAGCGCCGTGGCTGCTCCTGACCGGTTTTCTGCAGCAGCACGTGCACCTGCCGCCGGCGCGGCAGTTTCTGTCGTTTCCCGCGGATTTAATCTACTACCCGATCGTCCATGAGCCATTTCTGATCTTTCCCTTGCTTGGGTTGCTCTGGCTGATCGTCGCGCTGGTGTTTCGCCGCTGGCTGCCGCGCGGGGCGACGCGTCCCCTGGCGCGTCACGAGCGTCAGTTGCTCTTTTTGACCGCCTGGATCGGCGTCGGCATTCTCGCCTTTACCCTGCTCATCCCTGCCGCGAGTTATTTCTACAAGCGGTTGACGCTGGCGGTGATTGGGCCGGGAATCATCTGGGGCGCGATCATTCTCGCCTCTGCTGTGCGGGCGCGGAGCAAGCGGTATTCGATTCTGATCACGCCCGTCCTATTCGCGGCTCTCGTGGCGCTGGGGGGCATGGCATACATCCCTCCGCTGGAGACCAACCCACCGACGCGCGCCTACCAGGCCATCGCGAATCTGCGGAAGATGGATCTCGATCCCCACACGCGTCTCTATTGCACGCCCAACGATCAGCTTTCACTTGTTTATCTAAGTGGGCTTCCTGTGCAGAGCGTCGCGCCGGTGCGGAAGGCATTTATCGACAGCTACCCGGGCCCGATATTGATCATCGACAGCGGGTTCCCGCATCTGCCGCTGCCTGCCGGCGACATTGTCCGCACGGCGCGCGAGAAAGGGCAGGCGTTGTCATGGAAGCAGGCGGATGCCGTCGCCATGCCGATGACCACTCGACTGCAGCGCGAGCTGCTGAGGGGCAAAGTGGCATCGATCGATCCCCAGCCCGCGGGCGATCCGACGCTTCCGGAAAACGTGGCGCGCGCGGTCGAGCTCGCTCAGCGGCGAAGAACCGCAGACGCCATCGAAAGCTTCGTTCGCTTGGGGTGCAATACGCCGCTTTTGCGGAATTTCCAGTTGGGCGACTGGGCGGATTGGTGGCCGGTTTTCTTTTACCGCTTCGTCGACCCGCGGTCGCGCATGGGTGAACATCTGAACTATGCGGGCCGTATCAGGGCGGCTCGGGCGGAAGTGCTGCCCAACGCGTGGGTGTTTTATCATTGTCCATCGCAGTCTTTGACAAGCACCTCGCCTGCTCCGTAGGCGCAGAGGGAAGAACGCGATGTCGTTGACCGTGGGATCAGAATCTCGTGCCGCGCCGGTGATGCGGACGATAGCCAGCGACGACATCGAGTTGTCGGTGGTCCTGCCATGCCTGAACGAGGCCGACACCATCGGCACCTGCGTCGGCAAGGCGTTGCGCGCGCTCGAGGCATCGCATGTGAATGCGGAAGTGATCGTCGCCGACAATGGCTCTGCCGACGGCTCGCAGGACATCGCGCGAGGGCTGGGAGCGCGGGTGATCGACATCACCGAGAAAGGTTACGGCCATGCTCTGCGTGGCGGGATCGCTGCGGCGCGTGGGAAATACGTGCTGATGGCCGATGCGGATGATTCGTACGATCTGCTGGAGCTGCCCAAGTTCGTCGCGGCGCTGCGCGAAGGGAATGATTTGGTGCAGGGCTGCCGCCTGCCTGCCGGGGGCGGGACGGTCAAAGCGGGCGCGATGCCGATGCTCCATCGTTGGGGCGGCAATCCCGCCTTTAGCTTCATCGCCCGCTGGTGGTTCAAGACGCCGGTCGACGACATTTATTGCGGCATGCGGGCGTTTTCCAAGGACCTGTATCGCCGGCTGGCGCTCCGTTGCACGGGGATGGAATTCGCGACCGAAATGATCATCAAAGCGGCGCGTTACGAGGCGAAAATCGCGCAAGTTCCCATCACGCTGCATCCCGATGGCCGCAAGGCGCACAAACCGCACTTAAAGACCTTTCGCGACGGCTGGCGGACGTTGCGATTCTTTTTGATGGTGAGCCCGCGCTGGCTGTTCCTGGAGCCGGGGCGTTTTCTCATGCTGCTGGGATTGATCGGCTACGCGCTGGCGCTACCGGGCCTGCGCATCCACGGCGTGCACTTCAGCTCCAATACGCTGGTGATCTCAAGCCTCATGCTGCTGTGTGGCTATCACGCGGTTCTGTTCGCCATCGCGGTGAAGACTTTCGCTATCAGCCAGGGGATTATTCCGCGTGACGAGCGAATCGACCGCTTGCTCAGCCGGGTCACGCTCGAACGGGCGATCCTGTTCGGAGCAAACGTGCTGCTCATCGGCGTGGCGCTCATCTCGCTGGCGTTCAATGAATGGCGCATCGCGCGGTTCGGCGATCTCGATTACGAGCAGACGATGCGCTGGGTGGTGCCCGGCTGCGCGCTGGTTGCGCTCGGATTCGAGACGATCCTCGCTGGATTTTTCCTCGGCATCCTGCATTTCTTCCGCAAATAGCCTCTTCGCGGATCAGTCGATCTCGTCGTCAGTCGTATCCGAGCTGCGCTGCTCCCGCGCATGATCGAACAGCGAGGGAATCAGCGGAAGCTGCGCGAGATGCAGCTCATCGACCAAACCCCGGCGCTCGACGAGCTCTCCCGCGTGGCGGACGGTCGCCATCCGACGCGGCGCGATCACGTCCAGGCAGCGGAGGACTTCGATCTTCAGCTTTGCCCCCCGCGCGTCGCGGGCCGGCAGATCGAGCGTCGCCATCGACGCAATCATCACGCCCATCGTCAGTGGCTCGAACCCTTCGCGTTGCAGCGAGCGCACGGCGACGGGCTCATGCCGCAAATTCTGAATCTTCATCCGCAGACCGTCGAGCCGAACCGCCATCTGCGCCGCGACCAACTTCGCCTCGGGCAGTATCGGCGCCGGCGCGCCCGGCGGCGGAGGGCCGGGAAGCGGCGGTAGCGGCGCGCCTTCGCCGATGTCCGGCAGTGTCAGTTCGAACGCGTCGCCGGTGGAATGCTGCACGTTGAAGATGGCGATGAACTGCTGCGTGTACTCCGCGAGATAGCCCGTGTACTCCACCGTTGCGTTATTGGGATTGATCGGATCGGCGACGTCGAGAATGACCGGGCGGCCGATGTACTGCTCCAGCAGCGGCTCGTAGGCGTTGGCGAACGTCCCCAGCAGCGTCTGGCTGAGCTGTGTCACCGAATTTCCCTGCGACGCGATCGCCGCCCCCGCGGGGCTCACCCGCTGATACTGCGACATCACCGCCCCGATGGCGGCGTTGAAAGCGTCGCGAAGCGTGTTCACCAGGTTACGGAAATGCCGCCACATGCGCTTCATGGGGCCGGGGTTGAACGTCGCGCCGATTTGCGCATCCCGCTCTTTTTTCTGCTCCGGCGAGAGCTCGCCGTGATAGCGCAGCAGGCTGAGCATGTGCTGATCGAGCTCCTGGCCGTAGATCAGGTAGCTGGTTTTCTTTCGCCCGCGCGCGTCGACGAAGGCGTGGTCGTAAACGATTTCGATCCCCGCGGAGGAGACTTTGAGCTGGCCCCAGAGCGTTTGCCCGCGGGCGCGCTCCAGGGTGACGTGGTAACCGCGAAAAAGCTTGAGGCACTTGTCGCGGGTCCATTTCGCCGCCACGGCGGTGATGATCGCGGTGAGGAAGATGAACAGCAGCGTGATGTAGAAGAGAGTCGCGGCGCTGGGCGCGGCGGTGGGGGCGGCGTTGACGGCGTCAGCGAGCACGCCACAGGTTTAGCGGCTGACGGGCGTTTCGCCAATCTCGTAAACGCGCAGGCCATCGAGCGGGCGGTCGAAGACCACAGGCATCGAGAGGCTGCGCGGGGTGACCAGCAGCGGGCGCCCGCCTGCGCTGCGGATCTGCCGCGCCATCGCCGGCCAGGAGGCTTCCGTGACCGGATAGACGCTGCGGTCGGCATGGAACATGAGCATGATGTGCTCGCATTTCTGGCCAATCTCAAACAGCAGCACGGCGTTGGCGGGAAGATCGCGCCGCGCCGCCGCCCCCAACTCGACGAACGACGGCCGTTCCCGGTTGAGCGCGCTCACCCTCCACGCAACATCGGTCATGCGCACAAACAGCCATCCGCTGGCCAGTGCCGCCAGAACGAGCATCGAGAGCTTGAAGTTGCGCGGCAAACCACGCTCACGAAACACCCACCCCGCCGCAGCCGCCGTCCCCAGCGCCATCGCCACGTGGCTGATCACCCAGATGTTGTCGCGCATGATGCGGGCGAACTGTGGAGGATCGGGATAGCCCCATCCTTTCTGCGGAATGGCGCCGGGGAAGAAGGCGCCGGCTCCGGTAACGACCGCCCACGCGATCAGACATGCGGTATCGCCATCCAGCGCCCGCGAAATCATTAGGCCCAGGATCAGCAGAAACGGCGGCCAGCCGATGAGCGTCGCGGTGGGGGTCTTGCTGGTCGCCATCGTCAGCGGCAGCAACACGCCTAGGCCCCAGGCATAAAGCAACCCCAGCTTCCAGTCGCGCTCGCGCCAGCAGCGCGGAAGGAGAACGATCACCGCGGTGAGAACCGCGGGATAGAAGACGTGATAAATCCGCAGTGAAAAGTCGAAGATCAACCGGTCCCACGGCGCGGCCCAGCCTTCGACGTCGGAGGAGAGATGGCGGAAGACCTGGAACTGCTCGTAGAAGAACTCGCGCGGGAACCGGATCATGCACCAGATCGTCCACGGCGCGATCGCGGCGATCGTTGCGGCGACGAAGATTATGAGATTCCGACGCCGGAAGCTCGGGCGAGAAGCCCATGCGACATTGCGCCTGGTCTCCGCCATCCAGCAGATGACGATCGCGACTCCGGTCAGCACGAACGCGGGGTATGTCTTGCAGAGGTAGGCGATGCCCTGCGCGATTCCGGCGGCAATCGTCCAGCGCATCGAGCCGGTTTGAACGGCGCGGACGAGCGCCCACGCCGACAGTTCCACCCAGAAGAGAAACGCGATGTCGACGTGATCGCTGAAGACATAGCCGTGGACGAGCGAAACGATCCCGGGATTGAACGCTTGAAGCGCCGCAGCGATCAGGGCTGCGCGCCGGCCGAGCAGCTCGACGCCGATCGCGTAGGTAAGCCAGACCGCCAGGGTCGATAGGAGGGCCGAGGGAAGGCGCAGCGCCAGCGTATTGACGCCCAAGGCCGCCATCGACGCCGCCATCTGCCAGAGCGGCACAATCGGCTTGTGCAGCCAGACATGGTTGTTCTGCCAGTCGCGGTAGTCGTACGGCAGGTACGTTGCGTCATACAGGGTCGGCGTCAGCGGATGCTTGATGAGGTTCTTCGCGACGAGCGCGTGAAACGATTCATCGAGCCCCTTGATCGAAGCGTGGCCGAGGTGATTGAGCTTGAGCAGCAGCGACGCGACGAGAATCAGCACGAGAATCGACGCGTAGGCGAATCGCGATCGATCTTCGCCGGCGGTGGTGGGGCGGTCGATGGGGGGCAAGTTAGTAGAGAATGATAAACCCGCTGCGCGGCGTGGCAACGCCGGGGTGAGTCAATGCGCCGGCTCGACGCTTTCCACATCAAGCACATAGACGCTGGTAACCGCGCCGGCGTCCTTCGCGATTTTGACGTGCAGCGTGCCCTTCACGTTGGCGAAGCCGCCCTGGTATTCGATCGTGCCGTTGTTGGGCACAACGCAGAAGACGCGCTCCTGCACCTTGGGCGGGCCGCCAAAGCAGCACTTGGCGATGGAATAGACCAGCTCGAAGCGGTGAATTTCGTTGGAGGCTTCGGACGGGGCATAAATTTCGCCAACGAGGGAGAGCTTCTTGCCGTCGAGGTCGCGCCACTGTTGTGGGACGTCGTTGATCGTTCCGTTGTTCCCATCGAAGGTGAAGTTCCCCATCGCCTTGAGGTTGACCTCGTAATACTGGCCGGAGTGATGGATGCCCCCGGTGAGTTGCTCGGAGATGAGGATGTAAACCGGTGAGCCGATCAGGAACGCGATGATGCCGATGAAGAGCACCATGCGGATGTTGATCCGCTCGGAGAGGGGAATTTTTCCAACGGTCTCGGTCATCGGTGGTTGAAATGACTCGTGATGCGTGAATTGTGACCGAATTTGGCTGGTCACGCTTCACGCGTCACGAGTCGCCTCTCATTTCGTCGCCGGCTTCACGCTGGAGACATCGACCTCGAAGATGCTGACGATGAACCCTTCATCTTTCTTTTCTTCGACTTTGAGTTTTCCCAGGACCGTCAGCTCATCCGGATAGTAGCTGATCGCTTTGCCCGCGGGCGCTTTGCAGACGATCGTGTGCTGGACCTGCGGGGGCTGGCCGAAGCAGCAGGCGAAGAGGCTGGGGACGAGAGCGAATTGCGTGATGCTCTCCGCCTGATCGATCGGGATCATGAAACCGTGAAGCTTGACGGTCGTGCCGGTGAGAGCGGTGACATCCTTGGGGATGTTCCCGCCCTTGTCCGCGTCGTAGTCGAAGTTCCCGAGATCCTTGATTTGTAAGTCGAGGACCTCGCCGGCTTTGGGCTTGGCATGGGGCGTTCGCTCGGCTCCGATCGGTGCGGGCGCGGCCGCCGTGCCGCTGACCAGCCCCGCTTGCTGAAGCTGGGTCTCGCAAACCTTGATCTGCTCGGCGAGCGGGCCGAGCTTGTCAGGCTGACCTTCGTACTGCGCCTGGAGCTTTTGCAGCATGGGCAGGGCCATGGCGTATTGGCCGTTGGTAAATGCAGTCTGGGCACGGACTTCCAGCGTGGCGGGGGCTTTGGGTTGGGTCGTCGGCGGCTCGGCAAACACCAAGCTTCCCAACAGGAAAACCGACAGAGGAATGCACGCCCATTTCATAGGAAACCCTATCGGCACAGCCCGCTTAAGCGGGCCGTGCCAACGTGCCAACGACTACCGACCACCGCCATTATACCCATCATCCCGAAACGAGGTTTGTCGCCACGGGGGTCCGATAGGCTTTCAGCGCGGGCACCAACCCCGCCAGAAACGCTAAAATCACCACCGCCCCCAGGAACGCCCACTCCTCGCGCCCGACCTTCATCCAGTTAATCCCTTCACCCATCGATTGTTGCAGATAGACCGACCCGCCAGCACTCAAGCCATGGCCCGCCAGAAGGCCCAATAGGCCGCCCGCCAAGCCGATGAGGACAGCTTCCAGGCAGATCATCGTCAGAATGCGGCCGCGCGTCGCCCCCAAGGCGCGCAGGATAGCAATTTCCCGCAGCCGGGCGGCTACGGAGTTGTAAATCGTCGTCATGATCGACGCAGCCGCTACGACGACAACGAACGCGCAAATGACCAGCAGCACGCGCGTGCCGGGGGCGAGGAAGGTCTCGAAGAATTCGCGCATCACGGAGGCTGGATTGACCGCAGCTGCGCGGTCGTCGATCACCTTGAAGTTGTACATCAATTGCTGACCCGCAAAGCCGGTCTCGGGGTAGCCGCGCGACTGAACGAGGATCGCCGACAGCGTCCATTCATCCGGCGGCAGATCGGGCACGATGTCGCCGTGCTCGTCGAGGTGGTAGGCGTCAGGATCTTCCGCCTCATCGTGTTTCGCCGCGCCGGCAGGCGCTGCCTCTTTCATCAACTCGCCATCCGCCGACGGCGAAGGCTTGCTCGCCGCCGGGCGCATCTTGAACTTCTTCATCACTGATGCTGGCACGCTTTTGGGATCGATGCCGAGCTTGCCGAGGACTTCTTCGACCTTGTCCGGCGGAACAGCAGAAGGATTGATGTTGGCCTTGAGCAGCGCCTGATCGATCATGCCGCTTTCGTGCTCAGCGATCGCGTAAAGGCTGATGTAGGGGACGAAGAGGACGCGATCGTTGGCGGTGTGGGTGGGCTTCAATATTCCGACGATGTGCCAGCGCGGCTTATGGATGTCGGGAATTACGTTTGGCCCCGGCATGCCGTGGGTGGCGCGGAAGGCGCCGCCGCGCTTCTCGTTCTCCTCTTCGCTGAGCTTGTCGTCATACAGTTGAAGATGCAGTGACTTGGCAGTGTCAGCGCCGATCACCGCCTCGAACTTCTTCGGCGCAAAGACCCGACCGGCAGCCAGCTCGTAGCTTTGCTCGCGGCGATATTGAAACTTCTTCCCCGTGACCGGCTGGCCGAGGTCGTCGAATCCGAACATCGCTGGCGATGTCCCGACGATGCGCCGGCCCATATAGCTGTCGCCCACCATGAAGGGCACCGCGATGCGCACGGTCGGGCGAAAATCGGGATGCCCCTTCAGCGGCGGTTCTTTGCGGGCCATGTCGTCATAAAGGCCGAATGGCACCACGCCCGGGCTCATGTCCATGTGGTAGACCGTGTTCAGCGTGAGCTGAAGCGGAGAGCCTTTGGGCGGACCGATGAGAATGTCGTAGCCGAAGTCGGTTTGCGCGAAGAGGTTTTGCCCCTCGCGCTGGAGGATCATGATCCCGACAGCCAGGCTCACGCCCAGCAGAACCGAAAGGAGTGTCAGCCAGGTCGAGAGGCTGCGCTGGCGCATCTGCTTGAGGACGAGCTGAAACAGATTCATCGTCCGCCCCCTGTTCCATCACTCCCTATCCCCGCGGGAGAGGACTGGGGAGAAGAAGCGGAGTTCAATTCAGCCAATGAAACGACGCGTGGAAACTGCGCGGTGATCGCCGGATCGTGGCTGACCAGGAGCAACGACGCGCCAACTTCCGCGCAGAGTTTGCGAATGAGTTCGAGCACCTGCTGCGCATTGGCAGCATCCAGCGCGCCGGTCGGTTCATCCGCCAGGACAAGCTTGGGCCGATTCGCCAGCGCCCGCGCGACCGCCACCCGCTGCTGCTGGCCGACCGACAACTTCGCCGGCCTGTAGTCCAGCCGTTGTGACAGGCCGACTTCGTTCAGCAGATGCGTCGCCCAGGCCGGATCGCTCGCCCGGCCGGTAAAGCTCATCCCGAGCAGCACGTTCTCCAGCGCCGTGAAACCGGCGAGGAGGTGATGGGTTTGAAAAATGTATCCGATCTGCCGGCCGCGAAACACGTCGCGCTCAGCCTCCGAAAGCTGCGCCAGATCGACGCTGCCGTCCGGACGTCTCTTCATGCGCGGGCTGCTGTAGGCGAGCGTCGCGCCCCCAGCGTCCCGCTCGCGATTGGCTGGTGGTCCAAAGAGGATTCTGCCGGAGTCCGGCGCGAGGATGCCGGCGATAAGGTGAAGCAGAGTCGTTTTGCCCGATCCGCTGCTGCCGACCAGCGCGACCTGCTCGCCGTCGGCGAGCGTGAAATGCTCGATATCGACCACCGGCACGACGCTACCGTCGGGACCGACGTAGCGTTTTTGAAGCTGGGACAACGTTAGGGGCACCTGACGATCCAGTGTACGCGCGCCAGCCCGATTAGTTGCATGCTGCGCTTACGTCGGCCTCTTTTTGACGGCGAATCCCCCGAACAACTCAGTTCTCGCGCTCGAAGTATTCCGCTTCAAGCTGCCTCAGCTTATCCGCCAATTTCTTGGACTCGGCTTGCAGTTGCTTTCCGCGCGAGGCGTCCTTGAACAAGCGGGTGTCACCCATCGACTGCTGACAATCGGCGATGGCGACTTCGGTGTCGGAAATCTCCTGCTCCAACTCCTTGAGAGACAGCTTTCCAAACGGCCGCAGGTAGGGGTTCCCCGGATTCTTCTTCTTCTGGGGCGGCGCCGGCGCTTTCGGTTTGCCCCTTTCACGCGAACGCGCATTCGTCGCTTGCGTCTTGGCGGCAACCGCGTTTGCCGCGATCTTGTCATGCCATTTGGAATAGTTCCCCGCGAAATCAATCATCGAAGGGGGTTCCAGCACGAACATGCGACCCACAAGCCGATCGAGAAACCACCGATCATGACTCACGCAGAGCAGCGTTCCATCGTATCCGGAGAGCGCCTTTTCCAGTGCCTCGGCTGCGGCGATGTCGAGGTGATTGGTCGGCTCATCCAGCACCAGCACATTCGGTCGATCGAGCAGCAGTTGCGCCAGCCGCACGCGCGCCCGCTCCCCGCCGCTGAGCATGCCGAGGGTCTTCTCCGCGTCGTCGCCGCTGAACAGCATCAGACCCAGCGTGTCGCGAATGGTCTGCCACGGGATTTCGACCCGGCCGTCGCGGACTTCTTCCAGGATCGTCGTGTCCGGATCGAAGTCTTCCAGCCGCTGATCGTAATAGCCGATGTTCAGGTTCGCGCCCCAGCGGAGCTCGCCGTCGTCGGCGTCTTCCTTGCCAAGCAGCGCGCGTAGCAGCGTGGTTTTGCCCGAGCCGTTGGGGCCGATGATGCCGATCCGTTCGCCGCGGCCGACTTCGAAGCTCAGCTCGTGCCACAGCTCTTTCTGATCGAACGATTTGCTCAAATGCCGCACCGACAGCACGCGATCGCCCGCCCGCTGATCGGCGGTGAATTTCAAATGCAACTTCTTGGCGGTTTCCACCTGCTGCACCATCGCATCGCTCTTGAGCATGCGATCGAGGCGTTTCTCGCGACCCTTTGCTTCTTTGGAGCGTTGTCCCGCACCGAAGCGGCGAACGAACTCCTGCTGTTTCTCGATGTACGCCTGCTGCTGGTCGTACGCCCGCTGCTGGCTAAGCTCCATCAGTTCGCGCTGCGCGACGAAAGCGGTGTAGTTGCCCGGAAAGCTCTTCAGCTTCGCCTGCGTCAGCCAGACGATGCGGGTGGCGACGCGATCGAGCAGGAAGCGGTCGTGGCTGATGAGGATGACCGCCCCTTTGAAATCGACGAGGTAGTTTTCCACCCATTCGATCGCGGTCAGGTCGAGGTGATTGGTCGGCTCGTCCAGCAGCAGCACATCCGGCTCGTTGATGAGCAACTGCGCGAGCGCTAGACGCGATCGTTGCCCGCCGGAGAGCGTCTCCACCGATTGTTCCCACGTTTCGCGGCCCAGCCCGACGCCCAGCAGGGTCGCTTCCAGGCGATGATGCCACACATACCCGCCGCCCAGGTCAAACTCGTGCTGAACCGTCTGGTATTGATCGAGCGTTTTCTGCAGCTCGTCGCCGGTCTGCGTCCCCATCGCATGCTCGAGATCGCGCATGCGATGGGCCAGTTCGTGCAGCGATGAGAACGCCAGCTCCGCTTCGTCCATGACGGTGCTGGCGGCGTTAAATTGCGGGTCCTGTGACAGGTAACCGACCTTCGCCCCGTCGGCGATGGCAAGCATGCCGCTCTCGGCGGTTTCGGCGCCGACGATCAGCTTGAAGAGCGTCGATTTCCCGCTGCCGTTGGCCCCGATCAGGCCGACGCGCTCGCCGCGCTCGACCGACAGGCCCGCGTGATCCAACAGCACGCGCTGGCCGAATGACTTCTCGATGTTTTCAAGGGTGACGACAGCCACAGGCGTGCAAGGTTACGGGCAGACTAAGTGGTCAGGCAACCTGCTGTCTTTCTCCCTCTCCCTTGCAGGGAGAGGGCCGGGGTGAGGGTAGAAGCTCCCGGATCCCAAGAGGCACGCCGCTGGGGGTTGGGCGCTTCAACCCTCACCCCAACCCTCTCCCTTCCAGGGAGAGGGAGTAAGAAATCAGATCGCCCTCCCGACGACTTGCAACGAGTCGAGAAGGTACTTTTCATCCGCGCTGCTCATCGCGCCGGTGATGCGGATTTTCACGAACTTGGTATTCGCTGCCGACGTCTGTAGCGCCAGCCAGCCGGTGGAAGTGGAGGCGCTCATGCCGTTCACCGACGTCAGTTCATCCCCGCTGGCATTGTCGATGCCCTGCCAACCCTGGCCGTCGGTCAGCAGCCGCTGGTAGCCTGCGCCGGTGTCGACTTCGATCTTCAGAGAATCTTCCTTCTCAAACGTCGCAGCCGATTGGAATGCCGAGAGCTGGAGCGAGATATTGGCGAAGCCGGTCGTGTCGATCGTGCGCGTGAGGATGGCCTTGGCTGTGGATGACCCGGAGCTCTTGGCGAGCACACCTTGCCCGCCTGCTGCAACGAAGCTCAGCTTCGATCCATCGGTCGAGCTGCCGGCGAGCGTCCAGCCGGACGTGGAATCGAAATCGTCGTTGTAAATCGTCTGAGCCGACGGCGGCGCAGCGTTGGTGTCGAGGATCCAGATGCCGCGGCCGATGCCGGGTTCATCGCCCGTTTTCGCGGATTGAAAGGCGATGTAGCGACCGTCCGGGCTGACCACGGGGTTGGTCGATTTGTATCCGCTGAAATCGCCCCAGCGGATGACGCGCTGGAACGGCGCCGTGCCGTCCAGACTGAGCTTCCAGACGTCGATGTGCTGATTGTCCTGCGCGCCCTTGTCGCGCGAGGATTCGACCAGCTCGGCGTTGCCGTCGGGGAAGATCCCTTCCCCCTCATCGTATTCGCCCGGGACCGATCGATACGCCTTGCTCGCGCCGGTCACGAGATTCACGCCGAACGTATTGCCGTTGGCGACGATGTATTTGTCGTAGACGAGCTCCTGGTCGTTGTCGCGGAAATCCTGCGGCTCCATGAAGTTGGCGTCGAAGAGCACCTGCTTCTTGTTCACCAGCGTCGGCACGCCGCCGGGATAGGTGATGTCGCCGGTGAACAGAGCGTGGCCGGCATTGGGAAAATCCTTCGGGTACTGCTCCTGACCCTCGGCCCAGGCGATTTTGTTGGTCGTCGCGGAAATGGCGAAGCCTTCGTAGATTTTCTGGTTCAGCTCCGTCGGCGGGGCGCTCAAGTCCTTCTTCAGCACCCACAACTCGGCGGCGGAATAACGCGAATAGTGACTGTCCTTGAAGACCTTCGGCCCGCTGAGCAGGTAGTTTCCATCCGGCAGGTATTGAACGCGGAGGAAACCGGGGTGCGCGAAGAATCCGGTCAGCAGCCGGGACTTCCCGGTCGCGATGTCAATCTCATAGACGTCCCCGAAGGTCTTGGAGATGTATGCGAGCTTCTTCCCATCCGGCGACCACGCTGCCCGCTCGCCGGAGGCGGTCAGCCGTCGCACGTTCCAGGGCGGATCGATTTCCGGATCGAGGCTTGCGCCACCCGTTGGCGGAGGAGGGGGCGGCGGCGGCGGCGGTGGCGGGGGCGGGGTAGGCGGAGGAGGTGGGGGCGGTGGCGGGGGAGACGGCGGGGGCTGCGTGGTGTCGTACGGGCTTTCCGCGGGGCCGACGCCGCTAGGGACCAAGGCGGTATTCTTCGTCAGCAGGATGCGATCGACGCTGAAGCCGTCTTCGCGCATCCACAGGTTGATCTTGTGTTCCCCCGCTTTGGTGACGTTGATGGTTGCCACGGGGCCGTCGATCGTCTTGTTGAACCAGATCCACGCCGACTTGCTGGAGGCGGACATGTTGTCGGCGGTGGTCACGGCTTTCCCGTCCAGCCCGACGTGGACCGAATCATCTGTCCCCACCGCGACATGCCCGCGCAACCAGACGCGGTAGATGCCGGTGGTGACGAACTTGACCGCGTAATCGAGCTGCGGGCTGGTCGTCGCGAAACCGGTGTTGATCTGCGTGCCGGTATTCGGTCCGACGAGCATCGCGCCTGTGCTCGCAAACCCGGCGGGCGACTTCACGGTCGACCAGGATTTGCCGCTGCGCGCAACAGCGGCGTGGTAGTGCTCGGCCTCGATAACCACCTGGCCACCGGACTCGACAAACGGTGCAGCCGCGAAAAGGACGCGCCGTTCGATAGGCTCGAAAAACATCATCTGTTTTGCTTGGGAACTTCTCCCGCTCCGCTACGGATTAGACGGTCGACGCGGCGAACGCGTCAACAGAAATCAAAAATCCGACGATAAGAAAATGGAACCGCAGATGAACGCAGATCAACGCGGATAAGACCCGTGCCACTGTACCTTGGCGTCGTGTTGATCGGTTTCCATCCGCATTTTCACCTCCCCCTAAACGACTTCGGCCCCCTCATCCGGCCCCGCGGTGAGGTCCGCCAGCTGCTGTTCGAGCTGCTTGATCCGCTCGACGATGTCGGGAAGCTGAGTGAACAGGATGTAGACCCGCCGGCCGTGCTTCACCGGCATGGCGGGCGAGCCCATGATGGTTTCGCCGTCGTCGACATCGTTGATCACGCCCGATTGCGCGGCCACCGTAACCTGATTGCCGATCTTCAGGTGCCCGCTCACGCCGCTCTGGCCGGCGAGCACGACGTGATGTCCGAGCGTCACGCTACCAGCGATGCCGGTCTGGGCGACGAGCAGGCAGTGCTCGCCGATCTTGCTGCCATGGCCGACGACGACGAGCTGATCGATCTTCGTGCCGCGTCCGATGAACGTGCTTCCCAGCGCCGCCCGCTCGATGGAGCAGTTCGCGCCGATCTCGACGTCGTCCTCGATGATGACGTTGCCCGCCTGGGGGATCTTGTGATGCACGCCCTTGTGGGTCGCATAGCCGTAACCGTCGACGCCCACGACGCTGCCAGAGTGCACGATGACGCGGTCGCCGAGCAGGCAGTCTTCGTAAATGGTCGCATTGGGATAGATGATGCAGTCGCGACCGAGCTTGGCGCGTGGGCCGACGAAAGCGCCGGGGTAGATGATCGTGTTCTCGCCAATGGTCGCGGAGGGGTCGACGTGCGCATCGGGGTGTACGCCGGTGAACGGATGCTTGCGATGGCCGTGCAACTTGACGACGGCTTGCATGAAGGCGTAATACGGGTCGGCTGCGCGCAGGAGCGTGGTGTTGTTCACGGGCTCCGTCTTCGTGGAGACGATGACGGCAGACGCGCGGGTGGTTTCAAGCTGGCGCGCGTATTTGGGGTTGGCGAGAAAGCTGACTTGCCCCGGCGTCGCAGCATCCAGCGTGCCCGCCGATTCAACCGTGGCTGAGCCGTCGCCAACTACTTCCGCGCCGATCAATTTGGACAGGTCGTTTACAGTCATGGAGAACTCTGTTGCAACACGGAGGCACGGAGGACTCGGAGAAAAAACTATAGGATCCGGCGTAGGATCCCATCCTTCAGCACCGGGACGAAGAAGTTGATGAGCAAGCCTACACGTTTGCCGCTCAGCCGGAGGTAGGTCAATAGCTGGGCCTCGTGAACGGGCAGAATCTTCTCGACGGCCTTCAGTTCGACGACAACGAGGTTCTCGACCAGAATGTCGATCCGATAACCGCAGTCGAGCTGAATTCCTTTGTAGCGTATGGGTAGCGCCACTTGTTGTTCGAAGGCAATTCCGCGCGTCGACAATTCGTGGCAAACGCATTGCTGATAACACGATTCGAGCACGCCGGCGCCGATCTCCTTGTGAACTTCCATCGCTGCTCCGATGATCGCTTCGATGAGCTTTTCATGCAGAATCATCTGCTCCTCCTCTTCTCCGTGCTCTCTGTGACTCCGTGTTTCAACTTATCTCTTCTGAAATATACTCCCTACCGCGATATTCATCGACAAGGACAAGACATGGCCAATCTTCTCGGCATCGACATCGGCACCAGCGGGACCAAGACGCTGATCTGCGACGATCGCGGCAAGGTCATCGCTACCGCCATGGCGGAACATCCGATCTCCTCTCCCAAGCCCGGATGGAGCGAGCAGAATCCGCTGGACTGGTGGAACGCCGCTTGCGTCGCGACCAAGGCTGTTCTCAAGAAGGCGAAGCTCAAGCCCACGGACATCAGCGGCATCGGCTTGTCCGGGCAGATGCACGGCAGCGTGTTTCTCGGCGACGGCGAGGAGCCGTTGCGCCCGGCGTTGCTCTGGAACGATCAGCGGACGGCTGAGCAATGCGCCGAGATCGAATCGAAAGCCGGCGGGCGCGAGAAGCTCATCAGCATGGTGGCCAACCCGGCGCTGACCGGTTTCACCGCTCCCAAAATTCTCTGGGTGCGTGAGAACGAGCCGAAAATCTACGCAAAAACGAAGCATATTCTCCTCCCCAAGGACTACATCCGCTTTCGCATGACCGGCGAATACGCGACGGAAGTCTCCGATGCCAGCGGAACCTTGCTTCTCGATGTAAAGAATCGCAAATGGTCCGATCAGTTGCTCAGCCTCCTCCAAATCGACAGGTCGCTGTTGCCGCGTCTGCATGAATCGCCGGAGGTGACGGGGACGCTGGCGCGCGATCCTGCAAAAGCCCTGGGCCTCGCCGAAGGAATTCCCGTGATCGGCGGCGGCGGCGACCAGGCTGCCGGCGCCGTCGGCAACGGCATCGTCATGCCGGGGATCGTCTCGGCCACGCTGGGCACGTCCGGTGTCGTCTTCGCCCACAGCGATGTTCCCACGCTCGACCCGCGCGGGCGCGTCCACACCATGTGCCACGCCGTCCCCGGCAAGTGGTGCGTCTTCGGCTGCATGCTCAGTGCCGGCGGGTCGTTCCAATGGTTTCGCAACAACCTTGGACAGACCGAAATCGCGCTCGCGAAGAGGAAGAAGGTTGACCCTTACGAGCTCTTGATCGCCGCGGCCGAGCGCGCGCCGGCTGGTTCCGAAGGACTGTTCTTCCTCCCATATCTCACCGGCGAGCGTTGCCCCTATCCCGATCCAAACGCCCGCGGCGGCTGGATCGGCCTCACCGCGCGAACCACCCGCGACATGATGATCCGCGCCCTGCTCGAAGGCGTCACCTGCGGGATGCGGGATGCGCTGGAAATCATGCGCGAGATGAATATTCCCCTCGCTCAGGTCCGCGCCAGCGGCGGCGGCGCTCGCAGCCCGTTCTGGCGGCAGCTCCAGGCGGACATCTACAATCAGCCCATCGTCCTGACCAACGCGGCTGAAGGCCCTGCCTACGGCGCGGCCCTGCTGGCCGGCGTGGGCACGGGTGCGTTCAAGAGCGTCGAAGAAGCCTGCCGGGTTTCCATCAAGCAGACCGCCAGGATCGCCCCCAACAAAAAGCGGGCAGCGTTCTACGACCGCTATTACACGACGTATCACAAGCTCTACAGCGATCTCAAAGACCGCTTCGGTGAGATTTCTGCGCTCGAATGACTTGGCGCTCTGCACCCATTTCCACACCATTTCAATACCTGTTCTCCACTGGGGCGACATCGGGGCATTCCGAGACATTGGTCGGTTCTTGAGCGGAAATCGGGGGTGGGGCGGATGAAATTGGGTTTGTTCCACGTGTTTTCGTGAGCGTTTTTTTCCGCGGCTGAAGAGATTGAACCACGAAGTCACGAAGAGCACGAAGCGGCGCTCGGCGTTTGAGAGCGGCTTAGCGAAGGGAAATTGGGTTTGTTTTCGCGAATTTTGATAGCGCGTGTTGTTCCTGGAAGTCGAGAACCGCTTCGTGGCTTCGTGGTTTATTCTCTTTGGCGCACCGAACTCGTACATATCGTCCCTCCCTATTACTTGTGGCGCTGCGCGCTGGTGCGCACAGAAGCGCAACACCCCCGATTTTCAGGGCGATGAGACCGAAAATCATTTTATTTTGCCCGAATTCGTGTTGCGCGCCCGGGCGCGGAATGCACTGCGCGCGAAGAGAAAGAGGGGTTTCAAGGCTCGTCGATCAATTCGATCGCGATCTTCGCGGCGTTCATCGATGCGCCGGGTTGATCGAGCTGCTTCATCACCTTGGCCAGCTTTTGCCGCTGATCGGCGAGCTTTTCGGGGTGCTGGAGCAGGTCGATGGCGCAGTCCGCGACCGGCGCGTTGGAGCCGTACCAGGGGATGAACTCGGGGACGAGATCGATCTGCCCCGCGAGGATGTTCACCATCGCGATCTTGCGCGTTTTGATCAGCCAGCGCCCGGCCAGGTGCCAGAGGATCGGATTGATGCGGTAGACGACGATCATCGGCACGTTCCAGGCTGCGACGTGGACGGTGCTCGTGCCGGATTTGGTGATGACCAGATCGCAGCGCGGCACGAGCTCGTCGAAGCCGTTTTGCAGGATCGTGGCGCGGACGTTTTTCGCGTCCAGCAGCTCGCGCGCGAGCGCATCCGATGAAGCAGTCGTCGGGATGAGAAACTGCGCGGCTGGGAATTGCGTTTTGATCCGCGCCATCACGTCGATCAGGTGCGGGAGGTTCGCTTTGACTTCGCTGCGGCGCGAGCCGGGGATGATTCCGATGATCGGGGATGTCGAACCCGCGGATAGCGATCCGCGGGCTTTGGGATCGCGATCGAGAAGGATTTGATCGAAAAGCGGGTGGCCCACGAATGTCGCCTTGACCCCGCGCGATCGAAAATACTCCTGCTCGAACGGGAAGATGCACGCGACATGGTCGACCCATTTTCGCATCTTCTTGATGCGTCCTTCGCGGCTGGCCCAGAGCTGCGGCGCGACGTAGTAGAGGACGGGGACGCCGAATTGCTTCGCCTGCCTGGCGAAGGGGATGTTGATCGCGGAACTGTCGACGCAGATGTGGAGATCGGGCTTATGCTCGCGATATCGGGCGGCGGTCATGTTCAGCCATCGCCGGGCTTCGAGCGCGCGTAAGATCCCGCGCCATCCCATGGCGGCGCGGTCTACGGTGTCTTCCAGCAAGTGGGCGCCGGCGGCTTTCATTTTCGGGCCGCCGAGCGCGTCGACCTCGATCGTTGGGTCAAGCGTTTTCAATGATCGGATCAGCGCGGCGGCGTTTTGATCGCCGCTTGCCTCGGCCGCCGTGATGAAGATTCGTTTGGACACGGGGGATGCAACTCCACCGGTCGCGGGGGGGTGTGTCAAGCATTTCCATTTAGCCCGGCACTTGTGTCGGGTCTTCCGATCGCCGGAAAATGCCCCGGCACAAGTGCCGGGCTAAATCGCCGATTGCGGGCGGTGCGCTACTGCCGTAGCATCGCTTGGGCGATGCAATTGCGAAGTGGAATCCCGTTGTTGCGCGAGCTGGACGCGCATCTGAAGAGCGACGAGTACCAGCGTCACGTCGAGTTCAACCGCGCATTTCTGGCAAAGAACGACGCTGCCATGAACCAGTACGGCAAGCTCTGGGCGAAGGACACCTTCCGCCTCTGGAGCCGCCGCTGGGAATATCCGTATGTCGCGCAGCGGATCATCGAATTCGCCAATGCGCAGCCGGCGGATCGGCCGCTGCGCGTGCTCGATGCCGGTTCGGGCGTCACGTATTTCCCGTATTTCCTCCGCCGCGAAATCCCGCGCAGCGAGATCACCTGTTTCGACAGCAACAACACGTATCACCCGATGTTCGCGGCGGTGAATGAGACGATGGGGGAGAAGAAGGTCGCGTTCACCGAAGGCTGGCTGCAAAAGCTGCCGTTCGAGGACGATCGTTTCGACGCGGCCTGTTGCATCTCGGTGCTCGAGCACACGAGCAACTATGATGAAATTCTCGATGAGTTCGCGCGCGTCCTGCGGCCGAGGGGGCTGCTGGTGATCACGTTTGATCTGTCGCTCGATGGCAGATTCGAGCTGCCCAAAGAGGCTGCTTCCAGCCTGCTTTCGACGGTGGGGAAGAAATTTCAGACACCGGCCGCGATCGATTTCCATAAGGAACTTTCCCTGATGGACGAGCCGGCGGAATCAGGCATCCTCACCACCGACCACATCCGCACGACCCAGCCGGATCTGCTTCCCTGGAAATCGCCGATGCTCAAGGCGGCGCATGACCTTGTAAAAGGGCATGGTTGGACCGGTGGATTTCGCTCCAAATCGGTATACTGCCTCAGCGCGACGGCGAGGTAGATCAGCCGCCGCGCGGCACACGAGATGCTTCGCCTGAGCGGCGAAACATGGCCTGCTTCGTAATGATCTTGCAACTTCGTCGTCTTTGATCACGTGGGCACGTCTGATTCTCCAATGACCGCGAACTTTCGCACCGCTGAGTATGTCCCGCCGTCGCTTGCTCCTTCGGGGCGGGCGACGCCGCTGACAACCTCGCTGCCGCGCATCCTGCGCCTCCGCGCCGCCACCGGCATCAGCGATCGCGTTGCATTCCCCGCGCTCGTCGCCGCGCTGTTGCTCCTGTTTGGCCTGCTGCAAAACCAATACTGGGTCCCGGCCGGCGACAGCGAGCTCTATTCCTCCATCGCCCGCAACCTGGCGCTGGGGCGTGGCTACACCTTCCTCGGGCAGCCGGTCGCCATCAGTCCGCCCGGCTGGTCGTGGATGATGTCGGTCATCATGCGCATCACCTCCGCGGTCTGGCCGCTCAAGCTCGCCGCCATGACCTGCATGACCGCCAGCCTCGCCATGGGTTACTGGATCGCGCGCCGATTCGTCTCCCCCACGCAGGCGGTTTGCGTCATCCTCCTCACCGCCGTGATATCGCACGTCTACCAAGCGACCTACTGGCTGATCAGCGAAGGCGCGTTCTGCCTCGCGACCAGCGCCACGATCCTGCTCGCCATCCAAATCGCCGAGGGGCGCAAGCAGTGGTGGCGCGTCGCGCTGCTGCTGGCCGCCTGCGCCGCGGCGGTGACCATTCGCTGGGCGGGCGTGGCGGGGGTCTTCATCGTGATCGCCTGCCTGTTGAACGGCCAGTGGAAACCCCGGTTCACCACCGTCTGGATCACCGCCGCCCTCGTTTGTTTGGTCAGCGTGGCGACGTTCTTCGGCTGGAGGCAGATGCTGCGCGGGACGCCCGAGCAGATCGCCGCCGCAGCCGACGTGGTCACCGGCACGGGCGAAGAGACCGGCGCCATGTCCGCCGTCGACTCCGGCGCGCCCGTTGTCGGAACGACCGGCCAAAACGCCAAGGTCTACCAGATTTTCCCCCCCGGCAGTTCGGTCGATCGCTTCCTCAACTGGGGCCGTTGGTTCAGCTATCTTTACTGGCAACCCTTCCGCGCCGCCGGCGCCAGCGAGAAGATCCTCAAAACCGCCACCGCCATCGGCTGGCTGATGATCGCCGTGCTCGGCGTGCTGGTCGTCTCGGCCACGCGCCGAAGGCAGTGGCTGTGGGCCGGCGTCGGGGCGTACACCGGCGCGCTGGCCGTCGGCTGGCCCAATGTTAACGCGCGCTACTACGTCCCCGTCGCGTTCCTCATCACGCTGGGCATGTTCCTCGCCACCGACGAGCTTCTCCGTCTCACCGCCGACCGCCGTCGCTGGCGGATCTGCTTCACCGCCTGCTTCATCGCCTTCGTCAGCTCCGTCGCGGTCTGCAACGGCGCGCTTTACACCGTCGAGATGGCCATCGCCCGCTCCGATCGCTTCTACGCGCGCTACGAGGACGGCATCAGCATCCCGCTCTTCCAGAGTTGCCAATACCTGGCTTCGCTGCCGCAGCCGCCGCGCAATGGCGAGCTGGCCGTCAGCCCGCGCTACACGAACCTCAACAGGCCCAAGGCCAGCCCTTTCGGTATCCGCGTCGCCGTCTGGCTCACCGGCTTGGACGACATCGAAATCCCGCGCTGGAAGCATACCGGCGTCACCCCCAACGACACGACCGCCAACGCCCGCGAGCTGCGCCGATGGCTCAAACATAAAGGCGTCAAGTACTACCTCTACCAGACCGAGGTCGAGCCGTGGCGCATCTGGCACTTTCGCCTGGCGTGGTACGAGCGGATGCAGCTGGGCCACGCCCCTGACAAGGAAACCGTCGGCTGGCAGCTCTACCGCGCCGCCGCCAGCGGCGACGACTGGATTCCAGTCCGCCTGCCCAATAAGTTTCAGCCCATCACCCGCGTGCCCGGGTTGTAAGCACAATGGGGCGCCGAGGGGCGCCGAGGTGGAGTACCCGCCGCGCCAGTGCCCGCATGAGGGGATAACAGAGTAATATCAGCCGCTGTGCCTTCTTCTCTTTCACCCCCTCACCCCTTCACCCCTTCACCCCCTCATCCGCGCGTCGTCGTCCCGATCGTTGCCGGCATCGGCAACGCGCTGCTCGCCGTCCCGCTGGTGCGGGAGCTGAAGCGTGGCTTGCCGGATTGCGCGATTACCATCATTGCGCGCACCAACGCGATGGCGGAGCCGTTCCGCCGCCTCAGCGAGGTGGCGGAGGTGATGGTCACGGGCAAGGGGATCATGGAAATCTGGCGAGACATCGCCTGGTCGCGAAAGCAGCGGCCGGATGTCTACCTCGTGCCGTTTCCCTCCAATCGCTGGCAATACTCGCTGCTGGCGCTGTTCAGCGGGGCGCGCGTGAGACTGATCCATTCGTATCCGGCTGGCTACCTGCGGGCGATGCATTTCATCGGCACGCGCGTGCCGGCCGAGCGGGGGATTCATGATGTTCAGCAGAACCTCAACCTGCTGAAGATGCTGGGGATCGAGCCCGCGCCGGCGCGGGCGCCGACGTTCGTGCTGAGTGAAGAGGACCACCGCAGCGCGAGTGCGGTTCTGGAGGAGCTTGGGTTTACCGGCGATCGCAAGCCCATCATCATCCACGCGGGCAGCGGGCAGACGATTTTCGCGCAGGCCAAGCGCTGGCCTCCGGCGTCGTATGCCTTGCTCATCGCTGAGATACAACGGGAGCTCGGGGACCGCGTGCTGGTGATCGAAGGGCCGGACGAACGCGGCGTGGCAGATGAGATTCTGAAGAGCCCACCCATTGCTATGGGTGGGCTTGAGCCGAAGGTCCTCAGACTCACCGGTTCGCTGGGAACGGCCGCCGCTATTTTGCAACGGGCGGAGATGTATGTTGGGTCTGATTCGGGACTGGCGCATCTGGCGTCGTCGGTGGCGACGCCGGCGGTGACGCTGTTCGCGCCGGCGGAGCCGGATCGCGTTTGTCCGTTCGGCAACCGCGACCTGGTCGTGCAGGCGCAGACATCTTGCGCGCCGTGCGCGCAATACCCCTGGCAGACGACGTATCCCAAGGTCCTCTGCAAAGAGCCGATGTGCATCACCACGATCACCATCGACGCCGTGATGGAAAAAGTGAGGCGCGCGAGTTCACCCCAGCGAGCGCAGCGCTCGTGAGCGAAGCGACCGCCCCATCCTCGCGCAGGCGCGTGCTGCTGCATGTGGTCGCGTGGATCGCGTGCCTGGCGATCGTGGCGATCGTCCTCCGTGCGCTGGTGCAGCAATTCCGCCAGGTCGAGTGGTCCAACGTCCATTTTCATCCCGGCTATACCGCTGCTGCTGTCACTTGCGTCTTTGCGGTGAGCTTGATGCAGCTTCTGGCGCGCTGGACGCTGCTCAGTGCTTACGGCTATCCGCTCGGTTGGCGCGCCCAGCTTCCTGCGGCGTGGGTGCCGCAATTGGGAAAATACATCCCGGGCGGGGTCGCGTCGGTGGGCGGCGCGGTCTACCTGCTCAAGCGCTACGGCGTGCCCGGCGCGGTCGGGCTCTCGGTCGCGGTGCTTCTCGATGCGCTGGCGGTGACCGCGGGTCTGATCGTCTCCACGCCGCTGCTGATGTCCGAGCCCGTGCGGTCGAAGTATCCGAGCATGTGGGTCGTCAGCGTCGTGATCACCATTGCTGGGCTGGTGATGCTTTATCCGCCGGTATTTGTTGCGGCGCTGAACCTCGTTCTGCGGAGAATCCGCCGCCAGCCGATCGAGCAGGTTCCGCCGCTGCGGCGATACGTCTGGCCGGTGCTGGCCAGTTTTGGACAGTGGGTGATGGCGGGTCTGGGGCTGTGGTGCATGGCGGGGGCGATCACGAGCGTATCGACGCGATCGATTCCGCTGTTCATCGCCAGCGCCGCCCTGGCGATGACAGCGAGCTATCTCACGCCGTTCTCGCCCGGCGGGGCGGGCGTGCGGGAGGGACTCTATTTGCTGACCCTCCGTCCGCTGCTCGGCGGTCCCAACGCTGCGATCATTGCGGTGGCGATGCGGGTGGTTCAGACGTTCATGGAGTTGCTGCTCGCGGGGGTGGGGGGGTTGTTGATGCGGAAGTCCCATGTCCGCTGAGGATGAGTCGCATAACAACTTGTTAATAAAAGACTTACGGTTCAAAACAAGAAATCGCGTGGGAAGTTTTGGGAAATATTGGGAAGCGGGCTCAGCCATACGGCGGGGGAAACGACTCATGCTCGATGGCGCGCGGCGCGCGCCGCGCCCGGCAGTGGCGGTCCCGCAATGCTTGGGGGCGCCAAGGTTGAGTGCGTGCATGAGGTCCTCCGTATTACGGGCCGCGCTGCGCGCCTGTGCGCACGGAAACGCAGCGCGCTCGGTTTTCAGGTCAAAAATGCGGAAAACCGGTCTGATTTTCTGATTTTGCGCGTTGCGCGCACGTGCGCTCTCGCCGCCGCTGGGCTGTGAGGGGGGAAATGAACTATTTCAATTGACAGATTAATAGTTGACGGCGCTGGCGGCGACGGCGCCTCCCGCGCCAGCGCCGCACATCGAGCCGTGGACCGCGGCGCGCAAGCTGATGACCGCGGGCGCGGCTCCGGTGCTGTTAGGATTCTGCCTGCCGAGGGGTGATCCCCGTGGCCGCAGGAGACGTCGCGCATGGGCTGGGCTGGATAGTCGTGCTGCTGGGCATTGGCGCAGCGGCGAGTCCGTATGTGGCGACGGGATTGCGACGTGAAACGCGCTGGCGGGCCATGCTCGCGGCGCTGGCGGCAGGGGCGCTGATTGTTGTTTATCTCATCACTTCGCGGCCGAGCGACGTCGCCGTGGGGCTGCCCGTGGTCGTGGTCGGATACGTGATGGAATGGGTCGCGCTGCTGCGCGAACGGGAGATCGCGCCGGCGACGGACGCATTGCCGGCGGCAGCGGTGTCATGAGGGCTTTTTGGTCAGCACGAAGATGAACTGATACTGCAGGTAGGGGAGAGCGGAGACGATCTTGCCGGCAAGGCGCGCGATGGCGCGCTTGAGGTTGGCGTTTTTGAAGACCGCCGGGCCCCAGTCTTTCGCCGTCTGCTCAACACGCAGCCCCGCTGATTCGAACTGCCGCTTCCAGTTCCAATAGCTGGCGGCGAACTCCATCGGTTGCTCGGTTTTCACGTAAAAGTTGGGGACGATGATGACCGCGCGTCCGCCGGGCTTGAGGATGCGCGCGATCTCGCGGATGCCGCGCTTGACGTCGGGAAAATGTTCGAGCGAACCATTACAGAAAAGCCGGTCGAAGGAAGCGTCCGCCAACGGCAGGGCGGTGCCGTCCGCTTGCAGCCAGAGAATGTCGGGGCTGTGGTTGCGTGCGAGTTTCAGGCCGGTGATGGAGAAATCCAGGCCGATCGCGCGGGCGGCTTGGCCGTTTCGGATCGCCATGCGGATGGCCCAACCCGCGCCGCAACCCAGGTCCAGAATCGTGGCGCCGTTTAATGGTTCGAGCCGTTTGAGGGCGCGCCAGATGCGTTTTTCATCGGGGCGCGAGGCGTCTTCGGCGTAGTGATATTGCGAGTCGTAGAAATCGCGCGGGACGGGCGAAGTCATGGGGAATCGCATGATAGGTGACAACACGCGCCCACTGAAGTGGGCGGTGCCGACGGGACCGTTGGGAATCGCGCAAAAAGAGAAGGCATCGCGAGATGAGGCGCTGAAGGGCGCAGGCCGCGTTTCGCGTCCGCCGATGACGGGTCATCAGGCGACGTGCGTGGCGCGGGTGACGGGCGAGGTGGTGACGGTCACCGCCGGAACTCTCACCGGCTGGCCCTGTTCAGTGTCGGGCTGCGCGTCGTCCCAGGATTCTTCGAACAGGCGGGCGACCGCGCGCGCCGGCTCGATGGTCGCCATCACCGCGCGCGGCTTCTTGCCGGCGTAGACCTTGCGGCGAGCGAGGTAGAGTAGTTCTTCGCTGATGCGGCGGTGGCGGCCGAGCATGTCCGCCAGGAGCGCCAAGACGCCGAGCAGGAACGACAACGTGACCAGCACCCCGCTGATCGGGATCAGCGAGGTGTAGGGCGCGGTGTGCGTTTTCATGAGGTACCAGCCGGTCACGAACGCGCCGGTCAGAAATCCGGGGACAAACAACAGCGCGGCGATCCCGCCGAAAAACTTGAGCGGCTGAATGTCGCGCATGGCGCGAAGGATGATCGGCAGCGAGTTGCTCGCGTACTTGAAGATGGACGACGCCACCCGGCTTTTTCCGTGCTCGCGCACGCCGCGGATCTTCAGCGGCACTTCGGCCATGCGCAGTCCTTTGCTGAACAGGTCGATGAAGGTTTCCTGGGTGTATGTGAAACGTCCAAAGAGGGTGAGGCGATAGGCGGCCTCGCGGTTGAACGCGCGGAAACCACACGAGACATCCGTGAACTTCGTTCCGCCGCAAACCCAGTTGATGATGTTGGTGACGACTTTATTGCCCCAGTATTTGATCGGAGGCATTTCGGGCCGGAGCGCGGGATCAGCGAAGCGCGAGCAGGTGACGAAGTCGGCTTCGCCTTCGAGGATGGGGTGGACGAGTTTGGTGATGTCAGCCGGGTCAAACTGACCGTCGCCGTCGATGTTGACGATGATGTCGGCGCCGCGGCGCATGGCGCGTTCGATCGCGGTGCCGAAGACCTTGCCCAGCCCCGGGCGATTGTGCAGCGTCACGACCAGCGCGCCCGCCTCGGCTGCCCGCTCGGCGGTTCGGTCGGTCGAGCCGTCGTTGGCGACGATTACCTCGACCTCGCTGACGCCATGGATTTTGCGGGGCACGCCAGCAACAACCTGCGCGATGGTCTTCTCTTCATTTTGGGCAGGGATGGTGACGACGAGTTTCATGCGTGCTTGATTTCCCCAATCCAGCGGGAAACCGCCGGGAAAGATAGCAATTCACCCAAACTGCCACAAGGACGACGCGAATCGGCGCGATGTTTCGCCCATTCGCTGGACAACGCGCAATTTATGACAGGTTAATGATCGAGGGGGCAAGGGGGAAAATCCGCGAGTGCGGAACGACCGGGAATTCGGAAGGATAACGCGTGCCGCGGTTGGACGGCAGCGCACGATGAGTGAACGTTGCGTGGCACGCACGATACCCCAGCCCGAAGGGCTGGGCTTAGCGCGGGATGTCTATGGACGGGACGTGGCGCTGGCGCGGCTTACGCGAGCAGATCTTCTAGAAGTTGCTTGACGTCTTTGAGATCGACCTCGTCGTCGACTTGGGCGTGGTCGGTGCCGTTTCCGCCGTTGACCAGATCGACCGTGCCGTTGCGGGCGTAGATGTTGTCGTCGCCGTCGCCGCCGTAGATCTGGTTGATGCCCACGCCGCCGTTGAGCAGATCGTTGCCATTGCCGCCGTAGATGGTGTCGTTGCCGTACTCGCCGTATTCCTTGTCGGCGGATGAGCCGCCGTTCATGGCGTCGTTGTCATCGCCGCCGTAGAGCCGGTCGACGCCTGCGCCGCCGGTCAAGTTGTCGTTGCCGGCATCTCCGTAGAGACGATCGGCGCCGTCCCCGCCGACGAGGATGTCGCGGCCGGCTGAGCCGGAGAGGCGGTCGTCGCCT
>JADMIO010904343.1_pt1 | contig 71537 bp, 74 predicted proteins | sample 8958161 | NCBI WGS metagenome assembly JADMIO01 (sample SAMN16585339, study PRJNA669376) | soil metagenome | isolation source: Crop rotation soil | place: USA: Cullars Rotation, Alabama | collected 2011 | reverse complement strand
GCCGCGACTTCAAGTCACGTGAATTCCAAGCTTCGGATCCCACTGTGCTGGAAAGAACACCGGCGGCGGCCAGATCTCGGCCGGACAGCCGGGCCTCGCGGGCGGCGGCGTGAACCTGGCCGAAGCGGTGGCGCAGCTGATGGGCACGGCCGGGCCGCGGCAGCTTAAGCGCGCGGACAACGCGCTGGTCACGGGCATCGGCGTCATCCAGTACGCGCGCAACTGGGGTTGCAGCGCGGCCCTCGTGTTGGAGGCCGGTTCATGAGCACGTCCGTCAAACCACCCATCGTCGTCACCGCCACGTCCGCGCCGTTCTGGGACGGCATCAAGGCCGGCCGGCTGATGCTGCAGGTCGATCCGACAACGGGCCGCTGGCAGTTCTATCCGCGCACGCTGAGTCTCACCTCCGAAGGCCCGCTCGAATGGCGCGAGGCGTCCGGGCGCGGCACGCTCGCCGCCGTCACGCTCACGCACTTCCCATCGCCGGGCTTCGATCCGTCCGAGCCCTACCTCGAAGGCCTGGTCCAGCTCGACGAAGGCCCGCGCATCTTCACGCCGATCTGCGGCGCGCAGCTGGAGCAGCTGGCCGTCGGCCGGCGCATGCGCATCGTGTTCGGCGAAGGCGGCCACCTGTTCCAGTTCACGCCCGACGGCCCGGCCGCGGATTCGCAGATTTCCAAACCATCCAAGGACACTCCATGAGCAAGAAACTCGCACTCGTTTTCGGCGGCTCGCGCGGCATCGGCGCGGCCAGCGTGCAGGCGCTCGCGCGCGACGGCTTCGACGTCGCCTACACCTACATCGCCACCGAGCCCGCGCCGTCGGCCGCCAAGGCCTACCGCGCCGACATCGGCGACGCGCAGGCGGTGGCGCAGGTGTTCGCGCAAGCCAAGGCCGACTTCGGCCGCCCGGTCAGCGTGGTGATGGCCAACGCCGGCATCAACGTGCCGCCCGCGCCGCTCGCGCAATTCAAGCCCGAGGATTTCCGCCGCCTGGTCGAAGTCAACATCGTCGGCGCCTTCAACATCCTGGCCGAGGCCGCGCGCCAGGTCGAGGACGGCGGCGCGATCATCGCCGTGACCACCTCGCTCGTGCGCCACGCGGCCGGCGGCCTGGGTCCCTACAGCGCGACCAAGGCGGCGGTGGAGTCGCTGGTGCGTTCGCTGGCCAAGGAGCTCGCGCCGCGCAAGGTGCGCGTCAACGCGGTCGCGCCCGGTCCGGTCGACACCGACCTGTTCAGGAACGGCAAGAACGACGAGGCGATCGCGCGCTCGGCCGCGATGAGCCCGTTCAACCGCATCGGCACGCCCGAGGAGATCGCCGAGGTGGTGAGCTTCCTGGCGTCGTCCAAGTCTTCATGGATCCACGGCCAGATCGTGCAGCCCAACGGCGGGCTGGTCTGACGGCGGCGCGGCCATGATCGACTCACGCACGCCCATCCTGGTCGGCTGCGGCGACATCACCGACGAGACGACGCCCTTCGCGCAGGGCCGCTCGCCCTACGACCTGATCGCGCAAGCCGGGCGGCGCGCGCTGGACGACACCGGCGCGCCGGGCATGGCGGCGGCCATCGACACGGTGGCCGTGCTGCGCTCGTATGCCGACACCTCGCACCGTTTCGCGACCAAGCTGGGCGGCTCGCGCAACGCGCCGGCCAGCATCGCACGGCGCCTGGGCATCGACGCGCGCCGCCACGTCTACACCTGGAACGGCGGCAACATGCCGCAGTACCTGGTCAACGATTTCGCGCAGGCGATCTCGCGCGGCGAGATGCGCGCGGCGCTCATCGCCGGCGGCGAGGCGCTGCGCACGCAGCACGGCGTCGAGCGCGCGGGCCTGCCCGTCTCATGGGCCGAAGACCCGGGCGGCGCGCCCGAACTCATCGGCGATCCGCGCCGCGGCTGGAACGACTACGAAGACCGCCACGGCCTGCGCGCGGCGATCACCATGTACCCGCTGTTCGAAACCGCGATCCGCGGCGCGCGCGGGCGCAGCCAGGAGGCGCACCTGCAATCCATGGCGCGGCTGATGGCGGGTTTTTCCGCCGTGGCCGCCGCCAACCCGCTGGCCACGCGGCGCGAGGGCTGGAGCGCCGAGCGCATCGCGACCATCGATGCGGACAACCGCTGGATCGGCTATCCGTATCCGCGCTACATGGTCTCCAACGCCTTCATCGACCAGGCGGCGGCCTTCATCGTCACTTCGGTCGGCGCGGCGCGCGAGCTGGGCATCCCCGAATCGAAGTGGGTCTACCTGCACGGCTGCGCCGACGGCCACGACACCTGGTACACCAGCGACCGCGCCGACCTGCATTCGTCGCCCGCGATGCGCGCGGCGTCGGCCAAGGCATTCGAGATGGCGGGCAAGCGCATCGAGGACATGCAGGTGCTGGACGTCTACAGCTGCTTTCCCTCCGCGGTAGAGATCGCCTGCGACGAGCTCGGCATCGCCGAGGATGATCCGCGCGGCCTGACCGTGACGGGCGGCCTGGTGTATTTCGGCGGCCCGGGCAACAGCTACGTGGTGATGTCGATCTGCGAAATGATGCGCCGGCTGCGCGCCGCGCCGGGCGACTTCGGCCTGGTCACGGCCAACGGCAACTGGGTGACCAAGCATTCGTACGGCATCTATTCCACGACGCCGGTGCAGGGCCGCTGGGAGCGCGAGGACCCGGCGCTGCTGCAGGCCGAGCTCGACCGCGTACCTACCGCGCCGGTGACCGAAACGCCGTCGGGCGCCGCCAGGATCGAGACCTACATGGTGATGCACGACCGCCATGGCCCGTCCTACGGCGTCGTGCTCGGCCGGCTCGATGCCACCGGCGAGCGCTTCGTCGCCAACACCCCGGCCGCGCCCGAGGCGCTGCGCGACCTGCAGGAGCGCGACAGCCTGGGCCGGCCCGGGCACGTCGTGTCCAAGGACGGCCTGAACATCTTCACGCCTGCGCCATGACCCCATTTCGAGAGCCCGGCCGACCGGGCCCCTTGCCTGCCCTCAACGTCACAGGAGACATTCCATGCGCTTGACCCGATGCCTCGTCCACCTCGCCGCCGCCGTCGTGCTGGCCGCGCCCACACTCGCCATGGCGGTCTGGCCCGACAAGCCGATCCGGCTGGTCGTGCCCTATCCGCCCGGCGGCATGACCGACGTGTTCGCGCGCCCGATCGGCCAGAAATTGTCCGAGCGCCTGGGCCAGCCGGTGGTGATCGACAACCGCGCCGGCGCCGGCGCCACCGTCGGCTCGGCCATCGTCGCGCGCGCGGCGCCCGACGGCTACACGCTGGTGCTGGGCACCTTCGGCTCGCATGCAGTCAATGACGCGCTGATGGCCAAGCTGCCCTACAACTCGCTGACCGATTTCGCGCCGGTGATCCCGGTGGCCGCCGTGCCCAGCGTGCTGTCGGTGCTGGCGACCTCGCCGATCAAGACGCTGCCCGAGCTGCTCGCGCAGGCGCGCGCCAAGCCCGGCGCGCTCACGCATGCCAGCACCGGCATCGGCGCCTCGCCGCAACTGGCGATCGAGCTGCTCAAGCAAAGCGCCAAGGTCGACATCCTGGACGTGATGTACAGCGGCGGCGGCCCCGCGCTCACCGCCCTTCTGGGTGGACAAGTCACGATGATCTTCGACACCATCGGCACCTCGATGCCGCACATCAAGTCGGGCAAGCTGCGCCCGATCGCCATCAGCAGCCCCAAGCGCTCGCCCGCGCTGCCCGACGTGCCCTCCATCAGCGAGATCATTCCCGGCTTCAACCTGGTGCCGTGGTTCGCCATCTGGGCGCCGGCCGGCACGCCGCCAGAGATCGTCGCGCGGCTGAACCAGGAGATCGACGCCATCCTGAAGTCGCCCGACGTGGTCGAGCGCTTCGGCGGCGTCGGCGCCGAGGTGATGGGCGGCTCGGTGGAAAGCTTCTCGGCCTTCCACAAGGCCGAGTACGCGCGCTGGGCCACCTTCATCAAGACCACCGGCATCAAGGCGCCCTGAACCGATGGCCGCACCGCAGTCCGCCTCGCCGCTGTTCTCGCCGCTCACGCTGCGCGGCCTGACGCTGAAGAACCGCATCATGGTCTCGCCGATGGCGCAGTACGCGGCCGTCGACGGCGCGGCCACCGACTGGCACTTCGCGCATTTCGCCAAGTTCGCGGCCGGCGGCGCGGGGCTGGTCTTCATGGAAGCGACCAAGGTCGAGCGGCGCGGGCTGGGCACCGTCGGCGACATGGGGCTGTGGAAGGACGAGCACGTCGCGCCGCTGCGGCGCATCGTGGACTTCGTGCATGCGCAGGGCGCGGCCATCGGCATCCAGTTCAACCACGCGGGCCGCAAGGCCGGCACGGCCCGGCCCTGGGAAGGCTACGGCACGCTGGACCGCTCGGCGCCGATCGAGGGCCAGCCGCATTGGGAAGTGATCGCGCCCAGTCCGTTGGCTTATATGGACGGCTGGCCGACGCCGCGCGAGATGAGCGAGGGCGACATCCAGGAGGTGCTCGAAGCGTTCGCGCAGGCCGCACGCCGCGCCGACGAGGCGGGCTTCGACGTGATCGAGCTGCACGCCGCGCACGGCTACCTGCTGCACCAGTTCCTGTCGCCCGCGGCCAACCAGCGCACCGACCGCTGGGGCGGCAGCATGGACAACCGCATGCGCTTCACGCTGGAGACGGCCGTGGCGGTGCGGCGCTTCTGGCCGGCGCACAAGCCGCTGTTTTGCCGCATCTCGTCGGTGGACGAGGCGGGCTGGACGCTGGACGACTCGGTCGTGCTGGCGCGCGAACTCAAGGCGCGCGGCGTGGACGCGATCGATTGCTCGGCCGGCGGCATCAACGTGCGCTCGCCCACGGCCGCGGGCGTTCCGCGCCGCATGGGCTTCCAGGTGCCGTATGCCGAGCGCATCCGGCGCGACGCGGACATGGCGAGCATCGCCGTCGGGCTGATCATCGAGCCCGCCCATGCGGAATCGATCATTGCCAACGGCCAGGCCGACCTGGTCGCGCTCGGGCGCGAGATGCTGATCGATCCGTTCTGGGCGCACCGCGCGGCGCGCGCGCTCGGCGCCGATCCGGAGTACCGGCTGATGGCGCCGGTCTACCAATGGTGGCTGGACCGGCGCGACAAGGCGGGCTATGACCGTCCCGCATGAGGGCGCGCCCGTCACGGTGCTGACCGGCGCGTCCGGCGGCATCGGGCTGGCGTTGACCGCGGGCTTGCTCGCGGCGGGGCACGACGTGCTGGCGGTGGTGAGGACGCGCGAATCGCTCGCGCTGCTGCCGCGCGCGCCGGCCGGGCGCAGGCTGGTTCCCATCGCGGCCGATCTGGCCGCCGATGCAGGCCGCGATGCGGTGCGTGACGCCGTGCAACGCGAGTTCGGCGGCCTCACGGCCCTCATCAACAACGCCGGCATCGGCATGGGCAGCATCCGGCGCGACTATTACAAGCGGCCGGTGCGCCCGGACGAAATCGATGGCGACACGCTGCAGCGCTTCATGGCCGTGAACGCGCAGGCGCCGGTCGCCCTGGCACTGGCGCTGCTGCCGCTGTTCACGCGCGGCTGGGGCCGCATCGTGAACGTGGGCACCAGCCTCACCGCGATGCTGCGGCCGGGCTTCCTGCCGTATGCGATGTCCAAGGCGGCGCTGGAGTCGGCCTCGGCCGTGCTCGCGCACGACCTGGCGGACAGCGGCATCTCGGTGTGCGTGATCAACCCCGGCGGCCCGGTCGATACGCCGATGGCGCGGCGCGACGAGGCGGATGCGCGCGCCGCCTTGCTGGCGCCTTCGGTTCTCGTCGCTCCCGTCGTCTGGGCCGCATCGCACGCCGGCGGCGCGGCGGGCGGACAGCGCCTGACGGCCACGCGCTGGCGCGAAGGCGCCACCGCCGGCGCGCTGGCGCCGATCGGCTGGCCGCAACTGGCGAGCGACTCTTCCTGGAAGACCAACACATGACTGCGAACATTCCTGAATCCGGCATTCCCGAATCCGTCTACGACGTGGTGGTGGTCGGCGCCGGCGGCGCGGGCCTGGCCGCGGCGATCGAGGCGCACGCGGCCGGCGCCAGCGTCGTGCTGCTGGAAAAAAATCCCAAGCCCGGCGGATCGACCTCGTGGTCGATCGGCTCGATCAGCGCCACGCAGACGCCGCACCAGCGCGCGCGCGGCATCGTCGACAACCCGGCAGACCATTGGGCCGACATGCCCGGCTTCGCGGGCGACCTGGCCGGCCGCGACAACGACGCGCTGCGCCGCGTGCTGTGCGATGAAGTGCCCGCCGCCTTCCAATGGCTGCTCGATTCCGGCGTGCGCTTCATGGGCCCGATGCCCGAGCCGCCGCACCGCCATCCGCGCATGCATAACGTGCTGCCCAATTCGCGCTCGTTCATCTACCACCTGGAGCGCAGGGCGCGCCGCGAGGGCGTGGAGATCGTCTGCAACGCGCAGGTGCGCGAACTGCTGCGCAACGATGGCCGCGTCGATGGCGTCGAAGCCGAGGCCGATGGCGTGCGCAAGCGCTTTCGCGCGCGCGGCGGCCTGATCCTGGCGGCGGGGGACTTCACCAACAGCCCCGAGCACAAGGCGCGCTTCATGGGCCCGCAGGAGGCGCTGGTCGAAGGCGTCAACCCCACGGCCACGGGCGACGGCCAGCGCATGGCCGAAGCCGTGGGCGCGCGCATCGTCAACGGCGACCTGGCGCTGGGTCCCGAGTTGCGCTTCATCGCGCCGGCCAAGGAGACGCTGGTGCGCCGGCTGCCGCCGTGGCGCGCGCTGGCGAGCTTCATGGCCTGGGCGCTGGAGCACCTGCCGCCAGCGCTGCTGCGGCCCTTCATGATGAAGTTCCTGACCACCGCGCTGGCGCCTTCGCCCACGCTCTTCGAGCAGGGCGCGGTGCTGGTCAACCAGCGCGGCGAGCGCTTCGGAGACGAACTCGACCGCCCCGCCTGGCGCGTGCCCGAGCAGCCCGGCAAGCAGGCCTGGATCGTGATCGACGCCAAGCTCGCGCGGCAGTTCTCGGCCTGGCCGCACTTCGTCTCCACCGCGCCGGGCATCGCCTATGCGTATGTGCCCGACTACATGAAGAACCGTCCCGACGTGACGGCGCAGGCGCCGACGCTTGCCGCGCTGGCCGGCAAGCTGGGCATGGACGCGGCCGCGCTCGCGGACAGCGCCAAGGCGCTGGGCGAAGGGCCGTACAGCGCGCTCGGTCCCGTGCGCTCGGTCTTCGTCCATGCCGAGGGCGGCCTGATGGTGGACTTGCAGCACCGTGTCGTCGATGCGAGCGACCAGCCCATCCCCGGCCTCTATGCGGCCGGCTCCACCGGGCAAGGCGGCCTGCTGCTCAAGGGCCACGGCCACCACCTGGCCTGGGCATTCGTGTCGGGACGCCGCGCGGGCCGCATTGCGGCGCAGCAGGCGATACAGTCAAGCAAATGATCGATGTTCTGGTGATCGGCGGCGGCAACGCCGCGTTGTGCGCGGCATTGATGGCGCGCGAGGCGGGGGCCAGCGTGCTGGTGCTGGAATCGGCGCCGCGCGAATGGCGCGGCGGCAACTCGCAGCACACGCGCAACCTGCGCTGCATGCACGAGGCGCCGCAGGACGTGCTGCTGGAGGCCTACCCCGAAGAGGAGTTCTTCCAGGATCTGCTCAAGGTCACCGGCGGCAACACCGACGAAGCGCTCGCGCGCCTGGTGATCCGCGCATCGTCCAACTGCCGCGGCTGGATGCGCCGGCACGGCGTGCGCTTCCAGCCTTCTCTTGCGGGCACGCTGCACCTGTCGCGCACCAACGCGTTCTTCATGGGCGGCGGCAAGGCGCTGATGAATGCCTATTACCGCAGCGCGCAGAACCTGGGCGTGCAGGTGCGCTACGACGCGCCTGTCGATGCGCTGGAGTTGAAGGACGGCCGTTTCGCCGCCGCCATGTGCAAGGGCGAGCGCATCGAGGCACGCGCCTGCGTGCTGGCGGCCGGCGGCTTCGAATCCAACCTGGCGTGGATGCGCGAGGCCTGGGGGCAGAACGAGCGCGGCGAGTGGCCGGCCGACAACTTCCTGATCCGCGGCACGCGCTTCAACCAGGGCGTGCTGCTGAAATACATGATGGACGCCGGCGCCGACATGATCGGCGATCCGTCGCAGTCGCATTGCGTGGCCATCGACGCGCGCGCGCCCCTGTACGACGGCGGCATCTGCACGCGGGTCGATGCGGTGTCGCTGGGCGTGATGCTCAACCGCGAGGCGCTGCGCTTCTACGACGAGGGCGAGGATTTCTGGCCCAAGCGCTATGCGATCTGGGGCCGCCTGGTCGCGCAGCAGCCGGGGCAGATCGGCTATTGCATCATCGACAGCAAGGCCATTGGCCGCTTCATGCCGCCGGTGTTTCCGGGCGTGCAGGCACAATCGCTGCCCGATCTCGCGCGCGCATTGGGCCTGCCCGAAGACACCTTCATGGCGACGCTGCAGGACTTCAACGCCGCCTGCCGCGTCGGCACCTTCGACCACACCGTGATGGACGACTGCCACACCGAAGGCCTCACGCCAGCCAAGACGCACTGGGCGCGGCCGATCGACACGCCGCCCTACTACGGCTATGCGCTGCGGCCCGGCATCACCTTCACCTACCTGGGCCTCAAGACCGACGCCAACGCCGCCGTGCATTTCGGCGGCGTGCCGTCGGACAACCTGTTCGTGGCCGGCGAGATGATGGCCGGCAACGTGCTGGGCAAGGGCTACACCGCCGGCGTCGGCATGAGCATCGGCACGGCCTTCGGCCGCATTGCCGGAACGCAGGCCGCCCGCGCGGCATTGCAGGAAGGCGCACATGCAGCAGCTTGAACAGCTCATCGCCGACGCGCGCGCCGAAACCGAGGTCGGCCGGCAGATGCAGATCTGCAACGCCTGCCGCTATTGCGAGGGGTTTTGCGCGGTCTTTCCCGCCATGACGCGCAGGCTCGAATTCGGCAAGGCCGACATCCACTACCTGGCCAACCTGTGCCACAACTGCGGCGCCTGCCTGCACGCCTGCCAGTACGCGCCGCCGCACGAGTTCGCGGTGAACGTGCCGCAGGCGATGGCGGCGGTGCGGCTGCGCACCTACACCGACTACGCCTGGCCCAAGGCGGCGGGCGCGGCCTACCAGCGCAACGGGCTGGTGCTGTCGCTGGCCGCGGCGTTCGGGCTGGCGCTGTTCCTGGTGCTGATGCTGTGGCGCCAGGGCACGCTGCTGCATGCACCGCTGGCCGGCAATTTCTACGCGGTGTTTCCGCACAACCTGATGGCCTCGATGTTCGGCGCGGTGTTCGGTTTCGCCATGCTGGCGCTGGCCATCGGCGTCACGCGCTTCTGGCGCGACGTCTCGCCCGGCGCGGCCAGCGGCGCGGCGGCGGCGGAGGCCGCATCGAGCGCGCTGCGCCTGAAGTACCTGGACGGCGGCCACGGCGAAGGCTGCAACGACGCCGACGACAAGTTCACGCTGTGGCGCCGGCGCTTCCACCACCTGACCTTCTACGGCTTCATGCTGTGCTTCGCCTCTACCTGCGTCGCGACGCTCTACCACTACGTGTTGGGCCTGCACGCGCCGTATGCGCTGACCAGCGCGCCCGTGATCCTGGGCACGGTGGGCGGCATCGGGCTGCTCGCGGGGCCGGCGGGGCTGCTGTGGCTGAACCTGCGGCGCGATCCGCAGCACGGCGACGCGGCGCAAAAGCCGATGGACCGCGGCTTCATCGCGCTGCTGTTCTTCACCAGCGCGACGGGGTTGGCGCTGCTGGCCTGGCGCGACACCTCGGCCATGGCGCTGCTGCTGGCCGTGCACCTGGGCGTGGTGATGGCGCTGTTCCTGACGCTGCCTTACGGCAAGTTCGCGCACGGCGTTTTCCGCGGCGCGGCCCTGCTCAAATACGCGATCGAGCGCCGCCAGCCGAACCGGCTGGCCCTGGGCGCGGACTGAACGACAAGGACCCACGATGAAAACGCCCGGCGTTCTCGATATCCCCTCCATGCAGGGCCGCTGCTCCGACCAGGAGTGGCAGGCGCGCGTCGACCTGGCGGCCTGCTACCGGCTGGTCGAGCTCTACGGCATGGCCGACATGATGGCCAACCACATCTCCTCGCACGTACCCGGCGAGCCCGGCGCCTTTCTCATCAATCCCTACGGAATGATGTACGAGGAGATCACGGCCTCGTGCCTGATCAAGGTGGACCTGGCGGGCAACATTCTGTCCAAGCCCGATTTCGGCGCGCTGAACTACGGCATCAACAAGGCCGGCTACGTGATCCACAGCGCGGTGCACGGCGCGCGTCCCGAGGTCGGCTGCGTGATCCACACGCACAGCTGGGCGTCGATGGCGGTCTCGTCGCTCGAATGCGGCCTGCTGCCGATCACGCAGACGGCGATGCGGTTCCTCAAGATCGGCTACCACGACTACCAGGGTGTGGTGCTGGACACGGCCGAGCAGGAGTCGCTCTTGCGCGACCTGGGCCAGGGCGAGGCGGTGATCCTGCGCAACCACGGCGCGCTGGTGGTGGGCCGCACGGTCGGCGAGGCATTCAACTGGACGCACCGCATCGAGCTGGCCTGCCGCGCGCAGATCGGCGCGATGTCGTGCAACACGCCGCTGCGCGGCGTCGCGCCCGAGGTGCTGGAAGAGACCTGGAACAACTACCAGCCCGGAACGCGCCGCCCTTACGGCGTGATGGAGTGGCCGGCATTGCTGCGCAAGCTCGACCGGCTCGATCCCGGCTTTCGCAGTTGAACCAACACCACAAGGAGACAAGGCCATGAAGACATTTCTCGCAGGATTGATCGCGGCCTGCGCCGTTGCCGTGCCGGCGCTCGCGCAGGCCCAGGACTATCCCAACAAGCCGGTGCGCATCATCGTGGCCTTCACGGCCGGCGGCACCACCGACATCCTGGCGCGCGCCGTGAGCCAGAAGCTCACCGACCGCTTCAAGCAGAACTTCCTGATCGACAACAAGCCCGGCGGCGGCGGCAACATCGGCACCGAACTGGCCGCCCGCGCGCCGGCCGACGGCTACACGCTGATCGTCAATTCGGTCGGGCCGATGGCGGTGAACCCGTCCCTTTTCAAGAAGCTCAACATCAATCCGCTCACCGACCTGGTGCCCGTCGTGCAGATCGCCGACGTGCCCAATGTGCTGGTGGTGCATCCGTCGCTGCCGGTCAAGACCTTCGAGGAATTCGTGGCGTACGCCAAGGCCAACCCGGGCAAGCTCAATTACGGATCGACCGGCGTGGGCACCTCGTCGCACCTGTCGGGCTTCATGCTGAGCAAGCGCACGGGCGCCGAGACCACGCACGTGCCGTACAAGGGCGCGGACGCGCTCAACGACCTGCTGGCGGGCCGGCTGCAGTTCATGTTCGCGACGATTCCCTCGGTGATCCAGCACATCCAGGCCGGCAAGCTGCGCGCGCTGGCCGTGAGCAGCGCCAACAAGTCGCGCTCGCTGCCAGATGCGCCGACGGTGGCGGAAAAGGGCTTTCCCGGTTTCGAGGCCGGCTCGTGGTTCGGCTTCTTCGCGCCCAAGGGCACGCCCGAGGCCGTGATCGCGCAATTGAACCGCGCCGTCAACGACGCGCTGCCGTCGCTGGAAGCGCAGATGGTGCGCGAGGGCGCCGACCCGGTGGGCGGCTCGCCGGCGCAGTTCGGCCAGTTCGTGATGAAGGAATACGAGAAGTGGAAAGCGATCGTGCGCGAATCGGGCGCGACGGCCGAATGAGCGGCGCGCCGGCCGCCGCGCCGGTGCGCATCCTGGTGTCGGCGCAGGCGGCGCGCGGCCTGCGCGACGAGATCGCGCGGGTCGTCGGCGAGCGGCCGCACGTGCTGGTCGTGGCCGAGGACGCAGATGCGCCGGACGTCGACGTGGCTTTCGTCTCGCGCGACGTCACGGGGCTGTCGACCAAGCACGACGTCAAGCCGGACACGCTGCGTTTCCACGATCAGTTGCGCGGCGCCAAGAGCCTGCGCTGGGTGCAGATCCATTCGGCCGGCGCCGACCGGCCGCTGTACGGCGAACTGCGCGCGCGCGGCGTGGACGTCGCGACCGCATCTGGCGCGAATGCGCGCGTCGTCGCGCAGAGCGCGCTGGGCGGCGTGCTGGCGCTGGCGCGCAAGTTTCCCCAGCTGATGGCGGCGCAGCGTGCGCACCGCTGGGCGCCCCTGTTCGGCGAAAGCCTGCCGCGCGAGCTCGAAGGACAGACCGCCGTCGTCGTCGGCTGGGGGCCGATCGGCCAGCGACTGGGCAAGCTGCTCACGGCTTTGAACATGCACGTGATCGCCGTCAGGCGCAGCGGCGCCGATGCGGGCGCCGGAATCGGCAGCGTGGGCTTCGACGGCTTTGCCGGCGTGCTGCCGCGCGCCGACTGGCTGCTGCTGGCCTGCCCGCTCACGCCCATGACGCGCGGGCTGGTCGATGCGGCCGCGATCGCGCGGCTGCCGCGTGGCGCGCACGTGGTCAACGTCTCGCGCGGCGAGGTGATCGACGAGCCGGCGCTGATCGACGCGTTGCGCGGCGGCCGGTTGGGCGGCGCGTTCCTGGACGTCTTCGCGACCGAGCCGCTGCCGGCCGATTCGCCTTTGTGGGACCTGCCCAACGTGATGCTCACGCCGCACAGCGCGGGCTTTTCCGACGGCAACGAGCCGCTGGTGGCGCGCATGTTCCTGGACAACCTGGCCGCGTGGCTGGAGGGCCGGCCGCTGCACAACCTGGTGCGCGACGCGGCCTGATTATTTTTTCTCCCAAGCGAAGGATTCCCATGGACTTGCAACTCGCGGACAAGACGGCGCTGGTCACCGGCGCGAGCACCGGCATCGGGCGCGGCATCGCGCTGGCGCTGGCCGCCGAAGGCGTGCAGCTGGCGATCGCGGCGCGGCGCGTGGCGCTGCTGGACGACGTCGCGGCGCAGATCGTCGCGGCCGGCGGCAAACAGCCTGTGGTGATCGAATCGGACCTGTATGCGGGCGACGCCGCGCAGCAACTCACCGCGCGCGCGATGCAGGGCCTGGGCCGCGTGGACATCCTGGTGAACAACGCGGGCGGCTCGCGCAGCTTCAAGGACCTGCATGTGAGCGAGGAGCAGTGGCAGGAAGCCATCACGCTGAACTTCCACCGCCCGCGCCAGGTGGCCGATGCGCTGCTCGACCAGATGATCGCGCGTGGCTGGGGCCGCATCGTCAACATCACGGGCAAGAGCGAGCCCGAGCACGTCAACGGCGCCTTCTGCGCCAAGGCCGGCATCCACAGCTGGGCCAAGGGCTTGTCGCGCATGGTCGGCAAGCACGGCATCACCGTCAACTGCATCCCGCCCGGGCGCATCCACTCCGAGCAGATCCTGCGCAACTACACGCCGGAATACCGCCAGTGGCAGTCCGAGCACGAGATCCCGGTCGGGCGTTACGGCGAGCCGGAAGAGCTGGCCAACCTGGTGTGCTTTCTCGCCTCGCCCAAGGCCAGCTACATCACCGGCGCCGTGATCCCCGTGGATGGGGGTTTGCGCCGGTACCAATTCTGAGCGGGGCCGCCTAAGCTCGCGCAAGACCCCAAGGAGATCATCGCTATGAACCATCCCGTTTCGACCGCGCGCCGCCGCCTGCTGCTGGCCGCCGGCGCCGCCGCAGCCACCGTCGCCGCGCCCTCGCTGCGCGCGCAATCCAGCTGGCCGTCCAAGCCGATCCGCTTTCTGGTGCCGTTCGCGCCGGGCGGCACGTCCGAGATCGTCGCGCGCTCGGTCGCGGCGGAGCTCACCAAGCAACTGGGCCAGAGCGTCTTCGTCGAGAACAAGCCCGGCGGCGCGGGCGTGGTGGCGATGCAGGAAGCGGCCAAGGCCGCGCCCGACGGCCACACCATCATCCTGGGCCACGTCGGCACGCTGGCCGTCAATCCGTACATGCTGGCCAGCCAGCCCTACGACGTGAACAAGGACTTCATGCCGGTCACGCTGCTGGCCAAGGTGCCCAACGTGTTCGTGATCCATCCGGACGTGCCGGCCAAGAACTTCAAGGAGTTCGTCGCCTACGCCAAGGCCAACCCCGGCAAGCTCAGCTACGGCTCGGCCGGCAACGCGAGCGCCGGGCACCTGGCGATGGAGTACCTCAAGCTGGTGACGGGGATGTACATGCTGCACATTCCCTACCGCGGCACCGGCCCGCAACTCACGGACCTGCTGGCCGGCCGCACGCAGGCGTCGTCGGCCGGCATGCCGGCGCTCGGCGCGCAGATCCGCGCCGGCAAGCTGCGCCCAATCGCCGTCGGAACGCAGCAGCGCATCAGCGCGATGCCCGACGTTCCGACCGTCGCCGAGATGGGCTACAAGGATTTCGAGACGTCGCAGTGGTACGGCATCCTGGCGCCGGCCGGAACGCCCCAGGACATCGTCAAGCGGATGCAGGAGGAATCGCTCAAGGCGCTCAAATCCAACGCCGTCACCGAGCGCTTCGCCAACGACAACGCTGTCGGCGGCGGCGGCCCGGCATCGGAGTTCGCGGCCTTCATCGGCAGGGAGCAGAAGATCTGGAGCGACATCGTCAAGCGCGCGCAGATCAAGGCCGATTGAGGGGCGGCGCCTTTGACCCGGCTAAGGCTTCTGTCCGCGTTTGGACTTTGCCGCCGCTCTGGGGCGAGGCAGTTGCTTCAGTTCCTGCGCCGCGCGCTCGAAGGCAATGTCGACGCGTCGGGGCCGGGCATCCAGCATGGCCCGGTAGTGCGCGTACTCCCCCTCAGCCTTCACGCGGGCACCGTCGGCAGATATCTTTCCCGTGTGGTTCAACAGTTCGCGTCCTGAGATCTTGAGGAACTCGTCGAGCTTGACGATCCAGTCGCGCATCGTCATCGGCTTGCGCTCCAGGGCCTGAAGCTCCGCGTACTCGATGTAGAGACTCACGATCCGGTTGAGCACCTGCAGTTCGTCGCCGGTCAGGTAGTTCTTGGCGACGGTGACGTCGTCTTTGCGCACGATGCCGCCCGGCCGCGTCGTCTGCAGGCCCATGAACGGCTTGGCCGCGTCCGCGCGCTGCGCGATCAGTTCGGCCGCAGTGTGGCCGTGCGTGGCCCAGTGCATCTTGTTTTGCACAGCGGCGAAAAAGCGCTGCGAAGCGTCCGTGTCCGGTGTGTAGTCCACGCTGGTTGCATAGATATCCAGCACCTTTTGATAGAAGCGCCGCTCCGACGCGCGGATATCGCGGATGCGCTCCAGCAACTCGTCGAAGTAGTCCGTCTGCCCCGGGCCCGGCGCGTTTTTCAGCCGCTCGTCGTCGATGGCGAAGCCCTTGACCAGATACTCGCCCAGGCGCGCCGTCGCCCATTGCCGGAACTGCGTGCCACGGTGGCTGCGGACGCGAAAACCTACTGCCAATACTGCTTCCATCCGGTAGTGGCGCAATTTGCGCGTCACTTTCCTGCCTCCTTCGGTTCGAACCTGTAAGTAGTCCTTACAGGTTGCCTCTTGCGCCAATTCCCCTTCGGAAAAGATCGCCCTTAAGTGGAGGGTGACGTTTTGCGGTGTTGTCTGGAACAACTCCGCCATTTGCGCCTGGGTCAGCCACAAAGTCTCTTCCTCGAACCGGCACTGGATGCGCGTGCGCCCGTCCTCGGTCTGGTACAGGATCAGTTCCGACTGGTTCATCGCACGGCAGGATCAGGGGCGAAAGACGCTGGGATCGGCATGGATCAACTCCAGCGGATACCGCGCCCCCGCCAGGTAGTCCTCCATGCAGCGCAGCAGCAGCGGGCTGCGATGCCGATCCGCGCTGGCGCGAATTTCGTCAGGCGTCATCCACAGCGTGCGCACGATGCCTTCGTCCAGCGCGCGTCCTGCCTCCTGCGCGCCGAGTTCGCCGCAGAAGGCAAAGCGCAGGTAGGTCACGTCTTCGCCGGTGGACACGCGCGTGAAGCGCGACAGGTACACGCCGACCAGGGCAGTCGGCTGGAATGCATGCGCGGTTTCTTCCAGCGCCTCGCGCGCGCAGCCGTCGGCGGGGGACTCGCCGGGGTCCAGATGGCCGGCCGCGTTGTTCAGGCGCAGGCCCTGTGAGGTTTCCTCCTCGATCAGCAGGAACCGGCCGTCCCGCTCGATGATGGCGGCCACGGTGACGCTGGGCTTCCAGCGGTCGGCCGCCAGCACGGTGGTTCGTTCGGTCATCGCGCATTATTGCTACACAATGGCGCGCATGCACCCCTTCACCGCCTTGCTCCGCCGTGCCGCGCTCGCGGTTGTCCTGATCGCCGCGGTCCCGGTGTGGGCGCAGGCGCCGGCCCCCGGCGCATCGGCGCCCGCATTGACGGCGTCGCCCGCGCTGGCGCTTCCGGCCATCGTTGCGCCGGCCGCGGCGCCGGCCAATCCCTATGGGCTGCGCGCGCTGTGGGCGCAGGGCGACCTGGTCGCCAAGGCGACCCTGGTGGTGCTGGCGATCATGTCGCTGGCCAGCTGGTACGTGCTGGTGACCAAGCTGATCGCGCAGGCACGCATGGGCGGCCAGGGCCGCGTGGCGCAGCAGAGTTTCTGGAAGGCCGACACCGTGCGCCACGGCGCCGACACGCTGGCGGCCGGCAGCCCCTACCGCTTCATCGCCGAGTCGGCTTTGGAGGCCACGCGCAAGCACAGCGGCTTGTTCGCGCACGTGGACCTCAACACCTGGATCGCGCAGAGCATCGAGCGCGCGGTCGGCACGGTGCACAGCCGCACGCAGGAAGGTCTGGCGGTGCTGGCGACCGTGGGATCCACGGCGCCGTTCGTCGGCCTGTTCGGCACGGTCTGGGGCATCTACAACGCGCTGGTGCGCATCGGCGCGTCGGGCCAAGCCTCGATCGACAAGGTGGCCGGGCCGGTGGGCGAGGCGCTGATCATGACGGCGCTGGGCCTGGCCGTCGCCGTGCCGGCGGTGCTGGGCTACAACTGGCTGGTGCGGCGCAACAAGGTCGCGATGGACGACGTGCGCGGCTTCGGCTCAGACCTGCACACCGTGCTGCTGGCCGCCGGCATGCGGCCGGTGATGCCCGCGACCCCGCTCGCGCCGCTGACGCCGCCCGCGGGAACCTGACGTGGCGATCCGCTACAAGAACGCGGCGCAGGGCGATGACGCGCTGATCGCCGAGATCAACACCACGCCTTTGGTGGACGTGATGCTGGTGCTGCTGATCATCTTTCTGATCACGATCCCGGTGGTCAACAGCTCGATCGCGGTGACCCTGCCTCAGGCGCCCAACCAGGCGCGCGAGACGCGGCCCGAGAACATCATCGTCACCGTCGACGCGCAGGGCGGCACGTACTGGTTCGACACGCGGCTGGCGACGCCGCAGGAGCTGCTCGAGCTGCTCGCCCGCGCATCGGCGCTGCAGCCGCAGCCCGAGCTGCACATCCGCGGCGACGCCCGCGCCGACTACGAAGGCGTCGGGCGTGTCGTGTTCGCCGCGCAGCAGGCGGGCATCGCGCGCATCGGCTTCATCACCGAGCCACCGGCGGGGCAGTAGCCATGGCGATCAAGATCGGCGCGGGCGACGAGGGCGACGCACAGGTGATGGTGGACATCAACACCACGCCGCTGGTGGACGTGCTGCTGGTGCTGCTGGTCATGCTGATCATCACCATCCCGATCCAGCTGCATACGGTCAACCTGGAGATGCCCGGCGCCAGCGCGCCGATGCCGCCCACGCCGCCTGAGGTGGTGCGCATCGACGTGAATGCGGCGGGGCAGTACGTGTGGAACGGCGAGACGCTGGCCGGGCGCGAGGCGCTGGAGACGCGGTTCGCGCAGCTGTCGGCCTTGGCCGAGCAGCCGGAGATTCACCTTCGCCCCGACCGCGCCGCCAAGTACGACGCCGTGGCCGCGGCGCTGGCGAGCGCGCAGAGGCTGGGGTTGCTCAAGATCGGGCTGGTGGGGGCGGAGCAGTTCGCGCAGTGACTCACGCCGGCGCGGACACCAGCCGGATCCGCGTGATCTCCGACGGCGCGCCCAGCCGCTTGGGCGGTCCCCAATAGCCGGTGCCCCGGCTCACGTAGACCCACATCGCACCGAGCTTGTGCAGCCCCGCCGTGTAGGGCTGCTGCAAACGCACGAACAGATTCCAGGGCCAGAACTGGCCGCCGTGCGTGTGGCCCGACAGCTGCAGATCGAAGCCGGCCTCGGATGCCGCGGCCGCACTGCGCGGCTGGTGGGCCAGCAGCACGCGCACCGCCGCATCGGCCGGCGCGCCGGACAGCGCCGCGCGCGGATCGCTGCGGTGCGCGCGCTCGTTGTGGTGTGCGCTCCAGTCGGGAACGCCGGCCAGCACCAGCGTGGCGGCGCCGCGCGCGATGGTCACGTGCCGGTTGGTCAAGACGTGCACACCGAGCCGTTCGAGTTCCGCCGTCCACTGCGCCGCGCCCGAGTAGTACTCGTGGTTGCCGGTGACGAAGAAGCTGCCTTCGCGCGAGCGCAACCGCGACAGCGGCGCGACGTGCGCGCCCAGCTCGCCGACGCTGCCGTCCACCAGGTCGCCGGTGATCGCGACCAGGTCGGGCTGCAGGGCGTTCACGCGGTCCACGATGCCGTCCAGGTACGGCCCCTTGATCGTCGGGCCGACGTGGATGTCGCTGATCTGCACGATGCAAAAGCCATCGAGTTCGGCGGGCAGGCCGGCGATGGGAATGTCCACGCGCACCACTGCGGCCGTGCGCCGCGCATTGATGTAGCCCAAGGCCGTGACGGCCAGCGCGAGCAGCGGCACGCCGATGGCGGTGTCTTCGCGCAGCCGCGGGCCCGCGCTCCAGGCCGCGAACAAAACGACATCGCGCAAGGCCGTCAGGATCAGCAGCGACGAGAACAGCCCCATGAACAGCAGGCCGGCCAGGGCGAGCCGGTCGGCCGTGCTCCCACGCGCCCAGCGCCGCGCCAGCAGGCCCATCGGCATGAGCAAGGTCGAAGCCACCAGCAGCACGCTGAGGACTGCCCCGGGCCAGACGTCCGGCAGCGCGGGCACCAGCCTCCAGCCGACGTAGAGGTGCAGCAGGGCGGTCAGGCCGATCAGGAAACGAAGCGACATGCCTTGGACCGTAGCACGCGAGAGTTAGGCCGGACTTTGTCGCGATGCGGGCGTTCGAAATGATTCGCGGAAAATTGTCCGGGATCATGGACAGCGCGCTGCCCACGAGGCGCAATGCCTCTCGGCGCGCCCGATGGCGCAACCGTATCATGTAAGCTCACGGTCAGTAAGCACAATCGTTTCAAAAACATCCAGCCGAGGAGACTCGTCCATGCAAATTGGCGTTCCCGCCGAAACCACGTTGGGTGAAACCCGTGTCGCCGTCACCCCAGAGACGGCCAAGAAACTCAAAGCCCAGGGACACACCATCCGCGTGCAGTCGGGTGCCGGCGTGCCGGCCAGCGCGACCGACGATGCCTACACCGCCGTGGGCTGCGAAATCACCGATGCGGCCGGCGCGCTGGGCTGCGATCTGGTGCTCAAGGTGCGCAGCCCCTTCGACAACGAACTCGCGCTGATGCGCCGCGGCGCCACCGTGGTGGGCATGCTCAACCCGTTCGATGCCGCCGGCCTGCAGCGCCTGGCCGCCGCCGGCATGACCGGCTTCGCGCTCGAAGCCGCCCCGCGCACCACGCGCGCGCAGAGCATGGACGTGCTGTCGTCGCAGGCCAACATCGCCGGCTACAAGGCCGTGATGATCGCGGCCGACAAATACCAGCGGTTCTTTCCGATGCTGATGACCGCAGCCGGAACCGTGAAGGCCGCGCGCGTCGTGATCCTGGGCGTGGGCGTCGCTGGGCTGCAGGCCATTGCCACGGCCAAGCGCCTGGGCGCGGTGATCGAAGCCTCGGACGTGCGGCCTTCGGTCAAGGAGCAGGTCGAGTCCCTGGGCGGCAAGTTCATCGACGTCTCCTACGACACCGACGAAGAAAAAGAAGCCGCGCAGGGCTCCGGCGGCTACGCCAAGCCCATGCCGCAAAGCTGGCTGGACCGGCAAAAAGCCGAAGTCGCCAAGCGCGTCGCGCAGGCCGACATCGTCATCACCACCGCGCTCATTCCGGGACGCGCCGCGCCGGTGCTGGTCACCGAGGAGATGGTGCGTTCCATGAAGCCCGGCTCGGTCATCGTCGACCTGGCCGCCCCGCAGGGCGGCAACTGCCCGCTGACCGAGCCCGGCCGCACGGTGGTCAAGCACGGCGTGACGCTGGTGGGCGAAACCAACCTGCCCGCGCTGGTGGCGGCCGACGCGTCGTCGCTGTATGCGCGCAACGTGCTGGACTTCCTGAAACTGATCGTGACCAAAGAGGGCGCGCTCAACATCGACCTGAACGACGACATCGTGGCGGCCTGCCTGATGGCGCAAAACGGCGAAGTCAAGAAATCCAAATAACCTGCTGGAGAGAACATGGAAGTCTCACACACGATCACCAACCTGATCATCTTCGTGCTGGCCATCTACGTGGGCTACCACGTGGTCTGGACGGTCACCCCCGCGCTGCACACGCCGCTGATGGCCGTGACCAACGCGATCTCCGCGATCGTCATCGTCGGCGCCATGCTGGCCGCGGCGATGACCGAAACCACGCTGGGCAAGACCATGGGCGTGCTGGCCGTGGCGCTGGCGGCCGTGAACATCTTCGGCGGCTTTCTCGTGACGCGGCGGATGCTGGAGATGTTCAAGAAGAAAGACAAGGTGAAGCAATGAACACGACGACCAAGACCTTGGGCGGCGCCGGGCCGTCCAAAGCCGCGAAGGCCCCCCGGGGGGGAAGCGCAGTACACGAAGTGACAAGCGTGGGGGGGACATTGTCATGAGCATGAACGTCGTCACCCTGCTGTACCTGCTGGCCTCGGTCTGCTTCATCCAGGCGCTCAAGGGCCTGTCGCATCCCACCACGTCGATCCGCGGCAACGTGTTCGGCATGGCCGGCATGGCGATCGCCGCGCTGACCACGGCGGCGCTCATCGTCGAGATGTCCGGCGGCAAGGCCGAAGGCATGGCCTGGGTGCTGCTGGGCCTGGTGGTGGGCGGCGGCTACGGCGCCTACCGCGCCAAGACGGTGGAGATGACCAAGATGCCCGAACTGGTCGCGTTCTTCCACAGCATGATCGGCCTGGCGGCCGTGTTCATCGCGGTGGCTGCCGTGGCCGAGCCCTACGCCTTCGGCATCGCGCCCAAGGGCCAGCCGATTCCGGCGGGCAACCGGCTGGAGCTGTTCCTGGGCGCGGCCATCGGCGCGATCACCTTCAGCGGCTCGGTCATCGCCTTCGGCAAGCTGTCGGGCACCTACAAGTTCCGCCTGTTCCAGGGCGCGCCGGTGCAGTTCGCGGGACAGCACAAGCTCAACCTCGTGCTGGGCCTGGTCACTCTGGGACTCGGCCTGGTGTTCATGTGGAACGGCAGCTGGCCCGCGTTCTTCGCGATGCTGGCGCTGGCCTTCGTGATGGGCGTGCTCATCATCATCCCGATCGGCGGCGCCGACATGCCGGTGGTGGTGTCGATGCTCAACAGCTACTCGGGCTGGGCGGCCGCGGGCATCGGGTTTTCGCTGAACAACAGCATGCTGATCATCGCCGGCTCGCTGGTGGGCTCGTCGGGCGCGATCCTGAGCTACATCATGTGCAAGGCGATGAACCGCTCGTTCTTCAACGTGATTCTCGGCGGCTTTGGTGGTGAGGCGGCCACGGCCGTGGCGGGCGGCGCGGTGCAGCGCAACGTCAAGAGCGGCAGCGCCGACGACGCGGCCTTCGTCCTGTCCAACGCCGAGACCGTGATCATCGTTCCGGGCTACGGCCTGGCCGTGGCGCGCGCGCAGCATGCGGTCAAGGAGCTCGCGCTCAAGCTCATCGAAAAAGGAATCACCGTCAAGTACGCGATCCACCCGGTGGCCGGCCGCATGCCGGGCCACATGAACGTGCTGCTGGCCGAAGCCGAAGTGCCCTACGACCAGGTGTTCGAGATGGAAGACATCAACGGCGAGTTCGGCCAGGCCGACGTCGCGATCATCCTGGGCGCCAACGACGTGGTGAACCCGGCCGCATTGCAAAAGGGCAGCCCGATCTACGGCATGCCGATCCTGGAGGCCTACAAGGCCAAGACCGTGATCGTCAACAAGCGCTCCATGGCGGCCGGCTACGCGGGCCTGGACAACGAGCTGTTCTACATGGACAAGACCATGATGGTCTTCGGCGACGCCAAGAAGGTGGTCGAGGACATGGGCAAGGCGATCGAATAGCCGTTCTTTAGGGGGCCACCCCTCGGTTTCCCTAGGGAAAACACAATATCCCTACGCAGCGTGCCGCGACACAATCGCGGTCCAAAGTGGAACCTGGAGAAGATCAATGACCGACCGCCCCTGGCTCAGTTCCTACTCGCCCGGCGTGCCAGCCGACATCGACGGCTCGCAATACACGTCGCTCGTGCAATTGATGGAAGAAAGCTTCCAGAAATTCGCCGACCGCACGGCCTACAGCTTCATGGGCAAGGACGTCACGTTCGGCCAGACCGATGCGCTCAGCAGATCGCTCGCCGCGTATCTCCAGGGCCTGGGCCTGGCCAAGGGCGACCGCGTGGCGATCATGATGCCCAACGTGCCGCAGTACCCGGTGGCCGTGGCCGCCATCCTGCGCGCCGGCCTGGTGGTGGTGAACGTCAATCCGCTGTACACGCCGCGCGAGCTGGAGCACCAGCTCAAGGACTCCGGCTCCAAGGCGATCATCATCATCGAGAACTTCGCCAACACGCTGCAGCAGTGCATCGCGGCGACGCCGGTCAAGCACGTGGTGCTAGCCGCGATGGGCGACCAGCTCGGTTTTCTCAAGGGCAAGCTGGTCAACTACGTGGTGCGCAACGTCAAGAAGATGGTGCCGGCCTTCAGCCTGCCGGGGGCGGTGCGCTTCAACGACGCCGTGGCGCAGGGCGCGCGCGGCACGCTCAAGAAACTGGAAACCGGCCCCGACGACGTGGCCGTGCTGCAGTACACGGGCGGCACCACAGGGGTCTCCAAGGGCGCGGTGCTGCTGCACCGCAACGTGATCGCCAACGTGCTGCAGTCCGAAGTCTGGAACCAGCCGGCGATGGGCAAGGTGCCGGCCGGCGAGCAGCCCACCGGCATCTGCGCGCTGCCGCTGTACCACATCTTCGCGTTCACGGTCGGCATGATGCTGTCGATGCGCACCGGCGGCAAGCTGGTGCTGATCCCCAATCCGCGCGACCTGCCGGCGGTGCTCAAGGAGCTGACCAAGCACACCTTCCACAGCTTTCCGGCGGTCAACACGCTGTTCAACGGACTGGCCAACCATCCGGATTTCGGGACGGTGAACTGGAGCAACCTGAAGGTCTCGGTCGGCGGCGGCATGGCCGTGCAGGGCGCGGTCGCCAAGCTCTGGCTGGACAAGACGGGCTGCCCGATCTGCGAAGGCTACGGCCTGTCGGAGACCTCGCCGTCGGCCAGCTGCAATCCCGTGACCAGCACCGCCTACACCGGCACCATCGGCCTGCCGCTGCCGTCGACCTACATGAAGCTTCTGGACGACGACGGCAACGAAGTGCCGCTGGGCCAGCCCGGCGAGATCGCGATCAAGGGCCCGCAGGTGATGGCCGGCTACTGGCAGCGCCCGGACGAGACCGCCAAGGTCATGACGCCCGACGGCTACTTCAAGAGCGGCGACATCGGCATCGTCGACGAGCGCGGCTACTTCAAGATCGTGGACCGCAAGAAGGACATGGTGCTTGTCAGCGGCTTCAACGTGTATCCGAACGAAGTCGAAGACGTGGTCGCCAAGCTCGAGGGCGTGATGGAATGCGCCGTGGTCGGCGTGGCCGACGAGAAGACCGGCGAGGCCGTCAAGCTGGTGATCGTCAAGAAGAACCCCGAGCTGACCGAAGCGCAGGTGCGCGAGTATTGCCGGGCCAACCTCACGGGGTACAAGCAGCCGAAGGTGATCGAGTTCCGCACCGATCTGCCGAAAACGCCGGTCGGGAAGATTCTGCGGCGCGAGCTGCGGGACAAGAAATAGCCAGGGCTGTCATTGCGGACTCGGTCCGGCAATCCACGCTGGCGCGCAATTTGCGTTCGCTGCATGGATCCCGGGCCAAGCCCGGGATGACACCCTAGATCCAAATGTTGCGCTTCCTCCTCACGCGGTTCTCGCTGATCATCCCGACCTTCATCGGGATGACGCTGCTGGCGTTCTTCCTGATCCGCCTCGTGCCGGGCGATCCGATCGAGACCATGGCCGGCGAGCGCGGCATCGATCCCGTGCGGCATGCGCAGCTACTCAAGGACTTCGGCCTGGACAAGCCCATCCTGGTGCAGTACGGCATCTACATCGGGCGCGTGCTGCACGGCGACCTGGGCAAATCCATCATCACGCAGGAGCCGGTGGTGCGCGAGTTTCTCGCGCTGTTTCCCGCCACGGTCGAGCTCGCGGTGTGCGCAATCTTGTTCGCGCTCATCCTGGGCATTCCGGCCGGCATCATCGCGGCCGTGCGGCGCAACTCGATCTTCGACCACGGCGTGATGGCGACGTCGCTGACCGGCTACTCGATGCCGATCTTCTGGTGGGGGCTGCTGCTGATCCTGCTGTTCTCGGTGCAGCTGGGGCTGACGCCGGTCTCCGGGCGCATCGCGGTGCAGTACTACATCGAGCCGACCACGGGCTTTCTGTTGATCGATTCGCTGATCTCCGGCGACAAGGGCGCGTTCTGGTCGACCTTCCGCCATCTGATCCTGCCGACCATCGTGCTCGGGACCAATCCGCTGGCCGTGGTCGCGCGCATGACGCGCTCTGCCATGCTGGAAGTGCTGGGCGAGGACTACATCCGCACCGCGCGCGCCAAGGGCCTGCCGCCGATGCGCGTGGTGGGCGTGCATGCGCTGCGCAATGCGCTGATTCCGGTGGTCACCGTGATCGGGCTGCAGGTGGGCGTGCTGTTCACCGGCGCCATCCTGACCGAGACCATCTTTTCGTGGCCGGGCGTGGGCAAGTGGCTGATCGAGGCGATCAACCGGCGCGACTATCCCGTGCTGCAAGGCGGCATGCTGCTGCTGGGCGTGGTGGTGATGCTGGTCAACCTGCTGGTGGACGTGACCTACGGCGTCATCAACCCGCGCATCCGGCAAGGAGGGCATTGAGATGGCGCAGGTGCTCGCTCCCGTGCCCACGCAGTCGGCGCCACCCGGGCCGCTGCGGGAATTCTGGATCTCGTTTTCGGCGAATCGCGGCGCCGTGATCGGGCTGGGCGTGGTGATCGCGCTGCTGCTGGTCGCCGTGTTCGCGCCGCTGATCGCGCCGCACGTTCCCGACCAGACCAACAGCGCCGTGTTCCTCAAGCCGCCGGCGTGGCAGGAGGGCGGCGCCTGGACCTACGTGCTGGGCACCGACGCGATCGGCCGCGACATTCTCTCGCGCCTGATCCACGGCGCGCGGCTGTCGCTGTCGATCGGCATCGCGGTGGTGATGCTGTCGGTGGCGGTGGGCATCGTGCTCGGGCTCGTTGCCGGCTTCGCGCGCGGCATCGTCGAGATCGCCATCATGCGCATCATGGACATCATCCTCACGCTGCCCAGCCTGCTGCTGGCCATCGTGATCGTGGCCATCCTGGGGCCGGGGCTGATGAACGCGATGCTGGCCGTGGCGCTGGTGATCCTGCCGCACTACGTGCGCATCACGCGCGCCGCCGTGATCGCCGAGGTGTCCAAGGACTACGTCACCGCCGCGCGTGTCAGCGGCGCGGGCACGCTGCGCCTGATGTTCAGCGAGGTGCTGCCCAACTGCGCGGCGCCGCTGATCGTGCAGGCCTCGCTGGGTGTCTCCACCGCCATTCTTGACGCGGCGGCGCTGGGCTTTCTCGGCCTGGGCGCGCAGCCGCCCTCGCCCGAGTGGGGAACGATGCTGGCCGATGCGCGCGAGTTCGTCTTGCGCGCGTGGTGGGTCGTCACCTTCCCGGGGCTGGCGATCCTGATCGCGGTGCTGGCGTTCAACCTGATGGGCGACGGGCTGCGCGACGCGCTCGATCCCAAACTGAAACGCTGACCATGGCCGCACCGCTTCTCGAAATCGAAGACCTGCACGTGGAGTTCCCCACGCAGGGCAGCGTCATGCGCGCCGTCGAAGGCGTGAGCCTCACGCTGGACGAAGGCGAGGTGCTGGGCATCGTCGGCGAATCGGGCTCGGGCAAGAGCGTGACCATGATGGCGCTGATGGGCCTGATCGCCTATCCGGGCCGCGTGCGCGCCAAGACGCTGCGCTTCGCGGGCAACGACCTGCTGGGCATCTCCGACAAGGAACGCCGCCGGCTGGTCGGCAAGGACCTGGCGATGATCTTCCAGGAGCCGACCACCAGCCTGAACCCGTGCTTCACCATCGGCTGGCAGCTGGTGGAGGCGCTGCGCCTGCACTCGCCGCTGGACAAGGCCAGCGCCAGGCGCCGCGCGATCGAGCTGCTCGAGCAGGTCGGCATCCCGGCGGCCCACACGCGGCTGAACGACTATCCGCACCAGATGTCCGGCGGCATGAACCAGCGCGTGATGATTGCGATGGCGATCTCGTGCAACCCGCGCCTGTTGATCGCCGACGAGCCGACCACGGCGCTGGACGTGACCATCCAGGCGCAGATTCTTGATCTGCTGCGCAACCTGCAGAAAGAGCGCGGCATGGCGCTGGTGCTGATCACGCACAACATGGGCGTGGTCAGCGAGATGGCGCGCCGCGTTGCCGTGATGTATGCCGGCCAGGTGATGGAGCAGCGGCCGGTGGCCGAGCTGTTCGCGGATCCGCAGCATCCCTACACCGAGGCGCTGCTCGCCGCGCTGCCCGAGCGCGGGCCGACGGGGCACCGCCTTGCGACGATTCCCGGCGTCGTGCCGGGCGTGTTCGACCGGCCCACGGGCTGCTTGTTCGCGCCGCGCTGCGCCTACGCGACCGAGCATTCGATGGCGGTGCGCCCCGAGCTGCGGCCGTGGCAGGACGGCCAGGTGCGCTGCCACTATCCGCTGGGCGATCCGCAGCGGCAGGCACGCATCGCAAGCGACGCACCGGTGCGCATCGAGGTGGCGTCATGACGGTGGTCGTGCAAGCCGAAAACCTGCGGCAGGTCTATAAGATCCGGCGCGGCTTCCTGCGCGAGCCGGCGCTGCTGCAGGCCGTGGGCGGCGTGTCGTTTTCCATCGAGGCGGGCAAGACGCTGGCGGTCGTGGGCGAATCGGGTTGCGGCAAGTCCACGCTGGCGCGCATGGTCGCTCTGATCGAAAAGCCGACCGAAGGCACGCTGATGCTCGACGGCTCGGACGCCGTCAACACGCCGCAAGCCGACAAGCGCCGGCTGCGCCAAGCGGTGCAACTGGTCTTCCAGAATCCCTACGGGTCGCTGAACCCGCGCAAGAAGATCAGCGCCGTGCTGGAAGACCCGCTGGCGATCAACACGGACATGAGCGCCGCCGAGCGCGCCGAGCGCGCGCGCTCCATGCTCGCGCAGGTCGGGCTGCGCCCCGAATACGCGGCGCGCTATCCGCACATGTTCTCCGGCGGCCAGCGCCAGCGCATCGCCATCGCGCGCGCATTGATGCTCAATCCCAAGCTGCTGGTGGCCGACGAGCCGGTCTCGGCGCTGGACGTTTCGATCCAGGCGCAGGTGCTCAACCTGCTGGCCGACCTGCAGGCGCAGTTCCAGCTGGCCTTTCTCTTCATCTCGCACGACCTGGCCGTGGTGCGCCACATCGCGCACGACGTGCTGGTGATGTACCTGGGCCACGTGATGGAGCAGGGTCCCAAAGAGCGCCTGTTCGCGCGGCCGCTGCATCCGTACACCAACGCGCTGCTCGCTTCCACGCCGGGCGTCGGCCCGCGCAACGTGCAGCGCATCGTGCTCAAGGGCGAGCTTCCCTCGCCGCTCAATCCGCCCGCGGGCTGCGTCTTTTCGAGCCGCTGCCCGTATGCCGTGGAACGCTGCCGCGCCGACCGGCCGCTGCCGCGCCCGGTGGACGGCAGGCTGGTTGCCTGCCATTTCGCCGAGCAGTTCCTCGAATCGGGTTTTCCCGCATCCGCACCTGCGGATAATGTTTCTTCTCCCGGCTAGCCCGGACCCACTTGTTCCTGAAGGAGTTACGCATGAACCTGTCCAAACATCGCAAGCATTTCGCGATCGCCGCGCTGGCCCTGGCCGCCGCCGCGGGCGCCGGCGCCAAGACGCTGGTGTTCTGCTCTGAAGGCAGCCCGGAAAACTTCTATCCCGGCGTCAACACGACCGGCACCTCCTTCGACGGCAACGAGCCGATCTACAACCGCATCGTCGAATTCGAGCGCGGCGGCACGCGCGTCGTGCCCGGCCTGGCCGAGCGCTGGACCATCTCGCCCGACGGCCTTGTCTACACCTTCAACCTGCGCAAGGGCGTCAAGTGGCACAACCACCGCGCCTGGAAGCCCACGCGCGACTTCAACGCCGATGACGTGATGTTCGCCTTCGACCGCCAGTGGAAGGAAGACAACCCCTACTTCAAGGTCACGAGCCCCAACCACTCGTACTTCAACGACATGGGCCTGCCCAAGCTGCTCAAGTCGGTGGAAAAGGTGGACGACTACACCATCAAGATCACGCTGAACAAGCCCGAGGCGCCCTTCCTGGCCAACCTGGCCATGCCTTACGCGGCGATCCAGTCCAAGGAATACGCCGACGCCATGCTCAAGGCCGGCTCGCCCGAGAAGATCGACCAGGAGCCGATCGGCACCGGCCCGTTCTTTCTCGTGCAATACCAGAAGGACGCCGTGGTGCGCTACAAGGCATGGCCCACCTACTGGGGCGGCAAGGCCAAGATCGACGACCTGGTCTATTCGATCACGCCGGACGCGTCGGTGCGCTGGGCCAAGCTGCAAAAGGGCGAGTGCCACGTCATGCCCTACCCGAACCCGGCCGACCTGGACGCGATCCGCAAGGACAACAACATCACCGTGCTCGAGCAGCCCGGCCTGAACGTCGGCTACCTGGCCTACAACACGACCAAGAAGCCCTTCGACGACGTGCGCGTGCGCAAGGCGATCAACATGGCGATCAACAAGAAGGCGATCATCGACGGCGTCTACCTGACGACCGGCGTGGCCGCCAAGAACCCGATCCCGCCGACCATGTGGTCGTACAACGATGCGGTCAAGGACGACGGCTACGATCCCGAAGGCGCCAAGCGCCTGCTGGCCGCGGCGGGTTTCCCCAACGGCCTGACCACCGACCTGTGGGCCATGCCGGTGCAGCGCCCCTACAACCCGAACGCCAAGCGCATCGCCGAGCTGATGCAGGCCGACCTGGCCAAGGTCGGCGTCAAGGCCGAGATCAAGACCTTCGAGTGGGGCGAGTACCGCAAGCGCATGCAGGCCGGCGAACACCAGATGGGCATGCTGGGCTGGACCGGCGACAACGGCGATCCGGACAACTTCCTGCACACCCTGCTGGGCTGCGATTCGGCCAAGAGCGTGAGCGGCTCCAACGTCGCCAAGTTCTGCCACCAGCCCTTCGAGGACCTGGTCGACAAGGCCAAGACGGTGTCGTCGCAAACGGAGCGCGCATCGCTCTACCAGCGCGCCCAGATCATCTTCAAGGAGCAGGCGCCCTGGTTCACCATCGCCCACGCCGTGCAATTGAAGCCCGTGCGCAAGGAAGTCATCGACTTCAAGCTGAGCCCGTTCGGGCGGCATAACTTCTATGGGGTGGATATCAAGGAATAACGGCTGTCATTGCGGGCTCGACCCGCAATCCATCGTGCTGCGCATTTCCATCGAGGCATGGATCCCGGGTCAAGCCCCGGGGTGACATGCCTCTTCTTTTTTTGACCGTACACATGACCATCGCGATCGTCAGCGCCATGCACCAGGAACTGGCCGCCGTTCTCTCCCTGCTGCCCGACGAGCGCAGACAGGTCGTGGGCGGGCGCGAGTTCTGGCGCGGGCACCTGCATGGACATGAGGTGGTGGCGGTGCTGTCGCGCATCGGCAAGGTCGCCGCCGCGACGACCGCGACTGCGCTGATCGAGCGGTTCGGGGTGACGCGGATCGTCTTCACGGGGGTGGCCGGCGGGCTGGGCGCGGGCGTGAATGTCGGCGATGTCGTCGTGGCGGACAGCTTCATGCAGCACGATTTGGACGCCTCGCCGATCTTTCCGCGCTGGGAGGTTCCGCTGTACGGGCTCAGCCGCTTTGCAACGGACGCGCCGCTGAGCGATGCGCTGGCCGCCGCGGTGCGCGAGGCCTTGCCGGGGGCCAGGCTGCACCGCGGACTTGTCGTGAGCGGGGACCGATTCGTCTCGACCACGGGGGAAAGCCGCGCGTTGCAAACCGCGTTGCCGGATGCGCTGGCGGTGGAGATGGAAGGGGCTGCCTTTGCGCAGGTCTGTCACGATTATGAGGTTCCGTTCGCGGCCGTGCGCACGGTCTCCGACCGCGCGGACGATGCGGCGCACGTGGACTTCACGACCTTCATCGAAGATGTCGCGAGCCGGTACTCGGCGGCGATCGTGGCGGCGATGTTGGGGATGCTGCCGGGTGCTGACCGCGATAGTTGCTAACTGGTTCCAAATTTCCTGGGGCTGCGATTCACCCTATTAGATTGCCGCGTGCCGCTCTTGCCGCACGCATGGCCGCATTGGCGGCCGGCAACTTCTAGGAGAAATCATGCAACTTCAAACCAGCCAAATTGCAAATCTTCCTCAATTCATGGCTTCACGCTTGTTGCGCGGGCCCGAGGTTTCGCAAACGTTCCGCCACACGATCGATATCTACCTGAAAGACTCCAACGCTTACACCAACACCTATTTCGCGAGGTACTTCGAATGGCAAGGAATCTGCCGGGAGCGCTGGTTTCACAAGTGCATATCGGCGGACATGCTGCAAAACCTGGGTGTTTTCATCACCAAGCAGGCGCATCAGGAATACGTGCACGAAACGTTTCCGTTCCAATCGGTGGATTGCGAGCTGAACTGCTTCGATGTGCGGCACTGCTCCTTCTATCTCCTGTTTCAGTTCAAACTGGGGGACAAGCTGGTGTCGACAGGCTATCAGCAGATCGTTTTCGCGACCCACGACAAGAGAATTCAACGGTTCCCCGATGACATCCTCGCCAAAATCAAGTCCTACGAGGTGCAAGCCCTGACTCAGTGAAATAGTGCGGCCGTACGACAGCCCACCGGGTCAGCGTACGGCCGGCTGGCTCGCTCTCGCAGGGAAGGCCGCAGTGAACTCCGTATATTCGCCATAGACGGAACTGCAGCCAAGCTGTCCGCCAAACGCCTTGATGACTCGCATGCAGAACGAAAGGCCGATGCCCAATCCGGACATCTCCTTGGTCGTGAAATATGTATCAAATATTTTCGGCAAATGATTTGGATGAATACCCGACCCGGTGTCCTTGACCACCAGCAGGTTTGAACGCTCGCCGCCTTGGACCAGGATGTGGATATCGCCTTTGCGCGCGGCGTGCAATGCATACATGGCATTCTTGATGAGATTGAACATGACAAAGACCAAAAGCGGCCTCGAACCGTAGAACCAGAAATTTTGAGCGACGGACACGGTCACGCGTTCGCGCTCGTTCTCCTGGAACGGAAATGTCCTGATCGCCTCCGCGACGCACGATTGCATCGAGAGTGGCTCGAACGAGCTGGTATCCACGCGTTCGAGCCGTACGGAAGCTAGAAGAATATCGATCACAGCATTCGAGCAGCTGACCTGGTTCACCATGTTGGCGCCAGCCTCCTGGACTGTGATGAGGGCGGTTTCGGGTAGCGGCAAAGTGACCAGCCCCTGATCCCGGGCCGCGCGGTATCCACGAACGATCTCTGGTAAGTATTCCTCGAGAAACGCCGCTTGCATGCTGATGTTGTTCATCGGCGTGCGAATCTCATGCGCGATGGTCGTTGCAGCCACGAGCGGAGCCATCAATGCACTGCGGCTGACGGCCCTGGCGATCAGACCCAGGCTGACCGCAACGAAGACGACCCCCGGCGGATAGAAGTCCCAACCGTAGTTGCACAGGTAGTCCACGGCGGCAAAGAAGTAGATCAAGATGCTGGCGACGCACGTGCGAAGCCTCAGGCGTTGATCCTCGGCCGCATTTCGTTGCGCCGAGTAGGCCAGGTAGAGGCCCCGTGTGACGACCAGCATTGTTTGCAGGACGTGGAAAGGATGCAGGAGCCCGGCCTTCGGGTAGTACCCCCAACTATGTACGTGGTAGCCATCGACGAAGAGATTCGTTCCGATATTCAGGCATCCGAGTGCAGCGGCAAAGGCGTAGGAAATATAGACAAGCTTTAGTTCTTGACGGCGGCCGGTGATTTCGACCAAGAACTGATAAAGGCAAGTCGGAAGGAAGAGGATGAGGAGGTATCCGAAGCGAATCAGAGTCATCGCCAGTTCAGGATCCTTGACCTGATAGAGCAGGGCCCAGGTGGCCTGCCAGATGAATGTCGTCGCGCAAACGGCAAAAAAGGTGCCGGTGATCCGGGTGACGCCCTTCAATGCCAATACGTAAACGCCATAGCCAAGAAACAGCGCCGAAACCACGGCTGGTAGTAAAGAGTACATGCATTCGTCCCTGAGCATTGGACCGCAGATCACAGCCATGAAGCGCCTTGCATGGCCCAGCCGTCCCAAGTCGGCGCAGGCGGACTGTAGAGAGCGATGCGAAATCTCGGATCTGTCAGAACGAAAGTGGTGTTTTGAGGAACGAGTGATGTTCTTGCTGGAACAAGCGCAGCCGCGGCGCTTCGGACACGGGGCAGAGTCACGCGGGCGCTGCCGTTGCTGCGCGCGAACGGATGCCGTCGATACGCAGTTAGCAGGTCATGGCCGCTGTTGGCCGACCTACGGGGGCTACTTCAACCACCCCCGCTTCCTGAAATACCACATCGGCACCAGCGCCGATAGCACCATCAGCCCCAGCGCGAACGGATAGCCCGCGTGCCAGTCCAGTTCGGGCATGAACTTGAAATTCATCCCGTAGATGCTGGCGATCAAGGTCGGCGGCAGCAGGGCGACGCTGGCCACCGAGAAGATCTTGATGATCTTGTTCTGGTTGATATTGATGAAACCGACCGTCGCGTCCATCAAAAAGTTGATCTTGTCGAACAGGAAGGCCGTGTGGTTGTCCAGCGACTCGATGTCGCGCAGGATCTGGCGCGCTTCCTCGAACTGGCCCGCATTGAGCATGCGGCTGCGCATCATGAAGCTGACCGCGCGGCGCGTGTCCATCACGTTGCGGCGGATGCGGCCGTTCAAGTCTTCCTGGCGCGCGATCTCGGCCAGCACCTCGCCGGCCATCGCGTCGGTCACGTCGGCCGACAGCACCTGCTTGCTGACTTTCTCCAGCTCGTCGTAGATGCCCTCGAGCGTGTCGGCCGAATATTCGGCGTCGGCGTCGAACAGCTTGAGCAGCACTTCCTTGGCGTCCTCGATCAGCCCAGGCGCGCGCCGCGCGCGCAGGCGCAGCAGCCGGAACACCGGCACGTCCTCGTCGTGGATGGAAAACAGCACGCCCTTGCTCTTGAGCGCGTCGTTCATCAGGTTCAGGATGAATGCCACGCGCACGGTGCGCGGCTCCTCGTCGTCGGCGATCAAAAAGTCGCTGCGGATGTGCAGCTCGCCGTTGTCTTCTTCGTAGAAGCGGGCGGATTCCTCGATGTCCTCGTCCATCGCGTCTTCGGGAATGGACAGGCCGTAGTACTGCTTGATCCAGCGCTTTTCTTCCAGCGTGGGCGATTCGAGGTCCACCCAGATCGGCTGGAAATTGGAGAGCTCCTCGAGCGACTCGATCTCTTCCTGGAAGAGCCGTCCGTTCGCGAGCGAAAAGATGTTGAGCATGGCTGCTGCTTGAAAAAAAGGGGGAGGTGGGGTCGGCAGCCTTGCGAAGAATTGGAATCTGACCCCAATTCGCAAAGCCTACCTAGGGTAGGTGTCCAAGGAGTTCTCCGGGGGTTGCGACCGCGCGATTATGCCGCGCCGGCGCCGAAGAACGCCAGCAGTTCCTCCTTGCGCGCATAGGCGTCGTGCTCGCCCAAAGCGATCAGCGCCTGCACGAATCCGGGCTCGAACAGCAGGTAGCTGGCCATGGCGCCGCCGCCCTTGCCGGCGCCCAGTCCGCCCAGGGCGCGGCGCACCGAATGGGGAAGCTCGTGCGCATGCGCCAGGGCCAGGGCATCGAGCGACTGGCTGGGCGAGACCGCCAGCACGTCGACGCTGCGGTAGGGCAACACGCCGGCGACCTCGCGCGGCAATTGCCGCAGGGTGCGCGTGACGCGCTGGGCCTGTTCGACGTCGGCTTGCAGGGTGTCGTGAAAGACGCTGGCCATGGCATGGCCGGCGATCGCGCCCATGGTCGGGGCGTTGGCGCCGGCTTCGCCGATCAGGCTCGCGCGCTCGGGCTGGCCGACGCCCACCACCAGGACCTTGTGCGCGCCCAGGTGCATGGCCGGCGACAGCGGCGAGACCTGGCGCATGGAGCCGTCGCCGAAGTATTCGCGCCGGCCGTTCACCCACAGCGGCGTCGCGGGAAAGAGAAAGGGCAGGGCGCTGGACGCCATCAGGTGCTCGATGGTCAGCGGCTGGAACTCCGCATGCCGTCCCGGCCGCAGCCACGGCTCGCCCCGGTCGCCGCGCGTGTGGCAAAACGTCCAATGCACGCCGCTGGTGTAGCTCGACGCGGTGACGGCGACGGCGTCGATCGCCTTGTGCGCGAGCGCTTCCTCGATGCCGCCCAGCGAGATCGCGTGGTGCAGCGTGTCGACCAGCGGCATGTTGTTCAGGATCGCGCCCTGCCGGCGCGCGTTGCCCCACAGGTTGACGGCCGCGAGCAGGCGCGAAAAGCGCACCCAGGGCGAGACGCGCAACTCGTAGACATCCTGCGAACGCAGCCGTCCCCAAAACCGCGACAGCTGCTCGAAGGCGGCGAGCCCGGCCGTCGCCGAGCCGGCCAGATACGCGACGTTCAGCGCGCCGGCGGAGGTGCCCACCAGCACCTGGAAGGGAAAGGCCGACGGGCGTTCGGGCCGCAGGCCGAGCATCGCGCCCACGGCCTGCAGCACGCCGACCTGGTAGGCCGTGCGGGCGCCGCCGCCCATCAGCACCAGCGCGTGGACCGGCCGGGCCGGGCGCGCCATGCCGGCGTTGATGATCGTGTCCAGGCTCATGGGCCGCTCCTCGCAGGCCATGGTAGAGCAAGCGATCCGGCTTGCCCATCGGAACGGTCAGGCCGCGCGCTTCTTTCGCGCAGGTTGCTTGGCGCGCGCGGTCGAGGCGTGCACCTCGCATTTGAGGATGCTCTTCATATAAGACAGGCTCGCCGCCTTGGCCGCTGGCGACTCGGCGGCCGTGCAATCCGAGGGCACCCAGACGTTGAACTGGCGCAAAAAGGCATCCATGGCGGTGAGCTGAACGCACATGTCGGTCGCCAGGCCGCAGATCACCAGCTCGCGCGCCTGCATCTGCGCGAGCAAGAGCTCCAGCGGCGAGCCATAGAACGCAGAATGGCGCGGCTTGAGGATGGTGATGTCCTGCGCCTGCGGATACAGCAGGCGCGCGATCTCGCCGCATTCGCCTTCGTGGCCGACGCAGCCCGAGACCAGGGAGTGGAAGTCGGACTGCCAGATGCCGTAGTTGTCGTTGGCGTAGATGGTGGGCACGCCTTCTTGCGCCAGCCGGGCCTTCAGGCGCGCCGTCGCCTTGGCGGCTCGGAGGGCAGGGCCGGCCAGTGTCTCGGAACCGGGAAAGTCCAGGGGATTGATGAAGTCCACCAGCAGGAGCACGCGCTCACTTAGCGGCAACTGGGCGGGACGTGGCTCTGTGGTGGCGACGGTGCGGGGCATGGGCGGATTCTGGATGGATGCACAGCTCATCCGTGTAGGACTTGTCCTGCAAATCCGGGCCGACCTGTCCGACACGCCCGCCGAGACGGCCCCCCTAGATTCGAGTTGTCCCCTGTGCGCAGGGCCCCAGGAGTACCAGCAATGATCCAGTTAGCGACAGCACCGAATGCCAGCCGCATGGGCTTGACCCCCGCCGCCAACGACGGCAAGGCCAACCCGTTCGACACGCGCCGCCGCACGGGCCATCCCTGGCCCTTCCTGAGCAGCTATTGCGTGCGTCCGCAGCAACCGGACCAATCCAAGGCCAGCAACGACAGCGGCAGCTGAGCGTCGCCAACGGAAACAAGTCATGTCCCTCGACACCAAGTCCTCCAACCGATTCTCGGAAAACCTGCGCGACAAGCCGCAGGTCGACCGCGTCGAACACGCCAACCTCGAGCGCCCCGGCGCGCAGTTCCATCCGCGCGCGCAAGGCGGCTGGGAGCGGATCGACAGCAAGTTCTCGGCCTGGCGCTCGCGCTAGTCCAGAAGCCACCAGAAGGTGGCAAAAGGCGGCCCTGGAGGGCCGCCTTTTTTTATTGGCATGATGAAAGCAAGATTTTCTGCAACGCATGCCGCCCGACACCCTGACCCCCCGCCGCGAACTCTGGCTGTTGCTCACGCTGGCCGGCATCCAGTTCACCCACATCCTGGACTTCATGATCATGATGCCGCTGGGGCCACAGTTCACGGCCCTGTTCGGGATCACCGACGCGCAGTTCGGATTGCTGGTATCGGCCTACACGCTGGCCGCCGGCGCATCCGGGTTGCTCGCATCGACCTACATCGACCGCTTCGGGCGCAAGCGCCTGCTGCTGGTGCTCTACGTGTTGTTCGCGCTCGCCACGCTGGCGTGCGGGCTGGCGCCGGGCTATGCGTTCCTGATGGCCGCGCGCATCGCGGCCGGCATGTTCGGCGGCGTGCTGTCGGCGCTGTGCCAGACCATCGTGGGCGACACCATTCCGTTCGAGCGGCGCGGCCGGGCGATGGGCATCGTGATGACCTCGTTTTCCGTGTCCACCGTGGCGGGCGTGCCGCTGGGGCTGTTCCTGGCGGCGCATTTCAGCTGGCATGCGCCGTTCTTCGGCATCGCGGGGTTGTGCCTGCTGTTCGCGGCGTTCGCGGCGGCCACGCTGCCGCGCCTGGAGGCGCACCTCGATCCCGGCCGCGCCTCGCCGCTGGCGGGCATCGCGCAGGTGCTGCGCGATCCCAACCACCGCAAGGCGTTTTGCCTGTCGGGCCTGGTGATGTTCTCGGGCTTCACCGTGATTCCCTACATCACGATCTACATGCAGTCCAACGCCGGCGTGCGCGCCGACCAGGTTCCGTATCTCTATCTGTGCGGCGGTGTTGTGACGCTCTTCACCGCGCGGCTGATCGGGCGCCTCACCGACCGGCTGGGCAAGGTGCGTGTATTCCGCACGCTGGCGGCACTGGCCATGGCGCCGATGATCGGGATCACGCTGGTGCACGGCGTGCCGGTGTGGGCGGTCGCCATCGTGTCGACCGCATTCTTCGCGTGCGCGAGCGGCCGCATGATTCCCGGCATGGCCATTCTCACGTCGGCGGCCCAGCCGCAGCTGCGCGGCACGTTCATGACGCTCAATGCGTCCGTCCAGTCGGCGGTGATGGGACTGGCTGCATTCACAGGCGGCGTCATCATCGGCCGCGACGCCCAGGGCCGGCTCGAGGGCTACTGGATCGCCGCGTTGGTCGGCGCTCTCGCCAGCCTGACCGCGATCTGGCTGGCCGGGCGCATCCGCCTGCATGGCGCGCCGCCGGGCAAAGGCTGAGTTCGGCACAAGAATCTTCTGTCATTTCAAGCACTTGCAAAACGCGCGTCGGCACATCCCGACAAAGCGTTTCATTTGCTTGCCGCGCGGGAACCAAATTCGATTGCTTTTGGCTGGAGGCAGGCGCATAGTGATTCGTCCCCCAACGTTTGCCACAAGGAGGCTCCTTCATGAACTTGACGATCAGCGGCCATCACCTCGAAGTCACCCCGGCACTGCGCGATTACGTGACCACCAAGCTGGACAAGATCACGCGGCACTTCGACCAGGTCGTCGACATCAAGGTCTTGCTGACCGTGGAAAAGCAAAAGGAGAAGGAGCGACGACAGCGGGCCGAATGCATGATCCACGTCAAGGGCAGCGACCTGTTCGCCGAAAGTTCGCATGCGGACCTGTACGCCGCCCTCGACGCCCTGGTCGACAAGCTCGACCGCCAGGTGGGCCGGCACAAGACGCGGATCCAGGACCACCACCACGAGGCGCCCAAACGCCTGCAGTAGCCTTCCGTCAAAAACGCCCCGATGGGGCGTTTTGCACATCTGGGGTGTCCGCGTAGGGGTCCGGTGGCACGTTGTTGCAGTGCACCGCCCCAGGTGCATAATTCCATTCCCACATGAACCGCCTCGCGTCCATCCTGCCCGCCGCTCAAGTGCTCGTGAGCGTCGACGCCACCAGCAAGAAGCGCGCTTTCGAAGAAGCGGGCCTTCTGTTCGAGAACCTCCACGGCCTGTCCCGCGCATCGATCACCGACAGCCTGTTCGCGCGCGAGCGCCTGGGCTCCACCGGCCTGGGCCACGGGGTGGCGATTCCCCACGGACGCATCAAGGGCCTGAAGGCGCCGATGGCCGCGCTTTTCCAACTGGGCAGCCCGATCGGCTTCGATGCGCCCGACGAGCAGCCGGTCAACCTGCTGATTTTCTTGCTGGTGCCCGAGGCCGCGACGCAAAAGCACCTTGAAATCCTGTCGGAGATCGCCGAGCTGCTCAGCGACGCGCCCTTGCGCGAGAAGATCAAGGCGGCGGCGTCTTCCGACGAGTTGCACCAGTTGATCGCCACCTGGCAATCCGCCCAGCCGGCCTGATCCCGGCCGGCGCACCGATCCCGTGAAACCCACCGTCGTCAGCGCCGACGTCCTCTTCGAAGACCACCGGGCCCAGCTGAAGTGGGAGTGGGTCGCCGGCCTGGGCGCCTCCGAGCGCCGTTTCGATGAGGTTGCCGTGCGCGCCGCGCGCTCGGGCGCCGACCTCGTGGGCTACCTCAACTACATCCATCCGTACCGCGTCCAGGTGCTGGGCGAGCGCGAGATCAAGTACATCACCAATGCGACGGCCGAGGATTGCGCGCGGCGCATCTCGCGCATTGTCACGCTGGAGCCGCCGGTGCTGGTCTTGTGCGACGGCCAGGTCGCGCCGGACGCGCTGCTGTCGATGTGCGAGCGCGCGCAGATCCCGATGTTCGCCACGCACGAGTCGTCGGCGTTCGTCATCGACGTGCTGCGCGCCTACCTGTCCAAGCATTTCGCCGAGCGCACCTCCATGCACGGCGTCTTCATGGACATCCTGGGGCTGGGCGTGATGATCACGGGCGAGTCGGGGCTGGGCAAAAGCGAACTGGGGCTGGAGCTGATTTCGCGCGGCAACGGCCTGGTGGCCGACGACGCCGTGGATCTGTACCGCATCAACCAGACCACGATCGAGGGCCGCTGCCCCGAGTTGCTGCAGAACCTGCTCGAGGTGCGCGGCATCGGCCTGCTCGACATCCGCGCGATCTTCGGCGAGACGGCGGTGCGCCGCAAGATGCGCCTGAAACTGATCGTCCACCTCGTGCGCCGCGAAACGCTGGAGCGCGACTACGAGCGCCTGCCCTACGAGCCGCTCACGCAGGACGTGCTGGGTGTGCCGGTGCGCAAGGCGGTGATCCAGGTGGTGGCGGGGCGCAACATCGCCGTGCTGGTGGAAGCGGCGGTGCGCAACACCATCTTGCAATTGCGCGGCGTCGACACCTACCAGGATTTCGTCGAGCGGCACCGCCGCGCGATGGAGAACGACCCCCAGCCGTGACGCGCGGTTACCGCGTCGCCGAGCAGTTGCCGCACAGCCCGTACAGCGACATGGCATGGTCCTGCAGGATCCAGCCCTTGGCCTTGGAGACGATCTGCTGGCGCTTTTCGATCTCGGCGTCGTAGAACTCCTCCACGCGGCCGCACGAGGTGCAGATCAGGTGGTCGTGGTGGGTTCCCTCGTTGATCTCGTAGACGGCCTTGCCGCTCTCGAAGTGGCTGCGGCTCAGGATGCCGGCCTGCTCGAACTGCGTGAGCACCCGGTAGACCGTGGCCAGGCCGATGTCCGAATGGTCCTGCAAGAGGACGCGGAACACGTCTTCGGCCGTCATGTGCCGCTGCGCGGCCGTCTGGAACACGTCCAGGATTTTCAGGCGCGGCAGGGTGGCTTTGAGGCCGGTGCTCTTGAGTTCGTCGATGTTGGACATGGGCTTCCTGCGGGCCGGCGCGAAAGGCCTGCCGCTACAATGGATCGATCATATCGCCTGCGTCCAAACCCATGCCCGCTTCCTTCCTTCGCACGCCTTCCGCCGGCCTGGCGCTGGCCGCCTGCGCCGCGCTCGCGGGCTGCGGCAGCTTCGACGGCGCCACCATGCGCGTGATCGGCGCGATCACCCCCTACAAGGTCGAGGTGGTGCAGGGCAATTTCATTTCGCGCGAGCAGGTCGAGGCGCTCAGGCCCGGCATGAGCCGCCAGCAGGTGCGCGAAACCCTGGGCACGCCGCTGGTCGCCAGCGTCTTTCACGCCGACCGCTGGGACTACGTCTTCACCCTCAAGCGCCAGGGCGTCGAGCCCCAGGCGCGCAAGCTGACCGTGTTTTTCAAGGGCAACGAACTGGAGCGCTTCGACGGCGATGCCATGCCGACCGAAGCCGAATTCGTCGCCACCCTGGAAACCCGCCGCAAGGCCGGCAAGGTGCCGGTGCTCGACGCCAGCGAAGACAGCTTGAAGCAGTTCGCGGCGCGCCCGTCGGCGCAGCCCGCCGCCGCGCCGGACGCGCCGGCCACACCCGTCACCTACCCGCCGCTCGAGCCGGCGCGCTGATCGCCATGCCTAGCCAGACCCCGCAGCCCGCCGCCGCGGCGGCATCCACCCAGCACCGTGTCGCCGTCGCCGGCGCTTCCGGCCGCATGGGGCAGATGCTGATCGAAGCCATCAACGCCTCGGGCGACTGCAAGCTCGCCGGCGCGCTGGACATCGCCGCCAGCCCCGCTATCGGCAACGATGCCGCTGCCTTCCTGGGCGTGGCGAGCGGCGTGGCGGTGTCGGCCGATCTCGCCGCCGGCCTGGCCCAGGCGCAGGTGCTGATCGATTTCACGCGCCCCGAAGGCACGATGGCGCACATCGAAGCCTGCCGCGCGCGCGGCGTCAACGCCGTGATCGGCACAACCGGCTTCAGCGACGCGCAAAAGGCCGAGATTGCCGCCGCCGCCGCCGACATCGCCATCGTGATGGCCCCCAACATGAGCGTGGGCGTGAACGTCACGCTCAAGCTGCTGGAGATGGCCGCCAAGGCCCTGGCCACCGGCTACGACATCGAGATCATCGAGGCCCACCACCGCCACAAGATCGACGCGCCCTCCGGCACGGCCCTGAAGATGGGCGAGGTGATCGCCCAGGCGCTGGGCCGCGACCTGAAGGAATGCGGCGTCTTCGCCCGCGAAGGCGTCACCGGCGAGCGCGACCCGTCCACCATCGGCTTCGCTTCGATCCGCGGCGGCGACATCGTGGGCGACCACACGGTGCTGTTCGCCGGCACCGGCGAGCGCATCGAGATCACCCACAAGTCCGCCAGCCGCACCACCTACGCCCAGGGCAGCCTGCGCGCCGTGCGCTTTCTGGCGGGCAAGAAATACGGGCTGTTCGACATGTTCGACGTCCTGGCGCTCAAGTGAAGGCACGCGGATGAGCATCGGCCACCTGTTCAACCAGGGCGACGCGGTCACGCAGTGCGTGGCTTTGCTGTTGCTGGCGATGTCGGTGGCAAGCTGGGTGGTGATTCTCTGGAAGGGCTGGCTGCTGCGCAGCGCGTCCTCGGGCGTACGGCGCGGCACGGCGGCCTTCTGGCAGGCCGCCTCGATGCAGGAGGCGCAGGACAAGGTCGCCGCCTTCGACCGTGAGGCCCTGCTCACGCCGCTGATCGCGGCCACGCAGCTGGCCGCGCCGGGCTCGCTTGCATCCGCCGGCGACCGCTCGCAGCAGCTCACGCGCGTGCTGCGCGATGCGCTGCACCGCGTCCTGGACAAGCTGCAATTCGGCCAGGTGCTGCTGGCCACGGTCGGATCCACCGCGCCCTTCGTCGGCCTGCTGGGCACCGTCTGGGGCATCTACCACGCGCTGACCGGCATCGCCACGGCCGGCCAGATCACCATCGACAAGGTCGCCGGCCCCGTGGGCGAGGCGCTGATCATGACGGCCGCGGGCCTGGCGGTCGCCATTCCGGCCGTGCTGGCCTACAACGTCTACGGCCGGCTGGTCGGGCGCATCGAGGCCGACCTCGAAGGCTTCGCGCGCGACCTGCGCGAGCTGCTGGCCCACCACCCGGCCGCCGGAGCCTGACCGTGGCGTTCGGCAGGCTCGAACGCACCCAGGCGTCCCAGCCCATGAGCGAGATCAACGTCACGCCCCTGGTGGACGTGATGCTGGTGCTGGTGGTGATCTTCATCATCACCGCGCCGCTTCTGGCCAGCTCGATCCGGCTGGACCTGCCCAGCACCGAGGCCGCGACGCCGGGCGATGCGCCCAAATCGGTCACGGTATCGCTGGACAAGGCCGGGCAGGCCTTCTTCAACGACCAGCCCGTGACCCAGCCGGAACTGGCCCAGCGGCTGGCCCAGGCCGGCAAGCGCAACCCCGACACCGAGGTGCAGCTGCGCGCCGACGAGACCGTGCCCTACGGCCGCGTGGTCGAAGTCATGGGCGCGGCCCAGAAGGCCGGCCTGAACCGCATCGGCTTCGTTGCCGAGCCGCGCCCGGCGCGGTAAACACCCGCGCCGCGCGGGGGGCGGCCCTACAATTTGGGCATGCAAGACAAGTACAACCACCTGGAGGTCGAGAAGGCCGCCCAGGCGCACTGGAACGCGGCCGACGCCTACCGCGTGACCGAGGACGCGAGCCGCAAGAAGTTCTACGCCTGCTCCATGCTGCCCTACCCCAGCGGCAAGCTGCACATGGGCCATGTGCGCAACTACACCATCAACGACATGCTCACGCGCTACCTGCGCATGAACGGCTACAACGTACTCATGCCTATGGGCTGGGACGCCTTCGGCCTGCCCGCCGAGAACGCCGCGATGAAGAACGGCGTCCCGCCGGCCAAGTGGACCTACGACAACATCGCCTACATGAAAAAGCAGATGCAGGCGATGGGGCTGGCCATCGACTGGAGCCGCGAGGTCGCCACCTGCGACCCGAGCTACTACAAGTGGAACCAGTGGCTGTTTCTGAAGATGCTGGAAAAAGGCATCGCCTACCGCAAGACCCAGGTCGTCAACTGGGATCCGGTCGACCAGACCGTGCTGGCCAACGAGCAGGTGATCGACGGCAAGGGCTGGCGCACCGGCGCCGTGGTCGAAAAGCGCGAGATCCCCGGCTACTACCTGAAGATCACCGACTACGCGGGCGAGCTGCTCGACCACGTGCAGGCCAAGCTGCCCGGATGGCCGGAGCGCGTCAAGCTGATGCAGGAAAACTGGATCGGCAAGAGCGAGGGCGTGCGCTTTGCCTTCACGCACGAGATCCGCGGCTTCGACGGCCAGCTGATCGGCGACGGCCGGATGTACGTCTTCACCACCCGCGCCGACACCATCATGGGCGTGACCTTCTGCGCCGTGGCGCCCGAGCATCCGCTGGCCGCGCACGCCGCGCGCACGCAACCCAAGCTCGCGGCTTTCATCGAAGACTGCAAGAAGGGCGGCACGACCGAGGCCGAGCTGGCGGTCAAGGACAAGGAAGGCATGCCCACGGGCCTGGTGGTGTTCCATCCGCTCACCGGCGAGCCGATCGACGTGTGGGTCGGCAACTACGTGCTCATGGGCTACGGCGACGGCGCCGTGATGGGCGTACCGGGCCATGACGAGCGCGACTTCGCGTTCGCGCTCAAATACAACCTGCCGATCATGCAGGTGGTGCACGTGGACGGCGAGCACTACGACTACAAGAACTGGAACGACTGGTACGCCGACAAGCAAAACGGCGTGACGGTCAACTCCGACATCTTCAGCGGCTTTGCGTACAAGGACGCGGTCAACGCCGTGGCCCATGCGCTGGAACAAAAGGGCCTGGGCGAGAAAAAGACCACCTGGCGCCTGCGCGACTGGGGCGTGAGCCGCCAGCGCTACTGGGGCACGCCCATCCCCATCATCCACTGCGACGAACATGGCGCCGTGCCGGTGCCCGAGAAGGACCTGCCCGTGGTCCTGCCGCAGGACTGCGTGCCCGACGGCTCGGGCAACCCGCTGAACAAGCGCGCCGATTTCCTGCACGCCGCCTGCCCCATCTGCGGCAAGGACGCGCGCCGAGAGACCGACACCATGGACACCTTCGTCGATTCGTCCTGGTACTACATGCGCTACTGCGACCCCACCAACGACCAGGCGATGGTCGGCGAGGGCGCGGCCTACTGGATGCCGATGGACCAGTACATCGGCGGCATCGAGCACGCCATCTTGCACCTGCTGTACGCGCGCTTCTGGACCAAGGTGATGCGCGACCTGGGACTGGTCAAGATCGACGAGCCGTTCACCAAGCTGCTGACGCAGGGCATGGTGCTCAACGAGGCCTTCGTGCGCATGGGCGACAAGGCCGGCAAGCAGTACTGGTGGGCGCACGACCTGGACATCGTGCGCGACGAGCATGCCAAGGTGATCTCGGCCACGGCCAAGTCCGACGGCCAGCCGGTCGCCTACGAGGGCTGGACCACCATGTCCAAGTCCAAGAACAACGGCGTCGATCCGCAGGAGCTGATCGAAAAATACGGCGCCGACACCGCGCGCCTGTACACCATGTTCACCGCGCCGCCCGAGGCCACGCTGGAGTGGAACGACGCCGCGCTCGAAGGCTCGCACCGCTTCCTGCGGCGCGTGTGGAACTTCGGCGCCAAATTGGGCGCCGTGCGCGCGCCGGCGGCGGCGAGCTACGGCAAGCAGGCCAAGGCGCTGCGCCTGGAGGTCCACACCGTGCTCAAGCAGGTGGACTACGACTACCAGCGCATGCAATACAACACGGTGGTCTCCGGCGCGATGAAGCTGCTCAATGCGCTGGAAGACTTCAAGGGCGCCGGCGACGCGGGCGCCGACGCCGCGCTGGCCGAAGGCTTCGGCATCCTGCTGCGCGTACTCTATCCGGTCACGCCGCACATCGCGCACGAACTCTGGACGTCGCTGGGCTATGCGGCCAGGCACGGCCAGCTGCTCGATGCGCCCTGGCCACGCGTCGACGAGCAGGCGCTGCTGCAGGACGAACTCGAGCTCGTCTTGCAGATCAACGGCAAGCTGCGCGGCTCGGTGCGCGTGCCGGCAAGCGCCAGCCGCGAGGAGGTCGAGAAGCTCGCGGTCGCGAGCGAGGCGTTCACGCTGCATGCCGCGGGCGCGGTGCCCAAGAAGGTGATCGTGGTGCCCGGGCGCCTGGTCAACGTGGTGATCTGACGTATGAAAGCCCCCACGCTGTTCGCTTCGCGCAATGCGCTGCACCCCGATGGGGCTGCCCGGCCTCGCGGCGGCCTGCCGGCCGTGCGTCGGCGTTCGCTGCTCATCGCCGCGGCGCCCCTCGCATTGGCCGCCTGCGGCTTCCAGCTGCGCCAGGCGCCGAATTTCGCCTTCACCTCGATCTACGTCGCGGCGGCCACGGGCTCGCAGCTGGCCGCCGACCTGCGGCGCGAACTGGGCTACAGCAGCAACCTGCAGGTGGTCGGCGCTGCGGCCGCGCCCACGTCGGCCCAGGTGATCCTGGAGATCGTGGGCGACCAGCGCGAAAAGGTCGTGGTCGGCCTCAATGCCTCCGGCCAGGTGCGCGAGTTCCAGCTGCGCACGCGCGTGAAGTTCCGCGTGCGCACCGCGCAGGGCAAGGAGCTCATCCCCGAGACCGAACTGCTCCAGCAGCGCGACATCAGCTTCAGCGAAACCGTGGCGCTGGCCAAGGAAGCCGAAGAGCAGCTGCTCTACCGCGACATGCAGGCCGACATCGTCCAGCAACTCATGCGCCGGCTGGCGGCCGTCAAGTCGCTCTAGCGCGAAGGGCCGCATGCAGCTCGCCGCCGCCCAGCTTGCGCCGCACCTGCAAAAAGGCGTCAAGCCGCTCTACACTCTGCACGGCGACGAGCCCCTTTTGATCCAGGAAGCCGCCGATGCGATCCGCGCCGCCGCGCGCGCGCAGGGCTACACCGAGCGCACCGTGCACACGGTGGCCGGCGCGCATTTCGATTGGAGCGAGGTGCTGGCGGCAGGCGGCTCGCTCAGCCTGTTTGCCGACAAGCAGATCGTGGAGATCCGCATCCCCTCGGGCAAGCCCGGCAAGGAAGGCAGCCCGGCGCTGCAACAGCTGGCCGAAACCTCGCAGGGCAACGACGCGACGCTCACGCTCGTGCTGCTGCCCAGGCTGGACCGCATGACAAAGACCGGTGCATGGTTCTCGGCGCTGGAGAGCTTCGGCGTCACGGTGCAGGTCGAGCCCGTGGAGCGCGCGGGGCTGCCGCAGTGGATCGCGCAGCGCCTGGCGCAGCAGGGCCAGCGCGTGGCCGCCGGCGAGGAAGGCCAGCGCACCCTGCAGTTCTTCGCCGACCGGGTGGAAGGCAACCTGCTTGCCGCGCACCAGGAGATCCAGAAGCTCGCGCTGTTGTATCCGGCGGGCGAGCTGGGCTTCGCGCAGGTGGAAAGCGCCGTGCTGAACGTGGCGCGCTACGACGTGTTCAAGCTGTCCGAAGCCGTGCTGGCCGGCCAGGTGGCGCGCGTGCAGCGCATGCTCGACGGCCTGCAGGCCGAGGGCGAGGCGCAGGTGCTGGTGCACTACACGCTGTCCGAGGACATCCGCGCGCTCAAGCGCGTCAAGGACGCCACCGCCGCCGGCCGGCCGCTGCCCATGGCCATGCGCGAGCAGCGCGTCTGGGGCGTCAAGGAACGCCTGTTCGAGCGCGTGCTGCCGCGCCTGACCACGACCACGCTGGACAACCTGCTGCACTCGGCGCATCTGGTGGACGGCATCGTCAAGGGCCTGAAGGCGCCCGGCTGGCCCACCGACGGCTGGCAGGCGCTGCAGCGCCTGGCCATGGGGCTGTGCCAGGAGTGCGCGGTGCAGCCGAACGCCCCCGCCCGTAAAATCGCCGCATGAATGCGCTGAACGTCGCGGAATACACCCAGATCCTGGGATTGCAGGCGCGCGAGGCCGCGTCCGCGATGGCGAGCGCATCGGCCGCCGCCAAGAACTCGGCGCTGACCGCCCTGGCCCGCCTGCTGCGCGAGAACGTGCAGGCCCTGCAAACCGACAACGCCAAGGACATCGCGCGCGCCACCGCCGCCGGCCTGGCCGCGCCGCTGGTGGACCGCCTCAAGCTCACGCCCAAGGTGATCGAGACCGTCGCGCAAGGCTGCGAGCAGCTCGCCGCCATGCCGGACATCATCGGCGAGATCATCGGCATGAAGCAGCAGCCCAGCGGCATCCGCGTCGGCCAGATGCGCGTGCCGATCGGCGTCTTCGGCATGATCTACGAGAGCCGCCCCAACGTGACGATCGAAGCGGCCAGCCTGTCGATCAAGAGCGGCAACGCCGCCATCCTGCGCGGCGGCTCCGAGGCCATCGATTCCAACAAGGCACTCGCGCGGCTGGTCGTGCGGGCGCTGGAAGAAGCGGGCCTGCCCGCCGAGGCCGTGCAGTTGGTGCAGACCACCGATCGCGAGGCCGTCGGCCAGCTGATCGCGATGCCGCAGTACGTCGACCTGATCATCCCGCGCGGCGGCAAGGGCCTGATCGAGCGCATCAGCCGCGATGCCAAGGTGCCGGTCATCAAGCACCTGGACGGCAACTGCCACGTCTACGTGGACGACCCGTGCGAGATCGCCATGGCCGTGGCCATCGCCGACAACGCCAAGACCCAGAAGTACAGCCCCTGCAACGCCAGCGAAGGCCTGCTGGTCGCGCGCGGCGTGGCGGCGGATTTCCTGCCGAAGATCGGCGCCATCTACGCCGCCAAGGGCGTCGAGATGCGCTGCGATCCGCAGGCGCTGGCGCTGTTGCAGCCGGTCGAAGGCGCGAACCTGCAACCCGCCACCGAGCAGGACTGGTCCGAGGAATACCTCGCGCCGATCATCAGCATCAAGGTGGTCGAAGGCGTCGATGAAGCCATCGCCCACATCAACCGCTATTCCAGCCACCACACCGACGCTATCGTCACGCGCGACCACGTGCACGCGCAGCGGTTTTTGCGCGAGGTCGATTCCGCCAGCGTGATGGTCAATGCCAGCACGCGCTTTGCCGACGGCTTCGAGTTCGGCCTGGGCGCCGAAATCGGCATCAGCACCGACAAGTTCCATGCGCGCGGCCCGGTCGGGCTGGAAGGCCTCACCTCCCTCAAGTGGGTCGTCATGGGCCAGGGCGAGCTGCGCGGCTGAGCGCCATTTCCGCGATGCACGACTACTGGCCCGGCTGCGGCTATCGCCTCCTGACGCCCGCGGCCGGCGGCCAGCTCGCGGTGAGCGACGACTTCCTGCGCAGCCTGCTCACGCGTCCCGAACTCGCGCCCGTGGCCGAATCCTGCCCCGCTGAGATCGCCCTGCACGAGCGCCTGCTCGCGCACCCGCGCGAGGCCGTCACGCCGCACGAACTGGCCGCGCTGCGCGACGAGGACGCGCGCGCCAATTACGCCGTCTGGCTGCGCTTTCGCGAGCGCCTGCTGGCCCAGCCCACGCTGGAAGGCAGCTACCTGGCCTTGTTCAAGAACGACATCGACGTGCCGCCGGTGTTCGTGCACCAGCTCACCCAGGTGCTGCTGCGCCACGCCTTGGGCGACGCCGCCACGCCGATGCAGGCGCGCGCGGCCGAAATGCTGTTCCGGCCGCAGAAGATCTCGGTGCTGGACGATGGCCAGGTGATGGCGGCCGACGACGAGACGGTCGAGCGCCATGCCATCGCCGGCAGCTTCGGCAGCGTGGGCGACCTGCTGCGCCAGGGCGGCATTCCGCTGCGCACGGCCGAGCTCGACGTGCTGCGGGCCGATAACGCGCACGACTATTGGGAGCGCAGCGAGGCGCACGATTTCGTCGTCAGCTTGAATCACGGCCAGCCGGCGCTCGATGCCCTGTGCCGCGTGCTGGAGCGCTGGGTTGCGCATCTCTTGGGCGTGGACACCACGATCTCGGTGGAAGGCGAAATCGACGACGCGCAATGGGTCTGGCACGTCGGCCTCGATGCCCAGGCCAGCGGCGTGCTCAACGACCTCTACCAGGGCGACGACGTCGAGCCGGCGCGTATGGAGCGCATGCTGTGCCTGTTCAAGCTGGAGTTCGCGCAGCCGTCGGCCGTGCGGCCGGAAATCGCCGGCAAGCCGGTGTACCTGGCGATGGCCATGGACGAGCACAAACGGCTGAAACTCAAGCCGCAAAACCTTCTGCTGAACCTGCCGCTGGCCCGGCTTTCTTGAGGTTGGCCGGGCTTGCAACCGGCGGGGATGGCCTCAAATCCCTACAATTCCAGTCGATTATTCCAACAGCAACGCCAAGAGGGCCGCATGGTTCCGCATCTCGTCACCGCCCTGAACGGCCCCATCAATGAACTCGAGCAGCGCGTGCTCGATTCCATGCCCGCCATCGAACGCTGGTTCCGCCTCGAATGGATGGAACACACACCGCCGTTCTACAGCTCGGTCGATATCCGCAACGCCGGCTTCAAGCTGGCGCCGGTGGACACCAATCTCTTCCCCGGCGGCTGGAACAACCTGACGCCCGAGATGCTGCCGCTGGCCGTGCAGTCGGCCATGGCGGCCATCGAAAAGATCTGCCCCGAGGCCAAGAACCTGCTTGTCATCCCGGAAAACCACACGCGCAACACCTTCTACCTGAGCAACGTCGCGCAGCTCAAGCGCATCTTCCACATGGCCGGACTGAACGTGCGGATCGGCTCGATCAGCCCGGACATCAAGGAGCCGACGCTGGTGGACATTCCCGGCGGCGGCTCGGTGCTGCTGGAGCCGGTGGTGCGCACCAAGCGCCGCCTGGGGCTCAAGGATTTCGATCCCTGCACCATCCTGCTCAACAACGACCTGTCGGCCGGCGCGCCGGGCATCCTGGAAGACCTGCACGAGCAGTACCTGCTGCCGCCGCTGCACGCCGGCTGGTCGGTGCGGCGCAAGAGCCACCATTTCAAGAGCTACGAAGAAGTCTCCAAGCGCTTCGGCAAGCTGCTGGGCATCGACCCGTGGCTGATCAACCCGATGTTCAACCAGTGCGGCGAGGTCGATTTCGCCGCGGGCACCGGCATGGAATGTCTGACCAGCAACGTGGACGCGCTGCTGGCCAAGATCCGCAAGAAGTACAAGGAATACGGCATCAACGAGAAGCCGTTCGTCGTGGTCAAGGCCGACAACGGCACCTACGGCATGGGCATCATGACGGTGCGCGACGTCAAGGACCTGGACGAGCTCAACCGCAAGACGCGCAACAAGATGTCCGTCATCAAGGACGGCCAGCCGGTGCACGACGTGATCATCCAGGAAGGCGTGCTGACCAACGAGCGCATGCACGACGCCGTGGCCGAGCCGGTGGTCTACATGATGGACCGCTACGTGGTGGGCGGCTTCTACCGGGTGCATGCCGAGCGCGGCGTCGACGAAAACCTCAATGCGCCGGGCGCGCACTTCGTGCCGCTGGCTTTCGCCGAGAGTACGCGCTTACCCCAGCCGGGAGAAAAGCCCGGCGCCAGCGCCCCCAACCGCTTCTACATGTACGGCGTGATCGGCCGGCTGGCCATGCTGGCGGCCAGCTACGAGCTGGAAGCGACCGACCCGGACGCCGAAACCTACGACTGAACCGGTGTCTGGGCAGGCCTGCCCAGACGTCGTTGCCGCACCGCAACATGGCGGCTTTTCGGGCGGGCGCGGGCGCACAATGTCGGTCCCAAAGGTTACGCAACCCCGCTGGCCGGCCGCAATGGCGCAAGACGGGGCCTCTTAGTGCAAAGCTCGAAATCATCGCTCGCGGCCCTGACCCTGGCCGCCATCGGCGTCGTCTACGGCGACATCGGCACCAGCGTCCTGTACGCCGTCAAGGAAGTCTTCGGTTCCGGCCACGTTCCTTTCACCACCGACAACGTCTACGGCATCCTGTCGATCTTTTTCTGGACGCTGACCACCATCGTCTCGATCAAGTACGTGGTGCTGGTGCTGCGCGCCGACAACCACGGCGAGGGCGGCCTGATCGCCATGCTGGCGCTGGCCTCGCAGGCCGTCAAGGACAAGCCCAAGCTGCGCCAAGTACTGCTGGCCGTGGGCATCTTCGGCACTTCGCTGTTCTACGGCGACGGCGTCATCACCCCGGCGATTTCCGTGCTGTCGGCGGTCGAGGGCCTGGAAGTCGTCTCGCCGCGCTTCACGCACTACGTGATCCCGCTGACCCTGGTGGTCCTGTTTTGCCTGTTCGCGGTGCAAAAGAACGGCACGGCCGGCATCGGCAAGTTCTTCGGGCCGATCACGGTGGTGTGGTTCGCCACCATTTCGGTGCTGGGCATCTCGCACATCGTCAGGCATCCGGAGATCCTGCTGGCGATGAGCCCGCACCACGCGCTGGGCTTCATGTTCGCGCATCCGGGCACCACTTTCATCATCCTGGGCGCCGTCGTGCTGTGCGTGACCGGCGCGGAGGCGCTGTACGCCGACCTGGGCCACTTCGGCAAGCGGCCGATCCGCCTGGCCTGGTTCAGCGTGGTGATGCCGTCGCTCACGCTGAACTACTTCGGCCAGGGCGCGCTGCTGCTGGAGCGGCCCGAGGCGGTGAAGAATCCCTTCTACATGATGGCGCCGGACTGGGCGCTGGTGCCGCTGGTGGTGCTGGCGACGGCGGCCACCGTGATCGCCTCGCAGGCGCTGATCACCGGCGCCTTCAGCGTCACCAAGCAGGTGATCCAGCTGGGCTACCTGCCGCGCCTGAACGTGCAGCACACCAGCGTGCGCGACACCGGGCAGATCTACATTCCTTTCGTCAACTGGGGCCTGTTCGTGGCCATCGTGCTGGCGGTGGTGACCTTCCGCTCGTCGAGCAACCTGGCCGCCGCCTACGGCATCGCCGTGACGCTGGACATGCTGATCACCACCGTGCTGACCTTCTTCGTCATCCGCTACAGCTGGAAATACCCGTTGTGGCTGTGCGTCGCGGCCACCGGCTGGTTCTTCGTGGTGGACATCACCTTCTTTTCGTCCAACCTGCTCAAGCTGTTCGCCGGCGGCTGGTTCCCGCTGATGATCGGCGGCGCGATCTTCACCCTGATGATGACCTGGAAGGACGGCCGCCAGCTGCTCAACGAGAAGCTGCGCGCCGACGCCATCGACCTGCCCAGCTTTCTCGAGGCCGTCTTCGTCAGCCCGCCCACGCGCGTGGAGGGCACCGCGGTGTTTCTCACGGCCGAGCCCGGCACCGTGCCCAACGCGCTGCTGCACAACCTCAAGCACAACAAGGTGCTGCACGAGAACAACCTGTTCGTCACCGTGCGCAGCCACGAGGTACCGTGGATCGGCATGAACAAGCGCCTGGAGATCGAGCCGCTGGGCCACCACTGCTGGCAGGTCGTCCTGCACTACGGCTTCAAGAACGACCCGGACGTGCCGCGCGCCCTGGAGCAGATCCGCGGCCGCGGCTGCGAGCTGGAGGTGATGACCACCAGCTACTTCCTGTCGCGCGACAGCGTCATTCCCACGATGGGCGGCGGCATGGCGGCGTGGCGCGAGAAGCTCTTCGCCCAGATGCACCACAACGCCAGCGCGGCGGCGGATTTCCTCAACTTGCCGAACAACTCCGTGGTCGAGCTGGGCAGCAAGATCGAGATCTGAACCGCGTCCGGCGCTACAGCTGCAGGCACACGAGCAGCACGCCCAGCACCACCAGCACCAGGCCCACCTGCTCGGCCACGCCCAGCTGCTAGCGCAGCAGGCGGCGCGAGACAGCGTAGCTGAAGATCACTTCCACCAGGCCCAGCGTGCGCACGTCGGCGGCCGGGCGCAGCGCGAAGGCGGTGAACCAGCCGATCGACGCCAGCGCGCCCGCGCAGCCGGCCGCCAGAGAAATGCGCCAGGCGCGGGCGATGACGCCCAGCGTGGCCGGATGGCGCGCCGCGATCCAGCCGCCCAGCACCACGGTCTGGATCGACTGCGCCCACAGCACGCCCCAGGCGCCGGTGAGCCAGGGGGAGATGCCCGGCAATTGCAGCGCCGCGCCGCGGTAGCCCACGGCCGACAGGGCGAAGCCCGCGCCGCAGGCGAGGCCGAAAGCCGCGACCCGCCCGTTCCAGCGCAGCGCGCCGCCGTCGCCCGGAGTTTTCTTGGGCATCGACAGCAGCACCACGCCCACCGTCGCCACCGCGATCGCCACCATCGACAGCCAGCCGGGCAGCTCGCCGAGAAACACCGACGAGAACAGCGCCACCTGCAGCACCTCGGTCTTGGACATGGCGACACCGACGACGAAGTTGCGCTCCTTCATCGCCGCCAGGAGAAACGCGGTGGCCGCGATCTGCGCCAGGCCGCCCAGCACGATCCAGCCGAAGTACGCGGGCGTGAACTGCGGCATGCCGTGGGCCGTGGCCGGCAGCAGATGCAACGCCGCCACCCAGGCGGCGGCGAACGGCAATCCGTAGAGAAAGCGCACCAGCGTCGCGCCCAGCGTGCCGGCCTGCGCCGTGAGCGAGCGCTGCGCCGCGTTGCGCGCGGTTTGCGCCAGCGCGGCCCAGATGACGATCGGGATCCAGGCCCAGGCGGGGATGCCGGATAACTGCATGCGCAAAGTGTACGAGCCGACGATTCGTGCGCCGAATTGGCATTTCGTGCCGTTCGGGCTGCAACTCGTTCCGGCACAGAGCTTCGGCGCATCCCGCTTCGGACAATCTGGGCGCCTGAAGGAGCAAGAATGAACATCCTTGTGCTGGGTGCCTCCGGAATGCTGGGGCATGCGGTCCTGACCCACCTGGCGCGCGGCGCGGACCACAGCGTGTTCGGCACCGTGCGCAGCGAGGCCGCTGCCCGGCTGCTGCCGTCCGAGCTGCGCCCGCGCCTGCTGCTGGGTGTCGACGCCGGCCAGCCCGATTCGCTCCTGCATGCCTTCGGCCAAGCCCAACCGCAAGTGGTCATCAACTGCATCGGCCTGGTCAAGCAACTGGATGCCTCCGGCGACGTGCTCGAAGCCGTGCCGCTCAATACGCTCCTGCCGCACCGTCTGGCGCGCATCTGCGCCGTGGCCGGCGCGCGGCTGGTGCACATCAGCACCGATTGCGTGTTCTCCGGCAAATCCGGCAACTACGCCGAGGACGCGCCGCCCGACGCTGCCGACGTCTACGGCCGCTCCAAGCTGCTGGGCGAAGTGACCCAGCCGAACACCATCACCCTGCGCACCTCGATCATCGGGCCCGAACTGGCCAGCCGCAATGGTCTGCTGGCGTGGTTTCTGGCGCAGCAGGGCAGCGTGCGCGGCTTCACGCGCGCTGTGTTCTCGGGGTTGCCCACCTGCGAGCTGGCCCGCGTGATCGCCGACGTGGTGCTGCCGCGTCCCGACCTGCAGGGGCTCTACCATGTCGCCGCCGAACCGATCACCAAGTTCGACCTGCTGGCGCTCATCGCCCGCCAATGGGGCAAGGACATCCGCATCGACATGGACGACGCTCTCGCGATCGACCGCTCGCTCGACGGATCGCGCTTTCGCGCGGCCACCGGCTACCGCGCGCCCGCGTGGCCCGAACTCGTCGCGGCCATGCACCGCGGGGCCTGAGGAAGCGCCATGTTCAAAGACAAGACCTTGATGATCACTGGCGGCACGGGTTCGTTCGGCAATGCCGTGCTCGCGCGCTTTTTGTCCAGCGATGTGGCGGAGATCCGCATCTTCAGCCGCGACGAGAAGAAGCAGGAGGACATGCGCGTTGCGCTCAACCATCCCAAGCTTCGCTTCCACATCGGCGACGTGCGCGATCCGGGCAGCGTCAATGACGCCATGCGCGGCGTGGACTATCTGTTTCACGCCGCCGCGCTCAAGCAGGTGCCCTCGTGCGAGTTCTTTCCAATGGAAGCCGTGCGCACCAACGTGATGGGAACCGACTGCGTGCTCAATGCCGCCGTGGCGCACGGCGTGCGGCGCGTGGTCGTGCTGAGCACCGACAAGGCCGTCTACCCGGTCAATGCGATGGGGATTTCCAAGGCCATGATGGAAAAGCTGGTGCTGGCCAAGTCGCGCACGCTGGCCGATTCGGGCACGGTGATGTGCGCCACGCGCTACGGCAACGTGATGAATTCGCGCGGCTCGGTGATCCCTCTTTTCATGGAGCAGCTGGCGGCCGGCAAGCCGTTGACGGTGACCAATCCGGCCATGACGCGTTTCATGATGTCGCTGGACGAGTCGGTCGACCTGGTCCTGCATGCGTTCGCGCACGGCAGGCAGGGCGACATCTTCGTGCAGAAGGCGCCGGCCTGCACCGTGGGCGACCTGGCCGCCGCGCTGTGCCAGGCGCTCGAGCGCGACAACACGGTGCGTGTCATCGGCAGCCGCCACGGCGAGAAGCTGCACGAGACCCTGGTCTCGCACGAGGAAATGGCCAAGGCGCTGGACGAGGGCAGGTTCTTTCGCGTGCCGGCGGACAACCGCGACCTGAACTACGGCAAGTACCTGGTCGAAGGCAGCGGCCGCGTGGTGCAGCCGGACGACTACACGTCCCACAACGCGCCGCGCCTGAACGTGCCGCAGATCGTCGATCTGCTGCGCCGCGCGCGCATCCTGCGAGAGAGCGCCGTCGTATGAACGCGCCCGGCCAGACCCAGGGACCCGAGCTCAACGGCTACTACATCAACCTCGACCGCAGCGAGAGCCGGCGGCTGCACATGGAGCAGCAGGTGCGCCGCGTGGGGCTGCCCTGGATCCAGCGCTTTGCCGCCATCGACGGCCGCACGCTGGACATTCCGCCGAACTGCGCGCTGTCGGCCGGCGGGCTGGCTTGCTTCCTGTCGCACCAGCGCATCATCGAGTCGACGCCGCCCGACAGCTACACCTTCATCTTCGAGGACGACGTCGAACTGAGCCTGGATCTGCCGATCATCCTGAACGAGCAGTTCTACGGCATCGCGGCCGGCTACGACATGGTCTTCCTGGACTGCCAACCCGATTCCAATACGGCCTTGCTGGCCACCCTGTGGCAGGCGCTGCGCGACCAGGTGATCGAGCCGGCCGACCTGGAGCGCTTCGATGGCGCCCGGCGCCTGCGCGGTGTCTCCTTGCTGCACGCGCCGGACTTGTACCGCTGGGGCCTGTCCTCCTACATCGTCACACCGCGCGGACACCGGCGCATGCCGCCGGTGCTGAAGGAATGCCTGGACCGCGGCCCGCCCGGGCAACTGGACATCCTGCTGCAGCACGCCTTGGCCGACGGCCGGCTGAACGGAATGGTCGTCGCGCCGTTTCTGGCAACGCCGCTGCTGGACAGCCACGAAACCTCGACCATCGATGCGCGTCCCCAGGCCAACGACGTGCTGCGGCTCACTGCCGCGATCCGCCGCATGTTCTATGCGGGAGAAATCGGCGACGTCGGCGCGTGGGTCGGCGCGTTCCCGGACCACCCGAATCCCAACCTGCGCACGCTCGCGGCGCTGTCCTTCCAGGTCATGCTGAGGCAGGCGGACAACACGTTCTCGGTCGATCCTTGAAGCAGCATTCGCGCAGCCCTTCGTGGAGAATGCCGCGATGCGCTTTTTCAGGGACGTCAGCCTTTCCGCAGCGGCCGCCGGTTTTGTCGCCGTGCTGGTGGGCTTCACCAGTTCGGTCGCCATCGTCTTCCAGGCCGCGCTGGCGTTCCAGGCCACGCCCGCGCAGATCACCTCGTGGATGTGGGCGCTCGGCTTGGGCATGGGGCTGTGCACCGCGATCCCCTCGCTGATCCTCGACAAGCCCGTGATGGTGTCGTGGTCCACGCCTGGCGCGGCCGTGCTGGCAACGGCGGGCCTGGCCGGGGGCTTTTCGATGGCCGAGGCCGTCGGGGCCTTCCTGGTGTGCGGCGCGCTCATCGTGCTGTTCGGCGTGACCGGCTGGTTCGAAAAATTGATGGACCGCATCCCGGTGGCGATCGCCTCGGCCCTCTTGGCCGGCGTGCTGGCGCGTTTCGGCCTGCAGGCCTTCGCCGCCGCGCAGACGGCGTTGCCGCTGGTGCTGCTGATGCTGGCCAGCTATCTGCTGGGCCGGCGTTTGGCGCCGCGCTATGCGGTGGTCGTGACGCTCGTGGCTGCGATCGTGTTCGTCGCCGCGCGCGGCGAGATGGCCTGGGCGCGCGTGACGCTCGAATGGGCCGTGCCCGTCTTCACGATGCCGCGCTTCACGTTCGCTGCGCTCACCAGCCTGGCGTTGCCGTTGTTCGTCGTGACCATGGCCTCGCAGAATTTGCCCGGCGTCGCCGCGATCAAGGCGGCGGGCTACGACATGCCGATCTCCAAGCTGGTCGCCATGACGGGCGTGGCGATGCTGCTGCTCGCGCCCTTTGGTGCGTTCGCGCTGTGCCTGTCGGCGATCACCGCGGCCATCTGCATGGGCCGCGAGGCGCACGAGGATCCGCACAAGCGCTACACGGCCGCCGTGTGTTGCGGCGCGCTGTACGTGTTCATCGGCGTCTTCGGCGGCGCGATCACCGGCCTGCTGACGGCGTTCCCGCGCGAGCTGGTCGTCGCCATCGCCGGCCTGGCCTTGCTGGGCACCATCGCCGGCGGCTTGGCCACCGCCCTGGCGCACGAGCCGCACCGAGAGGCGGCGATCATCACGTTCCTGGTGACGCTCAGCGGCGTGGCAATAGCCGGCATCGGCTCGGCGTTTTGGGGCGTGGCCGCGGGCGCTCTTGCGCTTTTTGTGCAACAGTACGCACGCCAACGCACCACCACCCGATGAACATCCTTTTTGTTGCCGACCCCCTCGAAGCCTTCAAGATCTACAAGGACACGACCTTCTCGATGATGCGCGAGGCGCAGCGCCGCGGCCACCGCATCGCCGCCTGCGGGCCGCAGGACCTGGTCTGGCGATCCGGCGACGTGGTCAAGGCGGCGGTGCGCGAGATCACGCTCACGGGCGATCCCGTGCGCTGGTTCGAGGAGACGGCCACGCCGGTGACGGCGCTGCGCGACTACGGCGCCATCGTGATGCGCAAGGATCCGCCCTTCGACAGCGAATACTTCTACGCCACGCACCTGCTGGAGCAGGCCGAGCGCGAGGGCGCCAAGGTGTTCAACAAGCCGCGCGCCCTGCGCGACCATCCCGAAAAGCTCGCGGTGATGGAGTTCCCCCAATTCACCAGCCCCACGCTGGTCACGCGCGATCCCGAGGCCGTGCGTGCCTTCCACGCGCTGCACCAGGACGTGATCCTGAAGCCCCTGGACGGCATGGGCGGGATGGGCATCTACCGCGTCAAGGCCGACGGCCTGAACCTGGGCTCGATCACCGAGACGCTCAACCGCGACGGCGCCACCAGCCTGATGGTGCAGAAGTTCGTGCCGGAGATCGTGTCCGGCGACAAGCGCGTGCTGGTGATCGGCGGCAAGCCGGTTCCGTTCAGCCTTGCGCGGATTCCGCAGGGCAGTGAAGTGCGCGGCAATCTCGCTGCGGGGGGCAAGGGTGTTGCGCAGCCTTTGACGGCGCGCGACCTGGAGATCGCCAATGCACTCGGGCCCGTGCTGGCCGCGCGTGGGTTGCTATTGATCGGCCTGGATGTGATTGGTGATTGGCTCACCGAGATCAACGTCACCAGTCCGACGTGCTTTCAGGAGATTCACGATCAGGCGGGGTTCGATGTGCCGGCGATGTTCATCGATGCGCTGGAGGCGGCAGCCGTTTGAAGTGTGCGGCTTGCGCCGCATGTGATACGAGCTTGCTCCGGCGAGAGCGCGCCGGGCGTTCGGTGTATGCGCATCGGCCCTACTGCGCGGCCCGCTTCGCGGGTTCCCTGCGGTGCTCGCGTCAAGGGGGGTCGGGCTCAACTCGCTTCGCTCAGACAACGCCCGCCCTGATCCCCTTGCCGCTGCGCTCCTCGGCCGCGCACAAGGGCCGCTGCGCACACACCGCCCGCCCGGCGCTCGTTGGTGTTGGAAAGGCTCGATGCCGTGACCGGCGTCTTCCACACGTTACTGCCTGCGCGTGCCACAACCTGGGCGCACCGCAGGCTCGTCGCGGTCCAACCGGAGAAAACTAGCCAGCCAAGCCCCGCACAGCCCCGTCCACAAAAACCCGCAACTCCCCCGCCCCCATCCGCGTCCACGTCTCGTTCGTCGTCAACGGCGCGGTCACGACCACCGCCACCCGGTCCTGCGGCGTCGTGTTGCGCGCGAAGTCGATGCTCATGTCGTCGTCGGCCAGTTGCGCGTGCGAGAACGGGTGCTTGCGCTCGACGAAGAACAGGTCTGTCGAGCAATGCGCCCACAGCGCTTGGCCGTTGGACAGCATGAAGTTGAAGGTGCCGTGTTTTGCGATCTGCGGCGTCAATTCGCTCAGGGTCAGCGTCAGCTCCTCGATGCTTGGCACGCCCGCGTGCGACTTGGCCATCTCCTGCATCAGCCAGCAGAACGCGTGCTCGCTGTCGGTGTTGCCCACCGGATGAAAGCCCGCGTGCAGGCGCGGCCGGAAGTCCTTCAGGTCGCCGTTGTGCGCGAACACCCAATAACGGCCCCACAGCTCGCGCACGAACGGATGGCAATTTTCCAGCGCGATCTCGCCCTGCGTGGCCTTGCGGATGTGGGCGATGACGTTGCGGCTCTTGATCGGGTAGCGGCGGATCAGTTCGGCCACGGGCGAATCGAAGGCGGGCGCGGGATCGACGAAATGCCGCAGGCCGTGGCCCTCGAAGAACGCGATGCCCCAGCCGTCCGCATGGTGGTCGGTGCGCCCGCCGCGCTGGGCGAAACCGGTGAAGCTGAACGTCACGTCGGTCGGCGTGTTGCAGTTCATTCCGAGAAGTTGGCACATGGTGTCGATTGTCGCGCGCGCGAGTTCACCCTCGGGCGTCGGCGGCTTCCTTGCGCGCCGCGCAGGCGTTGCAGATGCAGGCCACGCCCCGCGCCTCGGACGGCAGCCGCTCCAGCACCTGGCGGTCGAAGTCGATGCGCGTGCACCAGCACGGCGGCTGTGCCACGCCCGTGGCGCGTTCGGTCTCCATCGCGCAGGCGTTGGCGTTGCCGCACAGCGGGCAGCGCGTGGGATCGACCGGGGTGTTCACGCCGGCAGCGGCATTTGCGGAAACAGCAGGCTCTCGCCCAGCGGTTCGGCCGCGCGCGCGGGGTCTGACAGGCTGGCGCGGATGGCGCTGTCGTCCAGCTGCGGATGGTCGGCGCGCGCATAGGCGGCGATCTGCAGCGCCAGCGTGTCCAATTGCGCCAAGCCCAGCGCGAGCCGCGCGCCGAACGCGGCGGCGTCCAGCGGATCGGCCAGGCCCCGGTTGAGTTCGGCAAACCACGGCAGCGAGGCTTGGTCCAGCATGCGCGGCGCGTCGGCTTTGCGGCCCCGCGCATCCCAGGCGCGCATGAAATCCTGCACCGCCACGTTCAGCGTCTGCACGGCGGCCAGCGGCTTTTGCAGCCGGCCCATGGCTGCCACGTCGGTGAGCTTGCCCTGGAAGTACAGCTGGCACATCACGCCCCAGTAGTACGTGTAGTCCCACAGCACCTTGACCGGCATCACCTCGGCATTGCCGAAGATCGCGTACTGGCCGGTGTAGATCGGCAGCATGTTGCGGTAGAGCGAAAAGTACACCGACTGGTAGATGTCGGCATACATCGCCACCGGCCGGCCCGCCAAGTCTTGCGCGATCAGCTCGGTGATGTAGGTGTTGGAAATGGCGATGAAGTCGCTGCCCGGCGAATAGAACGGGTCCAGAAACAGCCCCGCCTCGCCGGTGAGCGCCCAGCGCCCCTGGCCGTCGAACACCTGCTTGCAGCCGTAGGAGAAATTCTTGAAGAACGCGAAGTCCTGCAGCTTGTCGCGCCGCTCGTCCAGTTCGGCGTGCAGTTGCGGCTGGTGCTGCGCGAACCACTCCATCGCCTTGTCGAAGGTGTTCATCGTGGCGATCGGGTGCGTCTTGGCGTCGCACACGATGCCCACCGAATGCGAGCCCGACGCCAGCGGGATCAGCCAGGTCCAATAGCCGTCGCCGCACAGGTGGTTGGTCGACAGCCAGCGATTGGGTGGATTGCAGCGCGCGAGCCACTCGGGATCGCTCGACCAGTCGTTGACGTCCAGCTTCTCGCCAATGCGAAACCACACGGCGTTGGCATCGTGCGCGTTGTCCTCGGCCAGGTCCAGCTTGCGCTTGAGCAGGCCCGCGCGCCCGCTGGCGTCGATGAGCCAGCGCGCCTGAACAGCGCCGCTCTTGCCGGCGCGCTCGTAGGTGACGGTGTGCAGGCTGGTCTTGTCCGCCGGATCGGCCAGCGTTGCCGTGCGCACCATGGCCGCATCCTCGAACCGGATGCCGCGTTCCAGGGCCAGCCGGCCCAGTTCGTTTTCCAGGATGCCGCGGTCCAGCTGCCACGCCGGGGTCGCCAGGAAGGTGCTGGCGCCCAGCTCGGTCACGCCGTCGATGTCGCCGCGGCCTTCGTTGAAGAAGAAGCGAAAGCCGAACTTCTTGAGCTGCGCCGCCTGCAGGTGCGGCCGCAGGCCCAGCACGTCGCCGAAGTAGTGCGCCCCGATCTCCACTGTCGATTCGCCGACCTTGTGCGCGGCCACCGGCACGGGATGGGCGCGGCGTTCCAGCACCACGATGTCCAGCTGGGCGAAGCGCTGGCGCAGTTGCAGGGCCAGCGACAGGCCGGCCAGGCCTCCGCCCATGACGAGGACGCGCCGGGCGGCGGCTGCGGGGTCTGCTTCGGTACTGGCGAGGGGGGCTGCTGGGGAGGTCATGCGTGTCCAGCTTAAAGCAACAAAGCCGGCCACAGGGCTAAAATCCCCCGCAAAGCACGACAACTTTCGCACTGCACCGCCCCACATGACCGAACCCACCACCACTTCCGCCGCCGGCGATGCACTGATCAGCGAGGTGGCCGAGCTCGTCGTGTCCGCCCTGAACCTCGAAGTCCCGCCCGCCGACATCGTCCCCGACGAGCCGCTGTACGGCGAGGGCCTGGGGCTCGATTCCATCGACATCCTCGAAGTCGCGCTGGTCGTCTCCAAGAAATACGGACTGCAGCTGCGCGCCGACCACGAGGACAACACCGCCATTTTCAGCTCGCTGCGCAGCCTGGCCAACCACATCGCCGCGCAAAGAACCGTGTGAATGCCTGGCGGGCCCTGGCCGCGGCCGGTGCCGCCATCGGCTGCGTCGGCTATGCCGTCCTGGCACACCACGCCGCCTCCGTCTCCTCCCCTGGCCTGTTCGAGGCCAGTGTCTTCATCGCTCCCATGATGGCCTTTGCGGCCGCGCTCGCCTGGCGCTCGCCGCGGCGCGCCTGGTGGCTGGTCCTGTGGGTCGCCGCGGCCGGCGCGCTGGTGCTGGCGCGCGAGCGGCTGGGCGCCGGCACGCACTGGGTGCTGCTGGCCCAGCACGTGGGCATCAACGCGATGATGGCGCTCGTCTTCGCGCGCACGCTGGCGCCGGGGGCGGTGCCGCTGATCTCGCGGCTGGCGGCCATGGTGCACGGCGAGTTGACGCCGCGCCTGGTGCGCTACACCCGCGCCGTCACCTGGGCCTGGGTGATTTTTTTCGCGCTGACGGTGGCGGTGACGCTGGTGCTGTTCGCCTTCGCGCCGCTGCCGGTGTGGTCGGGCTTCGTCAACCTGCTGTCCATGCCCCTACTGGGCGCGATGTTCGTGGGCGAATACGCGGTGCGCGTGCTGCTGATCCCGCGCGAGGAACGCAGCACGCTGTTCAAGTCGGTCGCGGCCTGGCGCAGCCTGTCGGCGCGCAAGAGCGCCGGAACCGAGTGACGGCGCGATGCAGGCCTATCCGCTGCTGACCCACACCCACGCCGCGCAGACCGTGGCGTGGCGCGGCGGCCGCGCCGTGACGGCGGGGCAGTTCGTGGCCGATGTGGCGGCCCTGGCGCGGGCGCTGCCCGCAGGCGGCCACGTGCTCAACGCCTGCGCCGACCGCTACCGCTTCGCCGTCGGGTTGGCCGCGGCGCTGGTGGCCGGGCGCATCAGCCTGCTGCCGCCCAGCCACACGCGCGAGACCGTGCGGCAGATGAAAACCTTCGCGCCCGATGCCTTCGTGCTGGCCGACGGCCCCACGGGGATCGAGCTGCCGCTGATGCACTTCGGCGACGCGCTGCTGGCACCCGCGCCCGACCCGGCCGCGGCGATGGACGTGCCGATGATCGCGGCGGACCGCACGATGGCCTTCGTCTTCACCTCCGGCTCCACCGGGCTTCCGGTCCCGCACCGCAAGAGCTGGGGCCAGATGGTGCGCGACGTGCGCACCGAGGCCCAGGCCCTGGCGCTGCCCGCCGGCGCGCTGCCGCAGGTGCTGGGCACGGTGCCGCCGCAGCACATGTACGGCATCGAGTCGACGGTGCTGCTGCCGCTGCAAAGCGGCGGCGCGCTGTGCGCAGCGCATCCGTTCTATCCGGCCGACATCTGCGCCGCGCTGCGGGCCATCGACGCGCCGCGGGTGCTGGTCACGACGCCGGTGCACCTGCGCACCCTGCTGGACGCGGGCGTCGAGGTGCCGCCGCTGGCGCTGGTGCTGTCGGCCACCGCGCCGCTGTCGGCCGAGCTCGCCGCCGCCGCCGAGGAGCGGCTGCACGCGCCGCTGCAGGAGATCTACGGCTCCACCGAAACCGGCCAGATCGCCGCGCGGCGCAGCACCCAGACGCGGCACTGGACCCTGATGCCGGACATCGTGCTGGAGCAGCGCGGCGAGCGCTTCTGGGCCAGCGGCGGCCACGTCGATCCCGAGACGCCCCTGGGCGACCTGCTCGAACTCGGCCCGGGGCGCCAGTTCCTGCTGCTCGGGCGCATCGGCGACCTGGTCAACATCGCGGGCAAGCGCAACTCGCTGGCCTACCTCAATCACCAGTTGCTGGCGATTCCCGGCGTCGCGGACGGCGTGTTCTTCATGCCGCCCGACGACGCGGCCGACGGCGTGACGCGGCTGGCGGCATTCGCGGTCGCGCCGGGCATGACAACCGCCGCGCTGCGCGCCGCCCTGCGCGAGCGCATCGATCCGATCTTCATGCCGCGCCCGCTGGTGCTGCTGGATGCGCTGCCGCGCAACACCACCGGCAAGGTGACGCGTGAGACAATCGAGGCGCTCGCGCTGGTCCATCTGCGGCCCGGCGCGGCCCCTCGGAGACCCTTGGATGCAACATGAATCGGCGCTGGTGTTTCCGGCGGACCATCCGGCATTCGCCGGACACTTTCCCGGCACACCCATCGTTCCTGGCGTGTTGCTGCTCGATGCCGCGCTGCATGCGCTGCAGGCGGCCACGGGCCGCGATGCCGCCGAAGTCGCCTCCGCCAAGTTCCTGCTCCCCATCGGCCCCGGCCAGGCACTGACGCTCGCGTGCGAGGCCGGCGACGACGCCGGCGGCCGCGCGCGCTTTTCGATCGCAGCCGGCGCGCAGCAGGCCGCCAGCGGCCAGCTGGTCCTGGAACCGCGCGCATGAGTGTCCGGTTCGCCGAACCGGCCGCCAGCGAGCCGGTGCATGCCGAGCCCGCGCGTGCCGCCGCCATGCGTGCCGAGCCCCTGCGTGCCGAGCCCCTGCGCGCCGAACCCGTACGCGCCGAATGGGCGCGCAAACCCGAGCGCAGCAATGCCGCCGCGCTGCGCTTCATGGCCTGGGTGTCGCTGCGGCTGGGCCGCACCGCCGCGCGCGGGCTGCTGTACTGCATCGCCGCGTACTTTCTGGTGTTTTCGCCGTCGGCGCGCCGGGCCTCGGCCCAATGGCTGCGCCGCGCGCGCGGCCCGCAGGCGCCGGCGCCGGGCTGGCGCGACCTGTTTCGCCAGTTCCTGTCGTTCGCCTCGGTGGTGCACGACCGCATCTTCCTGGTCAACGACCAGTGGGATCTGTTCGACATCCGGCTGCACAACCACCAGCTGATGATCGACATGCGCGGGCAAGGCAAGGGCCTGATGCTGATGGGCGCGCACATGGGCAGCTTCGAGGTGCTGCGCTCGCTGGGCCGCCAGCAGCCCGGGCTGCGCGTGGCGATGGCCATGTATAAGGAAAACGCGCGCAAGATCAACGAGCTGCTCAGCGCAATCAATCCCGCCGCCGAGATGGACGTGGTCGCGCTCGGCCACGTCGACTCCATGCTGCAGCTGCACGCGCTGCTGGACGCCGACACCATCATCGGCATGATGGGCGACCGCGCGCTGGGCGACGAGGCCGCGCGCAACATCTGCTTCATGGGCGAGCCGGCGGCTTTCCCGATGGGGCCGTTTCGCATGGCGGCCATCCTGCGCCGGCCGGTGGTCTTCATGGTCGGCCTGTACGGCGGCGGCAACCGCTACGACATCCACTTCGAAAAGCTCGCCGATTTTTCCGGCGTGCCCGCCGGCGGGCGCCAGCAGCAGATGCAAGAGGCGATGGACCGCTACGCCGCGCTGCTGGAAAAATACGGCCGCATGTCGCCGCACAACTGGTTCAACTTCTACGACTTCTGGCAAGCGGGCGGCAAGCCGTCCGAGAACGCGTCGGGCACATGAAGCGCATCCTCCTGCTCACAGTCGCGCTGCTGGCCGCGCCCGCCTGGGCGGCCTGGGACATCGATCAGCTGATGAAGGCGCTGGCCGCGACCAAAGTCACGCGCGCCACCTTCGTCGAAAAGAAATACCTGGCCATGCTGGACGCGCCGGTCACATCGTCGGGCGAATTGCTGTTCACGCCGCCGGACCGGCTGGAGCGCCGCACGCTGCGCCCGCGGCCGGAATCGGTGGTGCTGGAAGCCGGCACCATGACCATGCTGCGCGGCTCGCGCCAGATGGTGCTCAAGCTGCAGGACTATCCGTCCATCGGCGCGCTGACCGAAAGCGTGCGCGGCACGCTGGCCGGCGACCGTCAGGCGCTGGAAAAACACTACACGCTCAAGCTCGAAGGCACGGAGTCGCGCTGGTCGCTGCTCCTTGTGCCGCGCGAGGCGCGCACCCGCGCCATCGTGTTGGAGATCCGCATCGACGGCGAGCGCGGCGAAGTCCGCACGGTGGAGATCGAGCAGTCGGACAAGGACCGCTCGGTCATGACCATCCAGAAGGCCGCGGCGCCGTGAGGCGGCCCGCCGCCCGCCTGGTCGCCGTCTGGGTCTGGCTGGCCGCGATGGCGCTGTGCGCGCTGCTGGTGGCGCGCACGCATTTCACCGCCGACATGTCGGCCTTTTTGCCGCGCGCGCCCACGCCCGAGCAGCAGCTGCTGGTCGACCAGTTGAGCGACGGTCTCGTCTCGCGCCTGGTGCTGGTGGGCATCGAGGGCGCCAGTCCCGACAAGCACGCGGCGCTGTCGCGCAAGCTCGCGCAGCGGCTGCGCGGCGACGCGCATTTCGTGGCCGTGGCCAACGGCGAAGCGGCCGGCATGGAGCGCGACCAGCAATTCTTCTTCGAGAACCGGTACGCGCTCAGCCCCACGGTCGATGCCAAGCGCTTCACCGCCGACGGCCTGCGCGCCGGCATCCAGGACACGCTGGATCTGCTGGCCTCGCCGGCGGGATTGCTGGTCAAGGCGCTGCTGCCGCGCGACCCCACGGGAGAGATCGTCGTGCTGCTCGAGCAGCTCGGCGCGCAATCGGCCACGGCGCAGAACCGGCCCAACACGGTCGACGGCCTGTGGGCGTCGCGCGACGGCAAGCGCGGCCTGCTGCTGCTGCAAACCCGCGCGGCCGGCGGCGACACCGACGGCCAGCAGGCGGCCGTGGCCGCCGTGCGCGCGGCATTCGCGCAGGCGCGATCCGAGGTCGAAGGCGCGTCGGCCGCCCGGCTGCAACTGGCCGGCCCGGGCGTCTTCGGCGTGGCGGTGCGCGAGCTGATCGAAAAAGAGGTGACCCGCCTGTCGCTGGCCGGCACCGCGATGATCGTCATCCTGCTGCTGGCGCTGTACCGCTCGCTGCCCGCGCTGGTGCTGGGTCTGCTGCCGGTGGCCTCGGGCGTGCTGGCGGCGATTGCCGCCGTGAGCCTGGGCTTCGGCGCGGTGCATGGGTTGACGCTGGGCTTCGGCACGACGCTGATCGGCGAGGCGGTGGACTATTCCATTTACCTGTTCGTGCAGTCGCGCCGCGCGGGGGTGGACCGCGAGGCCTCGCGCCAGGATTGGGTGCTGCGGTTCTGGCCGACGGTGCGGCTGGGCGTGCTGACCTCGGTGTTCGGTTTCGGCGCGCTGCTGTTCTCGGGATTTCCCGGGCTGGCGCAGCTGGGCCTGTATTCGACGGCGGGCCTGGTGACGGCGGCGCTTGTCACGCGCTTCGTGCTGCCGCGCCTGCTGCCAGCGGGCTTCGAGGTGCGCGACATCTCCGGGCCGGGCCGTGTGCTGTCCCGGTTGGCGGCGCGCGCGGGCGTGCTGCGCTGGCCCGCGCTTGCGGCGATCGCCGCGGCGCTGGTGGTGGTGGCCCTGGCGGTGCAGCGCGATGCGCTGTGGAACCACGAGCTTTCCGCGCTCAGTCCCGTGTCCGCGCAGGACCAGGCGCTGGACCAGGGCCTGCGCGCCGATCTGGGCGCGCCGGACGTGCGCTTCCTGGTCGTGATCTCCGGCAGTTCGCAAGAGCAGGTGCTGGCCGCCGCCGAGCGGGCCGCCGCGGCGCTGGCGCCGCTGGTCGACGCCAACGCGATCGGCGGCGTCGACAGCCCCACGCATCTTCTGCCCAGCATGGCCACGCAGCAGCGGCGCCTGGCGGCGATCCCGCCGCCCGACGAACTGCGCGCGAGGCTGGCCGAAGCCACGCAAGGATTGCCGCTCAAGGCGCCCTTGCTCGAACCCTTTCTCCAGGATGCGGAGAAGGCGCGCAATGCCAAGCCCGTGCAGCGCGCGGGCCTGGACGCAACCACGCTCGCCGTCGCCGTGGACGGCATGCTGGTCGCGCGGCCCGCGGCCGGCGGCGGGCAATCCTGGAGCGCCTTTTTGCCGCTGCACGCGCCGCGCGCGGTGGGCGGCGTGGCCCCGCCGATCGATCCCGCGCGCATCAAGGCATCGCTTCCCGCCGACAGCGGCGGCGCCAAAACCCTGTTCGTGGACATCAAGGGCGAGGCCGACGCGCTGTACGCCGGCTACCTGCGCGAAGCGGGCCTGCTGTCCATGGCCGGGCTGGCCGCCATCGCCGTGCTGATCGCGGTGGCGCTGCGCTCGGTGCCGCGCATGCTGCGCGTGATGGCGCCGCTGGCCGGCACCGTGGCGCTGGTGATGGCGGGGCTGGTGCTGGCCGACGAAAAGCTCACCATCTTGCACCTGGTCGGCCTGCTGCTGGTGGTGGCGGTCGGCTCCAACTACGCCCTGTTCTTCAGCGGGCGCGACGAGCGCGCGGGCGAGGCCGTCTCGCCCACCACGCTGGCTTCGCTGCTGTTCGCCAACATCGCCGCCGTCGCCGGCTTCGGCGTGCTGGCGCTGTCCAGCGTGCCCGTGCTCAATGCCATCGGCATGACGGTCGGGCCGGGCGCCGTGCTGGCGCTGGTGCTGGCCGCGGTGTTTTCGGCGCCGCGCCGCGGCGGCGCCGCGGCATGAGATTCGTGCACGAACCCGCGCCGCAGGGCCGGGCGGCAACCACCTTGTGGCTGATGCTGCCCGGCGCCTACATGAAGCCGGCCGATTTCGTCGCCGCAGGGTTCATCGAAGCGCTGCGCGCGCGCGGCCTGCCGCACGACGCCGCGCTTCTGGAGGCCGACATCGCGCAGGTCGCCGACGGCTCGGCGCTGGCCTTCCTGCAGGATTTTTTGCGCGTGCAGCCGCCGGGGCAGACCATCCGCCTGCTGGGGATTTCGCTGGGGGCGCATCTCGCGCTGGCCTGCCTGGCGCGCGCCGATGCCGATGCCCAGCAGCGCGCCGCCGCCCAGCGCGTGCGCGGCGCCTGCCTGCTGGCGCCCTACCTGGGCCCGCGCGAGATCGCAGCCGGCATTGCCGCGGCCGGGTCGCTCGCGCAGTGGGAGGCGCCCGTGACCGACAAGGAGGACATCGATATCCGGATCTGGGGGTGGCTGAAGCGGCAAAATCCGCAAACGTCCGGCTTACATTTGGGCTACGGCGCCGACGACCGTTTTGCGCGCTCGCACGCGCTGATGGCGCAGGCGCTGCCGCCAGCGCAAGTGGACGTGCAGCCCGGCGGCCACGTGTGGCCGGTGTGGACCTCGTTGTGGAATCGTTATCTGGATCTGGACCATGAACATGCAAACTGACAATCCGAACGCGCGCTGGCGCCCCTCGGCGCTGATCGGCGCCTCGTTCCTGCTGCACGGCGCCGCCCTGGCGGCCGTTGCGATCCGGCCCGCGTGGTGGCCGCAGGTGCTCGCCGCGATCGTGGCCAACCACCTGCTGCTGACCGTGTGCGGCCTGGTGCCGCGCAGCCGCTGGCTCGGCCCGAACGTGACCCGGCTGCCGGCCAAGGCCGCCGCGCGCGGCGAGATCGCCATCACCATCGACGACGGCCCCGACCCGGTCGTGACGCCGGCCGTGCTGTACGTGCTCGACAGCTACAAGGCGCGCGCCACGTTCTTTTGCATCGGCGAGCGCGCGCTGCGGCATCCCGAGTTGTGCCGGGAGATCGTGCGGCGCGGCCACACCATCGAAAACCACAGCCAGCACCACCGCTTCGGTTTTTCCTTCATGGGCATGGGCGCGCTGCGCCGCGAGCTCGCGCAGGCGCAGGAGACGATCGCGGGCCTCATCGGCCGGCGGCCCGCGTTCTTTCGCGCGCCGGCGGGCCTGCGCAATCCGCTGCTCGATCCGATCCTGGCGGGCCTGGGCCTGCGCCTGGCCAGCTGGACGCGGCGTGGCTTCGATACGCGCACGAGCAACCCCGACGTGCTGGTGCGCCGCCTGACCAAGGGCCTGCGCGCGGGCGACATCCTGCTCCTGCACGACGGCAACGCGGCCTGCCTGGAAGACGGCGAACCCGCGATCTACCAGGTGCTGCCGCTGGTGCTGGAGCACGTGCGCAACGCCGGCCTGCATTCGGTCACCCTCGACGAGGCGCACCGGTGACCGCGGCGGCGGCGCAGTTCGCGCGCGATCTCGTCCTGCAGGCCGCCGCGCCCTACCGCCAGGCCGGCCGCTACGCCTGGCACTTCGCGCGCGGCAAGCTGGGCGGCGATCCCGCCTTTGCGGCGCTGCTGGCCGAGGGACTGCTCACGGGGCGCCAGCGCATCGTGGACATCGGCTGCGGGCAGGGCCTGCTCACCGCATGGCTGCTGGCGGCGCAGGACGCGTCGCGGCGCGGCCGGTGGCCCGCGCAATGGCCCGCCGCGCCTGCGCCGGCGCACATCCATGGGATCGAGTTGATGCAGCACGACGTGGACCGCGCGGACCGCGCGCTCGCGCCTGCCGTGCGCGACGGCCGCGCCAGCTTCACTGCGGGCGACATGTGCGCCGCCGATTTCGGCCGCGCCGACGCGGTCGTGATCCTGGACGTGCTGCACTACGTGCCGATCGCGGCGCAGGACGCCGTGCTCGCGCGCGTGCGCGACGCGCTGCAGCCCGGCGGCGTGCTGCTGCTGCGCATCGGCGATGCGGGCGCGGGCCTGCCGTTTCGCATAAGCAACTGGGTGGACTTCGTCGTGACGACGCTGCGCGGCCACCGGCTCACCAAACTTTTTTGCAGGCCGCTGGCGCAGTGGCAGGCCACGCTGGCGGCGCTGGGCTTCACCGTCCAAGCTCAGCCGATGAGTGACGGCACGCCGTTCGCCAACGTCATGCTGGTGGCCCACCTGCCGCACGCTGCTGCCGGTAAGATTTGACAGAACCAACCTGGCGCCCCACTTTGCCTTCACCGCTGTACCTGGCCCATTTCACCGCGAGCAGCTGCCTGGGCAGCGGCTTGGCCGCCACCCACGCCGCGCTGCTCGCCGGACGCAGCGGCCTGGCGCCCTGCGATTTCGACAACGCGCCCCTGTCCACCTGGACCGGCACCGTCGCCGGCGTCGACGAGCAGGTCCTGCCCGCCGCGCTGGCCGCCTACGACTGCCGCAACAACCGGCTCGCGCAGCTGGGGCTGGTGCAAGACGGCTTCGCCGACGCGGTGCGGGACGCGGCGCGGCGCGTGGGCGCGGGACGCATCGGCGTGTTCATCGGCACCAGCACCTCGGGCATCTACGAGACCGAACTCGCCTACCGCGCGCGCGATCCCGCCACCGGCGCGCTGCCCGACGGCCTGGTCTACCGCGGCAGCCACAACCCGTATTCGGTGACCGATTTCGTGCGTGCCTATCTCGGCCTGCAAGGCCCGGCGGCGACCGTGTCGACGGCCTGCTCGTCCAGCGGCAAGGTGTTCGCCACGGCGCAGCGGATGATCGACGCCGGCCTGATCGACGCGGCCGTGGTCGGCGGCGTCGATTCGCTGTGCCTGACGACGCTGTACGGCTTCGGCTCGCTGGACGTGCTGTCGGACGCGCCGTGCCGGCCATTCGACGTGGCGCGCAAGGGCATCTCCATCGGCGAGGGCGCGGCCTTCGCGCTGCTCGAGCGCGTTCCGGCCAACCTGGCTTTCCAGCACATTGGGATCCTAAGCTTAGAATTCCACGTGGACAAGTTGTCGCG
>JADMIO011200105.1_pt1 | contig 71541 bp, 61 predicted proteins | sample 8958161 | NCBI WGS metagenome assembly JADMIO01 (sample SAMN16585339, study PRJNA669376) | soil metagenome | isolation source: Crop rotation soil | place: USA: Cullars Rotation, Alabama | collected 2011 | reverse complement strand
CGCGACAACTTGTCCACGTGGAATTCTAAGCTTAGGATCCCAATGTGCTGGAAAGATATGCCACCAGTATTAAAATGAGCATCCACCCTCAGCAAAGTGACCGGCGGACTTTTCCTATTTCGCAAATTGTTATCACCTTTCAATTACAACTTTTAGAAATAAATGGCTAACCTTCTCACTACTACCCCGGCAGCTACCAAGGCACCAACAAACGGTAAAGCACCGACCCCGACCCAAAGCACCGGTCTGAATACCAAGCATTCCTACGATTTCGATATCATCGTCATTGGCGGTGGGCCTGGTGGTGAGCCGGCTTCGATCCGTGCTTCGCAGCTTGGGCTTCGTGTTGCCTGCATCGAGCGTGAGCGCGTCGGTGGGGTTTGTACCAACTGGGGTTGTATTCCGACCAAAGCATTACTCAAAAATGCCGAGATCTATTCGGAGTTCAAAGAAGCTCCGAAAGAGTGGGGTATTACCTATGACAACCTGAAAGTCGATTTTGGCGCGATCATTAAGCGCTCTCGCGGGGTAACAGACAAGAACGTCCGCGGCATCGAATATTTGTTCAAGAAAAACAAGATCGAGTTAATAGCAGGCAATGGCATTCTAACTTCAGCCAACACCGTTGAAGTAACTTCGAACGATGGTAAGAAGCGTACTGTGAGTGCTGCAAGGATCATTGTTGCAACTGGTGCTCGAGCCAGACTACTCCCTAATCTTAAAGCCGATGGCAAGCGCATTCTTACAGCAACCGAAGCCATGATCATGGATCATATTCCGGAATCGATGACAATCGTTGGCTCCGGTGCGATTGGCATCGAGTTCGCTTATTTTTATCACACCTTCGGCACGAAGATCACGATCATCGAAATGATGCCGAATATCTTGCCGGTTGAAGACACCGAAGTATCTGCCGAACTGGAGAAGCTTTACAAGAAGGCAGGGATGACGATTTATACAAATACGAAAGTCAGCAATGTTTCCGTTGGCGATAAAGGCACGACTGTCGAGATCGAAACAGCCGATGGTAAGAAAGAAAAGCTTGAAGCGGAATGCACGCTCATCGCGATCGGCGTGCAGGCAAACACTGAGAACATCGGTCTCGAAAAGCTTGGCGTGAAGATGACAAAAGGCTTCATCGATGTCGATGAATACATGCGCTCATCGGTCCCGACGATCTATGCCGTCGGCGATGTTGCCGGACCGCCGTGGTTAGCCCACGTTGCAACAGCTGAAGGAATTGTTGCTGCCGAACACATTCATAGTGGCCATGCCCATGCCGTTGATTACGATAATATCCCCGGCTGTACTTATTGCCAGCCGCAGGTGGCATCGGTTGGCCTTACCGAACGTGCCCTCAAAGAAAAAGGCACCGCCTATAAAGTTGGTAAATTCCCATTCAGCGCACTCGGCAAAGCCAGAGCAATTGGCCGTAGCGAAGGTTTTGTGAAATTATTATTCGATGAAAAATATGGCGAGCTTCTCGGCGCTCACATTATCGGACCGGAAGCAACGGAGATCCTCGAAGAACTCGTCATCGCCCGTTCACACGGCGCAACCGCCGAAAGCATTCTGAGAACCATCCACCCCCACCCGACGATTGGCGAAGCCGTTATGGAAGCTTCGAGCGTTGCAATGGGAGAGGCGATCCATTTGTAAGCTAAGCGCAACTTCAAGCCTGCATCTGTGTTGACAAAATAAGAAGAATACGCTTCTGTTATGTCAACCTATGAAGCTTGGTTTACTAGCGATATTTCTTTGTTATTATTCGATTGGTTATAGCCAGCCAGAATCTCCCGGGCAATGGAGCTTTATGGTCGATGGCGGATTTTCTTCGCCTATATCCTCTTCCATGCGAGGTTCGATAACCGACCTATATACCTATAGCTTCCAATATTACTTCAAGAACTACCCATTCGCAGATGCAACTGCCACCTCATATAGCGGCGGGGGGCAGATAGCGTATCGGTTTGTCGAATCGCCCTGGTCACTCTATGCTGCCGATCATTTCTATTATTCATATATGGACGATGGGTACCCCAATGAAGGCAGTGAACATGTTACTATGTTACTGAATACGATCAGTTTTGGATCGGAGTGTTCCTACGGAACGACTACCGATGCGATTAATTTTTTCGGACGAGTTGCTATTGTGGCCTCTATTATCAGTACCCAAGTGTATTATTATGGTAATATCATTATCGATTTTAAGGCCCCAATAACGCAAGATCATATACAGTTAACACCTGCTGTACGCATGGGGATCGATCTCGGCGGTGGCGCCCGATGGAATATGCACTTTCTTCCGATATCGCTGGAAGGCTCTATTTCGTACCTCAATGCAAATATTATCGGCAAACAATTTAGTCAGCCCGTAATGGGCCCTGGTTCTAGTCTAATACAATCAGGCTTAAACGATGCGAGGAACCCGAACGACCCCGACGATCATGACCGAAGCATAGAATATCTATCATTCAAGCTCGGTACGAGGGTTTGGTTTTAATACTACTTTCGGCGGGACATTTCCTCTCTAAATATGGTTTTCCACTTCCCAACGAAAGGAATTTATGATAGTGTTCGATACCGACACCGATGTTTCGCCGGTCGCAGCAGCCCCAGACGCTCCCGCTCCGGTAGAAGAAAATACCCAACCATCCTCCGAAGCAGCTTCGGATACATCCTCGCTCTCTAAATATGAGCAGCTACGTCGCAGCAAGGCTACCTTGAATGCAACGGTAAAAGGCTGGGCTCATAATGGCCTTGAGGTCGTCCTCGAAGATGGTACCATTGCGGCAATGCCGAATAACCATATCGATCTCGATCCCGATCGCAACATTGCGAACTATTTCGGCAAGACGATCCCCGTCCGCGTCCTTGATGTACGCAATGAGAAAGGCACTGAGCACGTCCGCGTTTCCCATCGAATGATCCTCGATGAAGATCTTCGCAAGAATGCAAAAGATGCGCTAGAAAATTTGAATGTCGGCGATGTTACCGACGTAAAGGTAAAGTCATTTAATATTAAAGATGTTGTGGTCGACCTCGGCCCGGGTGTTGAAGCTATTATTTTCGGCCGCGATCTTTCCTGGCAGCGCTTCGATCATCCGTATGAGATCACCAAACGCGGTGATACGCTTCAGGCTAAAGTATTAGAGATCGATAAACGCAAACGCTATGTCCGTTTTGGCGTCAAGCAATTAACGACCGATCCGCTTATCGATAAGTATACCGGCATCAGCGAAGGCGATGTCGTAAATGCGAAAGTTACTTCGATCGTCGATCAGGGCGCAGAAGTCGAACTTCCGAATGGATTGACCGCCTTCCTTCCTATCTCTGAAATTTCCTGGGAGCGCATCCCAACGGTCGAAGACGCTATCAATGTTGGCGATGAGTTTGAAGTAAAACTGCTAACGATCGAGTCGAAACGCCATCGCATTACCTGTTCGAAGAAGCGCCTCATCGAAAATCCGGCCCGTCAGCGCGAAGAAAATTACAAAGTGGGTACCGATCATAATGCCACCATCAAGGAAGTTACCAAAGGTGGCTTGGTTGTCGGTTTCGAGGATGGCAACGAAGGCTTTGTGCCGCGACGTGAATTATCACATGACCGCATCGAGCGTCTCGAAGATGTCTTCAAGAAAGATAAACCGCTTGAAGGACTTCGTGTTATCGAATACGATCGCCGCAATGGCAAGATCAGCCTCTCGCTAATCGCAGCCGAAAAAGAAGCTCAGCGGACAACCCTTCGCCAGTACCGGGCCACTGCTTCTGGAAGCAGCTTCTCGCTTGGAGAACTGGCTTCGCTAAAAGAAAAACTTGAGAAGGCTGAACGCGGCGGCTAACCCCATACTAGCAACCTTGAAAAAAGACGCAGCTTTCACGCTGCGTTTTTATTTTATGTGAAACAGAAACTATGTTCCTGTTGTAGAGTGAACTAACCGGACAACGTTTAGATACTTGCTTAATCATTATTACTTCCTGATGGTACGAGTGCTGATACTCCTGGCACTCTTTTCGGCAACGAATAAGCTTATCGCTCAACCGAGCGGCCAGCTTCGGTTGCCGCCATCGCTCGAACGAGAATTAAAACTTCGGGGCAAAGGCGCGCCGCGAGTTATTCGATTCAGCGATACCGTCAAAGCCGATAAGCTCATCTCCCAAAGCATACGTGATACTTCCGGCGAAGAACTCGATTCGACGATGGTACACGATTCGGCAATCGTTGTCATCGATTCTGCCGTTTCGCTTTCCCATAAAGAATGGCTTGATTCGATGCTCGCCGAACTCCCGGAAACTGAGCGAACACCCGAAGGACTTCGGTTTCATTACCCGGATGAAATGATGGTCAATACGACTCGCAAGCAAGTACCTTTCGATGAGTCGTTGCCCATGAAGATGGATCCCGTCTCGAAAGAAGACTTGCCGCTTTTTGGCTCCTTGCCAATGCAACGACCTATCACTCCCAAAGAACCGTCTCGGTTTTCCTTCACTGCCGGAGGAGGGACGCCGTATTTGCCACAGCTTTCAGCAAAAGCACTTTTACTTAATGAATCTCAAAGTACTATCGAGGCATCTGGCACATTCATCGAACGACTTTCGGATGTTTCTGCCATAAAAGAAAAATGGGACATTACTCTGGACGGACTATTTTTGTTTGCTCCACCAGTAATATCAGATCCAAAACCTTATATAAGTGGCCGACTCTCTGCCGCATTATTATCACGAGATATTATTGATACCACAGCTTCAGCTTATTCATTGTTTAGGACTAAGCTCGGACTCAATCTCAAACTCGGTACTCTCCAAGCATTAAAACTTACCGGTTCTGCAAGGCTCAATTACCTAAATGATAATGTTTCAACAAGTATAAGCGAACGATCCGGAGGAATTTCTCTACTATTAGAAAAGCAGGCAACCGATAGCGCAAATAGATTCTCTCTTGGCGTACAATACGATGGTGCAAGTACTACCACCGATAAACTTGCCGGCGACTCACCGCTCGGGGCCGCAACCATAGCAGCAACTATCAGTTCAAATTCACTTCAATCGTTTTATTGGAAGGCTGGCTTATCCGGAATACTTGCCTCCAATGCAGGCGGATCTAAATTCTATTTCTTCCCAGCTATAAGTCTCCATCAGCGGCTTTCACAAGACTGGGCAATCTTTGCTTCGGTAGCTCAATCGGCTTCGGTGCGATCGTTCGATGAGTTATTTAATATCAATCCATTCTATACTCCCCTACTTACTGCATCAAGCGATAGTCGCCGCGTTGCTATTGATAAATATATGGTCTCAGTCGGATCGGAATATTTTCTAACGGCGGTCGATAGGATTCATCTTGCTATTCAATATGGAGCGCGAAAAAATGACGTGTCGTTTATTGCCTCTGCTCCTGTACTTCCGATAGTGAGATACATCGCCGATACGTTCAATACGAAAGTTATTTCAGCAACCCTTGACGGTGCATTATTATTTTTTACAAATGACCGGCTAACATTCTCATTGAGTTATACTTCGACACGATCGACATCTGATAATACCCAATTGCCGTATGCTCCTATTGCAATCAGCGAAGCATCCTATTCATTCGGCTCTCTATCGGATTCATTCTTTCCTGCTATCGGCATTAAACAACTATCGCGCAATAATAAAAGCCTGTTCTTCGTAAATGCGGCAGCAACCTATAAACTCAATCCTATCTGGAGCTTACAGGGAACAATCAATAATATCTTAGGCAGCGACGGAGCCTATTGGGATACCTATAATGAGTATCCCAGAATGATCGCTGTTTCGGTCTCAGGTTCATTCTAAAAATAGTTGGATTTTCAAGGAATTTGTCGTATATTTATCAGTTGAATAGTACACAGGTGTAGGTCAATTTGAGTTAGGTATGTTGAGTCGATAATATGCTATCTGGTCGAAGCATTAACAGCATTACGATAACGGGTCCGGTAATCCGAAGGGTAGTAATTGTCATAGTGCTATGTTTTTCATTTTCCGATGGATATACTCAATGGTCAAGAATGACCGGGGGTATACTCGGAGACATTCCACCGGCAAATAGCGGATTTTCCCATATCCATTTTAAGAAGGGTGTCCTCTGGGCAGGAAGTACTTCCCTATATACTTCTATCGATTCCGGTGTCAATTGGACACAGCTTCCAAATATTAATTTAGCCGGAGGCCGAATTACAGAAATAAATTTCTTCGATAAACTCAATGGTGTTGTCGGCGCAACAACCGGCGTTTTCAAAACGGTAAACGGTGGTAATACCTGGACGAAGATACTTACTGCTAGTCCTTGCTACGGCGTACAGTTCGGCGCCAGCAGTTCGGCTATTGTTGCGGCTTGTGATAATAATGGCTTTTATTATAGTGTCGATGGAGGCACAACCTGGACAAATTATAATCCAGGTACGCACTCCATGCTTGTCCTTACCTACCCGGATGGTACAACCTATGGGTTTGGTGGGGGAGTTGGGATTGGGAAATTAGTAAAGACTGTAAATCAAGGTGCTACCTGGACTATCATTTCTACGATAGATTATGACTCGTGGTCCCTCGCCCGCGATTCGGATATATCGACACTTTATTTGGTCAATGAAGAGGGACACGTTTCGACTGATGCGCGGACGAATTTTATAAAATCGCTTAATGGCGGTGGGGCCTGGCAAAAAACAACTACGTTTGTTCCGTTATATTATTGCGGCAGCATCTCTGTTGCAACCTGTGCTATTTATTGTCAATCAATATCGAATGGTGTGCTACGCTCAACCGATAAAGGTGCAAACTGGCAATCGATCGGCGGACCGGATAACATGATCGATACAAGATTAGTCTGTGCAATCGATAACAACATCATCATTGCCGCCGATGGTGCTGGCAATATCTGGCGAACAACAAATAGCGGCGGAGCGCCCATAACAGTTACCGGGTCATTCTCGTACATTTCTCAAGTACTGAAACCTACCATCACCACCTGCCAGCAAGATTCTGTTCTTGTTATTGTCACCGCAGAAAATGCGTGCTTTCCTCGTGATGTGGTTATCTCCTCTGCCGATCTTACCGGTACCGGTGCGAAGTCATTTAAAATTAATCTACCAATACCACTTATGATTTCTGCGGGGACTATCGATACTATACTGATTGACTTTAATCAACTACACATCACGGGACCGATAACAGCTAAGTTGCATCTGACCGGATATCTCACAGATGGAACGACACAAACACCGTTTGATACTATGATCACCGTCCAGATCACGGTTACGGCAACCGGGCCAAGCATTCAATCGAACATTCAATCGCTCACCTTTAAAACTCGGACCGATTGCAATACCGTCAACGACAGCCTGATACGATTAACAAACACCGGCTGCGATACTCTACGAATTATCGACGGCCCCGGGAATATTAGCCCAGGCTTTTATTGTGACAGTTTAAAATTCCCGATCGTCATACCTCCGGATAGCACGATATCGATCCCGATACATTTCGACCCTCCGAAAGATGGTAATTATACTGCATCGACACAGTTCATCGCTTCTCAACAGGGTATTAACCAGCAATTACATGTTACGCTCAATGGTAAAAGCACTACCGGAAAAAAGCAACTCATCGATTACGATACGGTCGTTATGTTTAAGCCCATATCGGTTTGCGATCCCTCGAGTGATACACTAGTCTCTATCACCAATACCAGTTGCGATACGATCAGAATATTTTCCGGGCCCGGCACTTGGCGTTCCGAGTTTACAACCGATACCCTTACGTATCCTATCGTTATTCCACCCGGGGGTACGTTTAACTTTGCTGCCCATTTCCATGCTTCGAATACCGGCTCCTACCTCGATTCCGGAGTCTTCATTGCCGGTCGTGATAATTTTTCGACTGATCCTCCCATCGATATCACAGTATACTTACGGGGGACTTCAACGGCAGGCGGTGCACCGTCACCGGTACTGAACACCCAATTGAGTTTTGCTACTGTATCGGTTTGCGACTCGGTTCGTGATAGCATCGTTACCTTCACCAATTATGGCTGCGATACACTCCGAATTCTTTCGGGCCCTGGTGGGCTCGATCCTCAATTCGATGTGGAAGGATTGACATTTCCGATCATTATTCCTCCCGATAGTTCGATCACTATCCATATTCATTTCCATGCATCGAAGATCGGCACGTATCAAACGAAAGCTATCTATCAGACTCAACGTTCAGGTAGTAAACCCGAATTGGTTGAATTAACATTAACCGGTAAGAATGGCGGCATCTCAACCGGCCCGATCGTTCAAGCCACTTCGTATCTTTTCGATACCATCTCTCTTTGTGCCAGTGGCCGCGATACGAGCATTGCGTTTACAAACAATGGCTGTGATACGCTGAAGATTCTTTCAGGACCCGGAAATTTAGGCATCGGATTTTCGACCGATCAACTTACCTATCCGATCGTCATTCCTCCGGATAGCTCAATTACGATTGTATTTCATTTTACTCCTGTTTCTGCCGGTAATTTTACAAGCTATCCGCACTTTATTACCGAGCGAAACGGACAGCAAAATCCACTTGATCTCTTTTTACAAGGTAGTGCTATAGCCGGGGGAAGCATTTTTTCTATTGTGACACCTTCGCTTTCGTTTACACCGCTATCGATCTGTTCGAGCGATTCACTTGAGATCGTCTACACGAATATCGGCTGTGATTCCATATTTGTCACTCCGGTTGGCATCGCCGGTGATATAGATTTTAGTGCACCGAAGGGTAATGAGAGTGGCATTGCTGCTGGAGATTCCATCCGCATCAAGGTAGTCTTACTACCTACTCAACAAGGAACGCGAACAGCTATGTATATCCTTCGGCTGCGTGATAGGAATGGACAAACCCGCGATACTCAGATCACGATTACCGGCCTGATCATACCGGGTTCAAAAACGCTTAAGCTCTCAGATAGCACAGTCGCTTTTGGAATAACAACGCTCTGTGCTTCACCGGATACCACTATCACCTTGTACAACCGTGGCTGCGACACACTATGGGTAACTGACCTCGCGCTAACGGGCACTGGCTTCAGCATCGATGCCCCTACACCATTTTATATTTTGCCAGGAGAAAACCAGCGGATCGTCGTTCATACTGTTCTTGATACCGCCAACAAGCAATCGTCGAGTAGTGGAGTCATAACAATTACTAGTAATAGCCAGGACCCGTTGCCACCGATCATTCTTTCAAGGGGGTATACCTATCCGAAAAACTATACTGTTAGGCTCGAAATGCCGATTATACGCGCGAATGGCGGAGACACTATTGTCGTAAAAGTTATTGCCGATAGTTTGCCGACTGACATCACTACCATTACTGCCGCCTATCAGGTTGCAAATACAGACCTGCTTACCTACTTATACACCATTAGTAATAATACTGTGGTCGCTACTCCAACCGATATTACGATTACCGGATCACCGATCACATCTGTAAATAAAGTCATCGCAGAATTATATTACAAAGTATTTTTAACGGTAGATACAACAACGGTGGTATCGCTATCCAATGCGTATTTTAATCCGAGCGATCCGGCATATGAAAACTGTATTGCCACAGTGGCCGCTGCATCCGGCAATGGTTTTACGTATGAATTTGTCTGTGGCAACCGATTGGTCGGATCTGTTTTGCGCGGGGAGGTACTACGATTACTTTCGATCTCCCCTAATCCGACTTCAGGGGGAGTTACTATTTCCATTGAAAGCCCGAACGAACAATCATCGGAAATACAAGTGTATGATATGCTCGGCAAGAATGTTTTAACCCAGCGCAACGAATTACAAAAAGGAATGCAGTCACTTTCGATCGATAGCAAAGTACTCGCTCGCGGAATGTACTCGGTTGTGCTTCGGTCTCAGTTTGGGTCTGTTACTACGACATTCGTCAAAGAATAATCAAAGGGCAAGCGCTTTTTCATACGCCTGTTCATAGATCGGTACGATCTGTTCTTTTGTAAAATTCGACTTCGCATGGTTGAGCGCCGCTATTCCCATTTGTTTGCGAAGCGATTCATCTGAAAGTAGCTTTTTAATACTCTCAGCCAACGCATCGACGTCGCCCATCTTGACGATATAACCTGTCTTGCCATCCACATTCACTTCAGGCAGTCCGCCGATATCGCTCGATATCACCGGAACACCACAGGCCATTGCTTCAAGAGCCGAAAGGCCGAAGCTTTCATTACCCGAAGGGATAAGAAAGATGTCACTCGCTGATAAGATCGACGCAAGCTCCGATTGCTTCCCGAGAAACCGCGTATGGCTCCAGATACCAAGCTCACGGGCTAATGCCTCGCACTCCGTACGATCGGGGCCGTCGCCAACAAGCAAGAATTTTGCCTTTATACCAGAATCTAAAATAACTTTAAATGCTTTTATCGCATCCTTGACACGCTTGACAGCGCGAAAGTTTGAAACATGGACTAATATTTTCTCCCCATTCGGTGCAAGCAAGCGGCGAAGATTTACTGCGGAAGGTACGGGATAGAATACAGTTGTATCGATAAAATTTGGAATCGCAATAATATCTTTGTTGACACAGTACGTTTCTATCGTTTCGCGTTTCAAAAATTCCGATACGGAGGTTACTACATCGGAAGCCTCAATCGTAAATTTCATCAACGGTTCGAAACTCGGCTCCTGACCGACAAGCGTTATATCTGTTCCATGAAGTGTCGTCACGATCTTCAGATTACCACCGATTATCTGTTTTGCCAAATGCGCTGCCGATGCATGCGGGATAGCATAATGCGCATGGATAAGATCGAGCTTTTCGTATCTGGCAACCTCAACCATCTTGCTCGAGAGTGCCGATTCGTATAACGGGAATTCGAACAACGGATAGGTCGACATCTCAACCTCATGATAAAAAATATTATCAATGTACTCTGCATTAGCCATTGTCCCGATGCCAGTTAACCGCATGGGTAGTGCATAGGTAATAAAATGGACCTGATGCCCGCGCTGGGCAAGCGATTTACCGAGTTCAGTTGCGACAATTCCCGAACCGCCGTAGGTAGGATAACACGTGATGCCGATATTCATATTGTTTCAAAACTACGCATTTTATTGTTATGCTATGATGACGAAGACGGATGACCGTGATTTTTATTTCACCATTACCGAGCCTATCAGGGCACCGGAAGTAAAAATCTCAGGGTCGCGATTCATCGCCGATCTGTTTCCTGTTACCTCAAAGCAGGAGATCGACGAACAGCTCGACCGTATTCGCAAGGAGTTCTACGATGCTTCGCATCACTGTTACGCGTACCGATTAGGAAATTCTGCAGAAATAATTCGCGCGGCCGATGATGGCGAACCAGCCGGGACTGCCGGCAAGCCGATCTTACTGGTACTTGAGGGAGCAGATATTACCAATATCGCTTGTGTCGTTACCCGATATTTCGGAGGCACAAAGCTTGGAACCGGTGGCTTGGCTAGAGCATATTCCGAAGCAGCGCAGGGTTCCATTTCAATAGCAACCAAAAAACAGGTCTTTCTGCTAAAGTCGATTTCACTGCAATGCTCTTACGACGAGCTTGCTGCTCTTGAGCGCTACTTAATTCAAAACAACCTTCGGCCTAAGAATGCTACCTATGAAGAGACTATTTCGATGACAGTCGATATTCGCCTCTCGCTCATCAAAAAAATTCAGGAAGAGATAAGGGAGAAGTTTCTTGGCAAAGTAGCCGTGATAATTGGAGAATAGTATCCTTACCAATACTGGTGATACTTCTTATCTCGCTGTCGGATCAATTTATAAAACAGCGCGACATCACTACGAGCATCAACCAATTGATTGCCATTTTGCAGTGCTAAGTCAAACGACAATGTCCCCTCTCGCAGCCTTCCCATTGATTCGTAATTTCTTGCGACCATGTAATTTTTTGCAGCGAAAAACAGGTGAGTAGTATCACCTTGCTGTTCCGATACTTCTAAGGTTTCTAATATTTTATTAAGCCTCCAGGAATAGGCTCCGTTATAAAGCTGCTTAAAATATCGGCGAGCAACATCGACATTTTTAGCCATTGCAAGGCAATGTATTCTTGAGAATGCGGCAAGGAAATGTTCGCTGTTTAATTTAAGCTTAGCTGCGGCTTCCCATTCACTTATAGCAAGCGAATCTCCATTGATAAATAATATGTCGCCGCGAAGAATATGAAGGCCCGTACGATTATTTTTTTCATTGACAGATGCCGTCGTATCGAGCACCGTAAGTGCTTCTTTGTATTTATGTAATCTCAGCAACGAATAGACTCTTCCCTGAATCGCATCGGCTCTGCCAGCTTCGGCAATAACTATGGCATAAACACTATCGGCTTCGTTATATGATTTACTGTGAAATAAACCGCGGGCTTCTTTCATCAATTTTCCGATGCGTCGTAAGCAGGGCTGCATAATGATCGAGCGACGGGCGAAGAAATAATTAGTTCGTAGGGTATCATCGGCGCTCAAAGCGACCGGATGCTGCTTTAAATCAGTAAGCCAGTCTACTTCAAGATCTTTCAACGATTTCTGATAGACTTCTTCATAATCAAGCGATGAGTATATCTTCAGGTACTTATCAGGTCCGTATTTCGAAATAAGGTACGAGGAGAATGCCCCCGCTAATACATAGCTCTTGCTCGAAGTATTCGAAGCGAAGCCGGTAAAGCTTAATATGTCTGAAACCCCAGTTGCCAGCTTCATCTGAAGTATCTCCGAGCTCAATTCATTGAGGCTTCGAATCCCATCGTATGTCTCTTCGATCGCTTCGGCGGCACCTTCGGTTATGCCGGTGCTATAGCTTACACTAAAGGGAAGGTTGCCTTTCGGCGCAAGCAATACATGTACCAGTTCGTGTTTTAGCGACTGCAGGTTTTCCTTGGCAATATGCAGCTCGCTTCGCCAGGGCTTTGAGATGCTAGCACTTCGGGTACCGACATACTTATAGAGTTCTGCAACCGAAGGATAGAGATAGATATCGATCGACCCAAAACTATTTACCGGCAAATGATAAAACGAGCGGATGGAATCGAGATCGGCTCCGATCTCGTACGTAACAAATTCTACTTCATCCGGCATCATTGAATCGGGGGAATAATGCAACGTAGCATTTTGTACCCTTAAAGATTTTGAAAGCTCTCTTTCGATGTATGTAGCTGTTTGAAAAATACCCAGATCAGGAATCAGCTCAACAATAAGCACTGCGATCCATAACGGAGCGACAATCATGGTCATGGCTGATGGAATAGACCGTCCTGACTTCTTCAACAGGAGAGGATAGATTGCAACACCAATTACTATTAGCCGTAACCACCAATACGCCGACTGCAACTCCATTGCTTCATCCCAGACAAGGCCGGGGAAATATCCGTACTGCCAGCCATAAATAAATATCTGTGGTCCGAAATATCCTGGCAACAGGCTGACGATAAACCAAAGCAGCCATGACCCTAATACTAATAGGATTCTCGATCGATTGGTCGGAGCTGTCAGGCCGATAGCAATGCCAAGTAACACGGCTGTTAAAACCGTGAATGGGACGATCTCAATATAAAATAGCAGCCCATCGCTTAACGAACAATTTGGGATTACTACTGTGGAAAGAAGAGAGATACAAAGTGGTAGTAGCGAATAAGATAATCCTTCCGCAAGAATAATCGATACCGCCCTAACCGTGAGACTTTCGAGCCCAAATGCGCGCTTCGAAGCCAGTAACATTATCCAAATGCTCGATCCCAGTGCTATTAGGGAAGAATATTCGAACCCCAATACCTGAAAAAGCGGACTGGCAAAACAGATCACCGCCAGTGAAATACCTATGTGATAAAGGATGCCATTTCGGTATGGTTTTAGGGTAGTCAATGGTAATAAATATATCGTATCCTGACGGCTTACTTATGGCTAAATTACGGCAAGGCCTGAAAATCTCCGTAACTTTGTAATTATTACTTTTATCATATTGAATGTCAGCTAACGTAATCGTTACCATTTCCTATCCGGTAAAGCTCGATAAGATCGTACAATATCAGCACCTGATCGAGCAGTTTGCCCGGGCCGTCAATGATACCCAAAGCGGTATCGAGGTTTCCGTCTATGCTTCTGATGAAAAGGCTAATGCTTTTGTCGAGCTCTACGAATGTATCAACAACGAGAGCTTCGATAATCTCGAAGATAATTATGACGATGCAACGAAGGACTTGGTGATCGCTATCAGCGAATGCCTCGAAGAGCGCCAGACGATCCGCACCCTTACCAAGCGTATCGGTTAAGAGGCCCGCCAGGCACCGCTTTTGGTGCTCGGAACCTCAGGATAATTCAGGCTGTTCGGAAGCTCCCAATTGGGGCAATTGGCGCAGTTGGTTAGCGCGCTTCCTTGACATGGAAGAGGTCACAGGTTCGAATCCTGTATTGCCCACCAGCAAATCTTACTTCAAGCCAGGTTTATACCTGGCTTTTTTATTCTACTCTTCGCAATTCCAGTATCCAATCCGCAAACGCCCGAAAGGCTCCATGGCCAGCGCGAACATTACCGACATGATGGACTTCTTCGAGGATTTCGCCAATCCCATCGCCGGGCGCACCGGTCAGACCTTCGGCTCTGACGAGACGGAGAATCCCTAGATCATTAACATCGTCGCCGATGTAAGCTATATTAGACAACTCAAGGCCCGTCTGTTCAAGAATGCTGGGGAGGAATTCAGCTTTATCCTGAATGCCGGGGAAGTAATATTTCAGCTTCAGTTTTTCGGAACGTGATTTAACCGTTGGAGTATTTTCCCGAGTACAGAAGGCTGTTTCGATGCCTTCTTCGCGGAGCAATTCGACTCCCATCCCGTCACGAATAGAAAAGCGTTTGAGTTCTTCGCCGCTTGCGCCATAATAAACACCGGTATCGGTTAGCACGCCGTCGACATCGGTCAGGACCAGTTTAATGTTAGCAGCGCGATCGGCAAGCTCCTCGGAATCGAGTTCGGTACTATCAAATTCGTCGTCGTACATAGCGATACTTGAATGGTTATACTGCGAATATACGAACCCCAGATTCTGACTAAGGACTTCTTACTTCAAATTTCCCTCTGTCAATGTCGTATTTTTGTAGAATATGCAAGAACGCCCGAAAACAAAAATTGTCGTAACCTTAGGCCCTGCTACCAGTTCTGAAGAAACCATAGCCGAACTCATTGAAGCCGGAATGAATATTGCCCGGCTGAATTTCTCGCACTCGACGCCGGAAGAACACCTTGAAATTGCCAATCGCATTCGGGCCGTCAGCAAACGAATGGGCGAGCATATTGCCATTATGGGCGATCTGCCGGGACCAAAAATGAGAACCGGCGAAACGGAAGATCCTTCCGGAGTATTAATTTCGGTCGATTCTAAACCGATCCTTACCTTCGATCACGACGGAAAAACAACGTCCGAAGTCATCGCCACGAGTTATCCCTATCTCGGCGAAGATGTATCGGTTAACGATCCTATCTTGCTCGATGACGGTGCGATCATACTCTATGTCGACGAAATTATTTCGAAGACCGAGATTCGTGCCCGTGTTAAAAGCGGTGGGATTTTAAAAAGCCATAAAGGAATAAATTTTCCTCGTACGAAGCTTCGCATCCCGGCACTTACCGATCATGATAAAGAGCTGGCGCGCTTTGCGGTTGAAAAGATCGGCGTCGATGCGCTCGCACTTTCATTCGTTCGACGAGCTGGTGATGTCTTGCAGTTACGACATTTCCTCGAAACAGAACTTCATAAAGGGGATCTGCCGATCATTGCAAAGATCGAAAAACCGGAAGCCGTCGATCACATCGAAACGATCCTCGATGTCGCCGATAAGATCATGGTAGCCCGCGGCGATCTTGGTGTCGAGATGCCACTCGAGCAAGTACCGCCGGTTCAGAAGCGGATCATCGATATGGCTAATCGCCGGGGTATCCCGGTCATAACGGCTACGCAGATGTTGGAATCGATGATCAGCCATTCCCGTCCGACTCGTGCCGAAGCGAGTGATGTAGCGAATGCCGTCTTCGATGGCACCGATTGTGTAATGCTTTCTGCCGAAACGAGTGTCGGCGCCTATCCGGTCGAAGCCGTACGGACTATGCGCGAGATTGCCATGCAGGCTGAGAAAAGCGGCTATGTCCGCCGACGTGAGACCTTCGAAACACCAACCGATATTTCTGCCAATGCTGTCGATTCGGTTGCCCGAGCTGCGGCAGTACTTGCCGAAGAAGTTAATGCTCATGCGATTATCTGCGCAACACTCTCAGGCAAGAGCGTTCGTTATATGGCTAAGTATCGGTTCTCAAGGCCAGTGATCGGCATGTCGACCGAAGAAGGGTCGTTACGACGAATGGCCTTTTATCACGGCGTAATACCACTCAAACTCGAACAAATAAAAGGCTTCGACGAGACCTTAGACTATATGGTTGAGTGTGCCCAACAAAAAGATCTTATTCCCGATACCGGGTTCGTGGTAATGACGGCAGGCCACCCTATTTTTCAGGTATCGAGCACGAATATCGTAAAAGTCCACCGCTTAGGATAAGTATAACAAACCCGTTATGCACCCGTAGGATGTATAGTAGATATATGAAATTACGTTTAGCAGCGGTTATTGTTCTTTTTGCCCTATTTACCCGTCCGGCACAAAGCCAGTGGGTGTTGCATGGCGGAGAGATGGATAATCAGATCCATCGTGGCATCGAACTTACCTATAATATGCAGTATGGCGAAGCGGACCGCACGTTCGATTCTGTCGTTCGCCAAAATCCGCGGCATCCAGCCGGATACTTTTATAAAGCAATGGTCAACTTTTGGCGCGCCGTTACCAATACCGATAATACCGGTTACGACGATGCGTACTCGCGCGATCTCGACGAATGTATAAAGCGCGCCGATGTATTGCTCGATTCAAATGAGTGGGATCTTGCCGGGTTGTTTTATAAAGGCGCAGCACTTGGTATGCATGCCCGCATCTTTGCCATTCGCCCGAAATGGCAGGATGCCATCAATCTTCTTGTCAGCGATGCAAGAGATGGCGTAAAGTATTTGAACAAGCTCGAAGAAAAGATACCGGCAAATGGTGATATCATGTTTGGCCGGGGGCTTTATAACTTTTACGTCGAAGCCGTCAAAGAAGACAACCCTACACTTGCCCCGGTCATCAGCGTTTTTGCCACCGGCAGCAAACGAATCGGATTGCAGATGCTCGAGTATGCAGCACAGAAAGCAAGCTACTCGCAGACTGAAGCGATGTATGAATTGATGAAGGTCTATTACCTCTACGAAAAAGATTATAACAAATCGTATAACTACGCTCGCATTCTTGCCTCGAAATATCCGAACAACTCAGCCTTCCTGCACTACCTTGCCTTTAATCAGGTAAGCTTAGGTGAGCATGTTAAATACGATTCTACCTATCGGGTGATGCTTGCCCGCGCCAAAGATCGCCGCGAAGGATATACCATCAAGCAGGCTCGCGAAGCGATGTACTTTATCGGGCAATCGAATTTATATCGTTCGAATGGGAATATTGATTCTGCACTCTACTACCTCTATAATAGTAATTTATTAAGCCGCAAGATCACACCCGATGAAGTAACCTGGTGGATAGCCAAATCGGAATTGATGCTTGGAATGGCATACGATGTTCGCGGCGACCGCCCGAATGCCATCATGATGTATAACCGTGTTATGAAAATGAAAGATGTAGCCACACACGGTGATGCACAGCGTTATTTGGCGAATCCGTATCGCCGGTAACTCTGTATAGAAAACTAAACACCCCTTAACATTGTAGTAGTTAGCAAATCAACGCTAACTCCACTTTCATGGCTAATATTCTGATTATTGACGATGAAGCCGGCATCCGCGATACGCTGGCTTGGATCTTCGAGTATGAGAAACATTCGGTTCTTACTGCTGAATCAGGCTCGGAAGGGCTGAAGATCCTTAACGATAGTACTCCGGTCGATTGTATTATCCTCGATGTAAAAATGCCGCAAATGGATGGCCTCGAGACGCTTGGCCGTATCCGTGAAATTAGGCCTGATATCCCTGTGATCATGATCTCCGGTCATGGTACGATCGAGACCGCAGTGGAAGCAACTAAACTTGGAGCCTTTGATTTTCTGGAGAAACCACCCGATCGCGAAAAATTATTACTCATTGTTCGTAACGCGACTGAGAAAAAGCATCTTGAGACTCAGGTTCGCATCATGAAAGAAAGACTGCAAGGCCGCGAAAAAATGCTTGGTACTTCGACGGCGATGCGAAGCATCAGGGCAATGATCGAACGAGTTGCACCGACCGAAGCACGAGTTCTTATTACCGGCGAGAACGGATCGGGCAAAGAATTAGTCGCTCGTGGCATTCATAAAGGCTCACGTCGCGCCGAGATGCCATTCATCGAAGTGAACTGCGCAGCCATTCCACGCGATCTTATCGAGAGCGAATTATTCGGCCATGAAAAAGGCTCGTTCACCGGAGCACAGGCACAGCGTATCGGCAAGTTCGAACAAGCCGATACCGGAACACTCTTTCTTGACGAAGTCGGCGATATGTCGCTCGAAGCCCAAGCAAAAGTGTTGAAGGTTATTGATGAAGGCTGGATCGAACGCGTTGGTAGTTCAACAGGAAAGCCGATCAAAGTCGATGTCCGCTTGATCGCTGCAACAAATAAAAATATTCAGGAAGAAATTCGGGCCGGTAAATTCCGCGAAGATCTGTATCACCGCTTGAATGTGATCCCGATCTACGTACCGCCGCTTCGCGAGCGCCGCGAGGATATCCCGCTCCTGGTTCGGTCGTTTGCCGATGAATTCGGTGCCGAGACAAAACATAAAGCTCCGAAATTCGATGACGATGCCTTGCATTTGTTAATGTCGCTCCCGTATACCGGTAATATTCGTGAGCTTCGCAATATCATCGAACGTATCGTCATTTTAACGGCATCCGACACTGTTCGTCGCGATGATGTCGAACGCCTTGGTATTGCCTTCAGCATGATGGCAAATGTCCAACATCAGCAGCCACCAGCTGTACCTGCCCAGCATGAACCATCGCATGATGGCGAGTTAGCAAAGAGTGTTATCCTCACCCCTGCCGATCTGGCAAGAATGCAGGCCGCAGAAACGAGTGGTTATGCTGATACCACTCATCCACTCGAAGAGGCTCTTGCTGCAGGCAGTTTCCAGGATTTTAAGGATCGGGCAGAAAAGCTGTACATCGAAGAACGCCTTCGCGAGTTCGGTTGGAATATCAGCCGTACTGCTGAAGCAATGAGCATTCAGCGCTCGCATTTATATACCAAGATGCGCAAATTTGGCCTGATGAAAGATAAGAAAGAAGACGAAGAGATCGAAGTTGATGAAACAGAGATAGAAGAATAATTCGTAACCATTTCTATCGCTAGCCCGTAAAACCGAATCTGCATTTGTGTACGTTTTCGCAGTCGCCTTGGCGCAGCGAACAATATTTATAGTCAATAACCGTCATCAATAGTTAGATGAAGATCCTTCTTTCTTACCTCAAACATTATCGCGGGCTGGTGATCCTTGCCTTATTACTTGCTGCGATCAATCAGACGTTTTCGTTGCTCGATCCGTATATCTTCGGACGGATCGTCGATACCTATGCCCTGAAATCCGACACCTATACTTCGAGCCAGTTCTTCCAGGGCGTCGTCCCGTTGCTGCTAATGTCGATGGGGGTTGCCTTTGTTTCGAGAGTTGCAAAGAATTTTCAGGATTATTATATCAATGTGGTGACTCAACGGCTTGGTGCCGAAGTCTATACCGATGGCATTCGTCATTCACTTGGATTACCATATTCTGTCTTTGAAGATCAACGCAGCGGCGAGACTCTTGGCAAATTACAAAAGGTACGCAGTGATATCGAGCGTGTCATCGGTTCATCGATCAACATAGTCTTTACCTCACTTATTGGCATTATCTTCGTCACCGTGTATGCCATCTCATTAAGTTGGACGATCGCGCTAGTGTATTTCATAATCGCTCCGGTTATTGCTATATTGAGTACAGTCCTTTCCAAAAAGATCAAGACCATTCAAAAGAAGATCACCGGACAGACAACGGCACTTGCCGGTTCGACAACGGAATCGCTTCGCAATATCGAACTCGTGAAAAGTCTTGGCCTGACTCACCAGGAAGTCAACCGATTAAATTCAACGACTGAAAAAATTCTCGGGCTTGAGCTGACCAAAGTAAAATACATTCGCAAACTAAGCTTCTTGCAAGGCACGACGATCAACTTCCTGAGGACAAGTCTGTTGATGTTGATGCTCTATCTTATCTTCTCGCATACCATTCAACCGGGGCAATTCTTTTCACTGTGGGTATATTCATTCTTTATCTTTAGCCCACTACAGGAAATCGGAAGCATTATTACAATGTATCGCGAAGCCGAGGCATCGCTTAATAACTTCTCCGAGATCATGAACACCCCTCCGGAAGCTAAACCGGAAAAACCACGGACTATCGGCTCGCTTAAAGAATTAACATTTGAGCAGATCACCTTCCAACATCAATCGGCTACTAATCCTGCCTTACAGCATGTAAATTTCGATGTCAAACGCGGTGAAACTGTTGCTTTTGTTGGACCGTCCGGTGCAGGAAAGACAACGTTCGTAAAGTTACTTGTCGGATTGTACCATCCTCAGCAAGGGATGATCAAATACAATGGAGTTTCAAGCACCGAGATCGATCTCGATGAACTTCGCGAGCATATTGGTTTTGTAACTCAGGATACCCAACTCTTCAGTGGTACGATCAGGGAGAACTTACTATTTGTCAGACCTGATGCTACTGACGATGAATGTATGGATGTATTACAGAAAGCATCTTGCCAGACCTTACTCGCAAGAGCTTCGAATGGCCTTGATACTGTCATCGGTGAAGGTGGTGTAAAAGTATCTGGTGGCGAGAAACAACGTCTTTCAATTGCTCGCGCATTACTTCGTCGCCCTGACTTGCTTGTCTTCGATGAGGCAACATCATCGCTCGATTCATTAACCGAAGAAGAGATCAGCGGTACGATCCGCGACGTTTCGCAAAGCAGCAATCTGATCACCATACTCATTGCGCATCGGCTATCAACGATCATGCATGCCGATAGAATTTATGTACTCGAACGTGGCGAGATCGTTGAAGTTGGTAATCATCAAGATCTACTGGCTGAGAAAGGCCTATACTATGCCATGTGGCGCCAGCAGATAGGCGAACGAACAAAATCGTCATCACTTGCCTTGAGTGCGCTGCAATCGCCTTCGAAGAATTAATGCCCGAGGTTGATAACAAAGCTATTGGCCTCTGCGCCGATTGCACTCATCACACCGAACAAGTATCCTCCAAGGGCAGTCTATTCATTCGCTGCTTGCTTTCGGAGAGTGATCCTCAGTTTTTGAAATATCCAAGGCTGCCAGTTGTGGAGTGCAGCGGATATGAATTGAAAGACGAAAAAAAATTAAATTCCTAATGTCCCACGATCCTCTTCATCCAATTCTTCCTCATCGAAGAGTGCTACATAACGACGATCAGCTAAGAAGCGGCGTAGCCTGACGATGAGGGACCTGATGGCGCCGACGATTGCAAAGGCAAAGAAGAACGGAAAGAGTGACTTGCCTTTGGTAATGATCGTGACGATTACTGCGACAACGATCACAATAAATTTTAACGGTTGCTTCTTGATCGCCGAGCCGCTGAACTTCGGCATGGTTTCATACTTGATCGTACTGACCATTAATAGCGATGCCCCAATGACAACGACAAACATCAACGCATCATAACTTGCAGGAGAAATGAAGGCTGGATCGTGCTGCATGTAATGAAAAACTACGAACGAGACAATGAAGAGCGCGGCTGATGGAATCGGAAGGCCACGGAAATAATCTTTATCGAATCCGACAAGCTGCACATTAAATCGTGCTAATCGCAAGGCCCCGCAGATCGCCGGCAATGCCGCGATAAGCATCCCAACGCTTTCATATTTATAAAAAAACAGTTTGTAGATTATTGCACTCGGTGCGACACCGAAGGTAACTACATCGGCAAGGGAATCGAGCTCTACTCCAAACTCACTGGCCGAGTGGGTAAGCCGAGCCATGAGGCCGTCGAGCGTATCGAAAATAGCACCGAGCACGATGAACCAGGCCGCTTTCTCGAAGTCGGCATCCATGAAAGCCGTCTTGATCGCAATGAATCCGCTAAAGAGATTCATCGTCGTGAAGAGCGACGGAATAACCGATCGGGTAGTCTGTATTACCGAGCGTTTTGCCACTGTGCTATGACCGTTTCTCCGGCGCGGGTTACGTCGCCTTCTTTGATCTTTAATGTTGCTAAGCCTACCGGCAAATAGACATCGACTCGCGAGCCGAATTTTATCATTCCGAATCGTTCGCCGACGTTAATACTATCACCGGTCTTCAGAGTACAAACAATACGGCGGGCAACGTATCCGGTTACCTGATTAAACAGTATCTTTCTTCCATTCGAGGAAAGCCCGATCATCTGTCGTTCGTTTTGACTGACTGCTTCCTCATCGCTTGCGACAAGAAATTTTCCTTTGATATACTTTAAGAATTCAACGACGCCACTTATCGGAGCCCGATTAACATGCACATCGAGCGGCGACATGAATATCGAGACCATCGTCGCTTTCGACCGCAGAAATTCCGGCTCATCGACTTCTTTGACGAGTACAACTTTTCCATCGGCAGGAGAAATGATGCAATCGGTTATCGATGCACCATTTGTCGAAGGAGTACGATCGGGATCGCGGAAGAAATTGAGCGAAAAGACAACCAGAAATCCGGCGACAGCGAAGAGGGCGATGCGGACAAGCCGCTCATCGCTCCAGATGGCCAGTAAGATCAAAATGGTGACGGTGATCGCTACACCGATCAACACGTCAGTACCGTAACGGGTCAGCAAAAAATATTCTTCTAGAAGATGAATTCGTTGTGGCAGATAACCATTATCTGAGGCATATCGTTTTGGAGGAAATAAGCTTTGCCTATCTCTTGTCATTCCGAACGGAGCGTAGCGATGTGAGGAATCTGGGAATGGACTGATCTAAAAATTTCAGAGTGGCTTATAGATTGTAGTAGTTACAGATTCCTCCCGTTGGTCGGAATGACAATTTGGAGGGGAAGAATATCCGAAAGAAAAACCCTTTAAAAAAATAAATCCCATCACCCGAAGGCAATGGGATTTTTCTCTCACCTTGACTCTGAATAAAAACGGCCTAAATGGAACCCGCCTATATTCATAAGTCTCACACTCTTAATTCGTATAACCAGTCGAGCCGGGAATCTGTTCCCCTCATGCTTTACTTTTCTTGTATCCCGTAGCAGTTAATAAATACGAGATCCCCGGCTCAACGTTTCATAGTGCGTTTGCTTTTGCCTTTTACCACAAATACACTTTTTGGTTGTCTATTCAAAAGAACATTCCCGGCGCCTCGCTGCTTTTATCTGTCCCGTGGCCTTAGGTGGTGTTGTTTGCCCAGAAAGCGAAGCAGCCGGGATGCTCTTTTTTTTCCTTCGGTGATCACGGATGAGCACCGAATGGATGACGATAGACAGAGCTTTTATCAATTGTCAATGTTGACCATACAAAAATACTCGCTCCCTAAGCAAATCCCACTACACCAAAAACACACTAATTTAAAGAAATCGAAAGAAATCACCCCACTAACCGGGATGGGCACCATGTTATAACCTATTGATTCTTAATAAATTGTTAATAAATGGACGTCGGACCGTTCCACACCTAAAAAAATTAAAAACCTCTACACTTTAGTGAGAAAGAGGGAGAGGCTCTCCTTTTCGAGCTTGAATTTCTTCCGTAATCGGTACCTATAATTCTCGATGCTGCGCTCATCAACTGTCAATAAATGGGCGATTTCCTTCGAACTAAGCTCCATTCTGAGGAGGGTGCAAACTTTCATTTCCGTCGGGGTAAGGTCAGGATAGCGTTCGAGGATAGTATGCTTAAATTGCGGGTGGACCACCGAGAAATTCCTGTCATATTCATCCCAATCGACGGCAATCTGGGGAATATCCTTTAATTTGCCTTTTACTTCACGAAGTCCGGCGATGGGATCTTTAGCTTCGATAAGGATCTTCTTCAAGTCATCCCGGAACCGGGACATCGATTCAGCCTGTGATACCAGATGCGACGTCTTATCCATCAACTGTTTCTCAAGCTGCTCGCTCTTCAGCCGGTACAACTCTGCCTCCTGCTCCTTCTGCTTGACCTGATGCTCGATACGCAACAGCTCCATTCGCCGCTCGGCTTGTTGCGACAGCATCTTTTGCTTCATGTCATAAAATTCTCGGAAGGCAGTGAGGGCTTTATCGAATTCTCCTTGCTTTTGGTAGAGCTCGACGGAGAGTTCGAGGGAGCCTGTAATACCATATTGATGATTTGTTTTTAGAGCAATTGTCTTGGCTTCATCGAGTAATTCCCAAGCTTGAGAATACTGTCCAATTTCTATATAAAGCTCCACCAATTGTTGCAATGCATTTGTAATGAGTTTATGATCCCCATTTTCACGATAGATATTTAATGCAAGATTAAACTCTTTGCTGCTCTCATTATATTTTTTTTGAAGACGAAACGCTTTCCCTTTGATTGTATTGATTGAGCCTAACGTACTCGGATATTTGACAATCTCTTCAGATAAGCTTTGAAGGCCTGCAAATATTTCTTGAATCTGACCAAGTTCAAGCAAAATGCTCCACTCACGAATATTTAGCCGAACTAGCGTACTCTTGTCTTTTATTACAGAACCTATTTTTATAGCATTTCGGCAAATCTCTAATGCTTCCTTTGCTTGGCCGTTTGCTAAATATATTTCAGAAAGTGATGACAGTGCTAGAACTTCCAATCGAAGCCCCTCAATTTTCTTACAAATATCTACACATTCTAGATAACATTTTATAGCTTCATCAATCGCTCCAAAATTATTGTAAATATTGGCCAGCCGGAACCATGCCTGCGCTTCAATTCTAAGGTAACCTTTAGACCCGGACACCGCCGCTTTTCTATAAAGCCGGATAGCTTCTTCTATGTTTTCTTTGGACTGGTTTAACCTTGCTGAATAAAGGTCAAGCCACCCTTCATATTCAACAGAGTATCTCTGTAATGAAATATCGAGAAGATGTCGAATATTTTGTTCAAATTTCTCAGCATTCGTAAAGGCAAAAAAACTGCAAAGGATTATCCTCGCTTTAATAATATTTTCAGTGTCAGCATCTATGGGCGTAGATGCTACATAGTGCTCTAAAGCATCTATAGCTTTTTTTTCCGGAACAGTCAAATGGAACGTAGAAAAAAGCGAATCTATGTTTATGCCATTTTGATTCATGCTATCAATAAATGCTGTATTTTTGTGAGTGATTTAATCCAACCCATACCTGCGATGATCATATCCGTAACAAATATTAGCCTTCATTTGCTCGCCGGCCTGCAAATAAACTATATAGCGAGCACTTCAGGCATGCCGACAACCGACACTGTTGTGTTGGGACCGTTCGACCCAATTACAAACCTTGGGACAATAGCCAATTCTTCACAGGACGCTTATAGCTGTACGAGTATTGGCGTTCCGTATAAAGGTAGTAATGTCCCTGTCCTTTTTGGGGCTTCATACCCTGTGCCTGCACCCCACGGGTATAACTATAAAGCTACTTGGTCTCAAAATGAAACATCAATTATTGTACTTCTTGAAGAAGAAATTGGTGGTTCGCAAGAGCAGATCGCTTAATCAAAAAAATTAAAATTATCAAGAGCCCTTCCTGAATTTCAGGAAGGGTTTTTTATTTATCGTCGTCTTTTTGTTCGGCGAATTTTTGCATTGCTTTTCCTCCGAAGGCAAGGCCGAGGATATAGACCCAGGTTTTGTCGATAGTGAATTCCTCAAAGGAGCCGGCATTCCAGCCGATCTTTACATAGATCAGTACAAAGACCATGATCACCGCAAAAACAATAATGCGCATGGTCGAAAGCCGCCCCGGAGATTCTTCGAGCAACGATGGAAAGTGAAAGCAGACGCCGATCAATATGAAGAAGAACGAAGCCGCCGGCACGGCGCCGCGATCAAGGCCGGAATAGATCGTAAAGCTCATTACTGCGGCATACACAAAACCAAGGATGCCGGCATAGATCAATAATTTTCCAAGTGTTTTCATACGAGTAGATAGGTGGTTAAAATTTATCGGCGATCTTGAGTCCGATGACCGGATGCAATTCGATATTGTTATCGGCATTGCCGATCGGCGGCTTCGGGTGTTTCTTATCGATGAAGAGCACACCGGTGATATCGAAGCGGTAGTGGTCGTACACATTCTGGTATTTCAGAAACGTCGTCCGTACTTTTTTATACTCTTTGTAAAAATCGGATTTCTTTGCTTCGGCACATTTCGGATCGGGGATCTCCGCAACCATGTGATGCCCGGCGCCATCCTCGATGGCTAAGTGAATATCGTTATCGCTTTCTATGATCGCTTTAGAGATAAAACAATTCCTTACGGTATAGACCTGCTTTTCGATCTCCTGCCGTTCGGTCTTATGGGTAATTTTTATTCCTGCGGTTGATGTCTCGTTGAGCGCCTGAATGGTAGTGTGTTTGGGTGTTGTGTTTATTTCCCCGGCAGAATCATCGACAACGACTTTCTGCTCCCATCGTTCTTCTCCGCCACATTTTGTATCGCTATCACGATCTTCCAACGTAGCGCTGGCCCCGGCAAAGAATAAAGAAAAGACAATACCACTAATGGTTATCTTCTTGGTTTTCTTTTTCATAAGTGATTTCTGGTGACCTACAAATATACATAGAAATCATTGATTGAGGGTAGTTTCAAATTCAAGTGGAGCGGTATACTATCTCCAAGAGCTATTACCGCGATAAAGGACGGGGGATAGCGCCTAGAATCCAGTAAGGATTTCCTACTATAATTTTTGGGACGATGGGTATGTAACTCCATTAATTATCATCATATCTGCTGTACCCCCCCACACATGTTCTCAACTTAAAAGCGGATGTTTCAGCACGAGGAAAACCTGAAGAAAACGGGAATACAAATATACGAAATATTCGACATAAAACCAAATTAAAATGCTATAAATATATGATATGTTGATAAATTGTTGACAAAATTTCGGCAGTTTATGCCTTCTCCAAACGGAATTTTGTGCCGTCAAAAACACCATAGGTATAATTCTTCAACCAATCGCCAAGATTAATATATTCGCCGCTATTGATCACTAATTGCTCGGGTTTATGGCGGTGCCCCATGATGACGTAATCGAATCCTTCGGCTATCTTTTTCTCGGCGAATAGTTTTAATCCATCCTGTTTTTGCAAGGCATCGCGCTGATCGGTATAGGCCCGTGAACCGCCGCTCATTCGCTCGGCGATCGCGATCCCAACATCAGGATGCAGCCACGAATACGCCCATAGCAAAAATCTATTGCGCAAGACCGAACGCAAAATAATATAGCCGGTATCGTTGAGCGCTTTGCCATCGCCATGAGCGATATAAAATTTCTTGCCTTCTAGGGTTTGCTCGAGGTCGCCGCTATGGACTTTTATATGGAGTTCATGCTCGAAATAATTACGATGGCCGAAATCGTGATTGCCCATTAAATACTCGACCGGTATGATATCGCGGATATCGGCTAGGGCGGCGAGCGTCCGGATATGTCGTCTCGGGATCACATGCCGGTACTCGAACCACGAATCAAAGAGATCGCCAACAATATAGAGCGATGCCGCAATGCCTCGCGATGCCTCGTCTTTTATTTTATCAAGCACGGCAACGAGCCGCCGCTCGCGCTCGCGGTCGGCTTCGCGGTCGGTGCCGAAGCCGAGGTGACAATCGCTTATGAAATAATGGTTAGCCATTCGGTAAGCAGTGGAAACAACTTTCTCTAAGATAGTGTCATTAATCTTGCGATGGGTAAGCAAGAATTTATTATTCGCGAAGCAGTGATGTCCGATGCCGGCGCTATGGCTCGAATCAACATCGACTCCTGGCGCGAGACCTATAGCGGGCTCATTGCGCCGGAAACACTCGATGCCATGACCGATGAGGAGTACATTGCTAAATGGCAGCGTATCCTCGATCCGGCAAATGCAGTAAAGGGATTCAGGTTCGTCGCTGAAGTTGATTCAAGCATAGTCGGTTATGTTGGTGCCGGTGTCCACGCGATGAAGCCTTAGGGTACGATGGAGAATTATATGCTCTGTATCTCTTGAAGAAGTATCATGGAATGGGTATCGGCAAAGAGCTATTTTTAAAAGCAATACACGAATTTAAGAATTGGAATATCAAGTCATTTCATTTGTACGTTTTGAAAAAGAATAAAATAGGCAGGGTATTTTATGATAAATTTTCTCCGGATGAAATAACCGATGCTCAGATCAAGATCAACGAAAATATGTATTGCGACCTCTGCTATGGCTGGCGATCTGTGGACAAAATATTGACCTAAAAAGAATGGGCGTAACTTTAGGCCTATATGGATGTTATTATTATTGAAGGATAAATCTATACTGTTACCTATGACGATCAAAACCGGCAAAAAATCGGCCTATCAACTTGCAAAAGGGCTTTTCTTATTTATAGTGTTTTTATCAGTTTCCGATTTCCTTACGTCGTGTACGCCGGTCTGTGATTATCCTTCGACCCGCTTTGGCCAGATACGTCCGGTCAATGCGATGGCAGACCAGGATAATATCACCATCTGGTTAAACGGGAAGGTATTCCAGAAAGATTATTCGTATACTCTCTCAGCCAACGATTTTGGCTACCTGAGTCAATTCCTCGATGGATCTCCATTAACGATCGGCGAGACGAGGGTTACCGTAACAGCCGATGCTGCTGGGAAAGATACTTTAATCGCCGATACCTCAATGACCTTCGATCTGCATAAACAAAGCTTGATCGTCATTGGCCGCGCTCATACGTTTCCAAATGAACCCAACACCAAGAAGATCTTACTATTGAATGATGAATTGGTGAAGCCGGTCGATACCGCAACCTTTGTTCGGTTTATTCATGCCATCCCTGACCTTCCGGCATTGGATATTTATTGGAGCGGCAATACTACGCCCGATGCGACAGTACAGTACGGTCAGATCAACGGGTATTCGATGATCACTAACTTAAAAAAATTAACTATTACTGAAGCTGGAAATCCGCAGAATGAGATCGTCACCTTTAATAGCCCTCAGATCATTAACGGATTTGTGTTCACCGCACTCATTCGCGGAAGGACAAAACCTGTCGATCATGAGCATGTTGCTTCGGCAGTATTCCTATCCGATGTTGCTTCGGGCTTCCTGAATAATTTACAGACGTTCGGAATACGGTTAATGAATGCTGCTCGCAATCGTCCGAAGTTGAGTTTATTGATCCAGACGGCTGCATCGCTCGATACGATCCGCCATTGGTTTCCTCATCAGAATGTAGTACTTGATATCGGCAAGGACTCATTGTCCGATTACATGGGATTGCGACCAGAACTTAATGGTAATACCAATGATAAAACCAGTACAACATACTTCTTCAGTCCGAACTATGTTTATCGTCCCGATCTTCCGGATACTCTCGATCATTTCCAACAAGTTGCTGCTGCGGACGAACGATATACGTTTGTCGCGGTCGATACGATTCCATTGAGTAAGCATATCGATGGCAATCTCGACCATTTAATTTTGCGAGATACGATCTCACCGACACTGAATCCTGCCATTAACAGGGTTCGCATTATCCATGTAAATCCCGACCATCCGAATGGCTTACTAGTGAAAGTTGGAAATACCACTCGATCGATGGGTTTTAAAGGAGTAGCTTATATGGAAGTTCCAACCGGCTCACAATCTCTTGAATTGAATGACGGAACTAGCAGTAAAACGATACCGATATCGGTGGTCTCTGGCAGGCCAATGTCTATCTATTTGCTCCCCGATACCGACGCAGGGACATACCCCGTAAAAATAATTACGGAATAATAATATCCCTAAAAGCTGTTATTTGTGTGAGCACCCGAAAAATTGAGTATTTTCGTTACCCGGACTTTTGCCGTTACGGCGGCAGTGGTTCGTCTTGTGTTGTGTAGACGCCGTTAGCTCTTGAACTTTCACCTCGTGACGGCCGCACGACCAACGGGTTTCATCATACATTTTTACTAACTATCTTAACGACGGAAAAGACTATGAACTTTTCAGCCTCACGACGTCCCCTTTTGGTTGGGGTAGTCCTTGCAGCTATTGCTCTCGCCAGTTTCATCGAACCTGGTTCGGCGCTGAAGAAACTCGCTAAAAGCTTACGCCATGCCGCTATGAGTCCGCGGACTATGGTATCGCCCGAAGCTCTTTCGAAGCCGCTTCCCCCGCCTCCGCCGCCAGCTCCGATTCCGGATACGAATACCAATCAATTCCGTGAGTTGGTCGTCAAGAATCTCGGGCCGATCATTAATTCAGGCTACGAAGATTTCGGACCGACGATCACCGCCGATGGCCGCACGATGTACTATGTCTCGCGCCGACCGGGCAAAGGATATGACGATTTTCTTTCGACGACGAATCCGAGTGCCGATGACACTACCTGGACCGATCCGATCAACCAGGAAGCTATTAACAGCCCGAATGGTGACGGTGCCGCTTCGATCGCTGCCGATGGACAGACCATTTATTTTGCGACTAACCGCGGATCTTCTGAGAATGCGAACAACGATATGAATATCTGGGTCGCAACGATGGAAGGCCACGATTGGAGAAACATGCACGAGATCGGTGCCCCGATCAATACGACTGCATGGGAATCGCAGCCGGCTATTAGCCCCGACGGCAAAAAGCTTTTCTTTGCTTCAAACCGCTCTGGCAAGATCGGCAATGAGAACAAGACGAACGTCGATATTTTTATCTCGCATTTATTACCGGACGGCCGTTGGAGCGAACCGGTAAACCTTGGCCCGACGATCAATACAAAAGGATATGACGGCTCACCGTTCATGTCAGCCGATGGACAGACATTGTACTTCTGTTCCGATGGCCATGGTGGCGTCGGTAAGCGCGACATCTTCATGTCTGAGTTCAGAGGCCCTGGTGATCAGGACTGGAGCACCCCGATCGCTCTTCCGGAGCCGATCAATAGTAGTGCCGACGATATGTTCCTCACGATCCCGGCATCAGGTAAAGTGTTATTCTTCTCGTCGAATCGTAGCGGTGGCTCGGGTAACCTCGACGTGTACGAAGCGTTCAATCCACCGAAACCGAAGCCGACCCTCGTTCTTCGTGGTACTTGCTATGACGTCAACACCAATGAGAAGCTTGCTGCTCACGTCGTGATCGTCGAAGAGCAGACCGGTGATACCGTTTACAATAAAAACGCTAACAGCGAGACCGGTGAGTACCTCTGTGTACTTTCGCCGAATAAGAATGGCTTTATCGGTGGTACATATATCATCAGTGCTACCGAACCGAATCACTTCCCATATCCTGCTACACCGGAAGTAATTCCGTTACGTAATGATAGCGATCGCGTGATTACGCACGACATCCCGATGAATAACGAGACCCCGCCGATCGTCAAGTGGGTAACGGAAACTCCGGGACTCTTTGGCGAGCTTAAACCGCTTCCGGCGAAGTTCAATAACTTCCACGGCCTCGTTGTTCGCGAGCGCTTAACGATCGAATTGTATGCATTGCTACCGATGATCTTCTACGATGAAGGCCAGTCTGATTTCCGTCCGCGCTACGTGCTCTTCACTAGCCCTGACCAGACCAATGGCTTCCGTGAAGATACTCTTACGGCAACCCTTAATGCCTATTATAACTACCTGAACTGCCTTGGCTTCCGTCTGCGCAACAAGCCGAGTGCGAAGATCACCCTCGTTGGTTGTAACTCTCAGCAATCTGCAGCAGAAAAATCGCTCGATCTTTCAAAAACGCGTGCTGAGAACGTAAAGAAATATCTTGTTGATATCTGGAGTATCGATCCTTCGCGTATCGCTGTCGAATCCCGCGGATTACCGCAGGTCGCTGCAATGTCGACAACTCCTGAAGGTATCGAAGAAAACCGCCGCGTCGAAATCAAGTCTGACGATTGGGAAATCATTAAACCGGTACGTCAGGAACGCCTTGTAAAATATCCTGACTTCCGCACAGCTAAGTTCTCGATGAACAATGGTATCAAGGATAGCCGCGTTAAGAAACGTTGGCTCGTGATTACCCATGGCGGACAGGTTTGGGCTAAGATCGACGAGCTTGGAAATGTCTCTGAGACAATGTCTCCGGATTGGGGATGGCGTTCGGATGCCGGCAATCTTTTGCCGCCGGATGAAGAAAAACTTGGCGTACAAATGTTCGTTATCGATCTCAACGACAAAGAACACAGCTCCGCTATTGACTATACTAGTGTCGCTCAGTTCTCGCAGAAGGACGTTGCTGCCGTTCACATGGCCGACCGTACCCGAGAGATCTACAATCTTATCCTCTTCGATTTTGCTAGCGCAAACGGAGGAAAGTGGAATCAGAAGATCCTCGAAGAGTTCGTATTCAATCGTATCCAATCCACATCGGACGTAGTCGTCGCTGGATATACCGATATTCTCGGTACGCCGGACTACAACATGACCCTTTCAGCCAATCGCGCAAAATGGACACAGAATGCCATTAAAGCGAAGATCGGTGGCAAGGTTCATACTATGGAGGCCAAAGGATATGGTAAGACCGCTCCGCTCTATCCGAACGAGACCCCTGAAGGCCGTAATTATAACCGTACGGTACAGGTTGTGATCGAGACTCCGATCGAGAACCAGTAAGGGTTAATACAACTGAAATTCCGAGGGTGCGAGTGGTACCCTCGACACGGAACCATCCCCTAGCGGGATGGTTTCTTTATATACCTATATCTTTCGTCTCGTCGGCGTAACCGGCAGCCTTTGAAAGTGTTTATACAGTGTGGAGTTAACGTTTCTGTTTGCTCCAAAAAGTCGGGTGTTTTGAGTTGCCCGGCACCATACAATTAACTGCCTCTTTAAAGGGAAAAATAACAGTATGATTCGGCGTGTATTTTTATTAACGGCCTTTCTTTCCCCCTTGATTTTAATGCTATTTGCACCTTTGAGCATTCTGGCTCAGGGGCGAATTAAGCATGTCGTCACCAGTGAAAATCAAAGCGCCCCACCAAACGGACGAGATTTTTGGTTTGGGATTCCTCAAAATTTTGACCGGACACAGTTTGGTGTCGTCTACTCGTTTTACATTTTTATTTCTTCGCTGCGGAGTACAACTGTTTATATTCAGGATCCAACCCTCGGCCTCATTACCAAGACGATCCAAGCCAACCAGACACTGACGCTTTCTTCGACGCGCGGTGAAATTTCCGCTTCCCAGGTTGAATCCAGTGGCCTTATCGAAAAACAAAAATCGTTTCACGTCTGGTCGAACGATGCAGATCTTTCGGTTTATTTTCTCTCAAGAGCTCTTCAGACCACTGATGGAATGTACTGTATTCCAACTATCGGATTGGGGACAGAGTATATTGTCGGCTCTTACAATGCGTATCCCATCGCAAAACCGGAATTGCCTTCGGAATTTATGGTCGTTTCCAACCAGGACAATACCTATGTCACGATCACTCCCACTGCCGATATTCATAAGGAAGGATTTTCAACAACAGTCGAGCATCCGAAGGGCCAGCCGTTCACCGTTAAGCTTGACAAAGGAGAGTTAGTCCAGTATCAGACTACCTCCCCTGGAGTTGAAGGATCCGATCTAACCGGCACATATCTTACATCGACAAATCCAGTTGGTGTCATCGGTGCCTCGGTTTGCCCGAACATTCCGGTTTCCGATCCTTCATGCGATCATATCATCGATATGTTAACCCCTATTCGCACTTGGGGTAAAACGTATTATACAATGCCGTTCGGTGGCAGAAAATATGGTGGCGACCTCTTCCTCGTATTGGGGACAAAACCTAACCAGGTTATCAAACGCAATGGTGTCTTGGCAGCGACATTAAACAATGCCCATGATTTTTTATTTATTTATGATGTCGACCAGCCCTCACAATGGACCAGCGATACTTCATTCTCGCTAATACAATACATCGAAAGTTCTACCCATCTCGCGCCATCAGTCAATAGCCGTAACACTGGCGATCCGTCGATGGTCGTCGTCAATGCAGCTGAGCAATTTGGGAAAAAGACGATTTTTCAAGTACCAAAAAACCTTGCAACGGGCCAGCCTACTTTTAAGAATTATTTGAATATTATTTTACCAACGAGTCACGAATCAAAAACAACCCTCGATGGAAAACCATTGAATGCTCCTCCTGCCGGATTAATTTTTGGAGGTACTGTAGGTTCAACGACAGTTAGTGGTCGCAGGCCAATTCCAGGCACGTCGTGGGAAGGAATATTCTTATCTTCAAGTCTTTCGAATCCTGCCGCTGCAGAGGGTACTCATATCCTTGTTTCCGATACGAATGTTGGAGTGTATCTTTACGGATACTCGACCGATGACAGCTATGCCTGGGCAGGTGCCCTTGGTGTGAGATCACCTACGACTCTCGATACGCTTCCGCCAATTGCAAAGCCTGCAGGCGTTTGCTTTTGTGCTAAAGTACCAGTTACCGACAATCGTCCGATCGATACTAAATTGAATTCGATCTATCCTGATAGCACTTACAACATGGTGTTCTATCTCGATACAGCATTCGTGCAAGGCGGTGGACTTCTCGATAGCTCGTACTATGAGATCTGTGTTATCGATAGCTCGAGGCCGGCATATATTTCCGTAACGGTAACTGACGTAGCCGGAAATTCAACAACCGTTGTCAGCACTTACGAACCACCGTTGCTGCAATACCACCCCGTCGTGGTTGATTTTGGAAGCGGGCAAATCGGAATTGCTGGATATCAGTACGATACTATTTGCAATACCGGTACTGCCGATTTTATTTTTACAAAAGCCGGTGTTTCCCTGCTTGACATCGGGAAAGGATTTTCCATCGATAGCTTTGGCGCCGATGGCGTTATTCCTCCGGGGGGATGCCGAATCATCAAGCTAAGTTACACTCCGAAAATCGGATCGACCGCAACGACAACACTATTATTTAACGACGGTTGTATTTTGCTTGATCAACCGCTTGTCGGTAACGGCGGATCAGCTGACTTTGTGGTATATCCTTACGATTTTGGTTGCGTAAAACCAGGACTAACCGCTTCGACAAACCCTGGCAAACCATACAATATTCAGAACAACTCAAAATTTAATCTCGATGTCGATACGATCTGGGTTGAGGACCCGGTTCACTTCGGCTATAATACGGCAACGGTCGGTAATACTTTACCCGTAGCAGTACCGAACCTCAATGTTCAATCCGGTAAAGTAGCTGTCACGTTTACGTTTAGTCCGGCAACAACAACGTCATACAAAACTGCCGCACATTTTCTGGATAAGAAAGATGGCATTGAGCATATCGACACGTTGTACGGCCAAGGATGCGCTCCATCGATCACTTCGATCGATCAAAGTGTCGTAAGCGATTGCGATGTCCCGGTAGCAGCAAGAATATCATTCAAAAATATCGGACAACAATCGGATAGCCTGTTGAAAATCGTTTCGAGCGACACCAACTTCTTCAGTGTTCCGGTATTAGACGATGGCGTTGGAAACCAGATCACCCTTCCGACAAAGTTTGATATCGATCAAACGATCTACGCCAGTGTTCTTTTCACACCGCCTGATTCTACTTCCGGATGTTTCAAGGATACGATCTATCTTATCCATCCGAATGGTGATACTGCTGCGCAGGCTGTTGTGTCTGCTTGCGCTATCTATCGTTCGTATGATGTAACGCAAGGGTATTTTGATTTCGGCGCAATCCCGTTCGGCAATCCGAAAGTTCAGAACAGTTTTCAACTTTGTAGTACCGGCGACGACCCGTTGACCGTGACCGGCCTCGATCCTGATCCAACCAATGATGGACAGATCAAACTTAATGGTGTCTATAAAGTCAATGGAGCGACAGTCCCTAACTTACCGATCGTACTGCAGAAAGGCGAGTGTCTTGACTTCTTTGCCGAGTTCGATCCCTCGATTGCTCTTGGAACTGCTCAGACCGCAAAATTTAATATCTCAACGAATGCATGTAGGAATGCAAACCGGACAACTTCTGCCGATGGCGAGACCACTTCCGGATCGCCTCAGATTCAAGGGTTCACATTGCCAGCGATGCTTTCTTGCAGCGCTCGTGACTCGTTTGTGTATGTTAACAATACTGAGTTAGTAACGAAAACGATTGATTCGGCATGGATCGACGGGACCGATGCAGCTAAATTCTCCTTGAAGCAGACATTTCCGGTTCAGGTACTTTCCGGTGGCAAAGGCCCTATCCGTATAGGGTTTGATCCGAATGGCGGCCTCGGCCCGAATAACTTTGTCGCTACGGTTCATGTCATCGTCCGTGACGGTACCAGAAGAGATACTCTTTCGGTTGTGATCGGCGGGGCGACGAATAATCTTTCGCTCGGAGTAAATTCGGTATTCTCAAAAACCGGACTTCATTTTGGTGACAATGCACCGCTCGATATTAATCTTAAGCTCAACAAGAATGGTTTAAGCGATCCGTTATCATCGCTCGATATCCGTACCGTTATTCTCAGCTATACCTACGATATCGACTTACTCGATCTGACGGATATCACGAAAGCGTTCACGAGTGCACCTGGTTGGGTCGTCGATCCGGCAGCGTCAACACTGCCGACCACGGCAAATCCACAGTTGAGGGTTGTGCTGCATCGAGTAACGCCGTTGAGCGATGCCGACCTGACACTTGGTACGATAAACTTTACAGCGACGTTACCACGCACGACACCATCGAGCCTGATGACACTTACCGAGCTTGTGCTGCTCGATTCTCTTTCCGATACCGTTCGTAGCTGTTTGGTGACGACACACGTCGATACATCGATAACGATCATTTATCAGTGCGGCGATTCGACGCTCTTTAAGTTCATGAATGGTGGGGGTGTTTCGTTCGGCATCGAGCCGGCCACTCCGAATCCGGTTACTGCCGAGCATCGTTCTGCTACACTTCGCTATATGCTTCGCCACGAAGGTTCGGTAAGTCTTGCCGTTTTCGATCCGCTAGGAAATCGGATTGCAACGCTTGAAGATAACCTGCATCATCCGGCCGGATCGTTCGAAGTATACTACGATACCAAAGACCTTCCTTCGGGAAGTTATGTGTATCGATTTACCTTCGACGGCAAGGATATCCGAAGTGGACGACTAGTGATCGAGCGCTAATAAAAACTGTGCATTTTACTGTAACTATTAGTGCAAAAGTAAGTTTTTTATAAGGTATCGCATTGCTGTTGTTGCAGTAAGCGGTCGTCTTAATGGGCAATTTGTTGTTTTTCAGGTAGGGGCTCTTTTTGTTGTGTATATTTGAAGCCCTGATCTCGTCAAGACGGTTTTTGGTAATTAGGGATATTTCATCATCTTGATTTATCGTGCATAATAACGACTCTAAACGGGGATTAGCTATGACTAAACGAATTCTCTCTCTCGCACTGGCCAGCGTTCTCGCGTTCGGTGCTACTTCCGTATTCGCCCAAAAAGGCGGTGACGTCCTCATGCCTTCGGAATCCGGCGGTTGGCTTATCGGCCCTGTAGGCGGACTCAATATGGTAACCTACTCAACAAGTGAGTTTGCCATGCTCAATAGTGAGCCGACGTGCTTTACCGCACAAAACGGATCGGATATCGCTCCGTTCTTCGGTATCAGCGCTGAATTGCCGCTTAACTCGGAAGAAATGCAGAATTTTATCATTATCGAGGCATTGTACGATTCCAAATCGAGCAAGTTCTCCTCGACCAACAATAGCGCCAGTGGCATCCCCACAAAGCTTAACGGTGAAGTTGGTACCGGCTCGGTCGAAACAAGCGAGACAGCCGATCTGAACTACCTTTCGCTTAATGTTGGCTATAAATATAATTTTGTACCGGCTCCGACACCAGTAGGCCCAGGCGTTCAGCTTTGTGCCAGCTTTGGCATGGCTATGACCGGCAAATTGAATCAGACGGTCACCGTTACTGCCGTCAATGGCTCACAGACCTTATCGAGCTCGACCGATATCAAGAATTCACCTCCCGGAACATCGCTTGGCTTTAGAGTTGCGGCTCGTGCCCAATTCACCTATGATATTCCGGTTACCGAAATGTGGGTTGCTACACCATTCGTCGGATACGATCAGCCATTCACCAAGGTAGATGATACCCCGAGAGATTGGTCGGCTTCTTCGGCCTATGCCGGTATCGCGTTCCGCATCCTGCTCGGTCGCTAAGTTTTACGACACTTCTTTTTTCGAACCCTCGTTCCTTAGGACGAGGGTTTATTTTTTTAAATGATGAATAACTGTCGGTAGCGATTCATCCAAAATAATTCTATTACTTATGAATCCCTGGAAATCAATCTCTATCTTCGGACAAAGCCTCTGGTATGACAATATCAGCCGCTCCCTTATTGCTTCCGGCCGCCTGGCTCAAATGGTTAGCGAACTTGGTGTCGTCGGTGTCACCTCCAATCCGGCGATCTTCGAAAAAGCTATTAGCACCGGCAAGGAATATGACGCCGATATTCGTTCGCTCATCGAAGAAGGCGCAACGACTCATGAAATTTATGATAAGCTCACTACCGACGATGTACGAGCTGCTGCGGATGTCCTACGCGATGTCTTTGAAAGAACCAAGGGCGAAGACGGGTACGTCAGTATCGAAGTCGATCCGACGCTTGCCCATAACACCGAGGAAACGATCAGCGAAGCCCGACGCCTTTGGAAGCTTGTCGATCGTCCGAACGTGATGATCAAGATCCCCGGTACACCGGGAGGACTTGCCGCGATAACGCAGGCGATCAGTGAAGGCATCAATGTTAACGTAACGCTGCTCTTCGGTATTGAAAATTATACCGAGGTAGCTCATGCGTATATAAAAGGTTTGCGTGAACGTCTTGCAAAAGGCGAGGAGGTTCGCTCGATCAGAAGTGTCGCGAGCTTCTTCCTCTCACGAGTCGATACGAACGTCGATGCATTGCTCCAATCAAAAGGTGACGAGCATAAAGCATTAATGGGCAAGGCAGCGGTAGCAAATGCGAAGCTTGCTTATGAGCGCTATTTCAAGATCTTCTACGGAAGTGATTTTGACGAACTGCGCAAAGCCGGCGCTGCTGTTCAGCGATGCCTATGGGCTTCGGTAAGTACGAAGAACCCCAGTTATAACGACGTCATGTATATCGAACCGCTTATCGGCGGAGAAACCGTAACGACAGTACCCGATGATACCATCGCCGCATTCAGCGATCACGGCACTGCAGCCGATACCCTTTCGAAAGACCTTGTTGAAGCCCATGCGACCATAACAGCATTATCATCTCTCGGCATCAATACCGAAACAGTCGCCGAAGAACTCCAAGTCGATGGCGTAAAGAAATTTGAAGATTCCTTCAGGAAATTATTAGCAGTACTTGAAGCCAAACGAGCTGCTGTCGCTGAGACCGTAGCATAGCAAGAATTGGTTTTCTCACGATTATCTACTTACGATAATCTTTTGGGACTTTACCGCTCCCTCTGCTTTTAGTGAAAGGAGATATATTCCGTTCGGTAAATTGTCTGCGGATATGGTTGCCGCGTGTTCCCCAATTTCCGTTTCAGTAGTTATAGTCGTCTGTATGGTTTGACCTAATAGATTTGCAATAGTAATATATACTGGTCCAGGACGTTCGATCGAATAGTGAATTGTTGTTGCTTTATCAAAAGGGTTTGGAGAAGCTTCTTCGCAGACGAATCCCTTGTCTGTCCCTCGGACAGCGGCATTAAACGATGGCATTTGGGAAAGGGGAAGCCGCCAGATACCAACATTGGTATCTTCTGATGGGTAATTGCTAAAAGTGACAGCAAGGATATTAGTATCACAAATTGCTACCACTGTAATGATTTTATTATTTGGAAGGGCAGGGCCACCTGCCCAACTGCTACCATCATCGGAAGAAAGCAAGACGCCCCCTGCGATCCCGGCAAAAAGACACTTGCTAGTAGTGGTGATCGCTGTTATTTTAAAGCCGGGATCAGCGGTGGAAGACCAATGATGACCGTGATCGGTCGTAACAAAAATGCCTTGGTCATTCGTCAATGCAAAGATAGTAGTGTTTCGAGTAATTAGCTGGCTAATGTAGCTGCCGTTGAAGCCCTCCTCAGTTTGTGTCCAGATTTTTCCGGTGTCGGTTGTGAAAAACACCCGTTGACCTGCTGCAAAAAGTGTATCCCCTTTCACTAATAACGTTTGAACTTCAGGATCCGGGCACTCTAGAGGTGTCCAGCTTTTTCCATGATTTATCGAAAAAAATATTCCTCTGGATTCTGAGCTGGCAAAAAGAGTCGAATCCATAGCCGCTAAATATCTCATTTCAAACAACGGACAAGCTAACTCCCAACTCGATCCTTCATTCGTAGAACAAAAGATGCCCTCTGAACCGTCAACCGCAAAAATATAGGGGCCCTGCGAGATTATGCTAGTAATATAGCCTGTCTTGAGGCCAGTCGGCTCCCAATGTACTCCGCTATTTGTTGATCGAAAAATACCCTTAGCAGTCCCAGCAAGCCAGGATGAAGGCGTTTTAGCGATACATTGGACATTCAATTTATTCAGATCGGTAAGCACCCACTGGCTGCTGGCATTTGAATAACCAATCAGTAAAAATAGTAACCAAATTGTACGGGCCATTGTCATATCGAGGGTTGTTGATTGAACAACTCTGGCTATGATCGTTTGTTACTTGGCCATTGATAGATTTGTGAACGGCTGAATACAGGGGGAGAATTACTCATCTTTTGAAACGACGGTCTGCTCGGGTGCTGCAGGAGTTGTTGGTGTCGTGGAAGGAGCCATCGCGGCGGTTTCTAAGGACTTCACATCCGCGTCAAAATTCTGCTTCATGTCCGAAGCATGTTGTTCGAGGGCAGCTTTTGTTTCTTGGATAGGTTTTGCTGCTTCGTTTACTTGCTGCTCGAAGTTTGTTTTGGCAATTTGAAGCGCTTCCATCGGCTCTTTCATTGCCGTTTTGATCTGACCTTCGAAGCCTTCTTTTGCTTCGCGGAATTTCCGGAGCCCTTTGCCGAGGCTTCCGGCAAGTTCAGGGATCTTCTTCGGACCAAAGAAGATGAGAATCACAAGAAAGATCAGGAGGACTTCGCCTCCACCTAAATTCTCAAACATGTTGATTACGCCTTCTTCTCTTCGGCTTCTTTTTCGGCGTTGTCACCGGAGGAAGCTTTCTTGAATTCGTTCATTCCTTTGCCAAGCCCGCGCATCAATTCCGGGATCTTCTTGCCGCCAAATAGCAACAGGACGATCGCAACGATCACGAGTAATTCAAAGGCGCCGAGGTTCTTGAACATATAGTATTCCTTTATTATGGGTCTCAGGCAGCCCCAATAGCCACCTGAATAAGCCAAACTTATGATTGAAGCAAATAATTCGTTCTATTGCTTTCGTTCGAACCACGAGAGACGATAGCGGCCTTTTCGCGGTCCTCGGACATTCTTTGCTGCTGCGAATACTACGAAGAGGACAACCAGTCCTCCAAGTGCCAGGATCACAGCCTGAAGAATCGACATTAGATGGGAAATAAGCGTTAATGGTTTAAATTGGGGTTATGCCGCAATGGCCTCAGCCCGCGGTACCCCAGTAAGTTCGAAATGATGCTTCAGGGATTTGAAAACCCCTAAGCCATCGGCACTCCCAAGAATAGCGTCGCACGCTCGTTCCGGATGTGGCATCATTCCCAGCACATTTCCTTCGTGATTAATAATACCGGCAATATTATTGATCGATCCGTTCGGATTCGCTTCGTCTGTTATTACTCCATCGGGGGTAGAATACCGGAAGACCACTTGATTGTTCGCTTCGAGCTCTTCGATCACCGAGGGCTCAGCAATGTAATTTCCTTCACCGTGAGCGATGGGAATTTCAAGAACCTGCTCGGGCGACATCGCGCTGCTGAAGCGAGTATGTATATTCTCCGTACGAAGATAAACTTGTTTGCACTCGAATTTTAATTTGCTATTACGAATAAGGACACCGGGCAATAAGCCACTTTCGCAAAGCACCTGAAAGCCATTACAGATACCGATCACTGTTCCACCATCATTGGCAAACTTAATGACATCTTTCATAACCGGAGAAAATCGTGCAATGGCGCCAGTGCGAAGATAATCGCCATACGAGAAACCACCAGGAAGAATCACGAGATCGACATCCTTGCCGATCGACGATTCTTTATGCCAGACAAATTCCGTATCTCGCTCACCAAGAATATTCTTCACCGAATACATTGCATCGTGATCGCAGTTGGAGCCGGGAAAAACGATGATTCTCGTTCTCATATTATTTTTCCTTTACTTCGATGATGCGGTAAGTTTCCATGATGGGATTGGCAAGTAGCTCATGGCTCGATTTCTCGGCAAGCTTAATTGCTTCATCTTTACTTGATGCGGTAACATCGATGCGGATGAATTTTCCGATGCGGACATCGGCAACTTCCTTCATTCCGAGTGAGGAAAGGGCATGCTGGGCAGCTTTACCCTGGGGGTCGAGAATGGCTTCTTTACGCTCAGTGGCGACGTAGACTTGGTACTGCATGGTGGGTAAACAAGAAATAAAAGCAGATGGTGCGATTAGAACGATTCTAGGCTTCGCGGCATTACTATTTCCTCTCAATCGAACATCTATGAAAAAGCTATTCTGCTGGTTGTGCATTCTCTTATCAGGGCTGCTGCTCTATACCATTGGCCGTGCCAAAACGGGTGATACGACCCATGTTGTCGTGATGGATAAGTATCTCTGGACCGGGAATGGCTATCAGGATCGCCGGACGCAATTCCCAGATTCGACAAAATCATACGAGAAGATCTTGCTTCGCTATACTCTCACTTGCCCGACGGGTGGCTGCGGAGAATGGGATTATACAACCGGTATCGTCCTACGGAAGCATACCGGAAGGTTCGATTCGACATTACAGGACGCACCAAGCTTTACCGTCGATGGTGGGGCACCGGATAGTATCCGTATCTCACATCAAGCAACGGTAATGTTCTCATATAATTCTACCAAGAAAAAAACTGATACGACGGTTAACGCTCCCTACAAGATATATTTCTATCGTGACCCTAACCACGCCTTCCGGCCAACCGATTCACTCTTCGCCTGGAGAGCATCCTATTGGAATTACATTTATAATAGTACCGGAAAGAAAACCGATTCTGTTTTCGTCACCGGTGATTCGACGTTATACCTGACGAAAACAAAAGCGTACTATGTATTTGAAGTTATTATCCCTTATGAAATAACCCGTTATATTACTCCCTACGGACAAGGCTTTCCGAAAGACTGGACGAGAACCTGGACGATGGATGTAACCGACTTCGCTTTCTTATTCCATGATTCGGTTATACATGATTCGCTAGAGCTACGATCGTATTATGACGGCTGGACACCAGGCTCGTTGTATACCTTATCATTCGATTTTATTGAAGGTACACCGGCAAGAAAAACATATCGTGCCGATCTGATCTATAATGGATACTTTACCTATGGTAATCCTGACAATCCGATCAACAATCACTTACCGGCTACGAATATTTTTTTCGACCCGAAGGCTGACCTGATAACGCTTCGGCTAGTTGTTAGCGGACATGGCTCCGATCAGAATGGCGCTTGTGAATTTATCGACAGAACTCATTCGATTCTTGTCAATGGTGCTGAACGCTACCAGCAACATCTATGGCGCGAAGACTGCAGCTCGAACTATACTTTCCCACAGACCGGCACCTACTGGTTATCGAGAGCGGGTTGGTGCCCCGGCGATCTTGTGTTTCCCTGGGATTATGATCTCGGCAGTTTTTCAAAGAAAGGCGATTCCCTATCTGTGCAATATGCAATGGAAGATTATGAATCTCCCAATCCCGGCGGCGGATATAATGTACATGGCATCGTCTTCTACTCAACCGGTCCCAGCTTCAATAGCGATGCGGCGATTGAAGATGTTATTCAGCCGAATGACGATCCACGGTTCAATCGTATTAACCCTGTCTGCCCGAAATATCCACCAATCATTACAATTCGCAACAATGGCAAGCTTCCGTTAACATCGCTCGTTATTCATTATGGAGTCGATGGGCATGAAGATCACACCTATCAATGGACGGGCAACTTGAAGTTTTTGGAGAAAGCAGAAGTAACGCTTCCGTCAATGCTTCTAGATGTTGGCACACATACGTTCAGTGCAAGCTGTGTCGGAGGATTAACCGGGGATGAGTATTCGAACAACGATCGGGCAACTTGTACTTATACTATGGCAAGTGGGTATTCCGGCAAGATAGCGATTGCCGTTAAGACGGACAAATTTCCTGATGTCTTGGGGATCTCTAATAATATTAGATATGAATTGAAGAATGGGAACGGCGATGTCATTTTCGAGAAAAAAGAGCTTGACGATGCAACACAGTATCGCGACACACTGAATCTTGCCAACGGCTGCTACTCATTTACAATTTATGATGACGGCGAGCACGTCGGGCTTTATCCTTGGGCTTATCAAGTTAAAGACAACCCTGCTCCCATCTATGGAAGCTACTCGCTGCGTGATGATAAGAATAAGTCTATCGTGACTCGCGGAGCCGGCAGCACCGGTTCAAATTTTGGGGCCTTTGAGACGACGACATTTTTTGTGGGGACGCCGTCGGAAGTTAGCGAAAATGCGGATCCAACCTCTATGAGCCTGGATGTTTTTCCAAATCCAGCATCACAGCGTTTACAACTGACCATCACAAGTGTTCCTTCAGTTCAAGCAGTAGTGAATATTTATTCAATGCTTGGCCAGGAGATGCTGACGACATCATTATCACAGGCAACAGTAGATCTTGATATCTCTAAGTTATCACCGGGGACCTATATTTTACGAGTTCAACAAGGGGATATTGTCCGTTCAAAAATGATTCAGGTGCAATGAAGATACTAGTCCTAACTATTATTACCGTTTTACTTATTTCGGTATCTGCAAAAGCATCGTATGTCGATACTGTTATCCAAGGATGGAATATCAAACTCAGTTCAGATCTAATAAGTGAACACCGTGAGTATGCAACTGGAGTAATCGCATTACTTGATGCGCAGCTAAGAACAGTCGCAACACTTCTTCCAGTGGTCAAACTTGAGCCATTAAGGAAAGCACCAATATGGATCGAGTTGAAATCCGTCAGGGTAGGCCCAATTCAATTTCACAATTCAGTGGAATGGTTAAAAGCCAATGGCCAAGATCCTGCAAAAGAAAAGTGTATCGAAATTTCTGCTCCGGAATATATTAATGCAGGTAGCATAACAGGCTTATTACAATACATAAGTTATGCTTATTATTTCAGGGTAGTTGGCGCAGAAAACACAGATATGCTTGCTGCGTATGGCTCAATGGTATCAAAGCGATTATACCAGAGCGACTCAGTAATGCGAAGTGAACCCGCCGCTTATTTTGCAATACTTTCAGCAGAATATTTTATGGCGCGCTCCTCCGATATACATCCTCAAATGAGAAAGTACGATGCCAATGGCATTGCAATGATTGAGAAATATTGGCTTCACAAATAATAAAAGCCCGCCAATCGGCGGGCTTTTTATTATTACTTCAGATCATAACTCTGCAATAGCGATACCGCCATCCCATCCGGTACTGGCGAAGCCGGTGAGTCTGACGATGTCCGGTCAACCTTGTTGGTTAAATACCCGAGCAATGGCGAATAGGCATAGGTTACCCTCACCGTAGTCGTAACATCTCCGAACGATCCGACAGTAACGACAACCGTCACTACTTTCGAGAATCGCTCGACGAATAGTTTTTTACCGCCGACTTCAACCGAGTCATTTCCAAGCCATAGCGCATCCATCTTTATCTTTACCGTTGATGGCATTCCTTGAATGGTAGTATTCTGCGTCGAGGTATGTAAAGTTTGCTGTGCGATATGAGTATCGAATGGCATCCACGTTGCTGGTATAGAAACATCCGGAAAGATATCTATCTGGCGCTGCAATATCCTAATAAGCGAATCGCTTTCAACGGCGATATAAATGGTATCGGAGCCGTGAATTTCTGTTACATCGGTTCTTCCTTCAACAGTAAGATCGGTACCGATAACGGTTGCAATGACGGTCGTGTCGGTACCGTCGATCAGGTTACTATCGAGATCGGTTTGATATTCATGATAGGTAAAGGTATCACCGGTTTTTAATCGATGATTCGCCTGCACTGGAGTCGTTTCCGTGCTCGATGAACAAGCTGAGAGTAAAGCCGCTACTGCGGCCAGAATGAAGAATGTAATTGAATTTTTCATAAAGTACTTTGAAAAATGAAGTGAACAGATAAAAAATTTTGTTATTTAATCAGTTTTTCAAGACTATTAATGTAGGCCTCGAATGCCTTTCGGCCAGTCGTCGTCAGTTTATAGTGCGAGATCGGTTTTCGTTCAAGAAAGCTTTTCTTGACCGAGATATACTTTGCCTCTTCGAGTTTTTTCAAATGCACACTAAGGTTGCCATCGGTAGCGCCGACCTTTTCGCGAATGAAGGTGAACTCCGCCTCTTCGGCTGTGGCAAGCACAGCCATGATCGCCAGGCGAATCCGCGAGTGAATAATCTCATCGATCTGCTGATAATCGAAGTTTTTCATTAAACGATCTCTGCACCTTGGGGCGCATTCTTGGAATCGCGATAGAGAATAATGCCGGGCACTACCTGAAACGCAATGAGCATTCCGGCATAGATCAACAGGACATGGACTGACGGCCAGAATAACATCACAACGGCACCGAGCCACCATCCATAAGAGATGTTGCCAACCCAGGCTCTACCATAAACGATTCCAGTAATGTAGTATGCCATGCCAACGAGGATGGAGCAGATCGACGTTAGAGCGATCGGATGGATAATCCATTCACCGGAGATCTGCGGCGCAACGTAGGTAAGCGTAATGGTCAGACCGATACAAAGGCCGCAGGAACCCCAGATCGCGCCGATCATTTTACCGGCAAGCGTCCGCATCCTGTATTTCTTGATCTTTGTCCTTCGATAATAAAAGATATAAGCCCAGCCGAGCACCGAGAGGCCGATCCAGAGCCATCCCGTATTAAAATGGGTTTCGGATACCGCATCCATATAGGTTACCAGCATTCCGAGGGCAACGATGATCCCCCATACAATGCCCGGCTTTCCATCGTCATAAATGATCGTCCGGCTATCGGCCATTACCTTGCGGATAAAGGCCAGTTCTTCCTGTGCAATAGTGTTATCCATGATGCTTACGTACGGTTTAATAAAGTACTTTGTTTTATAAAGCAGACTTGCGGATGTTTGGTTCCGAAAGGTTTTCAAATAAAATTTAGCGGATTACTTGGAAAGGTTTTATCTCAACTTGGTCGCCGATCTGAAGTCGACAAAAATAACTGCCGCTGAGCAACCCTCTGGCATCAATTTCTTCTGTAGTGACACCAGCCCCTTCATTTCTATCTTTTATTTTTAATACTTCGTTACCTAAAATATCGAAGATACTTAACCCTACCGATTTACGATCAGAATTATTATATGTCAATTGACATATGCCATGCGTTGGGTTAGGATACAACTGGCTAGCGCGAGAATTCTTAGCGTTGCTAGGTGCAGAAAGAGTTGTTACCGTTCTAAAAACACGATCTGAACTTGCAGCAAGAAGTATATTTTTCCGGGTTAGGAATACTGAAAAGATATGAGTATCATATAACCCGTTATTTACTTGTTGCCAGGAAACACCACTATTTGTTGAAGCATATACCCCTGTATAGGTAGTCCCGGCGAAGAGGGTATTATTACTATCGATCACTAACCCATTTGTAAAATAATCGAACAATCCGGTGTTCTTTAGAAACCAAGTGTTCCCAGTATCACTCGAAGCAGAAATGCCATCACTATGAGAAACGAAGATCTCATTTAAGGAATTAGAACATGCAGCATGTATAAGGTTTCCGACAGTGAGATTCACTGCCGATTTCCAATGCCCTCCATTATCATCGGAATAACCCACTCGTCCATAGTCACCAAAATAAAATAGCCGACCGGTCCTTGCCTTTGTAAACCCACTGTATTGACCCGCGCCATAGCCAGAATAACCAAGAGTGTCCCAAGATTTCCCTAAGTCACCCGTTCGATAAAAATTGAACGAGCTAACTATCAGTGTATCACCCGTTGTAAAAAAGCAGGAGTAGCCATTAAGTTGTTTAGGGAGAATTAGCAACTCCCAACTAGCTCCGGCATCCCGAGAAATAAGAATAGATCCGGCTGAATAGGAGTTTTTTGCGACACAGATTATACCCGAGCCAGAAACCGTAAGAGAATTTAAATGCTCTTCAGATCCAAGAGAAAATTGCTTTATCAAAGACCAATTCATTCCTTCATCAGTGGATAGAAATATAGCACCATCATTCATTCCATAGATGTCGCCATTTTCTCTTTCGGCAAAAACTCGAATCGACCCACCCTTAAACGGATTTGAAGAAACCCATTGTAAATTCTGGCCGAAGAGGATGGACGGAATATCATTTACAAATAGTGCAAACAACAGAACACAAACAGATTTATTCATTTGTTCTCCAGTGCAACAAATAACACTTGAGGGAGAGGATTGTTACATATGAAAAAGCCCACCATATGGCGGGCTTTCATTCTGACTTCACAATTAGAGCCCTGACTCCCCTCAGGCCTTCGGTGCAGCGTTGCAGATCGCTTCGCTGGTGCCTTCGGAGTATTTCTTGAAGTTCTCGTTGAACTTTGCGGCAAGCTGTTTTGCCTGTGCATCGTAAGCAGCTTTATCCGGCCAGGTATTGCGCGGATTGAGTACTTCATCCGGAACACCAGGTACCGTCTTCGGAATATTAACACCGAAGATCGGATCGGCAACGGTCTCGACATTGTCGAGTTCACCGTTAAGTGCTGCATTGACCATTGCTCTGGTATATGGAAGATTCATTCTCTTGCCTACACCATAAGGGCCACCTGTCCAGCCCGTATTGACGAGCCAGATCTTTGCATTGTGCTCATCGATGCGCTTGCCAAGAAGCTCGGCATAGACGCTCGGATGATGCACCATGAATGGAGCACCGAAGCACGTCGAGAAGTTTGGCTCTGGTTCAGTAACACCGCGTTCGGTGCCGGCAAGCTTTGCGGTGTAACCACTGATAAAGTGATACATCGCCTGCTCTTTGGTAAGCTTCGAGATCGGCGGCAGCACACCGAAGGCATCGGCCGTTAAGAAAATAATATTCTTCGGATGCCCCCCGACACTTGGGAATACGGCATTCTCAATATATTCGAGTGGATAAGCCACGCGGGTATTTTCGGTCTTCGAAGTATCGTTATAATCCGGGACACCGTTATTATCCAGCACAACGTTCTCGAGGACAGAACCCCGCTTGATCGCATTCCAGATCTCAGGCTCGTTCTCTTTCGAAAGTTTAATGGTCTTTGCGTAGCAGCCACCTTCGAAGTTGAAGACGCCCTTATCACTCCAGCCATGTTCATCGTCACCGATGAGACGGCGATTTGGATCGGCAGAAAGCGTCGTCTTTCCGGTGCCGGAAAGACCGAAGAAAATAGCGGTGTCGCCCTTCGAGCCAATGTTAGCCGAGCAATGCATCGGGAATACATTGCGAAGCGGCAACAAATAGTTGAGTGTTGTAAAGATCGACTTCTTCATCTCACCGGCATATTCAGTACCACCGATAAGGATCAATCCTTTTTCGATATTGAGGATGATAAATGTTTCGCTATTGGTACCATCGGTTGCCGGATCGGCTTTGACCGACGGAATATCGATAATCGTGAACTGAGCATTATGCTCGGCAAGCTCAGTAGCGGTTGGCTTGATGAATAAATTCTGGCAGAAGAGGTTATGCCAGGCATACTCATTAATGACGCGGACGTTTAAGCGATAAGTCGGATCGGCGCCGGCAAAAAGATCAGCAACGAAGAGTTCTTTCTCATTCATCGCCGCTTTCATTTTATTGTAAAGCTTTTCGAAATTCTCCTGCGAAATATCACGATTGACCGTACCCCACCAAACATGTTTTTCACTGTCGGCGTGGCGGACAACAAATTTATCTTTGGGGGAGCGACCCGTAAACTTGCCCGTCGAGACTACCAGTGCCTCATTAGCAGCAAGCCGTCCTTCACCGCGTGACAACGATTCGGCGTATAATTCTTCGGACGATAAATTAAAATTGATCTTAGAATGCTTAACCCCATGCTCGTGAAGCAATGGCGTTTCTATTTGGTCTTGACTCATAACGATATGGTTTAATGAATTCTAAGCCGGAAGAAGTGGCAACTACGTGATTTTCCACCGACAGAGCGAAAGAAAACGAATTGAAAGCCCTTTCTGTTCTACGAATTCCAACATGCGCCGTAACCTGTTACATATTGCGCTTTTACTCTCACTGGGTCTGTATTATAACGGTGCGCCACTGCTTTGGTTTTCGTATTCTACGTTTGCCGGAAATTTCTTCGCCAGCCGTTGTGAAAATGTAACCAAACCCTGCTGCAAGGGAAAATGCCAGGTCGAAAAAGCGGCGGGTAAAACAAGTTCATCGGAGCAATCTTCTACAAGAATTCAAACTGTCTCTGCACAACCAAGCATAATTAGTACATTCGTTTTCGCTGCTCCAACCCGAAAATCTCAGACCTACAATACGCAAGAGCGATCCGACCCGATATCGGGAATTTCGGAAAGTCCGTTTCATCCTCCGCGGGCGTAATAGTATTCAGGTACATAATCCCTGTCATTGCGACCGTCGTTTGTTGAAGGTGACAATTTCTTCATTATTGTCACGAGTAAAGGCATCGCGACGCTTCTTCATAGTCGAATGCTTCGGCATTTAGCAATGGCACTATCCATATACACACATTCAGTTTTTTTGAGTCATGAAATTCGTTATTTGCGTTTTGCTATTTCTTTCGCTTAGCCAAACTGTCGATGCGCAGTTTTGTTCTTCGCGATTGCCACAATCACCGCTATCGGAATGCGATTATTGCATTGCCTCGCAGGGTGTGTCACCGCTTGAGGCCGGTTCATCTGGTATTAGGTGGGATATTCGATCACTGTATCTTGGTAGTCCGTATAACGGGACAACACAGCTTTCAAAAACAGGAGCTACCGAATCCTACTTAACGAATCAGATATCTGGTTTCTATCGGATATCTTCTGCCTTTACCGCAGTAGTGATGATACCATATACGATTCGTACTGCTCAGGAGCCGCTTCGCTCTGGGGATACCACAATAGTAATACATACCGGTAAAAACCCTCAGATCCAACACAATATAGATATGGGTGCTACCACTTCCACTGAACAGGTTAGAGCCTTCGGACTTGGAGACATCATTGCAATGATGCGTTATACCCTCGTTCGATTTTCCGGAAGCGCTTCTGACGAAGAGGTGATGTCAGATGCTTCGGAAGCAATGACCATCATTTCGCTCTCTGGAGGTGTAAAATTACCAACCGGTCGGACCGACTTCATGCATGACGGAGAATATCTCGATTCGCATCTTCAACCTGGCAGTGGCTCTACCGATATTGTTCTTGGCACCAGTTTACTCTGGACACTCGATCGGACGACAATCGCTACTAACCTACTGGGATCATTTCCCGGGACTGGGGCCCGAGGCCACCGATTCGGCAATTATATCAATGCCGATCTGACGGGCCGCTACCGGCTTCTGGCTTCAGAAGATAATTTCTCTACTCTTGCCGCAACGCTCGGGTTATCCGGAGAACTGCGGGCGCATGAAACACAGGATGGTAGCCTTATCGATGATTCCGGTGGCTCAGTGTTGTATCTATCGCCTGGCATCCAGTGGATCGCCTCTGAAAGGGTTTCATTCGAGGCAAGCTATCATCTGCCGATCTATCATTATCTTGGTGGTACACAGCTTGGAGAAAGCTATCGGATGATGGGTGGAGTACAATATCTGTTTTGAGGTTGTATGACCTATATCACCGCTGATTTCGAAACCTTCAATAGGTACTTTACGTTTACAACTGACTATATAGTTCTTTAAAAAAATTTAGAAGGGGAAAATAATTATGACGGAATCACTCAAAGACAAGCTGCAATCGGCAATGAGCGATAGTTTTGAACGAGCTCAGGAATTAAAGGTCGAAGAACTCAACCAATTATCGCGAACCGGCAAGAAGATCACCCGCAAAGATTATAACTCCCGCAACTTAGCCGATCTCTATAAAGAACTTGGATTAGAATACCCGACCGGAAAGCCGGTCGCGGCCTAAAAACTGCCACAGGATACAAGAAAAGCTGTTGGATTCATTCGTGAACCAACGGCTTTTTTATTTTAAACAGTTAACTCTTTGGTCCGGCAGGAGTTGGAGGAGGGGCCGACTTCGGTTCAGGCTTCGGAGTCGATGGAGTTGCAGCATCCTTGCCGCCTGAGGACTTCTTGGAATAATCGGTAACGTACCATCCTTCGCCTTTATAGAGCACTCCGGCTCCGCCGGTTACAACCCGGTGAAACGTCTCGTTGCCGCAATTCGGGCAAGTGGTAATGGCATCCTCGCTTATGCGTTGAAAGATCTCTTGTTCAAAGCCACAGTTCTCGCACCGGTAATCGTAATTAGGCATTTGGTATAATCTCAATCCTATTTGCGAACCAACACGAATTTGGTCTGCCCGGATTCCGGAGCATTCTCGGAATTAGCGCTGACAATATATACTCCGCTGGGTAGCAGCTTATTATTATCGTCGCGGCAATTCCAACGCACCGCTCCGCCAAGATTAGTAGCATCAATTGAAGCGATTAGTCTTCCCGAAACAGTATATATTTTTACCGTCGAACCCTGCACCAATCCTTTGATAGTCATTGTAACCGGATCGTCACCGAGTTGGATTAGCGGATTAGGATACACAAATATCTTCGTGTAGTCATCGCCACCTTGAGCGAAGATAGTACTCGTTCTTGAAATTCCTTTATCGGTTGCAATATAGGCTTCGCCACTCTGATTATCAATGGCTATAGATCTAACGGAGTTACTTATAAGCGGTGAATTAGCCGTTGTAAAATGAGCCAGTGAATCGGTGCCATCTTTCGAAACGATGAACACACCATTCTCGGTCGAGACCCACTTGTTTCCAATTCCATCGACGGTGATGGCATGCACGATCTGCTGATCGAGAAATGCTAACTTCCGAGAATGGAAAGTTAGCTGTCCCTGAAAATCTCTGGAGTGACTTAATACTTCGACTCCGACTAGCGAGCCGCACCATAAGCCATTATCCTGATCGACAAGCAACGCACTTACCGCAGGGCTTGAAAGCGTTTGCCCATTGCCGCCAGGAATACCGATCGTTGTACCGTCTTTTAAGTAGGCAAAGACACCATATGACGGAGGCAGTTCGCCTTGTTGCTCGGTTGCGACAAAATAAATATCATCGAGATCCTGAACGACCGATCCGTACTGATGGTCCGGACTTCCAGGAATATTAGTTAATTGAATACTAGTAAATGACGAAGTAGCGGGTACATATTTGGCAAATCCTGCTCCGTTATACGCCCACTGCGAGATCACGAATGTCCCGTGATTATCGAGCTGGCCACGCCCGGTGATGGTAAAGCCATCCGTGGGTCCTCTACTCGTCAATCCCTGGTCGCGCGAATACCGGGTTGCAGAAACGGTAGGATCGAGTGTGACTTCAAACGATCCGGCGCCATAGGCACTGATCCAAAGTTTTTTTCGGATGGTGTCGTAATAGGCGAATCGAAACGTTGCCGACGGGAAGGGATTGTTGTTTGCTCTGTAAGCCGTCCAGAGAGATGTCTCAGGATCAAAGCTAGTCACACCATCGCGTGGATAGACGGCGAACATTTTTCCTAATGGGCCGGCAAAATGGACATCGTTGATCTCGTTCGAGAGTGGTCCATCCGGCGAAAAACCAACTGTCGTCCGGGAGGACGAACCGATCGTAACTCCACCAAAATTATATCCTGCCGAGCGAGAGTGATCGGCAGCGATTGCCATCGCAGACACTTCACTTTGTGCCGACGAAGTGTTTATCGATTCGTAAACAAACGTGTTCAGTTCACCGGTACTCACGATCCGCCCCCCATTATTTGCATCGAGAATAAAAAGCGAATCATCGACCACACTCATTTCAATTATTGAAACAGCTTCCGGCATTGCAATTGAAAGAAGCGTATCGCCGCTTCTGCGGAATAATCCTTGCGGGCTTCCGACAAGTAATTGCCCCTTAAACGCAACGATACTTCGAAGATTTACACTATCTCTGGCATGGATAATATGCCAGGTGAATGGCGCTGTTAATGATTTTGAAGCACGAGGGGCTATTGCAATAGCAGTCGAAAGTACGGAATAGATCGAATCGTTTGCTAATGCGACATCGAAGACCGTGTCCTGATCGGCTAATGTTCCGAAACGTGGTACGGTCTCGACCGTAAATCGTCGAGCAGTATTATAAATACTCATTCCAAACCCCGTTGCGATATAGAGCAAACTATCACTCGCAACGATCTTCATGATCTGCTTCTGAGGAAATTGCGACGCCAGAAAAATATCTTTTACATTGTCGATACTTCCATCAGGATGAAGGATATCGATCCCGCCGCTTCGGCTACCGATATAGAGGTCTTTAGTAGTACCTAAGGCCAACGCCGTAATATCGTTGTCACTGAGTCCATCTGAATTTCGATAAGATGTTACGGTAGTATTCGTCGGCGATTTCATCGGGACACTATAAACACCACCCTTTGTCCCTACCCAAATTGTTGAGGTCTCATTGTCGATTGCCAGATCCGAAATATTGGTCATGGCCGTATAGGTTCGCCATTCACCGGGCTTTAGCGATTGAGCATAGCCGCTAGTAAAACCCAACGCTAAAAAAATTACTGCAAGAAATTTCATCATGTATTTTTCTGTGAGGTCCATCGCAAATTATAGGTTGCGTTTTAATTGTACCATTTCAATTGCCGCTAGTGCTGCTTCGCGGCCTTTATTATGCTCGTCGTTTCTGCTGCGCGCTATTGCCTGCTCTTCGGTAAACGTCGTCAGGACACCGCAGCCGATCGGGATTTTATACTTCAGAGAAACTGCTGAAATTCCATGCATCGCTGCTTCGGAGATATAGTCGAAATGTTTTGTCTCTCCTTGAATAACTGCTCCGAGGGCGATGAGGGCATCGTATCCACCGGATATAGACGCCAGCAATTCAAGCATCAGTGGGATTTCAAATGCTCCAGGTACTGTAATGCTTTTAATGTCTTCACTGCGGACGCCACTCTCGAGTAGCGCTGATTGCGCACCCTGGGCAAGGCCATCGGTGATGGAGCTATTGAATCGACTACTGACGATTGCAATACGCATTCCTGCGGCATTTATTCGAGTATTTGACGGTGTTACGCTTCCAGCCATGATGGGCATAATAACACCCGAATACGCCCTCGCGTCCCGAAAAGATTCAGGGAAATAACGGTGCCCTGATCGGCTATACTATTCTTCCCGAGGACAATGATAAGTATTTTGTATCGGAAGGTAATCCGGCTATTTGGCCTTGCTCGGTGGTTGTAATGAAAATAGTCATTCCTCGAAAATGCTCTTTAACAAAGAGGTCTAATATTCCACGAGCGGTTTCGGTATCGAGCATCGAAGTTGGGTTATCGGCAAGTAATAGTAGTGGCTCCGTAACAAGTGCTCTGGCAATCGCTGTGCGCTGGCGTTCGCCAAGAGATAATGCCCGAGGAAATTGATCGCTCAACGATTGAATGCCGACTCTATCGAGGATCGATTCGACGAGATCCGCAATCTTTTGTCGCTTTGCTTTCGATTGGACTTCGAGTGCAAACGCAATATTTTCAAAGACCGTCTTCTCTTCAAGTAATTGGAAATCACCAAAGACACAACCGATCGTTCGACGATAGGAAGCGATGTCAGAGCCCTTCAACTTAGATAATTTATAACTACCAACTGCCACTTCACCTGAAGTGATCTTCTCCTGTGCTGTCAGTAATTTTAAGACTGACGATTTTCCTGAGCCAGTAGCTGCCGATAGAACAGCGAGTTCGCCTTTGCCAATACGGAAGGAAACATCACGAAGCGCCGGCTCGCTGGAGCCATCATACGAAAAGCTGACATTCTTGAATTCGATCATAATTCTATTTAGAAATATATTCGAATGGAATGCTTTCCCAATCCATTGGTTTGCCTGACTTCATTTGATGGTAATATTCTTTCATCTGACTCAGCGTGAAAGTAAATCGTTGGGCTTCATTGGTGAAAATAAATATCGGATCGCTTGCCAGGTCATACCGCAATAACCATAGCGAATTGTGATCGAGATATTCGACGAACCACTCGACGATGCGTTGATCGTCCTTCGGTACAGGATAATCATCGCGCTGAGTAAGGATCTCCAGTAATTGCCGGTTCACAAGAATGAAAAATTATTAAGGTAACCTGGTTACGATACCGTCGATATGACTCTATAGTATTATAACAACCTACTAACAACAATGGGCATGAAACGCTCTCTACTAATCGTAACGCTGCTGGCGGCCTTCTCACAACAAACTATGGCTCAATCGGCCGATGCCGGCATTGCCTCGGTCGAAAATCAAATCCGCGATCGTTGGCGTCATTCGATAATGCTTACCTATATGTATGGCTCGGGAGGTACGGGTGCCGATAGTACTTCCAGCGGTTTGAACTACCATAGCCTGATGCTTTCCGGCGAAGTCTCGATCTTCGGTGGTACCAGTATTTGGGGAGCATTGCCATTGAATCAGCAGGATGGACCGCTTGGTAATGTATCCGGCATCGGTGATCTGATGCTTATTGTCAATCAAAAATTATTTGGTATATCAAGCGTCGAAGTATCACTTGGCGTCGGGGCCAGGTTTGGCACTGCAACAGTGAATGAGGATAGTTTGCCACAATCGTATCAAAGCGGCCTGGGCTCGACAGATCTGTTATTAGAAGCCGACTTTATTTCAAAGAATGTTAATTTTGGCATGGGATACCAGCTCGCCGGAAAGAGGAGCATCAATTCGATCACACGACTCAAACGCGGCGATGAGTTGATGTTCCGCGGCGGCTATACCTATCGTGGCGATCTGATTGATCTAGGCGGTGAATTCGTTGCGATCAAGCCATTGCAAGAATCGAGTGTTCTGAACCCGTTATCGCAAGGTGCTGAGTTTATCAATATTCCGGAAAGCGATGAATTCCAGGTTGATCTTCTAGTAAAAGCTCGATATCATTTCTCAGAGTTATTCGGCCTGACCGGCACGATCAGCGTCCCGCTTACTAAACGAAATACAAATGTCGATGGCCTGACGAGAGTCTTCGCAGCTTCGTTCGGAATATCGCTGGATCTATAAGTCTACGATCCTTTTATCTGGGCAAGTACTCCTTGCATATCGATAATCCCCCAATGCTCGATATATTTTCCATCACGAAGACGGATAATATCAATCACATTCATTGTAACAGGATTACCCGTTGCTGCAATACCAAAGAACTCGCCTTTATGGGTTGCATGAAATGATTTGCGAGTGGTTACTTTATCTCCTTCGGCAATCTGGTCATGAATAATCACTCGTAAGTCTGGAAACGCAGGACGAATCAATTGATTGAAAAAGTAGATTATTGCTTCGGGGCCTTGCGGAGTCCCAACCGGTGCAGTCTGATTAATAAAATCCGAGGCGAATAATTCATAAACCGTCTCGACGTTGCCACCTTCAATGAATTCCTTATTGACTCGGGCAACAATTTCTTTGTTTTGTTCAGGGGTCATGATAGTTATTGAGAATTGTTATATCTGATACAAAAATAAAACAACCCACCGGTTAGAATATAGGACAAATACGGTTTTCTTTGGTACGATTACGATTTCTTACGAAATTCAACCGGAGTCTTCCCGGTGTGTTTCTTAAAATATTTATTGAAATGGGACGGATCGGAAAATTTTAGCTCGTAGGCAATCTCAGAAACGGTAAGTTTGGAATGAAGCAATTGAGCCTTTGCTTCGATCAGGATCATCTCGTCGATGAACTCGCCAGCCGTTTTTCCTGAATGTAAGCGAATGATGCGGGTAAGATGATCGGCCGATAAATGAAGCATTTCGGCATACTCCGATACTTTTCGATAGGTACGATAGTGATTACTTACCAATTTAATAAATCGATGGAAGGTGCCTTCTCCAGTTTCCGAAGAAGGATGAGATGGAGCTTGTAATAGTTGGTTCGCATAACTGCGGTTTGTCTTGATCAATATCAAATGAATATAGATTTTCAGGATCGTTTCTACATCAGGTTTTCGCTGCTGTACTTCATCATTCATTGAGAAAATGATGGATTCGATTTCCGAAGCTTCCCCTTCGGACAGTTGAAAGAATTGAGTCCCGGAATAAGTGAGGAATGGAAATTTTTTTAGCAGAGTATCCGGAAGCAGTGATGTAATAAACTCTTCCGAGAAGAGCATATAATAGGTTATGAAATCCTCACTTGGCTCATAGAGAGAAAAAATTTGTCCGGGGAATCCGAACATGATACAATTACGAGTTGCCTGAAATGTCTCGAGGCCGACGGTAAAGGTAATCTGTCCTTGGCGGATAAGCGATATTCTGAAATACTGACTCTTGATCGGACCGATTTGTTTTATCATATCGGTAGAGGAGTACAATCCGAACCCCTCCCCAATAAGCTCGCTGGAATCATCCAGTCCAAAATTACTTTTTTCTTTTCCTTCTTTATGGAGTTTATGCAGTGTCCGGGTCAGATCGTATTGTTTAATTTCCTTTGAGGTATTCTTAGGCATTGGCACTCCACTCTTGACATCAGATCACCAACGCACAACTCGACCCTACCCAATCCAGGCCTTTATTAAAATCAACACCGACCATTTTCCCTCTTGTTAATCTGACAAGAGTATGTAATGCCTTTGGCTTGTCCCACTCAGGCAACCAGAGGCACAGCGCTCGTAATTCAGCTTTGACACCATTACCGTCGGGAGTCTTGAAGGCCTCGCAATATTCTACTTTTTCCTGAAGCAGCCAATTCTGTCGTTCAGATTCTTCAATGACATTTATATCTTCGATCGTCGGAGCAATATTTACACCTAACCCTGCAAAAGAAAATAACGGTTTTAGAACATATCGGGAAAGATCGAGCGACTTCACATCGGCCTCATCGACTGTCATTGCATTCGGCACCGCATCGTTAGTACCAACTAATTTCGGGAGTAATACTTTCGAAATCCTGAAATACCAATTCGGATGCCCTGCCCACTCGACGTCATAATCTGCTTTAATATCGAATCGCAATTCAACTTTTTTTCTAACGAGTTCATCGACTATGGCCCGGTTATAGATTCGTTTGATATGATGCAATCGCTCTTGGGAATCCGGGGCAAACAATTCGTTGCCTTGAGCAACAACCGATCTGATATCGACGATACGAATTCCGAGATGGGCTGCGGCTAAGTAAAAATCCGGCCGTGTCTTTTGGTGATGCGGATCGATCTCGAGTAAAGCCACTTCATTCGGGTCACAATCCCCAACGATCGCCTGTTTTAAATACTCATAGTAATTCGTTTCACCGACTGAAGGATCGAACAGTCCATTCGAATGATGTGGCAGATCATAAACGGATCTTATGATCTCACTAAACACTGGCTGGTAATGATAGAGTGATGGAAAACCCTGCAACTCAATCAGTTTGAATTTCGGATTTGAGCTATCTCCAGTTATAGCGAAATCCACTGCAGCGAATAATGGCTTACCCGTTTCATTCGCTACATTCCATTCTGCCGGTATTGCCGTTTTTCCTATTCGTTGCAATTCGGGCGAAGCAGCTTTCAACAGGATCTCTTCGGCTGCACTGGCAGCACGGCTTGCCATTTGCTTTGAGAGGAAGAGTGGCGTTTCGGCAACTCGGAATTCTATCTCGCAACCACTGCGATGTTCAAGCTCCGATAGTACTCTCTTGTAAAGACTATCGGAAAATTTCGAATTAAATTCTTTTCGAAGATCGGCTATCATCCCTGCTCTTGTGTAATCCCTATTTTTTCGATCTTTACTTGTTCAAGACGATGACGGATCTTTCGCTTGACAATAAATCGAAGTCCTTCTGTCTCGATCACATCACCAACGTTCGGTATCTTCCCGCTTGCTTTTTGAATGTAGCCTGAGATCGTTTGGTAATCGTCACTTTCTTCAACCAGTGGGAATCGTTCGGTAAACCGCTCGTTGAAATCCGTAACATTCATGCTCGGATCGATATAAATCGCATCGCCGATCTCGATAACGCTTTCTTCATCGGCCGGCACATCCGATTCGTCCTGAATTTCTCCAACGAGTTCTTCGAGGATATCCTCGAGCGTCACAATTCCTTCAACTCCGCCATGCTCGCTGACGACGATACCGATCATTGTCCGGTGACGCCGGAATTCGCGGAGCAATTCCGAAATAGGTTGTGTCTCACTGATAAATTTTGGTGGACGCATCAATCGCTCGATCAGCTTGACGAATTCTTCGGCGCCATTCTGGCTTGGTATCGTCAGCCGCTCGAGCTGACTGAATGATGGCAGAATATCTTTTACGTACAAAATGCCCAGCACTTCATCCATCGAATTGCGAAAGACGGGCAACCTGGAAAATCCTTCGGTCTCGATAATGCGAAATAATTCTCTTGGTTCGCCGTCGAGATCGATGCCTACGACATCAGAGCGGTGCACCATTATTTCCTGTGCTGTCGTTTCGCTGAATTCAAAAACCGATTCGATAAGCTCAGACTCACTTTTAGTAACCACACCTCGCTTAGCTGAATCGAGAATGACCTGCCGCAATTCTTCTTCGGTTGCTCCTTCGGTAGCCAGTCCTGCCGGCATCCCGAATAGTTTAAGCAGCCACCGCAATGGAATATTTAAGGCTGTTACTACCGGAAGAAATAGGCGATAGAAAAAATGCAGCGGTCTGGCCACTGACATCGAAACACCGGCTTCATTGATGATCGCGATCGACTTCGGCAGTAATTCACCGAAGACAATATGTAAACCGGTCAGAATCGCAAAGCCGATAATGGCGCTGATCGTATGGACAACCGTGATCGGAATTGGAAGTAATAATAAGATAGGATCGAAGATGCTGGAAAAAACCGGTTCGCCAACCCAACCTAAGGCAAGGCTGACAAGCGTAATACCCACTTGCGTCGCGCTGAGATACGCATCGAGATGCGTAATGATCTGCTCGAGCAATGCGGCGCGCTGCTTATTTCGTTTGGAAAGCTCGCCGAGCTGTGCTCCCCTGACCTTAACAATTGCAAACTCTGCTGCCACAAAAAACGCATTGAGACCAATAAAGACCCCAACGAGCAGCAATCCTAGAAAAATATCCATATAGTGTAGACTACAAAGATAGGAAGAAATTCAGTTGGGGCTGTGTGTTCCGATGTTTTAGAATATGCAAATAAAAAAGGCGACTCTCAGTCGCCTTTACAATTTATCGGCTTTCGACCGACTTCCACTCAAGGTCGATTGCACCGGTATAATCTGCTGCCGGGCGAATGATGCGGTTGTTCGCATACTGCTCGAGTGCATGGGCTGCCCATCCGCTGACGCGGCTCATTGCGAAGATCGGAGTATAGAGATCAAGCGGAATGCCCATTAAGTAATAGGTGCTCGCCGAATAGAAATCGACGTTCGGATAGAGCTTCTTTTCTTTGAGGATAAACTCTTCGATATCGCGCGACATCTGGTACCACTGCTTTTCGCCGGTACGCTCGCCCATTTCTTCACTGAAGCGGCGAAGATGTGTTGCACGGGGATCTTCGGTCCGGTAAACGCGATGGCCAAAGCCCATGACCTTTTCTTTACGAGCAAGCGCATCCATAACCCATTCGCGAGCCTTCGTCGGGTCGCTGATCTTCAGGAGCATGCGCATGACCTGTTCGTTCGCACCACCATGAAGCGGCCCTTTGAGGGCGCCGATGGCTCCGGTGACTGAAGAGTAAAGATCGGAAAGAGTGGAGGTAATAACGCGGCAGGTGAAGGTCGAAGCATTGAACTCATGATCGGCATGAAGCGTAAGCGCTGCATCGAACATTTTGACAACGCGCTCGTCCTGCTCTTTGCCGAGAAGCATAGCGAGGAAATTCGCAGCATGGCCGAGGTTTGCATTCGGCTGCGGTGCCGGGCGGCCGTTACGGTGGGCATCGTAAGCGGCAACAATCAACGGAAGCTGGGAAATGAGGCGGATCGACTTTTCGATATTGGCCGCATGTGAATTATCTTCCGAAGAGCTATCGTAAAATGCTAATTCGCTTACGAATGTCCGAAGGATCGCCATTGGGTGCACATTCTTCGGCGAAGCAAGGATGCGATCGGTAATCTGTTTCGGGAGGGTTCTGGCAGCAACAAGCTTTGCCGAGAACTCGGTTAACTCGCTGGCATTCGGGAGCTTGCCATGAAGCAGGAGATACGCTGTTTCTTCGAACGAGCCTTTTACGAGGTCATGAATATCGTACCCGTAATAGGCGAGGATGCCACGCTTACCATCGAGAAAACAAATATTACTAGTTCCGGCAATGATATCTTCTAAGCCGGCTTTAGCTGGGGCGACCTTGGCTCCATTTGCACTGGGGGTGGTGGCAGTTGCTTCGTTTGACATAAGATTTCTTCGGTTCGAAAAAGCGTTGCGAAAAGCGTTATTGGAATAGCGCAACACAAACAGTTCTTGCTCTGACAAAGTTACCAAAAATTCGATGAATCCTGCGCCTTCGGGCTAAGAAAAGAATCTTTCGTATTTTTGTAGTTCTATCTACGAATTACCAAATTATTATTCAATGAAAATTCACGAGCATCAAGCCAAAGAAATCCTTAAAAAATATGGCGTTCCGGTTCCGGAGGGATATGTCGCCTATTCGGTTGACGAAGCAGTCGCCGCAGCAAAGAAGCTGCCGACTCAGGTCTCCGTTGTGAAGGCACAGATCCATGCCGGCGGCCGTGGTAAAGGTGGCGGCGTCAAGGTTGCAAAGAACCACGACGAAGTAAAGCAATACGCCTCGCAAATCCTTGGGATGACGCTCGTTACACACCAGACCGGACCTGAAGGTAGGCTCGTAAAACGCCTGCTTGTCGAGCAGGGTGTCAATATCGAAAAAGAATTTTATGCCGGTATCGTCCTCGATCGTTCGACCGGACAAAATGTGATCATGGTCTCAACCGAAGGCGGCATGGAGATCGAGAAGGTCGCCGAAGAATCTCCGGAAAAGATCATTAAAATTGGTGTGAATCCGGCAGTCGGTTTCCGTGATTTCCAGGCTCGCGATCTGGCTTTCGCTCTTGGCTTATCGGGCGAAGCCCTCAAACAGTGTGTCAAATTCCTCAAGGCGCTGTATAAGGCTTACGAAGAGACCGATGCGTCACTCTTCGAGATCAACCCGCTTGTTCTTACCAAAGAACAGCAGATGATCGCCCTCGATGCGAAAGTGAATTTTGATGACAATGCAATGTATCGCCATCCGGATTTCGCAGCACTTCGCGATCTCGACGAAGAAGATCCGCTCGAGATCGAAGCATCGAAATCAAATTTGAATTACATCAAGCTCGACGGCAACGTCGGCTGCATGGTTAATGGTGCTGGCCTTGCAATGGCAACGATGGATATCATTAAGTTAGCTGGCGGTGATCCGGCAAACTTCCTCGATGTCGGCGGCGGAGCAAATGCTGAGACTGTAGCCAGCGGCTTCCGCATCATCCTCAGCGATCCAAACGTCCGAGCCATTTTGATCAATATCTTCGGCGGTATCGTCCGTTGCGATCGTGTTGCTAACGGCGTTGTTGAAGCATCGCGCATTGTCAAGCCGCATGTACCGATCGTAGTTCGCCTCGAAGGCACGAATGCACCGGAAGCCGGTGTGATCCTTGAGCAAAGCGGACTGAATTTCTTAGTCGCTCACGGACTGACCGATGCTGCTGCAAAAGTGACGCAAGCATTAGCAGCGTAACCTGATTACTGATTTAAAATAAAAAGGGCGACAAGTTGTCGCCCTTTCTTTTTATATCGGATTAAATTATTTAATGACCTGCATCATCATTGCATTCGGGGTCTTCCAAAGAATGCTGCCATTATTAGCATCACGGGCCGTTACCGAATAATAGACCGTCTGGTTGGCGGGCAATTCACTAGCGTTAATCTCTACACTATGGAATCCCTTTTCAATAAGTACAGCATTCATCGGCTTGACAATACTTCTGCCAAGGGCATCGAATACTTCCACGTCAATAATCGATTGCTGTGGAGTCTCGAAGTAGATCTGGGTATGATCGCTAAACGGATTCGGGAAATTCTGCGAGACATCCCACTTCGTTGCAACAGCTGCATAGGATGTTTCAACGATCTTCGGTGAGTGTGCTGTGCGTTCACCATCAAGAGTATAATCGACTAGACGGTACTCATAGGTGCCGGCTTCCGTTAACTCATCAACGTGAGTGTAGTACTTGGTTGTGTTCGAGAATGACGAACCACGAAGCGAGCCGTCATTACGATAGCTAGCAATGACCTGGAAGGTATTCGAAGCATCGACCGATAACTTTCTGCGTTCGATCTCGAAACCAGCATTATCTTTTTCATTAGCGGTTTCCCAATTAATGAGAACTTCACCATTCGTTAATGCCTTCAGGTCAAATGTCGAAAGCTCAACCGGCAAGCTGCCGTCTTTGAAGATCAACTGCGAATAAATATCGGTATTTCCATTGCGATTATCACGCCAAACAGCAATAGCGCCATTGGTTCTTGCACAGATGGCAACTTGATCGGCATCCGAATTTTTGTGATTCGAGATTGCTTCGCCCCAGGTAGAGTTACCCGTTGAGGGTCCGAGGAAGCGGCGTGGCCAACGATTCACACGCTGTCCATAAATTGAAGTATAGGTAACAAAGCGCTTATCGACCCAGGATACCATTAAATCGCCAGAAGCGATCTTTACCGCTACTGGAGCTGTCTGATCACCTGTCGAAACATTAGATACTACAAACATGTGGTTTGGATAACCGGGGATAAAGCTATCACCATCGGAGATCAATCTGGTCTGGACGATAGAGCTTTTGGTACCCGCATTTTCATAAATAACCTGCAACCCGGTAATATTATTAGCTTCGACAGAATCGTCGCTGAACACCGTTGCATTGATCTGATCGCCATACCAGCTTCTTGAGATTTGAGGTGCCGAAGTTGTAGTATTCCACACAAGCGTACCATCGGCTTTTAATCGTTGAGCTAACAGGTCCCACCCGTTCGTAGCATCTGCTCCATCTTTTACATTGAAGGTTAACATATATTGAGAACCATCGCGAGCGATTCGTACATTATCGACAGGATTAGTGCTCAACTGATCTTTATAGACGAGAACGCCACCATTCCAATTAACAGTACCGCTAGAGCTAATCTGCGCAGCTCTGATCGAAGAAGGCACCGTACCATCGGTGACCCACGCAAGTACACACCCGCCATTTCCATCATCGGTTAAGGCAGGCTCGAGCTGCTTCGATGTTGCAACGATCTTTGCCGATCCGCCCTGCCCCCAAACGACAGCATTAGCCGTAAGCTTATTCATGTAAATATCTGGACGGGCATTTGCCGCAATACTGTTGCGGTAATCTTCCCAGGCTACATAGGCATTACCCTGTCCGTCAGCACAGATAGCAATGTTGGTCGGTTGGGTCTGATCAGGTTTATTAACACAAACACCGGCACCGGTCACGCCATAGGCAAGAGTACCATCACTCTTAATATGCTGGGCATAGAGATCGAGATCGGTCCCACCCTGACGAGCATCCTTCCAGACCACATACGCACCACCGGCTCCATCAGGAGCGATGACCGGAGCACTCTGACCAAAGGTAGAGGTACAGAGATTCTTACCGTTATCACCCCATTGAGGTACACCACCGGCATCGAGATGCTGAGCATACACGTCCCAATTGTTACCACGATAATCCTGCCAGACAATAATAGCCCCATTATTATCATCGGAGATAATTAGCGGGTTTTGCTGTGAGCCAGTGAAAATACAAACAGGGGTATTCTTCGACGAATCGGAAACCCATTGGGCAGAGCTATTAGAAAAAAGTGAAAGAAAAAAGGAAAAGAAGAAGAGTACGGATAAAAGATACCTCGACATTTGACACCTAGCGTTTAATTGTTATAGAAAACGGGGGAAAATGACAACTCCATTAGTCCAAAAGGAACACCAGTTAAAAAGTATAGATTTCAGAAATTTGGTAGCCCCTACCACCTTTGTTAGACAGCCGTCTGAATCGCTGTTTTTATCCTCCGTAACAACCATAACCCTACCCCAAAAAACAGCGCCAATGATAGGATAGCCTGCCTCTGGCCAAATGTACTTGAAAGCAAGCCAAAAATGAGCGGGCCAATGACAGCGCTAGCCTTGCCCGCAAATCCATCATAAAACCCGAAGAACTCAGCGCTTCGATCCTTTGGCGTTAGGAGGGCCATCATTGATCTTGAAGCCGACTGACTTGAACCGAGCGAGATCCCGGCAAAGACTGCCACGACATAGAATGACGTAACATCGGTGGAAAAGTATGCCCCAACCACAACGCCAAGCCAAATGAACAACGTGATGATGATCGTAGTCTTGGGCCCAAGCTTATCGGTAACAATTCCGAACACTAATGAGCCGATGATGGCAACGGTTTGCACAAGGGCATATAGAATTATCAGATTCTGCATCGTGAAATGCAGCGAGTCCTTAGCATAAATGCCGGCAAAACCGATCACCGTCAGAATTGCATCGTTATAGATGAAGAATGCTATGAGGAAGGTAGTGAGCGTTTTATGTTGTCTGATGTGACTGATGGTTGTGCCGATACCTTTAATACCTTGAAGCACTGTTCTGCGCGAATCCGTTTTACGTTCTTGTCCTTGCTCTTTAACGAATAAAAACATCGGCAGTGAAAAGATCGCAAAGAAAGCTGCTGTGACAAGAAACGTCTCTTTGTATAATCCTGAAGTGAGAAACGGTATTGAAGCTCCGAGTGCTGCAAGCGAGCCCCCATAGCCTACCGCAAACCCGATACCCGAAATTTTTCCCATTTTTTCAGGCGGAGCGATCTGTGGCAGAAAAGCATCATAAAATACGATCCCACCTTCAAAACCTACATTAGCAATAATAAAAATGATCGATCCAAGCAGGATCATTCCGGCTCCGAGAAAATAGGCTGCAGCTGTCCCGATAATGGCAGCAAGCGTAAAGATACCAAGAAATTTTTTCTTCGATCGGGTTGAATCCGCGATCGCACCAAGCCCGGGAGCAAGTAAGGCCACAAGCAGCATCGAAGCCGAAAGCGTAATACCCCAATACAGATCTTTATTCGGGTTATCGACAATTACACCGGTATAATACTGTGGAAAGACAAACGTAGACATGATGATGGCAAACGAGCTATTCGCAAAATCGAACATACTCCACGCCGCGATGACGGATTTTTTATACGATTGCATACGATACGAAAATACCTCAAAATAGATGAGAAGTTTAAGATGTCATTGCGAGCGCAGCGAAGCAATCTAAAATATTTCAGCCAAACATACTTTATTGGATAACACTCAGCTCCGGCATTTTCTCCTGTGTCCCAAATGCCTGGAGAATAATTGACAGAGCTTCTTGCGGAGTTTCTACAACGGCGACATAATTCTCTTTCCCTTTATAGCCCTCTTGCGAAAACAGGGAATCACAATAGGCCTTCCATTCCTTACCCAATAAGATCAGCGGCCTCTCTTCGATAAACTTTTTAATAAAAAACTCCCAGACCATCGATACTTCTGCGGTCGTCCCGGGAGAAATACCGCAGGCGACATATCCATCGGCAAGTGAGATCAATTCCATCAACCTGTCAACGGCACTCGATACGCGAAGCTCTTTCTTCACATACTGATTCATCACCCTGCCGCGATTGAAATACACATTGGCCGTCACACCGACAACGCCGCCATCTTTTTCACTTGCACCTTTTGATGCGGCCTCCATTACTCCATCATAGCCACCGGTCACAATGGCAAACCCGGCATCGGCAAGCAAGCCACCAAGCTGATAGGCACGATCATAAACCGGATCACCTGGAGTGCATTCACTCGGACCAAAGATCGTAATTAGCTTTTTCATCCGATGATCTTTTTCAAGGTTGTGACAAAGATATCGATATCGGTAATCGAATTATCTTTTGACAACGAAATACGAATGGACTTTGCAGCGACCGCTTCGCCTTTGCCCATCGCGAGTAAAACATGCGACGGTTGAATCGTACCGGAAGTACAGGCAGCACCATTTGAAACGGCAATGCCACCAAGATCGAAATTAATGATCAATGCTTCGCCATCGATCTTGTGCAATATTTCTGGAGTAACGGTAATATTAACAATGGCACCGACTCCGTTGTGAGGTGAGTTGACTAGTACATGCGGCATTTCTGCAAGTCTCTTCAACAAATATTCGCGCAGCTGTTTGATATGCGTTGCTCGCTCGGTAAATTCTTGTCGGACTAATCGTGCTGCTTCAGCAAAACCGATAGCAAGGGCAACCGCCTCAGTCCCGCCTCGTCTATTACGCTCTTGTGAGCCGCCATGCGACAGAGGCTCGATTTGCACACCACGACGAATATATAAAGCACCGATACCTTTCGGACCGTGAATCTTGTGCGCTGATAACGATAGTAAGTCTACACCAAGATCGTGTACATCGAATTGTATCTTCCCTAATGCTTGAACGGCATCACTATGAATCAGAATCGATGGCGAAGCAGTTTTTATTTGCGATGCAAGCGATTTAATACCATTGATCGAACCAACTTCATTATTGACATACATTATCGAAGCAAGTGTAAGATCGCTGGGAATGGCATCTAACGTTGTGAGGCCGAATCCATCGACGTTAGTTAGATAGCTTTTTACCCCAAGTGATTTCAGAAACTCTATCGGCTCGAGGACAGCGTGATGTTCGACCGGTGAAGAAAGAATCGAAAGATCGGAGAATGATTTGCCTTTTTTAAACTCGGAAAAAACTGTGCCTTTGATGGCATAATTATTCGCCTCGGTACCGCCGGAGGTAAACACAATTTCGGCAGTGTCGGCACCGATACTCGCGGCTAGCATTGCCCGAGCTTCTTCGAGGGCTACGCGAGCTTCACGGCCGAGAGAATGAATGCTTGAGGCGTTGCCGTATTTATCGGTGAGATACGGCTGCATTGCAGCCAGGACTCGCTCGTCGAGTTTTGTCGTTGCGCTATTATCGAGGTAAGTCATCCGGCGAGTATAACACAAAACATCGCTGAATGATGAGGGAAAACATCACAGTGTCATTCCGAACGGAGCGAATGCGGAGTGAGGAATGATAACTCTACTTTGCTATTGCGGTTTCCGAAGATTTTGCTTCAATCGGCGTTTCGGCGGAAGCGGTCTACCGGGATGATTCTCACGCCATTGGCGAATTTTTTCACGGACGCGGCGATTGAATTCATGTTCGAACACCAATAGCTTTGCCCGCTGACGAGGATTGAGGACTGTCTTTAATTGGTCATTAAGTTTGTTGTAGCGGTCTTCGATCTTCTGATTGAGCGACTCGATGCTCTTGATCGTCGGATCGACATCGCCATCGCTGTGATCGCCCTGTGTCAGTTCGAGCAATTTTAACTCTGCAGCATTGCGGGCTTTGACAAGATCGATGATCTCTTGTTCGGCTGGCTTATAGAGATCAAAAAACTTCTTTGCTGTCTCATCGTCGAGCACCAAGGTCTCGCGTAGTTTCTGATACTTCACCTCTTCAATCTTCTGACGAAGCTGCTTCAATCGCTCGTTCGGAGGCGGAGTTGTTTGATCCTGTGCGAATACCGGCGCTGCGATAAGCAGCGCAAGCAATGCAATAAGATATTTGGGGTTAGTCATCGTCATATCGTTCTACACTTAATTCATCGTGCTTGCTACATCGACAAGCGATTCCAGTTCTGCTTCGCTCAAGGAAGAATAATCGATCGGATCGTCGGCTGTCCCAACCGATAACGTCTCGTCAAAATTCGAAAAATCACTTGACTGCTCGGCGATTTGTTCGCCGCTAGCCTTAGCTGGTTTCTCAGCAAGATTAGTAGTTGAAGGTTCTTTTTTGATCGGAGTTGCCTTCTGAACCGGTAATGTATTCACTTTAGGAGTAACCGTCGTAGTTGTCTCAGCAGGTGTATTCGCTAGGGGTGTTTGTACTACTGGCGGCACGACCTCGGCAACTTGCGGCGGAGCCTCCGGCGAACGAGTAAACAGGAATGCACCGAACGCAACGGCAAGAACTGCGGTGCTGATACCAACACCACGAACTGCCGAAGCCGAGAACCACTCGACGATGGAAGTAATAATGGGGCGCTTCGAAGCAACTTGTTTTGTATCGATCTGCTCCATGACGCGAACGCGGAAATTTGCGAAGTAGCGTTCGTCCGGTTCAGGTGAGACGTACGGAGTCCCGAAGCGGCGAAGCTTCGCTTCAAGCTCCTGCAATTCTTTTTCGGTATATGACTCGTTGTTCATCCTGATTCCTTTGCAAAGCCGCCGATATTTACGACACCGGCCTGCTGAACATATTCACCAATTTTCTTGACAGCATGAAAGTAATTTGCTTTCAGGCCACCGACACTTGTTCCTAAAATTGTTGCGATCTCTTCGTAGGGCATCTCTTCGTAGAATCGCATCAGAAACACTTCCCGTTGTTTTGGTGGCAGTGTTTCGATCGCCGTTTCAATGAGCTTCGTCATCTCGCTTCGCTCCATCGCTTCTGCCGGTGAAGCCCCTTCGGCTTCAAGGATGTTTTCCAGATCGTCGAGATCGACATCCTTGCGAATCTTCTTGCGGCGCGATTTATAGATCACCCCATTGACCATGATGCGGTACATCCAGGTATAGAGTTTTGCATCGCCGCGGAAGCTATCGAGTGCTTCGTAGACTTTTACGAACGTCTCCTGAGCGATCTCATCGGCTTCGTCATGGTCACCGCCGACCATCTTACGAGCCCCGTAATAGATGCGTTTTTGATACCGCTCGATGAGTATGGTAAAACTAGTATGCCGCTCGCCCGCCTGAAAGCGGGCAACAAGCTCTTCGTCACTTAGTCCAGCATACTCTTCTCGCAAACTCATCTGTTGAGGGAAACACCTCTCGGTACAAGCCCATTTCACCGGAGCTCTTGTAAATTAGAGTCAAATTCCAGGGGAAGCTTTCCAGCACAGTGGGATCCGAAGCTTGGAATTCACGTGACTTGAAGTCGCGGC